>OLOR01000215.1_pt1 | contig 67146 bp, 56 predicted proteins | sample 1672521 | NCBI WGS metagenome assembly OLOR01 (sample SAMEA3136695, study PRJEB25190) | human gut metagenome | biome: human gut; feature: human-associated habitat; material: faeces | place: Austria | collected 2013
GCACCATGAAACGATTTCTACTCATCACAATAGCAGCAATATTCTGTTCATCAGCGACAGTATTCGCCCAGTTCAACACCGTCACGCAGACCAACGCACACCGCAAGGCTATGCCAAAAACGACGCAGTCCACAACACCCGAGCAACAGCCCCCGTGCTCGACGCATCAGCGGAGAGACTCTCTTACCTTTACCCAAATACAAACCCAAACGGAGCAGACCGACCGCCTCCTGGCACTTGTCAGTCCACTCCGTCATATCTCTGTCACCAGCCCTTTCGGCTACCGCAGAGACCCAATCACAAAAAGAGAAGCCCTACACAACGGGCTTGATTTGAAGGCATATTACGAACCTGCATACGCCATGATGCACGGCGAAGTCATCAAGGTAGGCAGAAACAAACGTTCTGGTCTTTATGTCACCCTCCGTCACGGCGACTTCACCGTCAGCTATTGCCACCTCTCCCAAGCCCTCGTCACCGAAGGCTATCACATCCGTCCCGGCACCATCATTGCCCTGACAGGCAACAGCGGTCGCAGTTCTGGGCCGCATCTTCATTTGACATTAAAAAAGGATGGCAAGTACATCAATCCTGCCATCCTGCTCAATCTTATCAAGCAAACATCTATGAGCAATATGTTTGCCGAGAACATTGCCAATCCTGAAACCTAACCAATCCTTTGACCTTTACCATTCAGTATCACACCATCTTCGTCATTGTCCTTGCAAAGGTACATGTCATAACCTATTGCCTGAATGCTACAGTATGAAGGGGGTGTGATGACCTTGCCATCTGCTGTCATCAGTCCATACCATCCGCTTTCTGCCTCATAACGCCGGCATTTTGCCATCTTCTCCACTGGCAACGGCTCAATGTTTTCCGTCTCACTGGTGAGTGTGCCTTCCTCATTGTAATTCTTAGAGGTAGAGTAGCGCAACTCATCTGACTCATAGGTCATATAACTTACGTCATTGATATAGAAATCATTTATTATCTTACCGCTATGGTCATAACGTTGAATGATGTGGTTGCTGAGAGTGACACTGATATATTCGCTGCTTACCCAAATTTGACCTTTCGTGAACGGAATGACCGTGTTCAGCGTACTGTCCAATACGCTCTTGCATTCTCCATTATCTATAATCCAGAAGTTGTTGGAAGATTCGATGGAGAAATATTCAGGCTGCAACACCCACTTGCCCTGTTTGTCCAACAGCCCGAAACGGTCACGGCGTTCATTGTGTACAATACAGCGGTTGTTGTGGAACACATAACCCTCTGCTCCCGGTATATAAGGTATCTGTGGGTCTATCACCACCTTGCCCGAAGCGTCGATGAACTTGATCCAGCCTCCGTCATCCACCGATGCCAGTCCATCGGAGAAAATCCACGCATGGCTGTACTTCGGCTCAATGACGGGCTTGCCTGTGAACATATTGAAATAGCCGCGTTTCTTGCCGTCACTGTAGCATATCAGCGAGTCCATACCCAGTGGCTTGGCTATCCACTTGATGCCTGTAATGGTCTTCTTGCCGTCAGAGGTCTTCAGATAGCCATCCTCGTCGTAGTAGGTATAATAGGTGACATTGCGGGAGATGTACTGCGTATCGTAATACGAGTCATCAAAATGCTTGTCCAACGCCAATCTATAGCAGGCTGTACGACAGAAATCCCAACCTGCGGCTATGGCCAGCAACAGCATCAGGAACGCAAAACAACTGCCCACCGTTCGACGGAGAATCTTGCCATACTTGGAGTCATCCCTCATGCCCAATATCACCGTGAACCAGTTAGCAATGCCAGCGAGGAGGGCGGTCAACCCATGCCAGAACAGGATGAAAGCTCTTTTCATTGATGTTATCTTAGTCTTCATTTTCCTTCCTCCTCATCAAAAGCTTCGTCTGCCATACTGGTATATAGGTTGTGCCGCTCCTCTGCCGACATAGGTGCTGCGCATCCGTCTGCCTCCTGCATCTTCATGCACGAGAGACGTGAGAAGAAGTTCATGCGGGTGCTGGTGTCCTTGCACATCGAGGCACGTGTGCCCTGGTCGTTATATGCAAAGTTACGCGAGTTGCGGATAGACAGTTTCATTGCAACTTCCACGGAATCCTGGTTGGCACCCATATAGGTGAATGTCCATCCCTCGCCACGCAGACGCTCCACAAGTTCCTTAATGGTCTTGCCGTTGTACTCGTGCGAGGCATTCTCCATGCCGTCGGTGATGATGGTCACAACCACCACGCTGTCCTCAATCTCCTTGACATGCATGCGCATAGCGGTGAGCGTAATGCCCATGGCATCATACAGCGGTGTGGTGCAGCAGGGCTGGAAATCCTCCATCTTCAGCGGATGGGCATCCGCCACAGGCGTTTTGTCAAACACGTGCTTCGTCTCACAGCTACAGAATGTGACCAATGTCACAAAATGGTCTTGTGTCTCGGCAAACTTCTCCTGCGCTTTCTTGATTCCTGCCAATGTCTCGTTGAAGCCCTCAACGGCAGCCTGACGAATACATTCCATCGAACCGCTACGGTCGAGGATAATCACATTGAAGACCTGCGTCTTCTTCATCTCTTGCTTGTCCTTTACTTTTTCCATCATTTCAAACATTTATTGGTTATCTAATTCTATACTATCCACACTCACTGTATCTGCTACGATTTCAACTCTCTCACCCGGGGTACAGATGAATGACTCCAATCTCTTTACATCACTGTCAGTCAACTCAGGAATGCTCACATCTTTATGATAAGCGAGCAACCATTTGGCTTCTCGCTGGGAGAGCAACGCATGTTCGTCAGCCTTCATATAATAGTAGGCGACTTTCCTCTCATCAACAATGCCGTTTTCGTCTGGCTTTAGACTGAGTTTGCCAAGCAGCTTATACGCCAATGGAATTCTCTCAGCAAGCTGTTCCAACTTCATCTTATCGGGCTGAATATTTCCTTTCCAGTCCAGCAAAGCGTTCAGCAATGCCGCAAAATCACTTCCACGTTCAGAGGCATCCCTTATGATTTCAAATCCACGAATGGAATCACCGCTTTCCACACACAGGACACCATACATAGCGAGTACATCGGGACTGTCGATTGTAGCCAATTGCACCATGACACTGTCTTTCTCTTCTATCAGTTGGCTACAGCTTTTGTCCATCAGGTCGCAGAAACGTTTGATGTCATTATCTTCGGGGATTTTTGTCACATATTCCATTTCGTCATGAATGGCACCATGGACTCGTGCTTGTTCCACCATAGCCAACATCCCGAGGAAATTCTTTTTCACACCGATACCGTCCCTGTAGCAGTCTGCAAGTTGCAGATAGGCCTGACCGTCACCCCAGCGTGCCCTTTCAACAAGAGCCTTGATCTCTGCGCTGCCAGTGGCATTCTCCTTGACCAATTCAGACTCTTTCACATCTGCGATGCTCTCTGCCAGTTGCGTGTCAGAACATGAGGCTAATATGGCCACCATAAATAGAATAATACATTTCTTCATAGCCATACCTTATATGATTTACATGAATTCAGCTTTTGCCTTGTGATATGCGGAACGCACCATGCCAAGGATGTTCAGTACATGCTCCACGTTGTTCTTCAAGCTCTCCATGTCGGTGTAGAAGAACTCGCAGCTGGCTGTTACGCTTTTCAATGTCTGGTCAATATACACCTTGGCAAGCTTTACTTCACGACTCACCTTGTTGCAGACAGCCAGTGTGAGGGTTTCCTCTCCTTCGTTCACTTCGGAGAACTGGGGCAGAATAGCCGAAATATACTGCTCTTCCTCCTGACCCGTCAAAAAGAAGATGCTTTTCATCTGGAAGCGGACGCAAATGTCACCGTCATCATCCACATGAGGCTTGTAGCCGAGGCTCTCGATAGCCTCCAATATCATTTCTTTCTTTGTCATAGTCTTTCCCTCCTTTTTATTCGTTACCATCATCATTTGAAATTTCCTCCGTCGCGATTTCCTCCGCATCGTCTGTAATATCATCAGAGGAACCGTTAGTCATCGTTTCCTCAATCTCTGCCATCGCCTTGCGAGCAAAGACAAGTCCTGCCTCCAAGTGAAGTATCATGCGTGAGATTACCGTCATCAGGTCTTCCTCGCCAAACAGTTCACGCTCATAGAACAACCAGACGCTGTTCCCAAGCATATAGGTCTTGACATACTTCAACGTGGAGTTGATCTTCTCCAACAAGGCGCAAATCTGCAACATCCTGTCTTCCTCCACCTCAACAATACCGGGAAGTGCAATATTGAGAAACTCCTCATCGCTCTCATTGTACATGTACAGCAGGTTCAGTCCCTCGTAGTTGAAACAGTAACCCATGCCTTCCTCTTCTTCCAACTTGAAACCCAAGTCTCTGAATGCTTCCAAAATCTTCTCTTTCATAAATTCTCAATTTATAGACTGTAGGCTTCGCCTAGGCATAAAGCAGGCTTTCTGCTCTCGGCTTGCACTACAGTTCATATCTTTCTTATTTTGATTATTATTCATCTAAAACCTATTGTGGCGTGGCGACACCCCTCATCCTTTGGAGAGAACACACTCCTCACTCGCTCGTATTCCCGCAGGTCTCTGCCACTGACAGAAGGACGCTTCTTGGAAATGACTTCTTCGAGCAGAGTCTGGCTGATAGGCTGGTACTCGTCTGTGCAGCCCTTGATAGTGGCATTGAACATCTTTCTTGCCGCCGACCTCACTATGTAACTGATGTCGCTGCAGTTATAGCCCTCTGTCAGCTCTGCCAGTCGGTTGATGTCAATCCCCTCATCCGAGGGAAGTTTAGAGAGTGCCAACGAGAACAGACTCTTGCGGGCTTCCTTGTCGGGCATGTCTATATATACCATTTCGTCGATACGTCCTGTCCGTAGCACAGCCTTGTCGATGCGTTCTGGATGGTTGGTGGCAGCAAGGACATATACACCACGTTCAGAGGCATTGTTGAGCATACAGAGAAACTCGTTGACCTCACTGTCATAGTGTTGGTTTGCCTCGTCACCGGAGCGTTTGGGCACCATGGCATCGAACTCGTCGAAGAACAGCAGTGTGGGTGCCTTCTTCTCTGCGTCTTTGAATACTTCGCCTATCTTCTGTTGTGTTCCGTGTACCCATGTACAGGCGAGGTCATCAGGCACGATCTTCATGAAGTTGATGCCTATCTCCTCGGCCATCTTCTCGGCGAAGAACGTCTTGCCGCAACCAGCAGGACCATAAAAAAGCATGGAGGGTGGTTTGATACCATACACCTCGGCACACTTGCGGTTTTTCAGAATGTTGATGAAGCCTTCTGTCACGAACTCCTTCAACTCATTCATGCCAGCAATATCCCCAAACCCATGCCCTTTGGCTTTCTTCTCTGCTACTGGCTTGTGCTCAGCCTCTTTTGCGGGGGCTGTCTTCTGTTCTGTTACCGGCTGTCCTCCGCAGATGCGGCGCAACCAGTCTTTCTCGGCTTCTGATGTCTGCATTTTTTCAATCCTCCACTGTTTTGTTTTATTTCTATGATAAGAGAGGGAGAATTGTAACCCTTCTCTATCATCTATCATCATTTTATACTGAAAAAAAATATCCCTTTGGTCTATTGTGCCTGTTTGCCACATTAGCCAAAGGGATATTATCATTGCATTCATGCAATCTTCAATCTTCAGGCTTTGGTGGCTGTAGTTTCCACTGCTCTACCAATCGTTTACAACCGTTTTCAATGTGTTTAGCCACACGACGATATACAGCTGCAGTCTGGTAATGAGGGTCTTCCACATTACCATCTTCATCCAATGCTATCTTATTGAACAGGACGATTTTGTTCCAATGGCTATAGTCCAATACTCGTGTTATGGCATCACGGTGACGCTCGTCAAACACAATGATCGCATCAGCTGCCATCAGTTTCTCACGTGTCATAACCATAGTCGTACCACTTAATTCATAGCCCAGTTCCTTCGCCACATCCACCATGGCAACATCACGAGGATTCTCGCCCCAGTCCAATGTACCAAGGGAGAACACTTCAATGTCCTCTATTCCTGCATCAGCCAATAGTTTCTTAGTCACACATTCTGCGAATGGTGACCTACAGGCATTGCCTGTGCATACAAAGCATATTTTATAACTCTTGTTCATTCAAAATTACGGTTTACATCAAACAAATGCTTTTTACGTCTCAGAAACTCTGCCTCATAGTCAGCTGGCAGCCCCAGCATGGCAAGCTCGTCGGGAGTGACTGCCTTGATAATGCTGTTGAGCCTTGCGGCAATATCATCACAGCGGAACTCCTTTTTCTCCACATAGCGATGCCCTCTCATCTCCGGCACCTCTTCAAACGGAACGGAAGGGTGCATCACATAGTAAAGCGCAATGGCAATGTCCGTGCGGTGTCTGCCCATAGCACAGGCTATATAGAAGCCACCATTATCCATCAACTCGAACAGCAGCGGAAGTGAGCCAATAATCTGATGTACGTCCGTGTTCCTGCTGTCGATGGGCAGATTGTGGTATTCCAAGCCAGCCTCTGCCACATTGCGGTCGTAGCGATCGGTATGGTCTGCCGTGCGAAGGTCGATAATGACCTTCACGCCGGCATCACGCACCTTTGCCAACAGCCAGTTGCTGCCACGTCCCGACATTGTTCTGCCTCTCACTCCTTTGTCATAGACAGGGGCAAGGTCAACAATAGGGTATTGCTTCAATGCCTCATACAAAGCATTGGGCTTATTGACAAACAGATAATCCATCATCTTGTTAATTCTTAAAAATAAAAGAAATTCTTGTAATTGAATGTGGTCAAGGGTGAGTGGACATCATCCATTGCCAGCATCCGTTTAGGTATCTCGCTCAGAGGAATTCTTGCGTCAAGCAATGCTCTCAGCCTACGGACCAACTTAACATTCTCACGGTCAAGTTCCTCCTGTGCCGTCTCTACCTGATATAATAGAGCCTCATTTAACTCTGAAACTATCATCCCCGAAAACAAACCATGCAAGCCTTCTGCACGTGCAAACTGGTCGGCATTGCACCATACAGCTACAATATTGCTCCCATGATTGTGCAAATGGTATCTGTGAGAATGACCCACGATAATCTTATCAAACTCATTCTTGCTGTCATCCTCACGAAAGAAAAGTCCTTTGTCTGAGCCGTGTCCCAGTAACATGATACAATCCTGTGTAGAGACATGATGCAACAGACGCCCCATCTCCTTGGTTGTACGGTAGTCGATAACGACTTGTGCTTCCAGCCCATCATATAGGGTTGAAAGCATCGCTGTGGTTTTGTCTTTTGGATGTATCACTAACATGTTTTTTCGACTTATTATTTCTCCTGTAAAAGCCATTATAGCTTCCAGTGCTTGGATTCCATATATTTCTTACATTTGTCGCAGAATACGTTTGTTTTGCGGAAAGGATTACCACCTTTGGCATTCTGCATCATACATTTTATATCAGGACAATGCCGCAAGCCTTGGGCATGACCTAATTCGTGGAGCATTACGCTAAACAACTGCCCGTTGCCATGAGGACGATAGGACGAGAATACCGCCACACCTGTCCCTATACCGCTGGCAAGTCCCATAATTCCACTATGGGCACGACCTCTGAAATTATCAAGTCCGATATCCGCCTGCGTAAGTCCAACGACAATAGTTGAATCAGACTTATAATGACATAGCACCTTGTTCAGTACATCAGCCCTATATCGTTTGTGGTCATTCCTTTCAGTAGTAAGGGCAGAGTCGGGCAAGTGGATATTACCGACCATCCTGCATTTGGGATAATGAACTCTTAGAGAATCCATCATGGCACGTTGTAAATTTTCATTGACTGCTCCCAACGTATATACACAGACAACAGGCACAGCAGATTTCTGTTCTGTTGTCGTAGATACAGAGGTGCTCTTCTTGCAGCTTCCCATTAGCAGGAATAGCGCGCACAGCAATATGGATTCAAATATTCTGTTGTTCATTTTGCGACACATCTATAAATAAGCGGTACAAGAACGTCCTCTATTACCCTGTCATCCATACGGTGCTCGCCACTGAAATGGATTACTTGATTATAGTATTGCAGGAACAAAGATTCTCCATTTACCTGTCGGTCGTTGTCGGCAAACATTCCCCATACCTGCTTTCGGTCGGCATCGGTAATCCTATCAAACTGACGTTCCTCCATCTCCGCATGGTGACGGATGATTTCCGGAGTAATCTCGAAATGGGTGGTGCCATCCTTTCTCGGCTTGAAGTATTCATGTGTGCCCACCGTGAGCATCTTGCTCTTCTTCGACATCTCAAAAGCGGGATTCACACAAATGCGGTTATAGCCACGCATCTGCTGCGCATACATGCCTCCCATGCTGGTGCCGACAACAACATCCGGCACTTCGTTCATACACAGTCCTCGCAAGAAGGGCAGAGCCTCTGCAGGGTCAACGGGTATGTCGGGAGCAACGACATCAAAGTCTGGCAACAACTCTCGTAGAGTCTTTACCGTTCCGCTTGCCGCCGACGAGCCGAAGCCATGAAGATACATGAGTTTCTTCCTTCGGATAGACTTCTCCTCCAGTTCCTTTGTCTTATCCCGAAGATCATAACTATCGCGCAAATCCATCAGGATTCCGCAGAACTCTGAAGGCGTAAGTATCGTCTTATAGGAACTCGGTTCACCGCTTGTGTGAACGAGTGTGATGCCACGAGTCTGCATCAGTGCGGCACGGAATCGTTCGCTTTGCTCGAACATTGCTTGATAAGCACGGCGTATGAGTCGCTGATACTCTTCGCTTTGGCGGTCTATAGCCTGCCCCTTCCACCATACAATCTGGTCAGTCTGCCACGATGTGACGCTCATCTTCCGCGCATTGCCACCCTTCATGCTGCATATTTGCCGCTGTTTGTCGAGTTCCTTCCTTTTCAGAGATTGCAGGAAACCCTCCATACTGCCGCATACTATTCCGTCGAAACGGAAACCGTTGCTGCACATGTTGCTGAGAACATTGGATGGGTACAAACCATTGGAACGTATATCCAGCGTATTTGTTTCAGGATTATACATATCCTTCAATTCGTGCCCATTCCGTGTGGTAGCCATATAATCTTCTTCCATTTTGTTCTGTTTTGATTAATCAGTCCTAAAAAGCTGCATTCCAGTATGCCGAAGCATCACCGCCGTACTCGCTAATTAACAAAGCGTAGAACAATGCTATAGCAGATTCTGCGTCACTCAACCTATATTCATTAGGATTGTTGTTGATGCGCAACTCTGTAATGCGATATTCATCACCACATTTTTTGTAATGTGCCTCGAAAATGTGGAAACCTGTCCAACTTCGGAGATAGTGAATAGCATTATCGTCGCAATACATGTACCAATGGTCTTCCATCGCATCTGGCATATGACCATATCTGATTATATCCATCTGTCTGGAAGTGAGATAGAAATCTTGTGGCACAGAAACATAGACATCAAGAGGGTCTCCCCAAGGCTTAGCAACTTCCGTTTTCTTTGGCATAGGGTCTTCATAGTTGAAGCGACGTGCTGAATTGCCTGCGCCCATCGTCCACATGAGCAAAGCTTTCTTCATATCCTCCTCCGATACATTGTCAGCCGAATTTTCCTCTTTTGCTCTGAGCATATCCCTTACCTTCATCAGCGTGAGGCCCAGCAGGTTTTCGCCTTGCCACAGGCGCGGATTGCACGCCTCGGGAGCATCTTCGGCAATTCCGATGCCCCAAATTTTGTCTTTGGGCGATGCTTCAACCAATATCTTGTCGCCTGTGCCAAGCAGATATTTCATTAGCTTTGGATTCTGTGAAAATTTGGCAAGGTTTCCTCTCTTGACAACCTCCTGGCAGTTCTTCTTCCATACGTATGCATTGAAGTTCCGTACCTTCCTGCCAAGTTTCTTTATTGTCATCGGGTCATACGATGCCATAATCTGTTGCCATGCATCATTATCTCCAAAGATGCGTGCCTTCTCTGCCATCATATATTGCTCCGCACAGTTGTAATATACATCCTCTACCATAAAGGAGCACATATACCATTGGCTTAGACATGTCTTGTCAACACTCTCTTGTCTGCCGGTGTGTCCCCAAAAGAACACAAAGTCATCTCGTGCATACGACCTTGCTGCATCTATCGAGTTCTGCTTGTCATATTTCATTACGATACGATCTCTATTTGTTATTTAAAAATTCAGTTATTTCGCCTCGCCACAGGTCATCGGCGACATGCAGAATCACGTCATGCAACTCCACATCGTCCTTGAAATGCTGTGGAATGGCTTCATAACCGATGGATGCTCCAAGGATATTACCCGTCACAGCACCAGTAGAGTCGCTGTCGCCCTTATGGTTTACTGCCGCTATCATTGCCCGCTCAAAGTTGTCGAAGTATGCCAACGAACAATATACGGCAATGGCTACCGTCTCTTCTGCTACCCATCCGCCACCAAGTTCTTCCTCAATCGTTCTTACGTCATCAGTGGAGATATCGGACCATAGAATGGCGGTTTTTATCTGATTAGTAAACTGCTTTACCTCTACTGGATGATTGGGAAACAATTCGGCTATCACCTTGAGACCTTCACGAATGTAGTCTTTGTAAGTCTCACGTTCGGGTGCTTCATCCTGTGCCAACTTGTAGATAACGTAAGCCACAAGAGCTGATGGAATATAGCCCAATGGATGCTGGTGAGTCAATTCTGAGGTATCAGCAGCCAATTTGCAAACCTCTTGGATATCCATGCTGTCTGCAGTTGCACCATACAGAGGAATCGGGGCTATGCGCATAACCCCACCGCATCCCTTGCTGTTGTTGATTGGATCAACGCCCCTAAAGATGTCATTTAGGGATGTAATACAGGTGTTGCCTGGAGCCCTGCGTACATTCAACTCAGGCACATTACTTATCCAACACTTGTCATATCCCTTCTTTTTCTTACCCGTCTGAGTGAGCAACCATTCTATATATGCCTTGCATATCGAAGGTAGAAACGGTTCATTCTCAGCCTTGGCATTCAGTAATCCGCAAGCAGTGAAGAGAGTCATCTGAGTGTCGTCAGATATTACAGCCTTTCCATTGCCGTCGTCTTCTTCCAACCACCATTGATGGGTATCAAGTCGTGTAATACCATTTCTGCCATACTTACGCTGGATTTCACCGAAGGAATAGATAAACTCAACTGGATAGCCCAACGCATCTCCAATGGCTCCGCCTATAAGCGAGCCTCTTATTCTGTCTTTTATTGTATTCTTGTCCATCTTGCATTTTGTATTATAACGTTTATGATAGTATAGAGGTAAAAGTAACCATGTACCTATCATTACCTTACTGACAATACTCTTTAACGAACGGCAGGTAATTACCCTCCGGATTGTGACTGCGATGCGCATTATGGTCATCCAGAATGGCAAAACTGATAAGACGGTACTTGTTCTTGAATTCTGGTTCTTCAAACACCTCGTGGAAAAGCCGGGCTATATGCGAAGGGGGATTGCAGAATGCTCCACAGCCTAATGCTCCGAGCACAAGTGAGTCGTGACCATGACGTAATCCTATCCGTAGGATAGTCCGCATCTTATTCTTTGTTCCTTCAATCATATTGTCAGCAAGATGGGTTGCATCTTTCAGGTCAGGACGGTTGATGCCCGGAACTGCAATGAATGACATGCGGAAAGAGTCTTCTCCCAGTAAAGGATAACCATCTTTTTCCTCACCACGAAAAACAGTTGCATTCGGAGTGTATATACCACCGTAATCTCTGTTCAGTGGATATTGTTTACTGTTCGCCACAAGACCATACTGTTTTGCATATTGGGCAAATTGGAACATCGACTGGAACAGATTGGAACGTCGAAACAGGTTCTCTTCCTGTGCTCCAGCCCCTGTCAGCACTCCACCACCAGGATTCTGACGACTTGCCATATTCAAAACAGCAACATTATAGCCTTTATCTTTCAAATCTTTAGCAACGGTCAGACAATCTGCGTTCACTACCGAAAATACTGTTTCACATTCTATCGACGGATAAGAAGAAGCGTCAAGACGACAGTCATAATAACAAGTTCCTTTTACCATCATTCGAGAATCATCTTCAGAAAACTTATAATCCTTTCCATCAATAGTATAACCACCTTTTTTAATAATGGAGACAGTATGTTGGAAGACTTCTGCTCGCATATTCTTTATCTGCGACATACCGTATCTGTCATTCCATTTCTTCACATGCTCTGAATATGAGTTGAACTCCTTAACCCATTGGGCTGCATTCCATTCAACATCATTAAATGGAAGTATGTTTATTTTGGATGTATCTACACCATTAAATACAGACAGGTCAAATACTGTTTTAATGTAATGAGGTGTTCTGGACTGACAACTCATCCTAACCATATCATGTACAATATGTCCATCAATATAACCTAACGGACACTCCCTTTCCAACCCCTCAACATACATGTCGTCACAGATAAACTTACCTTTCCATGTGGCATAATTCTGACCTTGTGCATGGAACCAGTTCCCTATGCGCATATCACTCTCTAATTTTCGGAACCTGATTGATGTCTTTTGTAAACCGTCTTGAGGAAGTGAGCCATAATCAATTTCACCTTGTTTGAACACAACAGAGCACTTACCTATCCGGGACAGCACTTGTGATGGCATATCATCTACTGAGATTTTGCCCATAAACATACATGGATTATAATAAAACTCGCAATAATCTTCTGTCTTCAACATCCAAAAGCAATCGCTGACAAATAAGGTATAACTCTCCAATTCGTGTAGGCGTTCAATCCAATTAAATGGAACATTATCTACGGTTATAAATTCCTTCATAGATTATATTAATTTATTGATTTGTTTTTCAAATATTTCTTGTCAACATTTCAATCATAGAAGCACTAGAATTCTAACCTGAATCCCTTTTGCTTCAGCTCCTCATATTTCACCTTGTTGAAGCGGAAGAGGAAGGCTTCTTTCTTCTGCGACGGATTTACAGTTTCGTCCGTCTGTTCCAGCATTTCCAGCCGCTTCATCTTGTTGTAGAAGTTGCGGCGGTCGAATCGCACATCCAGTATGGCCTCATAGAGGTTCTGAAGTTCCTTGATGGTGAACTCCTCTGGCAGCAGTTCAAACCCAATGGGCTCGAAGTGTATCTGCTGACGTAATGACTGTTCAGCTTTTCGGAGTATCTGGTCATGGTCGAAAGCCAACTGTGGCACTTCGTCCAAAGCAAACCATTTTGCATCAGCAGCGTCATCGCCACCCTTCACTTCCTGCATCCTCACCAAAGCATAATAGGCAATGGTGATGACACGTTCACGAGGGTCGCGTTGTGGCGCAGTGAAGGTATGGAACTGACGGATGTAAGCACCCTCCAAGCCCGTCTCTTCCTGCAACTCATGCAACGCCCCCTCCTCGGCACTCTCGTCCATCTTCATGAATCCACCAGGGAAGGCCCATCGCCCTTTGTAAGGTTCGATACCTCGCTGAACTAAAAGCACTCTCAACTTTGTACCATCAAATCCAAAAATGACACAGTCGGTCGTTACACTCGGATGAGGGTACTTATAGCAGTATTTCAACTCTTCGTCTGTCTTGTTTATCTTATCCATATACTTATTGCGTTAAATTTACGCCACAAAGGTAATGTGTTTATTTTGAACACCAAAACGTTTTGCGTAAAATTTACACAAGACAGACGTTTTTCTATCGAAATTACCACTATTCAATGTCTTTTCAGCATCTTTTCCCTTATTTCACATGCCTATATCGACTATTGCATCCGCATTTTCTTGCGACAGATCATAGTTATCCAAATCCTCCTCGGTCATCAAATCTATTTCGCTTGGGATGTTTCTGACATCAAACCAAGAGATTTGGTTTTGACCGCACAGAATGTATATTTCTCCGTCATCATATTGCCTTGCGCCATATACTTGTCCTCTCACGATACACTCAGTTACCAACTGGTTGTCTCTGACTGCTGAAATCCGTGCAGAATCATCTGCCAGTTGCAGCCAATAGTAAGCCGTGTTGTTTATCGTGGCTATACTGTCACCCCATTCAGAAGTATTCTCTTCCTGCTGGTGGCCGCCCCCACAACCTATAAGGGTGATGAGAGCAATGGAAAGCATTATCAATTTCTTCATCTTGCTTCGGTTTAACTCATAGTTTCAATAATGTTTCTATTCTCTTTGCCAACTCATCCAACTCCTTATGTTGTGGTGTACTTTGTCTTGCAGTCTTCAGGTCAATATTGTATAATACCGTACTGTCACGCTTCACGTCATAGGAGTAATGGAGTACATGAAATGTGTCACCATAGCGCACAACAGAGTCGGTTGCAAACTCTCCGGAACGAAGAGTCACCGAGTCTTCCGATATATACGGATGATCTGAGTAATCATAGTATGAGGTGATTCCGTTTCTCGTCATCTTGACGTGAGAAAGAGGAATCTCCGCCTTGAACTTGTTGGTAACACGTACTTCCAACCTGTCTCTGTGACCATAAGCATTACTGTCACAATACTTACCAAATAAAATTCTTTCTGTATCTGAAACATCCAAGGTAAAGTCATACCCAACAATATCAGATAAGTCAACCTCCTTAAACCCTAATTTCTCGTTTATATGGAATGAGACTTGTTTTCCATTAGCCACTATTGAAATCTTAAGGGCGGTATGTCCAAGATCAACAATCAATGAAGGAGTTTGATTTTGCACATACATTGAGGATATTGCCTCAGAAGAACATACACAAGTAACCTCAGAAAAAGTGTCCAACGCTAATCTTGCAATAACAGAGTCTATAACTTTTCTTTTATCTTTGTACTCGTATATAGCTTTCTCAATGTTATTTCTTGATGTTGCATCATCAAACAGCAGAACTGCGCCAACCATATTTTCCGCATAATGTTCCTCAGAAGCATTCCTTATCGTTGAAAAGAACTTTTTTATGATTTTTTCTTTAAAAGGACTCTCATTGATCTTAGAGACAACACCGTCAACCCCCATTGCCGCAAGTAAAAGAACTTGGTGTCCTATGTAAACTTCATCATTGGACACGACAACTCCATGTGGCATATAGGAGTATGATAAGCCTTCATTATAGACCAATCTCTCAGGCTTATTGGATGAAGTATTGCAGACCGCAGCTTTTATCTCTGCCTGTCCTAAATCTATCGCAGTCCATTTCATATTTTGTCCTTTCCGTAAATGTATCTTTTATAAATTGCTATTGTTTTTTGAGCTTGCTCATAATCTCTCTGTTGTGAAACAATTCTTTCCACTATAAGTTTATAAGACTTTGCAATAGTTTCATAGGGAGCCGCTTTAGGCTCTGATATATACCTCATCGCATTGTACTTTTTTAACCAGTATGCCTGCTTCTTTTGTGCTATAGACACCAAATCAGAAATAGTTGTTTCTGAAGGTGCATTCAGCCGATCGACAATACCAGAACCATACTCACCACATACTCTTTCGAGTTCTTCGGTGAATTCATCATCAACTTTTACTCTTCCCTCGTAGATGGACATTAGCAATGACATTTCTTTTATATCATGCATTTCATCCATCACGCTTAGCACATTGCTTTTAATCTTGTCTATGACATCTATGAGGAGTGAGTCGTATGTCCTCTGTCGGTCTTGGTTACAGGCCTCCAACATACTCAATACGCCACGTTGCGCTTTAAGTATCGAGGATCGGTCACCAAAGTGTGACCTAAGTAAAGTCATGAAGTTCGTAAATCCGCTTTTTGCTCCCAATATTGTAGTGAGTTGTTCGTTGCTCGTTTCAGGATTAGATCGTAAAGTCTCCATGCAGACATACGAGCCATAAAGACCGTATTTTTCTAACATCCTCTTTCGCTGCAATGGTGGTACCGTTATTTCTTTAGCATCACGTATAAAAGCATCAGCATTTACGAATAAACGCAACATGTTTTTGTCATCCAAATGTTCGCACAAGGATCTGAATGTATTGATGTCATCTCCAGAAATGTTTGCAGATGCCAACCCCATTAAAGCAGAAACAGGAAGAATACGAAAAAGAGCCCTTCTGACATCATCTCTGGATGTTAATGTCCTCGATATAGCAGTTGAGGACACTTCTACAACATCTACTCTATTTATAACCGACCAATTCAAGTCTGGTTTCGACAATACACCAAGAGAATTGAGCGGAGTAATGCTGTAAGAGTTGCTCACATCTGACATTTGAAACTCATTAATCAATTTTAGACTATCCTCAGTAAGGCTTTTCGTGAACAAAAACACCACAGCATCAGGATTAACTCGTTTAAGAAACTGTTTGGTGTTTTCAGAATCAACCTTGCTTGTAGCGTCAAGTCCAGGAGTATCAATAATGTTGATATGCTTTAGCATCTCGTCAGATGTTGCCACTTCAATATATGCCACTTTGGTTTTCAGAGACTCCTCGCCAGCATGAGAAGCCCACTGCGCCCATTGTTCGCGAGATACGTTTACCTTATTCCCATCCTTGAAATGGACAGTAATCGGAGATTTGTCATCCCCATATTTTAACCAACTGACATTGAACGTTTCTGCCTCATGGCCAGTACGAACAACCTCCGGCTTTCCGAGAATCGCATTGACAAGGGTTGACTTTGAACTACTTATTCGACCGACAATCGCCAACTGCATAGGTTCAGTCATACGTTTCCTCACATTCTCAATCGCTGCATGTATGTGAGTCAGTTGAGGATGTTTGTCTGCCAATAGAGTACATGCCGACAAGCAATCATCTATTTTATTGTATATGAAATCGTTATTCTGCATTGTCAAACGGATTGCTGTAGAGTAACTTCATCTGAGAGGAAAGTGTATTAAGGAATTTTTCACGTTGTTCAAGAGCTGCCATTTTTTCCTTGAAAACCTTTTCATTTGATCGACTTTCAAGAATTGACTGTTGGATTGCCTTCATTTTCTCTTCTGTCTCAGACAACATGATTTGAATTGTCTGCAATAGGTTCTGATGGTATTTTGTAAACTGGGTGTTGGCTTGATTGCGCAAGTCTGTTATTGCTAGATTTATTTTAGGCAAGACCTGCTGACGAATCATCATCTTCTTCTGCTGCTGACTTTCTTGCTTCAATCTTTTCCATATTAAGGCGGCAGCACTCATAATGCCAACTGCCCATCCAATACCGGGAATTAGGAAATCTGCTCCTATTGCCAAGGCTCCTGCTATAATACCCCCTTGGGCAAATTTTCCAGCCAAATTGAACGCCAACTGAGTGTTGAATGCGCTGTGGGTACGCAGCTCATCAGAAATATTGATACCACCGTCAGCAAGAACGCCCGAAATCTTTTTCTCAAGCGTCTTTGAAATCTCGTCGATTGCTTTTTTTGTGGTTTGATTCACATTGTATGACAACTCCTGAAGCTCATCATTAATTTGCGCAACAAGCCATTTCCCGTCATTGTTTAATCCATTCTCGCTGTCTATAAGATTGTCAAACGTGGTTGTTGTCAACAATGTACCTTCATGGGATATTAAGTTATTAACTTCATTTCTTGCGTTTTCAAATAGAGAGTTCACTTGTAAACGTATGGAAGACGTTGGATTAGCTATCTCATTTCTAAATTGAGCTAACTTCTGTTGTTGCTCTTTATAGTTTTGGACGGCATTATTCTGGGCGACATTGTCTGATGACAACTGTTCCTTTTCTGTAGAAACTGCCACCTGTATCTCTTTCACCTCTGACAACAGCATATCACGAAATTGAGAGAATCGCGCTCTACGAAACATTTTGACCTGCGAATTGATTGCAGCCAAAACTGCATCTCTATTCGAGGTTACCTTTAGTTCCTCATCTTCCAACTGGTTGAACAGAAGCCAATTCATAGCCGAAACTGCCACAATGGGAGGATTCCCTGCCGAAAGCAAGGTGTTTCTTGTGGTTTCTATATGTGTTTGTAACACATCTTGTGATAGAATGTCTGACTTGTTGACAAGTACAATCGTGTTTTCTACACGAGATGAGACTTTTTTTTCAAAGAATTTAAGTTCCGACTCCGTCATTGGCTCGCTGGCATCAGTGATAAATACAGCTACATCTGCATATGGCAGAGCCATGGCTGTGAGGTTTGCATGACGAGGATCCAATCCGCCAATACCTGGAGTATCAATAATGACAATACCATCCTTTAAGAAGTCAGACGGATAGTATAAATCCATCTGTACGGTACTGCCTATCGAAATAACATCACCCACAGTGTAGTTCTGAATATCATCCCATGCGATTTCTTCTTTGTTTAATGCCTTTTCTCCTTCAAGTAGGTCTCCATAGTATCGGATAGCTTTTTTAGTAGAACCGTACATGATCCTTGTAACAACGGCTGTCGCTATACCAATGTCTGTTGGACAGATGTTTTCTCCAAGAATTGCATTAATCAAGGATGATTTGCCACGCTTGAATTCTCCACAAAACAATATGGATGTTGCATTATCTATTCTATCAATAGATTTGCTTACTTCGTTAACCACAGCATGTTTGCCATATTGTTGAATTATAGGGGAAAGTTGCTTTATGAAGCTACGTATTTTTTTGCTATCACTTGTCATGACTCTTAATATGTTAAGAAACTTGTTGAGTAGTCTATATCATTGCATTCACAGTAATCCATAATGTTTAATTGCTGTTGGCACAATTCCATTGAATTAATATCCCCAATAGCTGAGAACTGACTGATACAATCATTAAAGAATGCATTGTAATCAAGTCCCGTTTGAGCAAAGGCCAACCGATCAAAACCATTGTCCATTGAAATATCCATTGGTTGAATACTATTCCAGTCTATATTGTCCAATCCATTAAAACAAGTATTTCTCATAGAGCTATTTATGATATCACAATCCAAATAGTCATTGAAAAGATATTCATTAGTAAATATCTGACTGAAATCAATATTGTTGTCAGAATAGTCAAAGAAAGCATCGGTAAGCGAAGGAATAGGCGAGAGCATATTTCCATCAACACCTGGAACTTGGTATGGTAATCCCATGCTAATATCATTGAATATTTGGAAATCAGGATAACTTACACCTGCCACATCATGAAGATGACCTAACTCATAATCAAAGTTTTTCATTCCATCTGCAAATTCAGGGGCAGACAGATTCGTTGATACCATATAACAATGTGTATCAGACCATGCATCCATAAACTGATCCAGTGGATAAGGTTTGCCATCGTCACCACTTCCAGGGTCCTTAACAATTACTTGAATATTATTTGGGTCGCTTGTATCTATGCCTGCCACAATCAATGCATGGTTGCCACCTTGTGGTCCAAAGAAATCATTCACCCAATTCATCCACTTTTCATCATTGGTGTTGTTATGCCACAACTCATCGGCATCAACACCAACAATCACCTTGTGTCCTTGGGCTAATTCGTTGACCAATGTGAATACATTTCCATCCTGTTTTGTAACAGGAATCCCAGCGAGATTAAGAAGATTGCCAACATCTTGTGGATTAGTTCCGCCTCCATTATACCAACCATTTGCATTTGCTGTTTGCACCAGTTGTGTCTCAGAAACGTCAATGCCAAAATCTTCCAATATTAATTGTTGAGACTTAATAGCACAAGTGTCTGGATATAGCTGCTGTACTTCTGGATTATAATACTCTGACATATTCTTTATTCTGTATTAATGTTTATATTTGTTCTTTTATGAGAAAATCTTCTGTAAAGTAACCCCTCATTCCCTAAACAGCTATACATGTAGTGCCTCCCCCTCGCTATGAGCCACGATAATCGTACTGCAACTCACGCTATAAGCATTGAGTAGTGTCTTGGGCATGTCACACAGAATGTCGATGGCTATGAACATTCCAATATAGTCGGTTGGAAGCCCCATCGCATTCAGGAGGATGGCGAGTACCACTACACCTGCCATAGGTACGCTTGGAGCACCGAGAACCATTACGATAGAGGCTCCAATAAGAGAAATCTGCTGGGCTGCTGTTAATTCCATCCCTACTGCCTGTGCAACAAAAATGACCGCTACACACTCATAGATAATCGTGCCCACTTTGTTGAAAGTGATTCCCAATGGCACTGTGAAACTGGCTATGTTGTTTGATACACCAAACTTCTCCTTGGCATCGCTGATAATCAAGGGTAATGCACTGTACGAAGAACTGGTTGAGAATGCCACCATCAATGCAGAATAAATCTGCTTCAGATGGCGAAGCGGAGACACATGAGCCATCATCCCGACCATCAGAGGCAACACCATGCCTCCCATTACTATAAGTGCAATCCACACCACGATTACAAAGAAAGCAAGGCTTAGAAGATTGCTTCTCATTTCGTCAATGTTGCCAGCTTGCTTGCCAACCAATGCCATAACTATGGCAAAGATACCTATAGGGGCGAGTCGTATAATGGCTGTTGTCATCTTCATAATAGCATCATTAAATGCCTCAAACGTTGCATTTACCGTTCTTTGTCGCTCTTCATTAATGTGGATAACAAAATACCCAAGCAGTATCGAAAAAAGAATAATCGGTAGAATTTCCCCATTACTGAACGCTTCAAATATATTATTCGGAACGATGTCTGCTATTCTGTCCATTAGTGTCGTCTGGCTCGATTGCTGAGCGTCATTTAGTATCTCTCCAACCTCCATTGCACATCCATGTGTGCCATAGCCGGGTCGTAATACGCTTGTGATTACTACTCCAAGGGAAGCCGCCACTATCGCAGTAAGGATAAAGAAGCCGAAAGTCTTGGCGGCTATACGCCCCATCGACTTTGAATCACCCATGGTGGAAATGCCTAATGCCGTTGAAAGAAATACTAATGGAATGACTATCATGTTGATGGCATGAAGGAAGATGTTACCTATGCCATTGATGAAATTCCCCCAAACGTCAAAAGAATCTCCTAATAGTACTCCGCCTGTCACACCAAGAACCAATGCTAACCCCATCTGATAATGTAGAGCCAACTTTATCCGCTTCATACTATTCGCTTTCCAATGAGTTCAACATTGTCTTAGCTTTATCTTGATTATAGCCAATGACAGTACAATAATCATTTAATGCCTCCACGAGAAGTGCACGGTTGCCCATTTCTTTCAAGATACCTATTCGCTTCCACTGCAATTCGTAAATGTCCGCACGGGCATTTGCCACATCCACACGTTTTTCTTCTGCAAGAAACCTGTCCAGATAAGTGAATCGAGGCAACCCCGCCTGTTTGCTTTTTATAATGGAATCCACCACGTGCAAAGCCTGTAGATAATTCTTTGTGGATATGTACTCCGAGATTTCCGTTTTCCACGATTCTCCTCTTATTGCCCCTTCTTCTATGAACTGAGAAGAGAGGGGAGAGAAGAACATAAATCCAACCAGTCCAAAAACAACAATACCCGAGACGATAATCATCCGTCTCAGATCCTTTATTGTTTTACTATTTTCGTTATTGTCTTTCATGAGAGTATCATTCTCTTTTGCCAGAACCGTCACAGGCTCCGCATTTGATTTTCCCCGAACCACCACACCATAGACATTGCGTATAGAACGTACCATAACCGGAACCACCCATTCCCCAACAACTGCTGCAAGAAGTTTCACCATTTCCATGGCAGTTGTTACATAAACCACCCTGTGTGATGTACACAGTAGTTGAGACATTGTCTTCTTTGAATATCACGTTTCCCATTCTGTATTCTTCAGAGTTTCGTTGGCAGGAAATTACAACACCATCTTCATTCTCCCGTACAGAAATCCATTCTGGGAACTGTGCCTTCCATCCGCATCCGTCTGTTGCCATGGTGATAGTTTCTTTTCCTCCTGAAGATGAGAATTTAAGAGTATTCTCACTTGCTTTAATTCTTGTAGCATATCCCATCTGCTTAATGACTACCTGTGCCAGTTGCTTACCACTTTGAATAGTAATAGACCCTTCTCTTGCTTGCCCTGTTTGATTGGGATTTACCCTGATGGTGAAATCATTGTCATTTTCATCAATATCCACCCATTCTGGTTTGTGGTTGATCAACCACACATAGCCGTCATAGTCTATTTCCACCTTACAGTCTCCACCTGCTTTTACAGAACCTATTTGATTAGGCTCCGCTCTCAGATAGGTAGCGGCGTTCATAATGTAGTTGTAAAACGCTATCATAGCAATCACAACGATAACCGTGCTTACTATAATCTTTTTCAGACAACCACCTTTCTTCTTCGTTTGAGTATGCCGAATTTGATTATTCGAGCTTGGAGCACTAACATCTACAAGCTGACATCCATCATTCGTGCAGAAATTCATGGAGTCATCATATTGTGCATGGCATTTAGGACATTCCTTCATATTTCTATCATTTTATCTTCTTTGACTTACCTCTGCCAACCCCATATTAATGAGAATCAGCACAACAATCCATACAATGACAATCAATGCTATATATCCTGCAAAGGGGAACACCTCATTAATCCACATTGACAGAGGGGAGTCCCACAAGCAGTGAAGGATAACAGGAATGGCAAAAAGTCGCAAAAACTGTTTCTCCGCGAAAAGAGAAGTATCAATGGTGCCCTTTGCCTTAGCTGCTATCACAAATGCGGCACCAGATATCGCAGCCCATGCCACATGACCTCCGGGAGCAAGCACAGCGCGAAGGAATATGGTGTTGTTTATGGCATCCATCATCTGTTGTCCATCAACATTCTGACCGTATGCCGCAGCATATCCTGTAATCTGCTGAAATTGGATAAAAGGTTGCAACGCATATCCCGCCGACTCAAAGGCGGCGAAACCTGCTCCCACACAAGCACCAATCAGCATACCTGTCAGAATTGAGAGTTTCCCCAATTTCCTTAAAACAGCAAGTACAATAATAGCCTTACCTAACTCCTCGATTACTCCTACCATGAAAGCTCCGAAGAAGTCCATTTCCTCTACTGCATAGAACGAGAACAACAAAAGAGTCGCCACAAGTGAAGCACAACCTCCCACAAAGAAGGTTTTTATTACAGTGTACATGCTGACATTCCGCCACACATTGGCCTCCATAAAGAGTACCATCGTGGACAAGGGCACAGCAAAAGAGCCTATAACAATCATACCCGGGAAGGCGTTAAGATTGCCAAAGGCATTGACACATATCCACAGCAAGGCGAAAGTGATGACAAACATCAACAGTACCCTGCTATATAGCCATGGGTGCGGCCAGTCTTTAGATATGGAACACATATCAGGAGTTGTTGCCTTTGTCCCACAAATAAAAATATCCTCTGCCTCTTCAGTTGTATGTGATTTAAAAACATCAGAGAACAGAACCTTCCAGTTCAGGTCTGCAGGTCTGTCATTTCCCACATACTCATTGAGAGAATCAATCCATGACCCTCCAGCCTTTGCGTTAGTGGCATGGGAACTTTGGCCTCCAACACCATTACTTTTACTTTCTGTATTTTGCGATAATGGTTTGCCGCACGCCCCACAAAACAATGCCCCTTCTTGGTGGGGCTGACCACAATGACTACAATAATTCATCTTTATTCACTTTATATTCTTACCGGCAGCGTTCCAATGGTAAGCTTTTTCTTCATTATTAACTAATTTCATGTCTGTACCATTAGCATTAGATGTGTTAAAATCCTTTACCACAGCTTTACCCATCAACTAACAAATGCTTGTCCTTAACATAAAGCTTGTTGCAGTAGACAAAGAAATTAATATTTGAGCTTGCAAATCTTTCTGCTTCTATTGTACTCTTAATAAATAATTGCATCCGCGACCAGTACAATTCTTTACACGTATGTAGTATAGACCCGTATAAGAAGTATAGAATCGAACACTTGCATTTTTGGTTGCAGCTTCATCTTTGCCTAATTGATTACCATTCCTATCTGTAATTATTAGATCTAGGTCGCAAACTCCGTCACTTTCTACAGAGACAGTAACGTACCTTCCACTACTTTGCTGGGAACGCCAATCTGAATATGAATTTCCGTTTACATATCCTCTGTCTAAAGATCCATAGTTAGTAGCACCACTTTGATTTAAAGTCACCTTAATGGATTTTTTACCAGCTTTAACAGTAAAATAGTCACTTCTGTCTTCATAGCTAGAATTGCCATTATATGATACCGTCACAGAACTTGAATTCTTTGAACTTATAGAAAACCATTGTGAACTTGTATCTTGCAGTGTATATCCTCCAGGATAGTTTGTACTTATTGACAATGTGACAGACCCCGAATAGCTACTAAGGCTACGTGTGACATCAGAAGAATATCCATCGACATAAAGAGTAGAAAGTTCTTCTACTGCTTGATTCTTATTGCTTGTAGCATTACTTCTGATCTGACTAACACTGTAAGGATGCTCACCTTTATAAATACTTCCGTTAGAAGAATATGCATCAGCTTCACTTATCAATCGTTCGTATCTAGAAACAGTTGTCGTCAAAGAATTGTTACGCCAATTAGAGATGCCATCAGCTAAATCTTTAATTAACTGAAGGTGATTATCACCAATTTTGTTTGGATAACTTCTCAGTTCCTCAATTAACGCAGTATTTAAGTTTAACGAACCTTTTTCAATCAAAGCGTCGGCTTCCTGAATGTTATTTTGGGCAGAATAAACACTTGTATAACTTGAATGAGATAGCAAGTTCTCTGCTTTTACATAATCAACACAAGAAGTGGTTATTGCATCTATACGTGACTTCAATGAAGAGTGACTCGCCAACACATTATTGTTGTCAATGTTCGATAAAGCATTCAGTTCTGATACTCGTTTTGTAAGAAAAGACCTTTCATCACTTGGCCATGTTCGATCTTTAAACAATTTTTGAGCCTTGCTAATTAAAGCCTCTGAATAGCACAATGCAAATGTATCTATTTGATGATTATAATCCGAATCAGATATTTGCTTTTCATCATAAAAGCGTCTTAAAGATAGCAATTGCTTTTGATATTCATTTTCAAGAGAATCATCCTTCAAATGCTTTGCAGGGTCAGTTTCGGATATTTTACCATCAATGTCGAGTCCTAAAATAGCCATAGAATGCCTTTTAAGATAATCAACATGAGGATTAGACTCTGGAGGAGTTTCTGGAATAGACACCTGAGTTTCATAGAACACAGCTATTGCTGATAATAGACCTAAGCCGACTAACAGTAAAGCTAAAATTTTACCCAGTATCTTCATAAGATTAGTTGATATTTAATGATTATCTTTTTCGTCCTGAGAATTATGGCTATCTTTGTCTTGGGATTCTTCTGCCTGTTCCGAAGATGACTCTTGCTCCTTCTTTGCTTCTTCCGAAGTCTCAACAGAATCTGTATTTGCTTGCTGATTCAGTGAGTCTGTTACTACCTCAGTAGATTCTTCACTCGAGTCTACAGAAGAAGATTGAGACATTCCCCACAAATAGTAGCCAAGACCAAGACCAATGGCAGTAAATATGAGTGCACCAACGAACATTTTTAACAGGAATTTCCAATTAGGGAAAATTACAGGAAGAGGTCTAAGATGGAAGCTATTATTTGCGCGTTCTGACATTTCATAACTCTTCAAAGGTGAGCATGAAGGCTTTTCTTTCAATTCTAACTCAAACTCGGCATCCGATTTCGAACCTTTTAAGTATTTCGAGTTAATAGTAAACTTGTAGATACTGGTCTTGTGCTTAAGTTTTATAACTAAAGGTTGAGATACTGGTACGTCTGTCTTAAATGTACCACTTTTATCTTCATATCCAAAGCACTTGATCGCAATCTTTAATTTACCTTCTCTTAGTTCTGATTCTGAAAAGAGTGCAGATTCTCCAAGAGGATAATTTCCAATCTTTATATTTGCCTTCTCTGATAGATCCTCACCAGTTTCCTCATCATACACGCGGAAATCGGTAGCTTTTAGTTCGTACTGGAAGTCAAGTTTACAGTCTGGTAACTGAGTATCAATAACAAATTTCTTGTTTCTCTTGGTAATAGTTTCCAGATAATCTGCCTTTTGATATTCTATAGTATAAGCCTTCTGACTATCAATCATCATGCCATCAGCCAAATCTACTCCATCAACCTTTATAGTTACCTTCGAATCTGACGAACTGCGAGTGATTGCAACCCATTTCGTGAAGCCATTACTTGAAATATCTTCATATGTATCAAGTACACTTAAATTTTCGTTATCAACAAAAAGTGTCTTTTCAAAATCATAATAGTATGATTCAAAAAGTTTATCTCCGAACAAAGATTGTAGACCTTCTTTAGGGATGATTCTGTAGGCAATCTTTCCTTGTGAGGATTTCTTGACCATAGGATGTACGTCCCTAATTGTGTATTCACGTTTAAAAACATCCTCTAATCCGGATGTGTGTTCTGTCAGTTTTGTGTCTAGAATAGCGTTTCTTACTACAGTAATGGCTTGATTAAGCATGTCTGCAGGTACAACCAAGTTTGCAGGAATGTAAATCCATGCCTCTTGATTATCACCGCTTCTACCAGGGATGTATCTCAAAATACGTAAGTAGCATCCTTCATTGGCATGGGAGATGCATATTACAACCTGTTCTTTTCCTTCTTTGAAAGCAAGATGTTTGTAGAAGTTTCTATCATCAGATCCCTCTGCAAAACTTTTTATTTCACCTATACTCTCATTTATTGAATAGATTACTTGCTGCCCCTGCGAAGTACTTGTAACAGCAAAAGATAACATGCCCTTCTGTGCTTTTGGCATGTATTTTTTATCATCATTTTTCATATCGTTACTTATTTATAATCCTAATGTTTTTTTAAGTTTACCGACCCAGCCCTTATCATGACCATAAACGGTATCAAGGAAACATGAATACACAATCGATTCTGATTTACCAGGATGGAATCTGCTATAGTCTTGGAAACATACATCTCCAATGTTGTATGCTATCAAACCAGGTTCACCATCATTAATATCATACTTTTGACACAAATTTTTGAGATTCTTATAGAATCCAAGGTAATTCTCAGAAATATACTGTCTCAATATATCGCTTTCAGAATTTGTTTCAGTCACATCGAATTTATCACTTTTTGTAACCATTATATAAATTCTATCTGTGGTTTTGTCAAATATGCCTTGTTCTTCGATGTAACGCATGCAACTTCTCAAATAAACGTCTTGAGTATGTCCCTTATAAGGTCTATTTTCTGCACCGTATTCAATGACAAAGAAATGAATTTTTCTATTCTTTGATTTGTTTTCTACAAGTATATTCTTCAGATTGGCCAAAGCTTTTTGTTGATTCTCCATCAATTCTTTTCCTGCTAAGTCTTGATGAATACAGCAGAACAACTCACCAGCCAAATCAATAGCAGCACAACGATAGTATTTATGGTCAAATTTAACGGAGCCATTATTGCTTTTCTTCTCATAACGTCCTTCTAGGTCGAACTTCATTTCATAAGTATCAGTAACAGCTGTACTACCAGGAAGACGTACTACTTTTCCTTTCTTAAAATACTCCGACAAAGTTGACATATAGTCAAAGCCTTGACTATTAGTCATTGGAGAAAAGTCTTGACATACACGACCACTATTTGCAGCACTTAATACACCTGCTAATGCACATGTCTTTCCAGAAGAAGGAATTCCCCAGAAATAGAACTCCGTAAAACCATCTTGAATATTTGTCAAATCTCCATTAGGTTCTGGCAGTTTTACTTCTGCGTCTGCACTCGATGGAGGATTATTCTTCATGAACTTAATAAATTCAGGATCAATTCCTGCTTTATTCTCCAGGTCTGAAAGAGAGATGAAACCTGCTTCATGAAGTCCATAAATGATAAATGAATCAAATGCATTATGATCATAATAAAGCATGTCCAGAATATGTTGGCTTTTGATTTTCTGGGATTTCATTTGCTTTACTATAAAATCAAGAAGTTCTCCCTTTTTATCCATTATAAATGGATCGTCATCGATTTCCTGTTTTTTTCGAAGAATCTTTTCTGCTGGAGAATACTCCCACTTTACACCATCAAGCATTGCTTCTGCCTGTTTCTGGTGTGCTCCAGTTGGGAACTCACGAAGGAAATCCTCAATGTCGTCCATTGAAGGATGACTTTGAGTTAGTTTTTTCCAACATATATCTTCCAGTTTTAAACGAGCCTCACGTAGTTTTTGACCATCTGGGAATTTTGCAATAAAATCACGAAGACTTTCTTCTGTTAAGTTAGACTGGATTCTATCCCAGTGCTCAACTTCCGCTGCAAATTCCTTCTCTTCGATTTTTGCTCGAAGGTCAGCTCTGTCCTTTTTCGAATAAACTTCTTCAGGCAACGCAAAAAGTTCCTCAACGGTAATAATACCTCTTTCGACAGCATCAAGAAGTTCCGAAGGAGAATTATCCGCTGGATCTTTAAGAATTTTTTGTTTTTCAGTCATTGTATCTATTTTATTTTTCGTTCATTTGAGTAACAATAGAATGGATCTCTTCATCAACATCGTAGTTAAAAGTCTGCCCCCTACGTCTTCTACGTTTAGAGCCGGCATCACCCTTAACAACAATGTTTTCTGTTTTATTTTCCTTATCGTCAATACCTTTGATAACAATTTTCTCTTTTCCACTTTCCTCTATTGTTCCCATGTGAGTAACGATAGATTTGGATTTCACCTCTGTTGTATCTTTGTCAAGTGTTTCTACAATTTTAGAGGTTTTATTGGTATTTGCATCTGTGTCAATTAGCACATTGTTGACATGTCTTTCCACCCAAGACTTATCTCTGCCCCAATAAGTATGCAATTTTCCATTTTGATCTCTTGCACTATGAGTACAGAATAGAATATAAGTACTTCTAAAATATCTATCTTGAATGAGATAAGGCAGGAACAACAAAAAGAATGCAGGAAGTCCGATCAAAGACCATAAAGTAAAGCCATCAGTTGAGAACAAACTTTCAAGAGAAGCAATTTTCTCATGAACTTCTTCTATATTTTTGTTGTCAACGTCAAATACCTCTACATTATTTTCTGTACCTAACTGTCCTTCTGACATAGAAACTAGCATACCATGCCATTCCTCAACAACTTGGGACATCTTACGTTCATTTCCCATCATGAATACATTCCAGACACTCACACCTTGTGCAGTACTGGCAATCCATTTTCTAGCGTCAGATTCCAATTCTTTGTATTTGGGAGATTGTAACTTTAAACAAAGTATAGAATCGTCAACCTGATACAAAAGTTGGGTTGTTGTTAATTTGAAGTCGTTTTGTAAGCGCTGTTCATGATTTGTGATACGTTGAGCGCAGTAATCATCGTAAGCGACAAACATGCTGTCAGCAGATGCTGTTGCCTCTGTAAATGATGTAGACACTAAATCTTTATTTACATACACATTCCAAAATTTCATGAAATACGTGAACGCATATCCACATGCCAAAATGAGAAATATGACGAACGCACGTTCAATCCAGATATTACGTTTGAAATTGTGTTTAACGGTCTTCATCTTCTGAAGCAGCATCAATAGTGAAAATAATCCCACCATTTCGATGAGTACAGCAACGAGTGCCCACCCAAAATCCGCCTTAGAAAAATATACAGCCCCCATAAATGTTACATAACCTATGAACATTAATGAGATGAAGGCAACTACATGACCAAATGAGAATTTAAGTCGTTCTCCCATTATATTTGCAAATTAAAAAAGAGCGTGAGCCAGATCAACAAAACCTAAAATACATACAACAATGCCAACGAGTTTAATTATCGTTGCAAGAGTACCTCTTGCAGAAACTAAGGTTGGTACTTTCTCATAAACGAACCATCCGATAAGGATAGTAATAATTGCTGTTACCATTTTTTATTAATTTAAAATTCGACCGTAGATGTCAATTATATGTTTTATTTCTTTTTTGGAATTCCTCAATATTAGTCTTCCATTATTTTTCCTAACCAATCGTCTAAGATATACAGAATCTCGAAATCCGTCATGGTCTAGATATACGACATTTTGTGTTTCTCCAAATTGCATGAACATACCCTCTTCTGTGTCATAGACGTTTAACGCATTATAGATGTTTATAACACGACCTGTAGCCTTTTCAATGTAACAATAATGAGATTCATTAAATGCCCAAAGATATTGGCAATCTGAATGGCAGGTTATTTCATCATAACAAGCAGGTATTATGACTCTTGACTCATAGTTACTCCACAACCCATGTTTCCCTGAAATTATAAATTCTATGGTATCAAAAGAGTCATATAGGATGACATCATCACATTCAAAGTCTGCAACGATTTGTTCTTGATTTATGGAGAAGAGAGCTTTTTTATCTAACACGGATAGACAAGCTAAACCACTTTCTCCAAGAAACTGAATATCATCATATACAGGTGGAAATATATACTTCCCAGTTTCGTCCATTATTCCATAAAATGATTTTCGTTGAATAATTGATACATTATCCTTTGTAGCAATCACTTTATGTTTCAAATGCCCGAGTCTGGAATCTCTCCGTTTTCTATCTTCTATAAGATCTTTAATTTCTGGTGTCATCCTTTTGGGCTGTTATAGAATCAAGTAATCGACGTACTGTATATGAACCACAGCCCATGCTGCCTGCAAGTTCTATAATCTTTTTCCATTCAGAACATAATCGACCAACATTATGCGCCTCGTTAAGTCTTTCATAAAGAGGGGCAATAGAAGACGTAATTGTGTTCTTGTATAAATGTCGTAGGTAGATTTTGTCCATAGAATCATGGAAATTGCCGGAATAAACAAATTTCTTTTCGCAGGAATCAAACCAGTCATATACGCATTCGCCTTCTTCCATTTTAAGGAATGAGCCTTGTTTATATTCCTGGCAGTCAGAATTCAATACTAACCAATTCTTTTCATTTAGTTTGATTAGTTCGATACTATGATGTCCTGCTGGAATTGTGAAAGAAATAGTTTCTCCAGGTATTATATCCTTAAATAGAATACAAGGTTGAACAGCTTCTTTCCTGTAAACAGGGTGGCTTACTTCATGTGATAAGTTGTTTACCCTCTGTCGAATTTGTTCAATTGAGAGATTCCTGTTTAGATGATTGAAAACCGTTGACTTAATCCTATATATGAAATCATCCGATATTGCATCAACATTAAATGTATAACGATGCAAGTATTCATCATACTGCAATGTTCTGCAGTATGATGAATATAGATGATGAGATATAATTTTATTTACCTCCATAATTTAGTCCAAGTTTATCTAAGACTTGTCGTACAGCGAGAATGTCAATACCAAAGTTTAGACCCGTTGTTGCGTGTCCATTGCCATCGTCCTTCACACCTAATTCGTGAACTGCGATAATCCAACCTTGATTATTACATACTGGGCCACCGCTATTTCCTCCGTTGGTTGACATTTCATATTGAACCATCGGAACATCTCTGCCGGTAACAGGGTCGGTGTCTCTATATGCACTGATGTGTCCTTTAGAGAATGATGCAGTAAATCCATTAGGATTTCCGAATGTTGAACATTCTTTACCAACCTGAGTGTGAGATTTCATCAAATTGAAATAAGGAACAGTTTCGTTATTTTCAAGTTCAACACTAAAAATCGTAACATCCATTCCTCCTTGTTCAAGAGGAGAAGTGTACTTTATATTCTTAATGTTACGTTTTTTCTCACGATAGATATTACTATCATCTGGACTATTCGCATCGTACAATACAGCAACAGAACCACCTTCATCAGCAAGAACATGCGTATTTGTAATAGCTAATCCATCTGCATTAATAAAAAATCCTGTACCAATACTTCCTTCTGCCTGGTTAACAATAAGGAATGATCTTTGTTTCATATATAAAGCCAAATCTTGAAGATCAGCTCCAGGTCCTTCTGCACTGAACAAAGCTCTAAAGGAATCAAGACTGTCTTTCACGTGTGCTTCTGTATAAATGTCTTTTCCACATTCCATTAACACTAAACGATTAAGACATTCCTTCTTTGCATTCGCCAACTTGACATAAGCATATACGGTTGCATCGTTTTTGGTATAAGTAGTCTTACCCTTTGAATCTGCTACCAAAAACACCCTTTTGTTGAGATAATTGTTCTTGATAAACACCTCAATAGATGTACCCTCTTCTTTTACGCCAAGCATCTTGACTTTAAGTCCCGAATGCATTATAAGTGTGTTTCCCTTAACGTCAACGATTTTACCTTTATAATCGTTGATTTTGAAATCAGATGGACCACTGATTGCATTCCATACGAATATTACGCCGATTACAATAGCGATACCAATAAGGATTTTCTTAACATCCATAATCTATTAATTCTTGATTTTGGTTATACATGGGGATTCTACAATCACTGTACGACCTTGAACCTTTCCTTTTCCTGGTTCTATCGTGACTAATGACGAACCATCTGTTGGTGCGCCATTACCATTAACCGAGACTACACTAGCTGGTATAGAATCACTTTTAGACATCCACACAGAATGTAGAGCTTCTCCAGAAAGTTTAATTAACTCGAAATCAGCCGTACCATCTGTATATTTTGTAACCTTATAACGTTGCTCATCAGCGTCTGGTGACAATCTTGTCCACATATAGACACCACCACGATTTATAGGGTTAAATCCATATACGACCTCTTGAACCTGCTTAGTATTTATTACAGTTTCAGTAACTACGGTCTGAGTTGGAGCAGTATTTTGTACATTTACCCCAGTACTTTCAGTTGAAACAGGCTGATTAGGGTTACCTACATTATCTGTAATATTTACCAGATGTTGTAAAGTAGTTCTCACACTGTCAGAAACAAGTTCTGCTGGAATTGTACCATTATATGCAATTCGCATAACTTTCATTGTTGCCTGGCATAACTCGTAGAGAGCTTCCTGCAATTCTTGATTAGTATTCATATTCTGTCTTATATAAGCTGTATTTGTAACTTAGTATCAATCTTCCAAGAATTACCGTCTTTTATTAAAGTGCCCGGCTTTTGAACTTTTATGTCTTTGGCCTTACCTGCTACGGTTAAATCTTGGACAAATCTCTTGAGCATACTTAAATCTGCAAGCATTTCTCCTTTACAAGAGTTATTAATTGTATATGTAGCAGAAGTTGCTCCCTCAGCATATTCGATCTCAAACCATGCACCCTCAGGACTATCAGAAAGAGATCTACCCAAGATTGACATATTGCCTGTTGCATCCTGACTGAACATTGCGTATTTTTTTACTTTTGAGATTTTTTTCGCAGGTTCTACAGGAGTTACTACCTTCTCAGCTTTTTTCGGAGTGGTTGTTGTAACAGTCTTAGGTTCTCTTATTGTAGAAGATATTGTTGATGTTGAATTTGACTTAAGGTGTCTAATTTCAGCTGCAAGATTTTCGATGATGGCTGTTTGGTTGCTGATTTTGTTGTTCATAGCATCCAATTCTGCTTCAATCTTTCTCTTGCTTCTACCATCACTACTTGTACTTTTCTTTATATTTGATCCCATTTTCTTGTTCATAACAAAGATCAATATAAGAGCAATAACAAGCAAAATAGCCAATGCAGTAATAACATAATAACACATAGACATTTTTGACTGTATGTCTGTTATGTCAGACTGCGTCTGCTCAATATCTTGGAGAATGCTTTGGACATCTACATGTATAGTATCTACATGTTGAGGAGTAATCTGCTCTTCAACATTTGCGACAGAATCCCTTGATAGTTCAGCATTGTTAGCTGCCGACACAGGGCAACCTGTGCCAGCAGTTATTATTACTGAAAATACAAGAGAAAAAATCATTATAATTTTTTTCATGATTCTCATTTATTGATTAGAAGATGCCATTTGACGACCGAGCTGGAAAATTGAATCCTTCAGTGGCCAGAAGAACATAGGTTCTTCAAGGTTAACAACAGTACCCTTTGCAGCAAGACCTTCCTGAAGGATCTGCATTTGCTTGAAACTATTTTCTGCAAATTGCATGATTTTTGCCTTAAGACCACGTGTATTTATGTCAGTGTTGTCAAGTACAAGAGCTATAAAATCTTCATCCTCAAACATATCAAGGAATCTCTCGAATTCATTGAAGAGCTCTGTCTTACGTGATGCAATGTCTTCAATCTTTATACGTCTGTTAGAGTAATCTTCATCTTCCCAGCCATAAACAAGATTGCGTTCTGGATCAATTGTAGAACCACTTGACATAACAACACCACCAGCTGCGGTTACACGCTTAGGATCATCAGCGAATCTTACATCAATCTTCTTAACGTCGATATTTTCACTACTTAAACGATACTCAAAAATCTTGGTAATGATTTCATTCAAGCATGTTGCATCTCCAATAAGTGGGATGTACTTGCTACCCATTCCAGTGAAAGTAATATGATGAGGTACCTCTACACCATCACGAAGGAATGCAAGAGCCATGTAGTAGATGACACTTGACAAATGAACTAACATCAAGACTTTGAGCTCAGAGCCATCAAGGTAATCAGAGAATCCATACTTTTCTTTACTGAAGAGATAGCTAATCACGTCAGATGAATCTGAAGCGGTATCGTCCATAAATGCTCTAAGGTGTTCTTTGATTTCATCTTCATCACTTAGATTTGCATATCTTGCAGAATTCAAATAACCTTTGAGGAATCCGTTCTGTTTTGAAACAGCAGGATTGGTTCCATCTCCCCAAATATCGTTAGCAGCAAAGATTGCAGAATAAGATATTTTTTCACCGCCATCAATAGGGTTGATATAAATTATATCTGAAGTACCACCACCTATATCAACGTTTGCATAGGTTTCACCGAATTGAAGTTCTGGCAAGAACGAGAAGTAAGGAGCAACACCTTCAAGTGCCTGAATATTGAGACTCTCATTAACATTCTTAATATTGCTCATAGTTGCACCGACTTCTATTCTGGCATCATTCCAAAGTCCACGGAATTTACCAATAAGACTTTTGCGCATAGACTGTGGGTATGTGAATACAAGCTTGAAGTCAGGACGACCACCATTCATAACAGCTTTATTCTTCATAATCCACATGAGTTCCTTAAAGAACATCTTTACACGGTCTTTTGCCTTTGGATCAGAGTCACTTGCACTCCACTTAATATCTGTACGATAGATACAATCCTTGTTACTGCCAATCTCATTCAGATAGTTAAATCCGACATTGATGTTACCGAATATCTGCGGCTCAGCAGTTGTCAGATTTGGAATTTCACATACAGCTGTACGCATTGGAAGCTTAAACAAGCCATCTCCTATAACACAAGGTACAAACTCACGCAAAGCAGGAGTCAAGAATTCAGAGAACTGACCAAAACCTGCGTTCGGAGATCCTTTTTCATGATTGTTGAGATAAACTGTCTGCAAATCATCTTCAGTAACATCCAATGGTTTAACTCTATCACGGTTAATATTTCCATTTCCACCTTGGCTATAGCCGTATGCAATATGAGTATTTGTTGTTCCAAAATCGACACAGAAGACATACTGACGTTGATTTGCCGTAACATCTTTCTCGCACATGATTGGAACAATAAGTCCCTTTGCATTATTTGAAGTTACATTCAACTCAACGACATCAAAAGCATCTTCAAGGTGAATGTGAACAGTCTTAACAGCACCACGTGAACGTAAGTTCTCTTGTTTTGCAAGAGGTTTAGTCAAATCATTAAGATTGAAGAACTCAGCTGTTTTTTCGTCACCCCTATAGCCAAGCATAATATTATACACATTCTTGCCTCCACCTATCATTTTATAGAATGGGAAGAATGCGAGATCAAATGCAGACCTAAAGTCAAAGCAGTCAACGATAGAGTCATTTGTGTATTCACGAACGAACTCCATATTTCTGCCATACTTTGTTGGAATGTTAAGACGAGCAACGACCTTTCTATCATCACTATCAGCATCAATCTCCTCGATAGAGAACATATCTGTCAGAGTAACAGCACCAGTAAGCTCATCAACAACAAAAAGGTCCTTAGGTTCAAAGAACTTGAAAATCTCTTTCTTCAATGGCAACAGGAAATGTGTTAGACCACGATTACCAGTAAAGAACTTGTTCAGGTGCAAGTCGTATGAAACCTCAATAATTTTGTCTTCCAGGAAATCATCAATTGTGACGAAAGGATATGTTGTTCCAAAGAAACCAGGAAGTTGGCGTGTTGACAATGTAGAAGGCAGAGACGGGTCGATGTCATATGAAGCCCATTTCTGCCCCTTCCAGTAGATCGCGCCGTCCATTCCGTGTTTGCTCAAAACAAGAGGTGTCTTAACCTCCGAAGATGCGCCATTTACGATTTCAGTAGCATATCGTTTAGATGTTGCAATAATCTCATACTGACTATCAACATCCACGATAATGTCTTTTTTGCAGAAAATCTGCATATTACCGATTGATACAGAGGCTCCGTCAACGTCTTTGATCGATTCATAGTTGTCATCAAAATCTCTTGCATATCCACCAGATTTTCCAATGGCATCTTCAAATTCCCTCTTAATTTCGGCATCATATTGGTTACGATTATCGACAACATAGGTTGTGATTTCCTTAGAAAGAGTCTGTCCAAACTTTTCTATGTATTTGTGAACAAAACGACGGAAATCAATACCGCGCTGATGCAATGGCACAAGCTGGTCATCAAAAAGATAGCCGCCACCTACACGATAGAATTCATTCTTATTCTGACGACGCCAGTTAGGACTAGAATATACTAATGACAAAGGAGATGTACCACCGAGGATTACATTATCATAACGGAAGATGTAAATCTTGTTGTAACCATTTAATTTAGGAGTGTTGTCAATTCCGTCTTGTAATGCTTCTGCAAGTTTGACATGTTTAGGGTTGCTGCTGTGTTTTAGGAGGTCCACATCACTAGCATCCCATGGTATAATTTGGAGATTATGTCTATCGTGTCCATAAACGAAGATAAACTCCATCATGTCAAGCCACTCACTTATAAGAGCATGGTATGCTGTAATACCTGTGTGGGCATTATAGGCATCTTCCTTTTGCTTGCTGTTAATTTCACTGAATGCACTTATAAATAAGAAAAGTCGTGCATAAGGTGTTGGGATAGAAGTTCCCATTTTATTTAATGACACACCACTTGCTTTCTGGTCATCCTCAATCTGCGATCTAACAACCTGCGAATTGACAAAGCCCTTTCCTCCAATAGAAGTGTTGTCTATACAAATTGTACTCATACTTATTAGATATTAATCTTTGTATTATCTTTCATTATATTATTAGATGCTGTACGCAAGATGTCAAGCAGTACATACTCTTTCTGAGGTGTTTTAAGAGTTTTTCCTTTCTCAAAATGTCCATTCTCAGTGAGAGCGTTGTTCATAGCAACATCCATGTCTTGTTTTACAAATGTTGGCACAGACTTTTTGCCACCCATGAATCCACCCTTTTCGACGGTTTGGTCTTTATGAGCAAAAATTCTATGGAATCCGTAATTCTCTTTCTCACCTGTAGGAGTTGCCAAATTGAACAATTTCAATTGATGACCGTTCTTGTCGCTGTTGAGTTCATCGAGCCAAGACTTATATAACTCATAGAACTCATGCAAATAATAACAAGTGTCCTGTAGTTTATCTGGATTACTTATTGAAGAATTGGTATCCCATGTTAATTCTTCAAGACCCAGCTGGCTGAAATACTGTACTTTTGAGAGACTCTTCTTATCACCTTCAATGCAATCATGGAAATATTTCATTGCAAGTGTAAGAGAGCAGAGTGGTCTTATCACCGAAACTGTTTTGTCCTTAAGCAAGTCTGAAAGGTCTATACAACTTTTACCATTAGCTCCATACAGTTCTCCTTCAACAGCATATTTGAAATATTCTGTCTTAGCATTGCCTTTTTTGACATTGTTTGGATCATCGGTAACGAAATGGACAATAGACATTGCTGCAACAAACTCTACAAAGTTTGCTCTATTAAGCTGCTCCTTACCGCCAATGTTGTGGTCAAGCTTAGTGTCATTGCTATCTCCTACATAGTAGATTGCATTGACATTCTCATTTAAACCAGAATCTTCATAGTAAGACAAAGCTGCTTTGGTCTTAGAATTGAAAAGACTAGAGTTGATTGGGCTTCCTGGTTTTGGAATGAGTGAGAAATATGGAAGAACCATTATTGCACCAAGGCGAGCTTGATGAAGTTTCATCTCATTGCTATTTCTTATAGCAGTTATCAATTCAGGTATTCCACTGGAACCAGTTCCACCAAATAACGAGCCGATAATCATGATGCTATCGGTTGCAGGGTTGAAAAGTTGAACAAAATCCTTGTATTCTGGAGTTTTTTTCAATTCGTGAAATACGACACTTCCGATGTTTGGATTACCTTTAAAGCCGACTGTCATGTCAATTTCAAGCTCTGCTTTATCAGGGTCTATACTTGTATCATAGAGGGACTCCAGCAAGAACTTTGTTTTGTAAAGATCACCTGTCAACTGCTCATATCCGATACTATCCTTATATTGTTTCTCGTCCTGCTTGGGAGCATAATTTAGTTCATAAGTACTTGTACCACCTTTTCCTTCCTCTGCAAGTGCATCTTTCATTTGGCGCATTCTTGCCATAAAGAACTGATCCTTCTGGTCTTGATGAGCCTGAAATGCAGTATCGTGAATTTTAGAATAATTCTCAATGCAAGCCAAAGTTCTATCTTTATCGGCATTTTCCTTATCATAATCTATAATGATAGGGAAAACCTGAGTTTCAGAATCAAAGCCGTCAACTCCGGCTGCCAGCATAAAATTAAGCGAACGAAGAACTCTACATCCTGTTCCGCCTATTCCGAAAATGAATAATCTTTTCATGTTATTCTTAATTTATCAATTAGGCCACTTATGAGGGATTGCTGCACCATTGCGTGTCATACCCTTAATGAGTATTGAAGTGATATAGAAGAATAGAATTGCATAAATTACACAACCCAAGTCAAATGGCAGACGAACATCCCCCCCTGCATCAAGATTATCAGAAATCTCAGTTTTCTCATCAAGCACTTCCTGAAGTTGCTGCTCGTCCTCTGTTTGGCTGGCATACTCAGAGTCATAATACTTTTCCATTGAAACATAGAAAGAGTTTCTGCGGAACATAGAGTCTTCGTCAACAGTGTTCGCTTTACCAATGATAGCGAAATCTGCAACGAGATAAGAAAGGCCTCCAGCCAAGCAAAGAGCAATAACCCAAGAGGGAATGTTTGCTGTTGACAAAGAAGTTTTACTGTTACAGCATCCGAAATAATACGCTGCTGAAACAACAACACCAATTACAAGGGAAACAATCAGCCCTGTAAGGAAAGCATTCTCTTCTACGAAGAACTGGTTGTGAAAACCATAATTGTCTTCGAGATTAACCCAGAAAAAAAGTTTGTCCATAGATTTAATTGTATTATTATTAATTATTATTATTTCTTAAACTTAAAACTTATGTCAACAAGATTATCAGAGCAAGTACCTTCAAGCAATCCCTCCAATAGATATTTTAAGCCAAAGGTCTGTCCTTGGATAGAAGCATTTGACTTGATGCTCTTATCGTCTTCATTATACAGATTAGTCCATTCCTTTGGAATAGAATTTTTGATGACTACACGGAATTTGTTATCCTTCTTAGGTCTAACCGATGCATTCCTCTCGATTTCTTCTGTTATTGAAAGACGTGAATTAGAAACAGCAAAATCATTAATTTCTTTTCCATTCAAGGTAACCGTAATATTATCTTTAATGTAATTGTCATTACCTATACAAGATGGAAACTTGACGCATAGATTTGTTTCTGAGTCATTTTTGTTTCCTTTCCATACATTGTCTTTGTCAAAATGTTTAGGATCGGAAAGTTTATAAGAATTATGCATGTTAATATTATGTCCACCAAGAACTAGAGATAAATCCGCCCCTAACTCATTGTTTTTCGCAAAGCTATTAACTTTTTCAGGCTTGCCTATAACAATGACATAAAAGGGTCTGTTATCTATTGATATAGGAGAAATATTCACGTTTTGATAGGTGATATAAGCATAACCCTTAGAATTAGCAGAAAATTTCCCAGAAAGCTTAAAAATGCCTACGGCTAAATTCTTACCCGAGAATACATTTTTGATTTCTCCCTTAAAGTCAGGCAACGTCTTAACAGCGTGCTCCGAATCTTTTCTTGTGAGATCATTACCGACACCGTAGATTCCATCAGTAACTAAACATGCAGCATCAACAGAATCATTAGTGATTAGTTGAGCCATTGATTGAAACATCTTGTTAAAGTAAGAGTCTTGTCCATAACCACTTCTTGCACGTAAAGAAGCATTTACACCTCCTTTTGCATCGACGGAAGTATTAACTCTTGTTTTATCACCCCAAAAATAGACAGGAGAGTTCAATCCTTTATACTGAGCCAAGTTTGTTATGGCATTTCCGAATTTCCCATCCGAGCCACCACTGAAATAGCCTTTGATACTTGCAGAAGCATCAATGTAGACTATCATTTTAGAAATGTCTGAACAATCCTCGCTCCCAGAGTTGTTTGTAACTTTAGTCTTTTTTTCCTTTTGTTCACCATCGGTTTTAGATCCGCCACCGCCACAACTTACAAAAGAAGAAGCGAGTGCAAAACTGAAAAAAACAAGTAGAATAATACTTTTTGCTTTCATTATATATATCTTTTAAGTTTTCTAAATTATAACTTTGGCTTGTCTAAATAGCTGACCGTCTATCATCAAACCGACATCTGCTATATCAATGATGATTCCAGCAGTGTCAATTCTATCAATTCTATCTAATCTTTGTATATAATCAGGGCAGAAAGTTCCGATATTCTTTGTTGAACTATCAGAAGCATCCTCATAGTCACCATCACTAATAACTTCAATGAATGGTGCTGGTACTATTTGTTTAATTCCTACTCCTGCTAACATATCATCCAATAAAGCATAAGACCACATTGTTGCCTCTCTATTAAATCTGATTCCATCAGTTCTTCCTTCATCGATCATGAATGGAATGTTTGCATAAGCAGAATAAATAGCGAGCTTTCTCATCCAACATGAGATTGATTCCATCTCGTTAAGCAGAAACTCTTGAATTTTAGTTTGTGCCTGTGTAAGACTTGTTGAATCTGTAATATCAATGTTGATCAAACCTTCGAGGGTCTTTCTTGCTCCATTTCTAATGCTTTCCTGCATAATCTCTGTTTCGGTGTTGTCACCATTACAAGAAACTATGTAGTCAACCTGAAGAAGAGTGTCTAAGACCTTTTGCATTTGTTCAATAACCTGTACTTTGATCAAAGAAACCTGTTCTTCGATACTTGGTCCAACATTGTTCTTGATGTCTGCTATTTTTGCTTCATATTCATCTGTCAACTGTCTTTGAATATCATTCAACTGATTTTCATACTTCTCAGAACTTTCGTTGACAGCATCTTTTATTTCTTGGATTTTAGAAGCCTGCAGAAGTTCCATCTGTTCTTTTGCTTCTGCCTGACTATTTTCTAAGTCAAGTTGTAGCTGTTTTATTCTCTCATTGAGTTGGGCTTTATCGTTTTCTAAACAACCTATCTGTTCAGTCAATGATTGTTCTTTGATTGCATATTCTTCCGTTAAAGTATCCAACTTTTGTTGCAAACCTTCTGCATCTTCTGACAACGAGTTGCTTTTCTCTTCATCAACTTGTTCCTGTGATAAAACGTCCGGTTCTTGGTCATTTGAAATAGAGGCGTCCTCTACAGAGGAAAGCTTATCAATCAACTCAAACCTTTCAATTAATTTATTGAAAAGCATTATTGGATCATAATCAAATACTTTAACAATTTTCTCATCCATACCTTTTTCAATTAACGTGCGCGACATGAGTTTTATTAAGTATTCCTTATCGCGCTTCAAATCAGAGGTCTCTTGAACTTGTTTTTTAAGTATCTCGTTGGCATTTTTTACAGACGCCATTAGCGAAAGTTCCCTTTTAACTTAGAGTTCTGCGTACGAAGATCCTCTATCAAAGAATTTGAATCGTCCTTTTTACTACCGAATATACCCATAAGAATATAATTATGAATTGAAAACTAATGGCCACAGACTCTTCTTGGTAATAGGATTTTGGAGATCAACTCCCTTTGGAGGTAATCCTGCTGATTGGCAATTATTTATTATCAATGTTATATTATCAAGTTTATCAATTATAAGGCTGACACTTAACTCCGATTTTGAAAATTCTTCCGTTTTAAAACTTTCCATCATCGAAACAAATTCCATATCACCCTCACGTAAATATTGAACTGTATCTTCTTCATTGAGATACGACTGGACTAATTGTACTTCACAATTGCGGCTGACCTGTATTTCTTTCGGCTCTGTCTTGAAAACAGTACCAGGCAGACAATCAGTGTCTGTATCTTGATGGTTAAGAAGTTCTATATAATCAATATCACCTTCTTTGTTGATAAAAGATAAGCCATATGAAGCATATATACGCTTACTTACAAGTTTTACTCTACTTTGTTCACTATCGAACTCCTCTGCGATAATTTCCGCACCTTCAACTACGACGGTTTTTTGCCGATCTTCTCGACTGTCAACCTTTGTGTTTATAGGAGAGTCTAAAGTAATAAATTCAATATTCTCTGTCCTGCTATTCTGAGATATAGCATTTTTTAGTCTCTGCTGCAATGGCACAAGCTTACAACTTCTACCTGACATAATAACAGTATCTATTGCAGGACGTTTCTTTCCTAAATATTTTTTGAATTTATCTATAACGCCATATGTACACTCGTCTAGGCACTCGTTAAAGGCTTGGTCTTCAACAATATCTTTAGTATTAACGGTGTAAATTGTACCACCTACATTTTGTAAAGTGAAGCGGATCTCTTGATTGCCCGGATTACTGAGTTTAGGCTTTATCTGATTCTTAATAACCTGTTTAAGAATTACACGTTGTGAATATACATCGCCATCACCCTTAACATCATATCTTGCTATGATAGGATCAATTCCTGCCAAACGACAAATAACCGTAGCGATTACAAAATCAATATAGTTTCCAGCTTTACCTGTTCCTAATTTACCTTGTATTTCGAGTTTATGATAACATCTTGTAGAATTCCACTTCTGCTTAAAGTATGTTATGTCAAGAGTACCAGCTCCCATATCATAGACTAAAACCCTTTCTCCTTCAGGATCCTTTAATTTCTTAATATCGGAATGGTATTCCTTCCAGTGGTTCATATAATAAGCTGCTACAGAATCACTCTCACTAACGAAAGTAAGTTTTCGTAAATGAGGGAATACATTATATACTATATTTTTTAATATAGAACGATGGTACGGAGTATAGGTGTTTGGATAAGTTAATGCAAGTTTGTTAATATTCTCAACATTACCAATTGTACCTGCAACAAAATACTTAAATAATACATGGTAAGACTCCCTAAATATTGAGTTTATGCTGAGCAAACTGTTTGCTTTATCTTGTACATCTCTCGCCATTTCTTTAACAAGATTACCACTTGCATCTTTGTGATAATAGCTAAACATCTCATATTGTATATCCTTTGGCAAGAAGTCATTACCGACCAGAACCTTTAAGCAAGGTATTTGTGTTAAGAAGCGGTCTCGAAGAAGAGAACTCGTAGGAGCGAGGAAAACAGCTTGACTGCTATATGATAATAATACATTTGATGTTTGTTCTGAACAAAGAGATGATTCGTTTACATCTTGTTTCTTAGATGATTCATATAGTAGTACATCAGAATTTAAGAATTTTGTTCCATTCTCTATGTCATCCTTTCTGTATTTTACCAGTTCTGTGTCCTTACGTATGATTTCTTCTTTCTTTGACTTTAAATCGATAAGGTCTTTATCGAACTTACATACTATTGCAGATGAACCATAATCCACACAAAGCCATTCCGAATGAGGAAGTATATGTAGATGCCACACAAGCATAAGAGTTTTTTTCTTCTCATTCTCTGCCAGAAGACTCATTGGTAAAGCATCTGAATTTTCCCAATATTTAATATCAATAGTTGTTACAACTTCAAAATCATATTTATTCGTGCCGATATAATCAATTTCTGTTGGGCAAAATTCAAGATTGATAACTAAACTGTCATCGGAACCATCAGCAAGGAAAATTGATCCATTACTCCTGATTTTTTCAGAGAAATCATCTTTGTATCTTATAACAGTTGTAATTTGTTTCCCAGACTTGTCCCTTAGATACAATTGGTCTGTTCCACTTTCTGAGATACGAATACTAGATATATGAACACCTGCATAAGGCTTTATCTGTTCACTGGCTTTGTTTGCAAGGCAGATTTCAATAGGAGTAACGAGTGTACTGCCAGGTGCAAAGCTTCTTTTCTCTAAATGATGGCAGTTTAGACCTGTAATATCGGAAGGAACATCAGAAAGCTCTTTAATGCATACCGATAGAGTAGATGGTATAATACTTTTTTCAATGTATAACTTCTCGGTTTCAATTGCCAAATTAAATTTTTGGTCTTTATTTTCATTACAGCAAAATCTACCGTGCTGCAAGAATACAGAGAACTGAGTGCGAGATTTGCAGAGTCCATTTATTTTTTCAAAGTCTATATACAAAGGGATAACACAAACTGGTTGTGAGTAACCGTTGATGTCTTTGGCTTTAGACTTTACTCCTGTAGTTATATATTTTCCTTCCGAATATGCACCATTTTCATACCAAAGCAATCCTTCAACTTCTTCATCTTTTTCATTTTTCAACTTCAGCAAAAACTCGAAATCAATATTTGACTGCTTAATGAGGGTGTTCTCAATTGAATCATATATAACAATTAAGTCGCCTATTCTTTTGCGTCCAGAAGTTTCATAGTGGAAAGTCTCATCATCGAGCAGGATCTGGGCTTCAACGTTAGGTTTGGACTTTGCAAGAGTTATCGTTATCTTTCCTTCTTCAGAAGCTACCAGTGCTCCATTAGTGTCTTCACCAATCAATTCGAAGCTAAGAAGAAATTCGTCTATATTGTTGATTGATGTTATTGCTTCAGGATTAAAGTCTAACTTGACTTCGACATTAAAAGGAGAGTCTCCATCATTGTACTTTACTATGCTAGGAGTTGTACTTTTGATTTTTAAAAGGTTCTCTAAATCGTAATCAATACCTGCAGGAACTTTTACATTAGCTATTCGAAACGTAACATTATGTTCCCGGCTCGTTCTCCTGAACATGTAAAACAAGCACTTTTTCTTTGAAATGGGTTGAATAGAAAAAGTAAAGTTCAGTTCTTCACTTATCCCTTCCAATCTATAAGGGGTTAAAGTAATCGTCTGTTCCATTTAATATGGCAAATAATACTTTCAGGAATATTTGTTTTATCTTTATGCTTTAATAATCACTCAAGTAACCAGCTATTAAATTATTTCTTTCAAAAACGCACTCGGGACGTATGCGGAGGTGATAGTGAGTAGACCATCAATGACGATTGCGACTCTTTGTTGTCCATGATAACGGGCTACTTTTCCAATTAACCCTTTAAATACGCCATCGATGACGCGCACTGTCTGTCCTCTTTGGAATTTGTGGATTTCTGCCGGTACTATGATGACATCATCGGCCTCTGAAGCACAAATAATCTTTAGACCCTCTATCTGGTAATCAGGTACGATGAGAGGTTCTTTGATAAGTCTTGCTCCTTCGTGAGTGTGACGATAATAAAAACGGAGGTGGGGAGGTTTACGTTGTCGTAAACAAATGACTTTATCTCTTCTTCCGTTCCACGTGCAAAGAAAATATTGGGAAGACGAGATTCTTCAACGGTCTTTCGCTTGCCGTCAACTTCCTTGACGGTCTTGATAGTCGGATAGTATGCCTCTACATGCTTTCCAACCAAGTAATCGTATGCCTTCTTTTCGCGTCCATAGGTAACACGGAGGGCATACCAATGGGGAACTTCCTTGGGCTTCCTCTTTATGGTTTTGAGGGGAGCTGAGCCGTCAGTTGAGCCGTTAGCTCTTCCTCCTTCGCACCTCGGGATAGTCAAAGCAGACTTTGTCTCTCCACTCGGTTTGTCGTCAGTTCCCGACAGGGCATTTCTGGTGGACACCCCTGTTTGTGAGTTCTCCGCCAAAACTGGCTCTTGAACTTCGGGGAGGGCATCGGGGGTAAGCCCGGTGCGGGGAGGGATTTCACCGCCTCCATGGGTGTTATCATCTATTGATGCGTTATCAGCGATTTTCATATCGGTGACCTTACTTTGCTCTAGACAGAACTCCGTTAAGGACATAAAAAGAGCGTGAGATCGTCCTGTTGTCCGTCCCACTTCTTGAGGCTCTAGCAATTGCCTATTGTTGTTGAACAGACAACGTCAGAGCCCACGCCGATATGAATAATCGCTCCATTGCATAAAGTAGCAAGCACCTCAGCAAACACCCAAGCAAACTTGGTGGTTCTGCATTTGGCCTGTACTACTTTTGGGAGACCTATATAAACAATTTTATTGTGCCCGAAAAGGTACAATTCGTGCTTACAAGGTCTCCACAGGAGTGATGTTATCACACCAGGGACATATACCGTTGCTACGTTCAAGACAACAATTATGTGATTTGCTAGATTACAAGAAGTCTCAAACACAGCGTCGAGTAAACGCCTTCATTATGTCTGGACTATCTTCCCACCCAATGCCCGCTTTGTATTGCTTTGTCATCATGTGACTCCGCCATACTCAGCACGGCGTAGGCTGCCTCGCTAATGCCATGTAAGAACACGTCTAACTGCGACAGATAGAGCGAAAGGCTAATAGTCCAAGTGCAAAGGTACGCATAATTTTTGATTTAGATGATAACAACTGAAAAGAAATTTTTGTATAAATCTTAAAATTAACACGAATTAACTATAAAAATTACCGTATTCCGAATTTTTGTATAAAAAGGTGCTTAATAACATCAAAATTGGACCACTTAATCCTTCAAATAGCCACATTATCCCCAAAAACACACTTATAATGCTATCACAAAGTATGTGCACATAAATGGCAAAGTATGTGCACATCTAAGCCCATGTATCTGCACATATAGACATGTGCCAAATAACCCTAAAAAACCAAGGTACCTTCATTGGCACATGAAGATACCTTGGTTGGTCAACAAAGACGCTTTCATGAGGCAACGAAGGCGACTTCCCAAAATCAGACTAATTGACCTTGATAATTGGCAACTTTATCCCCACCTTGTACATCCGTACATATCCCAGGATTCGGTCGAAGACAGGTTCATTTGCTCTATCGAACGAGAAATGTTCTTCCTGCTCTTGGTCAGGATAGACTATAAGGCATTTGATGGGCAAGGAAGTTTCTTCATCAAGACCAAGAAGTGAATACACCTTGCTTAATCGCGCATATCCTGCCACCTCTCTTGCGTCTTCTTTCGTAATATTCGCTTCCTTATATCTCGGCTTGTACTTTGCATCTATGACGTATGGGGATGACCATAATTCTGGTTTGAGCAGATAGTCCAGTTCCTGATAGTTGGCGTTCACATGGTAGCGGACTTCATGCTTGCCTGTGAACACTTTTCGCAGATGATGGAAGACGTACAACTCAAACAACTTGCTCATGTCTATCCAAAACGGAGGGGTGGGAATATCCTGTTTCCCAACGAAGGTGATGTCGTAGCCGTATCGTCTCAACAACAGTTGGGCAAACTCCAATGCCTGTGCATACACCTTATACACAGGATTGCATTTGCAGGTTTTGATGGTTTTCACACAAACATCATTGCCCACGTTGTCGAAATAGGGCTTCACATAGCGAGCTTTTGCCGCCAACAATTCCGTATCAAAGACGTGTCTGTACACTTCCAACTGTTTCATACAGAACATCAATGCTTTTTTGAGGATGCGGTTTTCGGGAGTGTCGATGTCATAGACCTGATATTTGCAGACATTATCCGTAATGTGCCCCTTGGCAAGGTTCTGTCTGATGTTGCATCCCACCATAAGCCGCCCTTTGATGGTATTGTGCAAATTGTCCTCTACAAGATAGAAACTCTTCTTCAAACCTTTGCGGACGAGCCTTTGAAGTATGTTGATGTACTCTGTCACGAGAAACACGCTCAACACATCACGCTGTTGGTGTACCTTGATGGAAGGCTTGTTGAAATGTATCGTGACCAGATGCTGTAGATGGTCATAGTTAGCAGTTTCGGATAGAGCATCGTTCAGCATACGCACATAGTCCACCTCAAAACCATCGTTAATCTTAGGATTGACTTGAACGGCAACCTTGCCTTGTTCCACCCAGTCAATGCCTACAAAATAGGAACCGCAGGCAATAATGTCATCACCAGTACGGCGCAAGGACAAACAAATTTTATCCTCACGACCTCTCCGAACAGCATATACAACTTCTTTGCCGTCATCCATGTATGGGACAATGGCTTTTGCATCTTCAGAGGGCAGATAAGTGCCGTCGATGAGCTGCTCTTGAATTTGGATGAGTGTCATTCAGATGTAAGTATGTGATATAGTTCGTCTATCGTTTCCTGTGCGTCATTGGTCAACACGCCGTCACGGACGTATTCTTCAAGGAGCGGTATAATTTCAAACTCCAGCCTATTCTTCATCTCGATGTCGTCCTCCATGAGGAAGTAGCTGTGGCCTATCCATACATCTTCCGGTCGATACTCCTCACACAGTGTTTCCGCAGGGATAAGCTTTATCCTGTCATTAAAGCCATCGTTAGCGTATTCATCATAGTTTGTCACAAACAGCTCGCTTACCTTGCGGAATAGCTCTGCATTGAAGTGTTCTTCTTCCAACTCAAACGGCTTCACGGTAACGAATGCAAAACGTCTTCTGATGGCATAGTCTATTGTTCCGAGCGACCTGTCGGCAGTATTCATCGTGGCAATCAGATACACATTTGAAGGTATGTAGAACTGCTTCTTTGAATAGGGAAGGATAACGCTTTCGGCATTCTTCCGTCCCTTGCGTTTGTCGGTTTCAAGCAGGGTTATCAGTTCACCGAATATCTTGGCTACATAGCCGCGGTTCATCTCGTCAATGACGATGACGTATGGTTTGGTGTTCTCCAACAAGGTTTTGGACACCTCGTATTTGTCCAACAGTGTCTTCACCTTGTCCAAAGTCATGGCATTGAGACGATAGACGGTGCCCAAAGTCATTGTCTTGCCGTCATTCATGCTGACAATGTCCTCGTTCACTCCTTTGACCAACCACTTCACTCTTCTTACTCGCTTGTAGTCATCAAACTCGTCATGCCACTCATAGTCGCCCGTGACAATGCCGATAGCATCGACGGTACGGCTCGAAAAACAACTCATGACCACGTCGCCAATCTTCATGGTGTTCATAAATGCGTTGAGAATGTTTCGACCTTCTCCGTCGTGGGCGGACCAGTCGGTTTGCTCAGTGATATTCTCTCCATATCCATCCCATCCGATGCGGATGTAGCCGTTTTTCATGCAATCCCTTCTCACAGGATTGTCTCCTGTACCGCACAAGGACACCTTCCAGATAGTGGCATCATCAGAAATTTCAATGTCCTTCTTCGTAGAAAAAGGTTTGTCCGCTTCATCGCATAGTTTCTTGAATATGCCTGGCTCTATTTCGTAGGTTACTTGATTGTTTTCTACCACAGGGCGCAAGCCTTCCAACCAGTCCTCATAGTCCATAGATTGGTGGAATGTGGTGAACATCACTCTTCTGTCACTCTTCAACTGGTTATATTCTGCCATCAATTCTTCGCGAGTGGCATTCTCTGCATCAAACTCAGGGCTACACAGGCGTACCACCAATTCGGGGACACGATATGTCTTACCCGTTCCTGGAGCACCTTGCAGCACAATGTTCTGACGCTTCCTCCACAGGTTGACATAGAAATCGTTCCACGAGTCTTCCTCGTTGCCGACTGTTCCGTTACCGCTATTATTGGCGTTCGAAGACAATTCTACAAATGATTTCTCATGTATAGTACCATCCTTCATCTTATCCTTTATTTCATTCACCATCTTCAGATACTGTTTATAATCGGGTACTCTATCGGGGATTTCAATGCCATAGTTCTGATGCAGGTAAGCCCTGTTGGTACTGTCGAAAGCAAGGAAGTCCTCGGGACGAATCCAAAACAGAGCCATCGTGATATTGATGTTGATGCCATATTGCTTGATGACAACATTGAACGTGTCTTCAATATCCTCACCTTTGACCACTTTCTCAAACAGGCTCCATAAATTACCAATATCTTCTTTCTCCCTCAGGTTTCTATATCCAAAGAAATATGAGCGTTGGTTGTTCAATATGGGGATGCCCTCGAAGTCTGCCGGTGCACCACTATCCATATTGAAGAGTTTTTTGAACAGCTTCGCCGAGTTGATTCTGTTCTCTAACTTGATGCCACGGTTGAACAGTCCGAAAACTGTGAAGGGATCCACATCGACAAGCAAATCATCCACGCCTTTATTGTCATGCAGATATTTTGCCAGTAGCTTTTCTCTGTTCTCGTATATCAATGAGAGCAGCGAAGCACGGTCGTTGCGGTAGTTCATCAACTTTTCCGCAAACTCCTTATAAAAGGGAATCCATGTATATCTCATATTTGTTTCTGTTTATTCTTTTGTCTTGTCAAAGTTGAAAGCCATGACTTCCAGAAAGACTTCTTTATTTTTGTCTTGCGGCAGTCTAAAGATGTAGTTATTCGAGGTGTTATCGTGTTTTTTGTTCAGTCTGACATAATACTCGTGTGACGATATACTTGAATTGATGGTTTGTAGAACATTAGAAAAATCTGCACCCTTGACAAGTACAATCAATGCCACTTTTGAGTCTCTCCATGTGAGGTACCTATCAAAAAGTTGGCTTATTGCTTCCTTGAAATGCTTCTGCCCATGCCAAAACTTACATTCTGCAATAAACAGATTAGAACCATCTGAAGCGTTCTTTAATAATATGTCTGTCTTGCCACTGTGATTGAAGGTTTCTCCTGTGGCAGTAACCCCTTCAAACCGTGTTTCCAACATCGTAACAAGTACGTCTCTTATGCCTTCTTCATCCTTTCCAATGTAGAGTGACGGCTTTCTTTCCATACTTGTCCCGACTTGACGCAATTCAGAAATGATGTTCTCGTAAGTAGAAAGATCAAGCGTAGGTTCAATGGTATATTGTCTGTTATCACCAACACTTGGTTTCGAAAATTCCTTCTTTTTAATAACTGGAACACCGTAGGTGGATGGTGAAGAGGACGATTTCTTCACTTTTATAGCCGAGAAGAAATTGTTCTTGCTCTTCCGCTTGTCCTTTTCCATCTTGAACTTATGGCTAATAATCTCTTTTAAATCGGAATTAAAACTCGTGACACAACGCTTCATATTATCCACGTTAGCAAAAGCACTATTGTAAGCGGATGCTTTTTCTCTTTCAAAATCTGACACATCTTGCGAATAGATTTGAATTGTAAATGAAACCCTGTTGCTCACAGAATCGACAATTATGTCATAACTGCTCATGGTCCAAGGATTGGGACGGACATTAAACAACCCACTATCTCCCGTAAAGGAGTACGAGATTTTGATGCGATATCCAGTACGGTACCCTCCATATCTTGCAAAGGCACTATATGTGTTGTATCTGTTTAGTTCTTCTCGAAACTCCTCTGGTTCATGTACCTCCTCACTATCTTTGACAATAGAAATTGGTGCTAGTGTGTATTTCTCTGTCAGATATGAGATATATTGTTCCTCACAAACATTCAGAATGTAATCATCATCATTACGAGATAATTCCTTGTCTATTGATTGGTACATCTCATCTTGATAATGATTCCAATCAACTTCTGAAAATGAACGTATTGTATTATATCCAAACATATTTGCTTTTATTTTAATTCAACCTTATCCTGCCTGTCAGCAGTTGTTGCATCATGCCTTGCTTTATCTGCTCGTACTTCTTGCGCTTGGCTTCCAATGCGGACAGCTCGTTGTCCATAGAGGTAAGGACAGAGGCAATGGCTTGCTGCTCGGGGAGGGTTGGAAAACTAATCCAAGTGTCTTTTATAGCATTCTTAGATACAGAAGAAACTTTAATCCCTTGTATAAGAGGTATTATTTGATTGTGGAACATAGACGAGTTTATAAAATACCCCAGGAATTTTGGGGCGAAGATATTGTTTTTCGGTCTACACCACATTGTGTGTAAACCTGAAACAACTTTCGCATAGCCAATATTGTATATTTCTGTTGCTTTGCATACGGTTTCATCCTCTGCAGTATCAGCAATAATTATATCGCCGTCCTTTGCAAGAATGAAAGGATTATATCTCGTTACTTTATTGTTATCAATATAGGGCAAGTCTGTTTTAGAAATATCCAATACTTCACAATAGTTGGTTAATATATCTCCATAGTGAATATTCTTTATTTCACCCTTAATATTCAATAGTTCTCGCGCAAATGTATTTGTCGTAAGAAATTTGAATACATCCTTAAACAACAACGTTTCCCATTTGTCAATAAACCCTTTGAGTCTTTTCTTACCAGAGAGGAGTTGCTGCATGGCACCTTGCTTTATGTCTCGTTTCTTGGCTATCAGCCTATCCAAGGAATCGATGAGGTTGTCAATGCTGGTTAGGGCAGAGGCTATGCGGCGTTGCTCCTCGATGGGAGGAATACACAACCAAGTTCCTTGAATGGCACTTTTTGAAACGGAAGACACCTTTATTCCTTGAATTAGCGGTAAAACTTGATTATGATATAGGCTTGTGTTCATGAAATAGCCTAAGAATCTTATAGCAAATGTATTCTGTGCAGGGCGACACCACATAGTATGAAGTCCTGCAACGATCTGTTTTCCCCCAATATTCCAGAGTTCGGTCGCTTTGCAAACTGTTTCATCCTCGGCTGTATCAGCAATGATTATATCACCATCTTCAGCAAAGCATTTGGGTTGATAAGACGGCAGGATTTCTGTGTTGATTGCTGGTATATCCGATTGAGACACGTCCAATGTTGAGTCGTACTTTATAAGCACGTCTCCATAATGGATGTTCTTAATCTCACCATCCTCACAAAGAAAATCACGTGAGAAGGTGTTATTTGAGATAAAACGGAATATCTCCCCCAGCTTTACCACCTCCCAGTCCTCCGGCAGCAATCCGAGTTCCGTCTGTTTATATTTTCTTGTCTCTTCCATCGTTATTCAATATCTATTGTGGGTACATCGCCATCGGAGAGGCGGTCGAAGTCGGAACGGAAGAGACGGTCTTGGATGACACGATACTTCTCAAACTCCGACTCGGCAAACTCCTTGGCATACTCAGCCGTAACCTTGCCAGCATCTTGAAGCACCTCACGGTCAGTGGCATTCAAAAAGATGTCGATGCGCTTTTCCCAATCCTCCATTGTCATGGGGATATGACGCTCCGCCATATCCTTGGCAATGTCAAGGTAGGCATTGACAAGTCTTCCCATGGCTTGCAGCTCGTTCTCTCGCAGATAATTCTTGGCAATGGAAACATCCGTCTTGATGATTTTGCCATTGGGAGCTTTTGCCCAAGTTGTCAGTCCCATGTGCTCCTTCTCTGCATTCGCCCGTTCCACTATGAGTTCCGCTGCCGTATGCCCATGCACGGCATAGTGCATCTTGTTCTGCACTTTCTTGAAAAAACGGCGTGTAATGGGTGCATCCTTGTTATAGTCAATCGCCGTGGCATAAATGTCGGTCAGCTTTTGGTAGAAGTTACGCTCAGACAAGCGAATCTCGCGTATCTCCTCCAATAACTGCTCGAAGTAATCTACATTGATAAACGAGCCGTTCTCCATGCGCTTCTTATCCACTATATATCCACGTATGGCAAACTGGCGTATGACGTAGGTGCACCATTGTCTGAATTGAGTGGCGCGGATGGAATTGACACGATAACCTACAGAGATGATGGCATCGAGATTGTAGAACATCGTATTATATGTCTTACCGTCTTCGGCAGTATGTGCAATTTTTGCACATACTCGTTCTGATACCAGTTCTTCTGAATCGAATATATTCTTAAGATGCTTGGTTATTACGCTTCTGTCAACATCGAACAATGTAGCCATCGCTTTCTGTGTAGCCCAAACAGTCTCGTCCTTGTAAAGCACCTGTATTCCATCTTCCTTCCCTGTTGCCACAAAAGTAAGGAACTCAGCCGTACTGTTTCTTATTTCAAATTTCTTTGCCATTGTCTATATCGTTGTTACAGGATAAATCCCATTTTCTTCAAATACCCGTTCACTTCGTCCTCATAGCGGTGAGCGTCTGCTTCGAGTGAAGGCAGCGTGCGCTCATAGCGTGCCGAGACGGCGGTGATGGCGGCGGACAGTTGCTGCGTCACCTGCTGCATCTCCTCCATACAGGATGACATAATGGCACCCATCCATTTCTTCTCCACCACCAAGCGGCGGATGTCCTCCTCGCTGAGAGCGGCGTATTTCTCCAGCACCTTGTCGGTCAGGGCTGCTTGAAGGTCGGAAAGTGCCTTGGAGGCTTCCTTCTTCTGCTTGCACAGGTCGAGATATTTTTTGAACGTCTCGACATCGTCCTTGCCAAAGTTCAGCTTGGCGGCATCCTTCACTGCCTTCTTGATGACCGACTCGTTAACCTTCTCGAAATTGTCGAAGAGTTCCTGCTGCTCCTCCAAGAAGCTGTCGATGAGTTGTGCCTTGCTGGCTACGGTCTGCTCCGCCTCGACAATAGCCGCTGTTTCGGCAGAGAAATACGCTTGCAGGAGAACCGACACGGGCAGCAGGTCGCATGTAATGTCGGAGTAGATACCCGACTTCTTTTCGGGCGCAAGGTCGGAGGGGAGCGTCCATCCGTCATTGCTCACCATGTAGCAATCGTCCTGCATCGTCTCTGCCCAGTAGTTCATCAGACGATCATAGATGGAATAGGCATCGGCAAGGCTGCGGTCGGCCTTTGCTGTCTGCAACAGGCTCTCGCTCCAGCGGCTGATGAGCTGCTTGGGAGAACAGCCCCGGCCGATGGCTTTCATCTCCGGCTTCACCACGCTGCGCCACTGGTCAAGGCTCTGGGTGAAGAGCTGCTTTTGGCTGAAAAAACTGTCGTTCCCAGCAATGGCTTGCGCAATCTGCTGCTTGTCGGTGGCAAGGTCATAGCGACCGTCGGGACGAGGGGCGAAGAGTGCCGACTTCAATGAGGGACACACCTGCCAGTAGGCTTCCAGTGCCTCCACATCGTGGACGGGTATGCCGCCATGCAGGTGGGCATCGATGTCGTGCTGCACCTCGGTGTCGCGTGGCTGCACATAACGGGGAATGTTCAGGTTGAAGTCGTTCTGCTCAATCTCCTCCCATGTCACCATGCGTGCATAGTGAGGGACGGGCTGCTGCCCGTTCCAGACATCGACGATGCGCTTGATGTCCTGCTCGCGCAGTCGGTTCTTGTTGCCGTCCTTCATGAATCCGTCCTTGGCATCGATGAAGAAGATACCCTCGCGGTGGGCGGTGTCACGCTTGTCGAGAATGAGGATGCAAGCAGGTATGCCCGTGCCGTAGAAAAGGTTGGGCGGCAAGCCGATGATGCCCTTCAGGTAGTGACGCTCCACGATGTGGCGGCGTATGGTGTATTCGGCATTGCCACGGAAGAGCACGCCATGGGGCAGGATGCACGCGCCGCGCCCCATGTCGGGCTTCATGCTGCCGATGAGATGAAGCAGGAAGGCGAAGTCGCCACACTTGGCAGGGGGCAGCAGGTTGGGGTTCCAACGGTGGTAGAGGTCGCTCTCGCCATTGGAGGGCATCCAGTTTTTCTGCGAGAAAGGAGGATTGGCCACGCACACGTCGAAGGTGTCGAGCAGGGTGCCGGTGGTGAACTGAGGGTCGCCCAGTGTGTCGCCCACCTTTATCTCGGCACTCACAATGCCATGGAGCAGCATGTTGAGCTTGGCAAGCGAGGCAGTGGTGGAGTCCTTCTCCTGTCCGTAGAGTGTAGGCTGTCCGTTGGGTGTCTCGCTGAGGGCACGCAGCAGCAGCGAGCCGCTGCCGCAGGTCATGTCGTAGATGGTGTGGTTGGCACGGGTGAAATCCTCCATGTGGAGCACCTTGGCCATCACACGGCTCACCTCGGCGGGGGTGTAGAACTGACCCTTGCTCTTGCCGCTCTCAGCGGCGAAGTTCTTCATCAGATACTCGTAGGCATCGCCCAGCAGGTCATCGTCGGCGGCGCGGTTGAGCGAGAAGTCCAGTTCGTCGCGCTGAAACTCACCGATGAGTTTGGAGAGCGTCTCCACCTTGGTCTTTCCCGATCCGAGTTTGGTGTCGTCGTTGAAGTTGGGCAGGGTGAGACCGCCGATGAAGGCGGTATTTGCCTCACGTATCGCCTCCAACTTCTCGTTGATTTTCTCTCCGATATGGGGATTCTGCTTCAGTGCCACGAAGTCTTCGAAGTAGCAGCCGTCGGGCACATCGAGTTCCATCTGTCCCTGACGGGTCTTGTCTGAGAGATACTTCACGAAGAGAATCATCAGCACATAGTCCTTGTACTGACTGGCATCCATGGAGCCACGCAGGGCGTTGCACGACTCCCAAAGGGTGCTGTATAGTTGTGATTTCTTGATTGCCATGATGAATATGTTGGGGATGTTAATTTCTGATTGCTATGAGATACACGTTCTGCAGCTCCTCGTCGGTGAGCATGGGGAACCGCTTGCGCAGGTCTTTTTTGAAAAGCACACCGTGGGCACTGGCAGGGTCGCGGAAGTTGGGACGGGCATTGTATTCCACCAAGTCCTCAGCCACCATGATCTGCTGTTCAGCCTCATAGTCGTCGGTGCTGAAGCCACAGGCGGCACGGTTGTTCCAGAAAGCCTTCTGCCTTGGTGTGGTAATGCCTTCGGGATAATCGTCGCCACCTCGCTTGGCCTCCTTGATGAGTTCGATGAGCTGTCGCATACGCTCGGCAAATGAGGCATTGGCAAGGTGAAGTCCGTCGAGCAGCTGTTGCAGACGCTCGCTGAAGCGAAGGAAGAAAGCAGGGTCTTTGTCGCGCGAGTTGTTGATGACGGCACGTGCCTTGGCTTCAATCACTTCGGCGGCCGATTTCTCACTGCCTCCAGCCGCTTTCTTGGTGGCTTGGGCGGCATCGTCGGTGTCGGTGTTGCCGTCGATGAGGTCAAGGAACGAGAAGTCGGCAGTAGCAGGAACGATGGTCTCGGCATCCTCGGCACGAAGGTAGCGGTCGAGCAAAGCCCTCATGTCGGGGTCGTAGTTTCGGGGGTCGAAGAGGTCGCCCGACTTCTGCTTGACATAGAGGTTGATGTGCGCCGCCTCACGTGCTTGATGCTCATAGTAGTCGGCTTCTTCGGTGGAGAATCCCGCACGTGCCATCATGTCCGCCAGGTTGTCGTAGGCAGAGGTCAACGCTCCCGTGATACGGTAGAGTGCCGTGCGTCGGGCATCGGCAGGGTCGTCGTGGAAGTCGGTGGTGTAATAATCGGCAAGCAGGTCGTTGTTGGTAAGACCACGGCTCTGCCACATTGCCTTCAGTGCACAGAACGCCTTGTCGGCGGCGAGCAGCCGCTTCTTGTTCTTGCTGATATTATCGGCCAGCAGTTCTTCGATGTCTGCCTCCTCAAAACCACCGAGTCCGCCGTTCTCATCGTTGAACTTGGTGACGGCGTTTTCTATATTTCCGAAAAGGTGCTTGAAATCCACAATCAGTCCGTATTCCTTGTGGGAACGGCATACAATGTTGCCTTCCTCGTCCTTCACGTCACTGCCCAGACGGTTGACACGGCAGATGGCCTGAAAGAGGGTGTGGTCGCGCATGTCCTTGTCAATATATAAATAGGTGGCACAAGGGGCATCGAAGCCGGTGAGCAGCTTGTCCACCACGATGAGCAGTTTCATGCGTCCGGGCTGCGTGACGAACAGCCCTTTTGCCCATGCCTCGTATTCTTCAGCCGTGCCGTTCTTTCCATCGGTACTTATGCCGGCATCCTTGAACGACTGCAATGCCATGTCGTGCTTGAACTTCTCCTGCGTCTGCTTGGCGGTGTCTGTCGTGTCCTTGCGCAAATCGTTGTCCGTGGGATTATAGCTTGTCACCACCGCCACACGGTCGCGAAGACGATGGTCGGGACAACGGTTTTGGAAGAAGTCGTAATACTTATAAGCCGAATAGATATTGCCCGCCACGAGCATGGCGTTCGCCCAATCCTGACGGAGGATGCTGCTGTTTGCCATGTCGTCGAGGATGCTGTAGCCGATGCGCTCTATGCGTTCAGTGGCAGAATAGACTCTTTCGAGTGTTGCCCAACGGTCTTTGATGAGTTGTTTGCGCTCGTCGGTCAAGCCGTGGATAATCTGCTCGAATTTCTCGTCAAGCTTTTCCTTGGAGGTGATGCTCTGTTCCACCTCACGAGCCTCGTATTGCAGGTCGAGTATCACCTTGTCCTCCACCGCCTGTTTGTGGAGATACTTGTGGATGAACTCACCGAACTTCACCTCCGACACATTGCGGAAGGCACTGTAGCCGTTCTTCTTGGCATCCCTGAGCAGAGGAGTGCCGGTGAAACCGATGAGCATCACGTCCTGTCCCATGATGGCACGCATGGCATCGTGCAGACGGCCTCCCTGCGTGCGGTGGCATTCGTCGATGAACACGAAGATATGTTTGCCCTTGGCCTTGAAGCCCAGCGGGTATTCTTTTCTGATGGTTTGCTGCAAATCCTCCAAATATCGGTCGAGCGGTATGCGTGTGCTGCTGTCTGTGGATGTGCCCTCGGTGCGCTTGGTATGTTTGCCGAACTTATGGATGAGGGTCGTTATCAGCCATTCCTTGCCTCCATGCAGGCTGCTGAGAAGGTCGCTCTGGGAGGTGGCATGATGGATGTTGTTGCCGGCATCGCTGAAATCGGATGATATTTGGAGGTCAAGTTCCGTGCGGTCGGTGATGACCAGTACCCGGGGGGCTTCAAAGTTGGCCTTGATATATCCTGCCAGCCAGACCATGGTGAGCGACTTGCCGGAACCCTGTGAATGCCATATCACACCGCTTGCCTTCGTCTGCAGGCGTGGCTCGGCAGCACGGAGGGCATGATACTGGTGGGGGCGCATCACTTTCTTGATGCCGCCGTCGGAGAGTACGCCATAACGGAAGAGGAACAGGAAATGCTCCTTGGTGAAGAAGTCGGCAAACGACTCCATGTCGGAGAGTACAACGCCCGTGCGGTTGGTGTCGGGTTTCCAAGGACACCAAAACGGCAATGGTGTGCCGATGGTGGCATACTTGAATCCATACAGTTCGTCTTCCACCCGTTCGCCTTGTTCAAGTTCCTTATGCTCGGCATGACGGGCAGACACGGTGAACTGTGTGGTGGTGAAGAACGAGGGAATAAGGTCGGACTCGTTGGACAGATGCTGTCGAATGCCTTCCTCCAACGAGACGATACTGCGCTTCAGCTCAATGACACAAAGCGCAACGCCATTGACATATACCACGATGTCGGGGCGTGAATGGCAGGTGCTAAGTGGGTCGATATAGCTCACCTCCTCGGCTATGGCAAACCTGTTCTTTTCCGGCTCCGCAAAATTGAAGTACATCACGTCACGCTCTGTCTCTTCGGTGGATGGTTTGACGGAACATCCCGAAACAAGCAGGTCATAGACATCGTTGCTGACATCCATGAGCGTGACCATCCGCTTGTCGGCAAGGCGCACCGTGCGCTTCAGCTGGAACATGGCACCTTCTATCTGCATGGCGGTATAGCCGGCATCGGTCAGATAGGCTTCGACCTCTGACTCTATGATGGGTGAGTTGGCTTTGCCGAGGCAATTCACCTTTGCTCCCTTGGCATACTGCAAATTGCCGAGGTACTTGTACTTCAGCTTTTTCAGAAACAATGCCACAATTTCGTTCTGGTATTGCCTTTCAAGATCTTCTATATAGTCTGCCATATACTAAATCGGATATTCGTTTAACCTTGTCTTTATCTGCTGCCATGCAGGCAAATGAGTGTCCATCAGCCGTCTGAAACGGTCGGTATGGTTGCGCTCTATGAGGTGGGTCATCTCGTGGGCTACCACATATTCCATACACTCGACGGGCTTTTTCGCCAACTCTACATTGAGGAATACCACCCTCTTGGATGGTGAGCAACTGCCCCAACGTGATGCCATCTGACGCAATTCCCATCGGGAAGGGGCAACACCGAGAATAGCCTGCCACTTGGCAATCAGGCGTGTGAAGATGGGCAGTGTCTGCTCCTTATACCAGAGATAGAGTGTCTGGCGGATATGGTCAGCGGACGTGTCCCGATGCACATCCACTACGATATAGTCGCCCTCGATATGGACTGAGTAGGCTCCTGACGGACGACGGTTGACCTTCAGCCGGTATTTCGTCCCTTTGAAGTAGTGAGTTTCACCTGATATGTATTCACGTTCGGGAAGTCTGTTGTAGGAAGAGAGCATCTCGCGCTTTTCCTCAATCCACACCCATTTCTGGAGAATATAAATGCGGATGCGCTCCTCTCCATAACCATTGGGCACAGAGACATGCACCCTGCCATCGGGAGGATAGACAGAGAGGTGTACATTCTTTATGCACTTGTATTCCACTTCTATTTCCAGACCATTTACCGTCATGAGCTACTCCTTGTTGCTGTGTAAAAGCGACTTGACATCCACATCCAGAATGTTCGCTATCTGTGTGAGCATCCTTAGGTCGGGCTGTGAGGTATTGGTACACCATTTCGATACGGTTGTAGGATTTACCCCTACCTGTTCTGCCAACCATTTGTTGGTTCGCTTCTTTTCTGCCAAGACGATTTTCAGCCTATTGATATCTTCCATTTTGCTAATATTGTTATTTCAGATGCAAAGATAATGAATTTGAACGATATTTAATGAAGCCAACCTTGATTTCTTGTTAAAATGTATTGAAAATGCACAAAAAAGACAGAAAGTATGCTTATTTTTTCTTTCTGTCCGATAGTTTTTGGTCTATTTCCTGTATAACAATAGCAATTCCACATTTCTACGCTGTCTGATAGATGGAACTACTTTCCCCTTATAACGACAAAAGCGGATGTAGTCGTTGTGAATATTGCGGTCGCCGTTTTCTATCTTTTGAATGAGGCGGCTCTTGAGGTGGTTGGCGTTGCCCATGAGCGTCCCATAACCGACGTTATAGGCAAGGGTGGCAAGGAGAAGGCTGTCTTTGCCGTAGGAGCGAAACATTTTGCAGAGCTTGCGGAGGTCACGGCGGAGCAGGGCATCGGCTTGCTTTCGGGTGAGTGGAAGACGGAAATGTTCACCGGGCTGGATGCGGTGGCCATATCCGATATAGGGATAATCCTTGGCTTGGTGTAGTCCCTCAAAGAACTTGATGCAACAGACTGCCCGCTCGAATGGGGGCATTTTATAAATGCCGTGACTCTGTGCGGGAGCCACGGCAATGGTGAGGACAAATGTGATGATGGTTATAATGATTCTCACTGCTTTTGATGATTACTTTTAGGTGAGTGTACGAAACTGCTGTATCTCCTTGATCATGGCTTTCACGTCCTCCCCAACCTGGACGAAGTTCTTGTAGAGGATGCGCTCTCGCTCTTCCTTGCTCTTGAACTTATAGAACTTAGGGAGTGGAACATACTCCGATTCCTCCTTCTTGATTTCCGTCATGTCGAAGTCGGTCTTGCAGTAGAACTTGGAGGTCTTGAACTCCTCGCTCTCCTGGATGTTCATGCTTCCGTTCATGCCGGTCTTGGTGGCAACAAAGTCACGGGCGGTCTGTCCGCAGATCCAACCTGTGGGCATATCGGAGATTTTGCTGGCTGGCACAAGGCTGTCCATATTCTCATTGAGGTTGATGGAGGTCTTGTCACGGTCGATGGTCACGCCCTTTTTCAGCTGAACCACCTTGCCGAAGATGTCACTCGACAGCCATTCGAGGGTTTCCTTGGCACGAGCCGAACCGCTTACCACATTACCCACGGTGGTGATGATTTTCTGCATACCCACCTTGCCGTAGTCAGCTTCCAACTGCGGCAGCTCCTGGAAGCCCAAGGCGACACTCACCTTGTTGCTTCGGGCTGTTCCTATCAGTCGGTCTATCTTGTGGAAATACAAGGTCGGCAACTCATCGACGATGATGCTGACAGGAACGTTCTTGCCCTGTCCTGTATTCACCCTCGTTACAAGGCGGTTGAGAATCAAGGCATTGAGCGCACCGATGATGCTTTCCATCTCTGGGTCGTTGGCAATCAGCAGATAGCTCGGGTTCTTCGGGTCACTGACCTTCAGGTCGAAGTCATCACCGTCCTTGTGGAATATCCAGTACGACTCCTTGGTGGCAAGTCGGGAGGTATAGACACGCAAGGTGCCTATCATTCCTTCGAGTTGCTCCATGGCCTTGTTGGCAAAGGCGGTTTGGAACGGACCCAGCAAGGGGGCTACCTCGTTGTCGGTCTGCAGCACCTCGAAGATGGTCTGATAACTCTCATTGAGGAACGACAGGATATGAGGCATGTCGCTGTACTTGCCCAACCAATAGGCGGGCTGCACCTCCGCTCCCGTACGGTCGAACACACGTCCTGTGGCTATCAGCCGCTTCGTCTTCGGGTCTTCACGCCGCTCGGCAATCAGCATCTTGCCGTCCTTGTCGTAGGGTTCTTTGCCGTAGTTGCAGAAGAAATAGATGCAGGCGGCAAGGAAGTTGACGGCAGAGGTCTGGAAGAACTGGTCGCTGCCACCGCCGCCTTCCTTCTTGCCTTTTTGCAGGGATTCAAGCAGGGTCTCGGCGGTCTCGCTCGCTGCGGCAAGGTTGTTGATGTACTTCAACTGGATGGGGTTTACACGGCGCGAATACTCCACATCGACAAAGTTGATAATGTTGAACTTCATGCCTTTGGGCATCTTGCTGTCCTTGGCGTTCTTGTTCTTCAGGTAGTGATAGTAGAGCTTCGTGGCGAGGGTCGGAAACTTGTAGTCATACACCACCATGGCAAAGCCTTTCCTGCTGTGCTGACGGATGAAAGGCTCGATGATGGAGAAGGTCTTACCAGAACCGGGTGTGCCGACCACCCACGTGCCACGGAACGGATTGACGATGTTCACCCAACCCTTGCGGAACTTGCCCTTGTAATAATAGCGCATGGGTATGTTCACGCTGTACTTGTTCTCCTGCAACTCCTTGCATTGCTCGAAACTCTCGTTCTCGAAGTTGAAACGGTCTTTCAGCAGCCCTTCTTTCAGGAACTTGGAGATATTGTCGAGGGCGATATGCACCAGCACCACACCGATGATGGAAGTGAGCATGTAGAGCCAAGTGTTCAAACGGAGGGTATAGAGACGAGGCATGAGCGAATAGCCAAACAGCCATACGGACACGCCAGTCAGCAGTACGCCCGACACCAACGGATAAAGCACCTGCCTACGAGCGTCAAACTCCAGATGTTTCTTGTTTCTCGTTCCCACACAGGTGATACATATCAGCAGGAACGTGGCCACCTTGCTATACACGAGGTTGCCGTCATGGTATATCATCCACCGCTTGATGCGCCCATGGATGTCCGTCACCACGCCGCCCAGGAAGTCCAACTGCTGGGGCTCTAATGCGTAGGCGAAGAACTCCATCAGGATGGAGACATATATCACCGCCCTGAATATCTTGTAAAAACCCTGTAACTCTTTGCTTTCTTCCATTTACTTTTCGATGATGTTTTATGATTGAGTACAAAAGGATGAAGGATGCCACGGTGGACACCCTCCAATCCTCTTTTAAGTTTTATTCGTAGCCGTTGATGGTCTTCTCAGACTCTACTGTCCACGGAGAGATAGTTGCTGATATAACCTCCAGGGTGTTACGCACAGGCTTCAATGAATAGCTGTAGGAATGACCTGCTTTCCACGTGTCGTTTGTGAGGAATACAAAGTTCTCCCCATTACTCAGTTGCAATGTCATGTCCGGCATAACCTGTGCAGGAACATAAAGCGTATATTCCATGTGGTCACTTTGAGGGTCGCCGGAATAATAGGTCGTCACAGACTCGTCACTGCATTCCACCTTTCCGGTCTTGATATTGAAAGTACCGCTGTCAAAATAACCGATGAACGTGAGTAGGCTTCCTGCAAAATCGTTGGTGGTGAAACCGTATTCGGGTGAGGTATAGACCTTGATGATGACACGCACCATCTGATGGGTGAAGTTCAATGTAAGGCTCGGACTGGCGTATGATGCCGTTCCATTGGCAAACAGGAAATCATTGACCTTCTGCTCACTCTGTACTGCTGCTTCCGGCACTTGGAACTCTATGATGTCGTTAGTAGGACTTGCCATGTAAGGATAGTAGGCATTGAATGTGTGGGTGTCAGTGTCCGTGAAAAATACCTTGCTGGCTGACACAAATTGATTCGTGCTGCCGTTTCGGGTGAACTTCATGTTGTTGATCATCCCTGTGGAAGAGATGCCAATCATGTCATTGAGTTCCCACTGATTGTCCACGGCTCGTGTGGAGACGGCAGGTTGCAGCATCTCCAGATTGGTGAACACCTGAAGCTGCTTGGTCGATGTGCTGTCGGTCACAACCACCGAACCGCCGCCACCTGGCAAATAAATCTCGTTGGTGATGTCTTGGTCACAGGACGTGAGGAGCACGGCTCCAAGTCCCAACATTAGAAACAAATTCTTTTTCATGCTTTTTCTTTTTTATTGTTGTACTTTGATGATGATACGGGTGATACTCGATGTCTGTATATGGGCTAATCCATAATCGTGATGATGGGTCTCGCCTTATGCGGCTGCCACTTGGGAGTCTCCTGTATGGCACCGCTACCCAGTGAGTAGAGCCATGCCTTGGCGGTTGCTTGTCCTTCCACCTCTGTCGATGTCCAATACCAACAGTCATCATCCTCATCGGGGATGGGCGTGCCGCCGCATTTCAGGATGTAGGGGTTGATGATGTCCTTGGCATGATAGAGCAGACGCATCTGCGCCACACTCGGTATATAGGCACTCTGACCGTAACGCCACATGTCGAAGACACGCTCAGCCAAGGGTGACTTCACATCGGTCGTGCCATAGAGGGCAAAGGTGTTGGCATTGCCGTCATAGGCGGTGAGGTCACAGGAGGTGTCCTGCTCTACACCGATGCTGTCGGCAAAGGATTCGGGAGCGATGTCCCACAGATAGACGGCATATCCGTTCCCCTCCATCTCTTCCCTCTGGTTGATGTTGAACACCACGGCAATGGCTTGCTTGCCCGATTGCTCATAGGTTTCGTAGGGCATCACCTTGCCGTCAGTGGTCAAGATATGGGTAACCTTCATGGCAGTATCGGGAAAGTCCTGATGCTCGTCACAGGCAGTCAGCAACACCGTTGCCGCAACTGCCAAGATTGAAAACAGTTTCTTCATACGCATAGTCATTTTACAGGAAGTTTCACACCCAGGACAATACCCGTTCTAAACAGGTCTTCGCCCTTAATCATCACGTCGGTCTTCACCTGCCAAAACAGTTTCCAGCCGTGGCGCAAGGTGTAGTTATGTTCATAGCCGAGGTGGATGCCGCCCAAGAACCTGTCGGTATCACTGCCTGCAGATGCTCCGATGCGCATGTTGCCATGATGGTTGCGTCCCCTCGCCACACAGGGCTTGTAGGCGAAGCCGAAGCCATAACTGCGGTAGTTGTTCCAGAAACTCTCAGGACACACATGACCGCACGAGGCGCACTCGTCCCACTTGATGTAGCCGTTGGCAAAATACTCCCACGCATTATGATACTTCGTCTCATGCTCGTAGGACAGTGTCATATCCAATCCTCGCTCATACAGGCAGCCAAAACCCAAGGATATGCGGTCGCTATTCTGCTGCGCTATTGCAGGAGTCATGCTTGCCATAAAACAGATAACTATCAGCAACAAGGTATGCGCAAGCCTTTTTTTCATTCTACATTGGCTTTCCCTTTGGCCGCCGAACGTTGTTTCTTCACTCTTCATTTTCATCATTCTTCCTCCAACAGTATATGGTTAAACGAATCGGCAGACAGCACATCCTCATAGTCGATGCTGAGCGAGATGGTGCGTCCGCTTATCTGTTTCTCGGACAGCTCGATGGTCAGCACCTTGTCGTTGGGGAAAGTCATCTTCTTCACCACAATCACGTTGCGGTAGCCATACTTGAAGGTCTTCGCATCGTCCAACACGAGGGCTGGAGTCAGTTCCACTATCTGCGCATTGGTAGCCTTGCTCTGCTTCTTGTCCGACAGTTTGATGCGCATCTCGTCGATGTCGAAGCGGATGTTGGTCTTGTTCTCCACGGAGAAGTCGATGAAGAAATATTCGCCCACGCTGTAGATGTTGTTCAGGCGCATTACCATGCGGTGCTTCTTTGTCGCCACGTTGCGGTACTTGGCAGACGATGACCATATCTGACGTGCATACTTGGTCATGTCGGCAGTGGATAGGCTCACAGCGGGATTGTTGTAGGCATTGCGCTCCGAGCATTCTATCTCTTTGTCGGTCACCGCCTCCTGTATCCTCGTGGTATAGAGCAGTGCATACTGCGTGCGGTAGCGTTCCGTCACGATGGTCACTATCGCTAATACCTCGCCGTCGGCATACACATTGTCCTTGGGCTTCAGGCGGATGGTGTTGTTGATGGGTTGGTCGCCCACCACCTTGTCGGTGGATATATCGACAAAGCGGATGGGTTCGGAGGCGGTGATGACGGTGGTCACTTGGTCGTTGACCGTCAATTGCTCCATCTCCATGTAGGTGGTCTGCGCCTTGGCTGAAAGCATGCTCAGCGACAGTAACGCACAGACATTAATCTTCTGAATGATATTCATAATCTTTATTTTTTGATGTTTATACTTGATGAGCCACCGTTTCCGAAAGTTTCGCTTTCGGACATCCGGGCTTTCGTTTATTCCGGGCTTTCATTATAATCCCGTCAGCTCCCGTGCTCGCCGTGTTAGCGGCGAGTCTCTTGGTCGCTCTATTTTTTCTTCTCCTTCCCATTGACGAGATACACAAATGTCCCATACTTCAGTTTCACCTTGTTCTTCTTGATAGCCTTGCTGATGGCGTTGCTCGTCTTCTGGTAGGCATTGGTCACGGCTTGCATTCCCCATTGCGAGAAACTGTTGT
>OLOR01000230.1_pt1 | contig 65317 bp, 48 predicted proteins | sample 1672521 | NCBI WGS metagenome assembly OLOR01 (sample SAMEA3136695, study PRJEB25190) | human gut metagenome | biome: human gut; feature: human-associated habitat; material: faeces | place: Austria | collected 2013
AGATGGCGGAAAAGACATCGCCAGACGCGCCGCCGAATTGTGCGGTGGTGCCTTAGAATAAAACGCTGATTGCCTGCATTACCGTATCGACGCCCACCAGCTTCATACCTTCCGGCGCTTTCAGCCGCCGCATATTCTCCTTCGGCAGCAGGATGGTCGTGAAACCCAGCCGCTGGCATTCGGAGATGCGTCGGTCGCACTGCGGAATCGCGCGGACTTCGCCCGCCAAGCCGACTTCGCCCATCACAGCGACTTCCGCGCCAATCGCGGCATCCTTCAGCGACGACACGACCGCCATGCACAGCGCCAAATCCGCCGCCGGCTCGGACAGTTCCAACCCGCCCGCGACGTTGATATACACATCCTGATTATATGTTTTCTGATTCGCGCGCTTCTCCAGCACTGCCAGCAGCAGCGCCACGCGCCCGGTATCCGCACCGCCGACCGTCCGCCGCGGCGTGCCGAAGTAGGAGGTGCTCGCCAGCGCCTGCACGTCGCACAGCAGCGGGCGCGAACCTTCCAGTCCGCAGAACACGACCGAGCCGCTTGCACCCTTTGCGCGGTGGCTCAGCAGCTGCTCCGACGGGTTCGGCACAATCTGCATTCCGGCTTCCGTCATCTGGAAAACGCCCAGCTCATTGACCGACCCGAAGCGGTTTTTGACCGCGCGCAGCAGCCGATATTCCTGCTGACGGTCGCCCTCGAAGTACAGCACGACGTCCACCATGTGTTCCAGCATTCGGGGTCCGGCAATCGCGCCATCCTTCGTCACATGCCCGACAAGGAAAATCGCCGTGCCGCTCTCCTTGCACAGGCGCATGATTTGGCTCGTGCATTCGCGAATCTGACTGACTGAACCCGGCGCGGACGCCATATCAGGGCGATACATTGTCTGAATGGAGTCGATGACGGCGACGTCCGGCGATAAGCCGCGCAGTTTTTCTTCCACATTGTCCAGCGCGTTTTCCGCCAGCACATAAAGCGTCTCCGACGTGATGCCGAGGCGGTTCGCGCGGAGTTTCAGCTGCTTGGCGGATTCCTCGCCGCTGACATACAGCACGCGCTTACCCGTTTTGCACAAATTCGCGCACACCTGCAGCAGCAGCGTGGATTTGCCAATGCCGGGATCGCCGCCGATGAGCATCAGCGCCCCCTCGACAATGCCGCCGCCTAACACGCGGTCAAGCTCGCTGATGCCCGTGGACGAGCGAACCGCCACATCTTCCGGGATTTCGCGGAGGAGCATGGCTGAAGCGCCTGTGCCCGGCCGCTGTTTCGGGGCTTTCACGGGCGCACCCGTCACAATAGGCGCGGACTCCACCATCGTGTTCCACGCGCCGCACCCCGGACAGCGCCCCACCCAGCGGGATGTTTCATACCCGCACGCGGTGCAGGCAAACATGGTCTTTTCCTTCGCCATAAGCGACCTCCGAAAATTTCTTCCCGTTTATTATAACACAGTTGCGCGCAACTTTGAAGGTTTTCATTCAGCATAATAAGCAATAAAACAAGGACTGTCTCAAAATGATTTTTTTGAATCATATGAGACAGTCCCTGCTGCTTATTCAAGCGCCCATTTTTTCGCCAATTTCCAATAGTTTATTCTTTTCCAATCATCCCCGTCCGTAACCTTCATCGCTAACTCATAGAGTTGGAGTGCAATGACACCAATTAACGTATACCCTGTGGCACCCTTTTCGCGCAAAGCGCTTGATAATGCAAATAGTGCTATATCTGGCGAACTTTTTGGATCGCCATTTGCAAGCGCCCTGCCTGATATAGACATGATAAAATTGTAAAATTTTTCTGTAAAATTTGCATCAAATAGTTCATCATGTTTAACAAGCAGTTCGATTGCATCTTCATATCCTTGCAGCGCAGATTTCCACAACTTTATCTTTGCTTCATTGTTATCTTTTACAGTTCCTTTCCCTTCAAGGTACATTTACCCTAAATAATACGAAAGCTGACGATGTCGCAGCCCTTTTTCCATTGCTTTTGAAAACATTTCAAATGCTCTGTAATAATCCGATATACCATCATTCAATCTACCACAATAGTGCATGACCCCTGCATGGAAGTATCCCACTGGAGCCCCATTTGACCCAGCTGTCACCATCAGTTGATATGCTTTTCGTTCATCTTTTGTAACACCTTGTCCAGTCAGATAACGTACTCCCAAATTCACCATTGCATCTGCATCACCGCCCTCTGCTGCTTTGGTAAGCCACTCTACTGCTTTCTGATAATTTTGGACAGTACCTGTTCCTGTTGCAAAACAATAGCCCAAATTTCCCGCGCCCTTTATAGACCCATTTAGTGCCGCCGCGTAGTACCATTGAAATGCCGTTTCAGCATTCTGACTAACCTGCTTCCCTTCGTAATAAAATTCACCTACTTGATTTTGCGCATCGGCATGTCCTTGCTCTGCTGCTTTTCTGAAGTAGTCATATGCAGACGAGTAATCTTTGCTTTTTAGAGCCTCCATTCCTTTTTCATATTCTATCTCCCCAGAATTCACTGGCTTATCCATTGTCAACGTTTGTTTTTCGATATTTTCATTTTTCCGTTTATTCTTCCCAAATATCTTATTGATAAACATTTGTGCTTACCATCCCATCGTTCCAATATAGTCAATTAGTTTCTCGCATTGCGCCTCATAGGTTGCTGCTAATCTGCGAAGCATCTGTTCATCTTGACAACCAAACATTTCCATATAGTATTGATCAGCGATTGCGTGGTCGATTGCAGGAACTTCACCCTTTTTGAGCATCGGCGGCAAAGCATGGAGCAGTTCTTCCAATCTGTCAACTCGCGTATAGTAAACCATCAAATTGGAATTGCCTTCAATAAAGCCATCACACACTGCCCGACTATCAACAATGCTCATTACCGAATCCGTTTTCACTGCTTTATATTGAATCGCAAACTTTGCCGCACCTTGCTCATCTATCCCAGATAGGCTTCCCATCGTTAAATAGAAATCCTGATTTACGCTGTTGCGGTCGTATATTACAATCGGAGTTGAAAAGCTATAAGGAACAAACATCAATTCCTTGTGTTGAATCAGCATATAGCGAAGATATACGCTCTTATTAGTTCTTAGCAGTGCAGGAGTCACATTTTCTTCAACAATCAACCCATTAAAGACTTGACTTCTTACGCCTGCTTTTGCAATGTAGTATCCTGCATTGCCCAGCTTTTCAACGTCCATTCCATCGTACATTTGGAATTTCTCATGTTCCGCACGATAAAACGGCAAATGACCATAAACGCAGTCCCAGCTTGTAAACGAAAACCTCATTTGGCATCCTCCTTAGCATTTTTTAGCCAGTTTCATTTTACCCCCCCCCGAACGACATTTGTCAATAGTTTTTTCTCGAATCAGTAAAATTTTCTTTGTAGCGGTGTCGCCGTGGGTTCTTCAGCGCGCGTCATCAGCATGTTCAGCGTCCCGCCGGACAGGGAGATACTCAGCGTCAAGTCACCGCGCGCAAGCAAAACGCCGCTGGCGATATTCTCCGCCGTCCCCATCAGGCGCGTGAAACCCTTGTCCAGCAGGGCAGTCAGGTACGATTCCGCCGCCTCCGCTGATACATCCTCCCATACAATCTGGTAATGCCCCGATGCGGAATAATCGCGGATGTACAAAAGGCGGCCGTCGATTTCCTCCGACAGCTCCGCCGTGAAGGTATTGTCGGGCAGCGTGTCCACCATTTCCGGCTCGGCGGAGGACAGCCACGCATCCTGCCGGTGCAGCACCACCGAGCGCGGCGTTTGCCAAATCCGCCATACCGCTATGCCCACCATTATCAGCAAAACTGCCAGCAGCACCAATTTGCGGCGCCGGCGCATTCCTTTGCGCTTCATGCTTTGCCTCCTTATGATATTACAAAAAAAGCCGACTCCATGCGGAATCGGCAAGCGCTCCCCAGGTAGGGCTCGAACCTACAACAACTCGGTTAACAGCCGAGTGCTCTGCCATTGAGCTACTGAGGATTATGGAATCCGGCAGCGACTTATCCTCCCGGGCCGTGTCCAGCCAAGTACTTTCAGCACTGGAGAGCTTAACTGCTGTGTTCGGGATGGGAACAGGTGGAGCCTCTCCGTCATAACCACCGGAAAAAGGTTGGTTTTCACCAACGACTGCATTCTATCACGATTCCATTGCGCTGTCAAGAGGGGATGAATGTATTTTTGCTGCTGACGGCTATCGACCGAATTTTGGGAAACTGCTATCGTCGCACTCGACGTTATTCCCTTGTTTCCTGGATGACTGCTGAGAAGTCTATTCCTCTGAGCCGCATCTCCAGAATGATTTCCAGAACAGCTTGGCGTTGTTCCCTTTCGGCGAAGGCCTTCCAAGATTCTTCATCGGAATAATCCTTTTGAACATCAGACCGCACAGCCAGAAGAGCACGTCTGAGATGCGTAATATTCATCATCAGATCAGTTCCCTCCATATCATCTTGATGGACTGTAAACCATGCTTTATAAAAAGCCTCTGGATAGTATATCTTAAACCAGGCAAGCTGCAGACTTGCTGTCACATAAGCAGCCGCATGTGCCCGCGGGAAAAGATACTTGATTTTTCGGCATGCTTCGATATACCATTCAGGAATTCCATGCTTTCTCATGGTGTCTGCCGTTTCTTGGCTCAGTCCTCTCCCACGCCGCACCGATTCCATGATCCTGTATGCTGCTTCTCGTTCCATACCGGCGTGTATGAGATCCTTCATAATGTCATCACGCAGCGCCGGAACATCTGCACAGACTGCGGTTTTTGAAGCGATCAACTCCCGGGCGTTGCCAATCCAGATATCCATCCCATGGGAAAGCCCCGAAATACGAATCAGTTCTTCCACCGTGGAGGGACGCAGCTCAATCAGCATGTGACGAACAAAAGCGGCTGAAAACTCCGGAATTCCGTAACTTCCTGTTTCTGAAAGGATCTGCTGCGCTGTCACGCCTAATGTCCCCGGAGAAGTGAAAAGGCTGATCACCCGCGCATCATTCAGTGGTATGTCTGACAGTTTAACGCCTGTGGATTCAGTCAACAGATGCAGCAATGTAGGCGAATCATGTCCTAACAAATCCATTTTAAGGAGAGTACCATGCATCTGAAAGAAATCATAATGCGTAGTGGCAAAAGGGGCAGAAAAATCATTTGCGGGAAATTGAACAGGGGTGAACTCATTGATGTCCCTGTTTTCCGGCACGATGACCAACCCGGCCGTGTGTTGACCGGTCGTGGTTTTCACAGCGTAAGAGAGTTTCTCTTTGACGCTTTCGGCCTCACCGGATTCCGGACCAAGATGGTGATCCAGGAAATACTGACGGGTGTACTTTTCCGCATTCCGTTCTGATAACATACCGATGGTTCCAGCACGAAAAACATGATCGTCGCCAAACTTTTCTCGAACGAATTCATGCGCCTTCCATTGTTCTTCACTTGAGAAGTTCAGATCAATGTCCGGCTCTTTTTCACCGTTCAAACCAAAGAAGGTTTCAAACGGGATTGCAAATCCGTCTTTGTCCATGATTCTTCCACAGATCGGGCAACTCCTTGCAGGCAAGTCGGCACCAATACGATACTGGGCTGCATTGACAGCAAAGTCGGCGTACCGGCAGGCTGTACAGCGATAATGAGGGGGCAATGGATTGATCTCGGAAATGCCTGTCAACCAGGCAACGAGTGAAGAGCCAACTGCCCCGCGGGTACCAACTGGATACCCATCTCTTCGGGATTGCTCTACAGTAAGCCTGGCTATCTCGAAGATTGTCCATGATTCCTGTCGGTCTATTATCGCCAGTTCATCTCTCAGGCGCTCCTCAACCTGCGGCGGAAGAGAATCCCCATAAAACGAATGCGCTTGTATCATGGCTTCCCCAGAGATGTGTTCTTCCGCGTCCGGTAAAACAGGACAGAATTTACCTTCAGCCGGGAATAATGCCAGATGATTGTCAACAAGATTCGCAATCCGCCTTGGCGCATCAATCACAATTTCCTTAGCGACGTCTTTGCCAAGGAAGCGGAATGCTTCGAGCATTTCAGCCGTTGTTCTAAAATGGTATAACGGCTGAGGTTCTGTGTCCAGAATGCCGGTATTGTATCTGATCACGGCCCTGCAAACAGCATCCTCCGGATCAAGGTAGCGGGCATTGCTGACAGCAACGACCGGAATTCCGGTCTCATTTCCGAGCAGTATGGTGTCCGATACTTCTTGGCGGAGTTGAATTTGTTTCACCGGATCATCTGTCACATTTTCAACAGGTTCAATCTCCAGATAATCGTAAAAGGCAGCAATGCGCGTGAGCGCTTCATCAGAAACGCCCTCATAAATGCTTCGGGCGATTTCGCCCCCATCACAGGCACTGCCAATTAGCAGTCCCTCACGATGTGTCTGGATCCACTTTCTCGGAATGCAGGGGAATCCTTTATAACAGTATGTATGACTGAGTGATATCAATTGATTCAAGTGGATAATGCCGAGTCTGTTCGTCGCCAGAAGCATGACAGGATACCCATCTTCCACCGGGCTATCTTCTGAGGGGAGCATAAAGCCTTCGCAGCCGGGAAGAAGTTTGATCTGCTTCTTGGCTGCTTCCTGAAATGCAGCCGGGAAGGACTGAACAACGCCAAAATCCGTAACAGCGATAGCCGTATGCCCCCATTCAGCCGCCCGGCTGATGTATTGAGCTGCCGAAGCAACGCCATCAGCCGATGACATTCCGGTTCTTAAATGCAACTCAATTCTCTTTTCTAACTCCGAATCCTGTCTTCCCATAATCCTTTTCTCTTCCCGCATCAATACCGCCTCCGTATTATCTTCGGGCGATTCCATCTGTGTTCTCCTCGCATAACCAGCAGCGGATAGAAGCTCATCCAAGGAAACGCCCAGAATATCTGCCAGGCGGCAGCAAGTTGCAATCCTCGGCTTTGCGTTGCCGTTTTCCCATTTGGAGACAGCCTTGTCAGAAACGCCGATCAGCTTACCGAGTTGAAACTGCGAAAAGCCCAGTTCTGTCCTCAGTTTTGTGACCAGATTTCCAAACGCATAATCCCGCATTGCCTCACCTCCTGACGTGAAAAGCATATCACAAGAAAAAAGCGAAAACCAGTAGGCAAGTATCGAAGGAAAGTAGAGATTCAATCTTCCGAGGCACAGAATGGACAAACAGGGCTTACCCTGTTTGGATCCACATGCATCGGAACAATATTCTTGTATTGAAACAGACTGTCCTGCCTGAAGAAACGGCTTTCATCTGTAGCGTCTTTTTTATCAAGTTCGTGGCACATTTTTTGTCGAATCTCCGCCGACAGTCCATAGCTGAGATATTTATAGGACGAACCGCATTTTGAACAGATAGTGTTGATTACCTGCAGATTATCACAGTGATAGCATACATATCCGCCATTTTTATCTTGAATCATCTGTTCGCCACAGCATGGACACCTGTCTTGTTCCATTTCGGTGATGAAGCGGAGCAGCATCAGCCGAAGTCTGCGATACGAATTAATGTCATACATAGAGACAGGGAAAAAAGCTATGTCGCCAGAAGACGAATATCCATAATCAGTAACCGCTTGTTCATTTGGTCTGCATAGCGGCATACAAATTGAAGCCACATTAGCATGATAGTGTTCTTTTAGCTCTGCAACTTTTGATTTCATTTCATCTACAAAGCGAACCTGGCTTTGGTCGTCCAAAGCGGTGAGCACGGGTACAATCAAAATGATATGATGAGGTGCTTGCTTAGAAGCGTTTTCCTCAGTCATTGCTTGTCTTAAAGCTCTGTACTTTCTGGCTTCTACCGCCTGCTGTTCGCCTCTGCTTTCTCTGGTTTTCAGCTTTCTGGCGAAATTCTCGATTTCTGAATCTGTGAGTTTTTGGTGCCAGTGTATTGCCTGGCCATCAAAGAAAAAGCAACCGTCAGCAGTTCCCGCCTCAAGGGGACTGTAAATCTGTCCGCTGACAGTAATGTGATAATCGACTTCCTGCCCAACCTCGATCTGAATGAGATTGCTCTGAATGTTGTTCCTGACATAAGCAGCATCCGATTTCCGAATAAAGAGATTAGGAGCTTCTTCTTCAAAGCCAAGAGAATGTGCCGCAAAACCGGACAATGTCAGTAGAAAGCTTGTATAGGCAGTATTAAGGTCGCTCGCTGTAATTTTTGCACCAGCTTCACCAATGCGAAGCTCAGTATCGATTTTATGCATAACAGCCATCAGAGGAGACCAAATAAGGTATACTCTATGATAATTCTTATCCATCCTAAGAATATTTGTGGGCATCAGTGATCCTGTGATTGGCTTGATTTTGTGGAGCAGGCGATATAAGCGGGTCTGCTTTAATTCTCGGTATCTTCTCAGCAACTGTGTAGCACGACGCAATTCTTCCGTGACTCTTTTTGCCTGATTATTCTGTTCTTCATAATCGTCTTCAGAGTTTTCGTCACGTCCCATCATTGCGTTGACGCACTTTTGGTGACTGAGATCGAACCCGAAGCTTGCGGTTGAAACACCACTGCTCATCAGAATCCCGTTTAACTGATCTTTTGTTTGCTGGAGATCTCGACAGAGTCTGCGAAGAAACCGCAATGCCATATCAATAACTGTTTTTACGACACGGTTCTCGTAAATCTGAAAATCATCATCTTCAGTTCTGGAAAACAATCGCGCCGGTTTTAATCCGGTAGCGGTGCGAGCTTCCCAGTCCTCATTATGAGCGGCGAGGTATGGTATAGCTTCATGTCCGATTCTTTTTACTGCGTCAATAGGACGAATTTCATTAACAGATTTCAGGTGGGACTTCGGTCTCTTGCAGATATTTCGCAATGCGGGCAGACATTCGATAAGCTGCTGAAATATCTCGCTGTTATCCGTAATTTCCAGTGATTGACAATCAAATAAATGTAATTGGCCGAACTGAACCCATTCAATTTCACGCATGTCAGCGAAATCATCGTGACATCTCGCTTTTTCACCGATAAAATCAATATAGGTTCTGGCGTCTTTTTCCTCCATCAGAGGATAGACCGGCTGAACCAAATACTGGTGCCATTGTTCTCCATCGCGAATGGAAATCCTGACAGCTCCGCTGCACTCAACCGTTCTTTCATCAGAAGGGAATACCTGGTTATCGTTGACTTTGATTTCGTCAGGTATGGAGGACAGGTATACCTCGCCTACAGGAGAGAGAGACTTGGCGGTCTCTCCCTCCCGCAGTTCTATTGTCTCAAAAGGTGTCTGATACCTAATCGCTATCATGGTTATCACTCCTGAAAGAAGGATCAATTGAGTTCGTTCAGACGTTTCTGAATTAACTGAAGAGTTTTTTCATAGCCCTTGCAGGCATCTTCCAGCGCCATAAATCCCTCTGAATTGTCACTGGTCAATACCTTTCTGACAATCTTGGTGGAGATCTGGGCATCTAGAGCGTCGTTAAGGGAGCCGCCCGCCGCAACATATACGGCTGCGAACTTTATGGTTTGCGTAACAATACGGTTGCCGAACGACAGATCGAAGTATTGCATTAGAACAGTATCTATCGCCTCCAGCCGTTCTTCCACCTGTTTCCTTTGACCTTCGCCCGCGCCCTCAAACAGTTGCAGTAACAATTCCACAGATATGAAACCAGGCTGGGCCTTAGGGTCATAAGGGCCTTCCGCTTTTCCCTTTTTATTCAGAGAAATAACTTGGGCGCGGTCATATACTTTATCGCTGACCTCAAACGTAGATTCATCCTGATTAGCTGTTCCGACAAACCATATATTGGGTGTTACTCGAATCTGTCTTCCATCCACGAGATCTTTCGCGCCGATCAAAGCTCCCAGACGAGCAAGCTGTTCGAAAAGCGCCTTTTCTTCCTGCTCCGAAAGTGAGACCTTTAAGTCCCCTTGACGTTCTTGCTGTTTCTTTCGCCAGATCTCAAACGCAGTAGTACTGACCGCCCTGAGTTTTTTCTCAACATCAGAAGACAGCTCTGTCGGTAGGGTTCTCATGTCTGTTGAAACAAGATCAATAAGCCACTTTTTCTGATCAGGTTCCTGAAGGATAGCGAGAAAGTCAGAGAAATAGTATTCTATTCTGGCCAGATTCATTTCATCGAGAACTATGAACGTTGGAATATCCGGAGCTTTTCCGCTTCTATACAGCTCGATTGTAAATGTCTTAGCATTGAACAGCTTGTTGAAATCGTTGTAATATCCCAGCAGTTCATTCCGGTCACGCCACGAAGATTCAACCGGGATTAGATGATGATCTCCAGAGATTGCCTTTGAGAAAATTCTTGGCAGACTGGATTTTCCTGTGCCAGACATACCTTCAAGCATAATCAATCTGCTAACCGCCATGCCCGCGAGGAACGCCCGGATATCATTTCTTGTATAGTACAAACGTTCACCGGCATTGCCGTTGCCAGCATAAGAATAGACTAGTTCTACTAGATCCTTAAGTGACTTTATGGAGGGCCTCCGTCTGTGCTCAGTCCAATGCTTCTGGCAATCGGACCCATCCTCAGTCTCATCGTCCACCTTTGTCAAAGCGGGGCAAATGTTGCCGTTCCTGTTTTCAAGAGCTTTTTTGTTTTTTTCCAATTCATTCAACAAATGCTCATTCAGCGCGTGTGTTGCGTCCAACTCCCGGCGAGCAGCAGCCAGTTCGCTATTGAGCCTGCGTTCAGCCATCGCCTGATCTCTGAAAGTGTCGCGATCATGTTCAGCATCCCGCAGTTGGCCTTCGAGCTTATTACACAATGCTGCCTGACTTTGAAGCTGACGGACGCTTTCTATATCCGGATAATCATCCAAGAGAGCCTGCTGCGCCTCAAGCTGTGATGTTAGCTGCCGAATACGTTCCAGAAGTTCCTTCATGGAATATATTCGGCGGCTTCCATCAGGTTCTTGCACTTCAGTACGGATCTCATCCACTTGGACCTGCAGTGTAACAAATTGATTACAAAGTGAATTGTAGTCGGCAAGAAGCTGATCATAAGCGGCAACCTTGCCGTCAAGTTCGCGTTTTAGCTGTTCACAATAGGCAGGATTCGCCGTGGTGTAAAGCTCACGCTGCCGCTGTAAAGCCTCTTGCTCGCCCTGAAAGCCCTCTCTATCAAGTTTTAAAAGCTTCTGCTCTTTTTTTAGTTTGGCGCGATCAGCTTGAAGCTGTTCCTCACGCGTCTCGAGATCTTCGCCTTGCTTAGCTAGTGAATCACTTAGTTCACGAAGGGCTTCTCTTGCTTTGGCTTTAGCCTGATCTCGCGTTTTTGCCGCATCTGCCGTCGCTTCAGCAACTTGCCTTTCCGCTTTCTTCTGCGCTTCGGCGGTAATCCTTTCTGCTTCTTGTTCCGCTTTCGTCTTGACAGATTCGACTTCGGAAGCAGCTTTATCCCTCGCGGCTTCCGCTTCTCGTTGCTGCCTCAACAAAGCATCGAGTTCCGCGCGGGCCGGCTCAAGTTGCGCGTTCACATCAGCGAGAGCGGTACGCGCTGATTCAGCGTCGGCAGCTGCTTGTTCGGCCTTTGCTTTTTCGTCATCTACCATGCCCTGATACATGGAGATTTCTTCATCGAGTTGGTTGATAAGTGTCTCCTTCTTAGCCGCAAATTCCGACTCGGTGGCGCTGTTCTTTACATCATCGATTGTTACAACCGGGAGATGAGTTTCAGCCGTTGGGGAGACCGCTTCCGATGTAACTACAGAATCAGTGCTTACGGGCTTTTGCGGGGTCGCTTGTTGCGGTTTTTTGTAGGGCTGCCGTTTTGCCTTTTTGGCCATGTTTCTTATCCTCCTACAATTGCGAGTAAAAGTCTATCCGCAATAGAATAGACAAGCTGCATGAACTGATCATAGTCACGCTCGTTGAACCGATGGTTTGTATCGTGCGACACAGACCTCCTTATGTCATTAAGTTGCCCCACTTTCATCAGGTGGTTTGAAAGTCCCTCCGCTTCAACATACCGTCTAATATCAGGAGACGGCGCATATGCATAAAGCGTCAAGAGATTGATTGCTTTTTCCAAGGTGCTGTTTCCGTGAGTGCGTTCCAAACGTCCTATCGCGGTCATCACCATGCCGACATTCCATCCGAACGCAGTCATCGAAATGCCTGTGGCACTTTCTATGCGTTGGCAAACGAGATTTGCGTCTCCTGCCTGGTCATCTCTTCTTATCTGACCTCTAATTCGATGTAATGTATTCTCCGGAACGGCTTTGAAAATCATGTTGAAAAGCGGTTCCAGCAGTTTTGTACAGAACTGTGTAACAGCACTTTCCTTTTCCAAAAGTGAAGACGCCCGCTGCTGGAGGCTGTACAGTTCCGGATATATGTTGTACAGCGACGGAAACTTCTCCCTGTGATACTTCAGGCGCGGGATAACTTGCAGCATGTGTACAGAAACGTCCTTTTCTTTCAGCGGAGCTGTACCGCCGAATTTTACGCATTCCCGTTCAAGGAATTCCCTCAATGGAATGTTATCAAGAGTTATCCCCTCACTGCGTGCCATCCATTGAATCTGACGTAAAAACCACGGGGAATCAATTCCGCCTAGCCAGGTAAAAGGAGATTCGGTATCATATCCGTTTAATTTGGCGGGGTCAAAAAGCAGACGAATCTGAATGTAGAAGCGTTTGGACGGTGTTTCAAGCTTTCTGATATAGCGTTTTCTGTCGTCCTTATCTTCGCCAAAGTCTTCATTAATGAAGTCGTTCGGCGGAGTATCAACTCGTTCCGGTAAAGGTGTTTCGTCAACTTCATCGTAAGATTCTAGATCCGCGAAGAGTTGTTCCGCTATAATGCGGGATTCCTCTACGATCTCTTTTCTTTGTTCACTTCGATCGTTTACCGCAAGTCTCTCGTCCAGTTTCCGCCATTCGGCGTATACCCGACCAAGCTGGCGGCTGGAAACAGCGATACCTGTAAAAGTTTCCTGCTCATTTCCATTTCTTTTCAGGACAAGATCCTTTTGCGTAGATTGCCTGACCAAAATCTTGTCTATTGGTCCCTTGTGAAAATAGCATAGGATGTCCTTCCTTAACGCGCTGACAAACATGTATCCATACTCGCTGTTCTTGGATACCTGTTCCTCGGTTGGTTCGTTTTTCAGGTATTTCTGACCTGCTTCTGTTATTTGCCAAGCGACATTCTTTTTTCTTTCGGCATAACCGCTCTGCGCGAGCTGTGCAAAGATAGTGTCGAGCATGCCCGGCGTAACATTGATCGCGTTTCGTATAGAAGCCGGCGGCAAATCAATATTCAAAAATTTCAGGACTGCTTCTTCATATGCGTCTAATTCCGTTTCCATAGGAGGGCGGGCTTCGCATTCAACAGCGTAAACCGGGAGAAGGACATTATAAGATTGTCTCTGTTCATCGTCTCTGCCCTCGCTGAAAACCAATACATCAGCACTCACGGTACAATCCCTCCTTTCCGGTTTTGCAAAGGTTCATCAGCTTGTCGAAAGGATCAACCTGCTGGAGCGTGTTGGGATCCCCACAAACAATCAACTGTCTTTGGGCACGGCTAAAGGCAACACACAAACGGTTTGGCTTTACCAGGAATCCCACACTCTTCTGCGGATCATTTTTGATCTCATTTGACCGAACGGCGGACAGGATAACATAGTCATATTCTTTTCCCTGGAAGGCGTCCACGGTTCCGACTTCGACTAAACGTTTCTGCTCCTCATCCAAGAACTTTTGTATTTCTTCCAACAGAGCCTTCGCTTGTGCTGAGTAGAATGTAATGATTCCTATCCTTTTTCCGGGATCGTTGCGTAATATGCTCTGCAATTCTTTGATCACCGTCTCTACTTCCGCGCGGCGCATTCTGGAACGGCTCCCGTCTCCTGTTTCAGAGCCTCGCGTAATTGGCACACTGATAAAGGTCAGAGCCTTGCCCTGATTAATTGAAAGGGGACTATTTCTTTTTTCGGCTGAAACCCCGGGCTTTAATGCACCATCGTAGAATACATTGCTGACGAACTGACAAATATCTGGATGCATCCTGTACTGCTGTTCGAGTCGAACAGCCTTAATATGGCTGCTTTTTTCTTTAAAGGAAATCTCGAACAGTCTTTCGAACAAACTCACTTCGATATCAGGTATATTCCTGAACTCAGGATTTTCCTGAAGCTTCTTGACGATATCCGGTTCCAGCATTGGAGGCAACTGTTTGTGGTCACCAACAAGTATGATCTTTTTTCCCATGGACATTGGTATGAGAAGATCAAGGGGATTGGCCCTTGCCGCCTCATCGATAATTACCAGATCATATACTTGGCTGTTATCATTTCTCCAGTCCAATGCACTTTGACAAGTTGCAGCCGTTGTCAGTGAATATTTTGAAACTACTGTTTCATATTCCTGTTCGAGCCGCGCGAGGAAATCACTGACTATTATGGTTGTTCTCGCTGACAAGTCGGGATTTGCGGTCAGGAATCCGTTAGCATATTCATCTGCAAGTTTCAAAAGAAACTGGCTAATGCTTTCCGTGTCGCTTAAATCCAATCTGTGTTCGATTCGACCATAAGTATCCATCAATTTGACGACAGCGGAAACATACCGATGGTAAACCTCGGTATCTGATTCATCCGAAAAATACATTTCATTAATTGCGGAAATGTCAGTTTCATCAACGTCCAGTCCTGGATGGTTGCGCAAATAGATCAGTAGCTTTCCGGCTTGATCCTCGCCGTCATCCGCATAGGCTTCTGCTACGATTCTCTGTCCTTCAAGAAGTCTTCTCAGTTCTGCCTCTTCATCATCCTCGGATGTTGACTGTCCTTTGTTGTATGCGGCGATGATTTCATACGCCGTCCGCACTGTCTCTTTGGGGAAGCAGTCTTCACCGAGAGCTAGATATTCTCGGATTAGTTGGACGGCGTCATCAATGCTTTCGCCGCTCTTAACATACGCAAAGTATTGATCTGAGAGCTTTCTTCTTGTCGCGCAGAAGCACGCCATAGCTTCGTTGTTTAATCCGCTCTCAAGTTCCGCTTTTAGGCGTGAATACCATTCGCCAAGGGCACGGGTGCTCTGCTCCCTTATATCAGCTCTTCTTCCTTTTCGATTTGCGGGCATATCTCCCGGTAGAGGATCGGCAATCGCGTTGTCGACAGCTTCATTTTGAAAGCTCGAAATGAGGATGCGCGGACTGTGAGTGGTATATTCAGGATCCGCTCTCTGCCGTTGGCGCTCCTCCGCTTCAAACAGTTCCCGAAAGCGTTCTTGTATAGCCTTGATAACCGTTGTTTTTCCGGTTCCGGGAGGCCCTTGAATCAAGGCGATATCTGGTGTGTTGATTGCCGTCTCGAGAGCGATACGCTGCATCTCATTAAGCGTTTTGCTGCGCTCAAAACTTTTTTCTAATTCTTTTGTTACGCCTTTGTGTGATCCCCAACTTTCAGAAAAATGGCTGGTTCCGTTTTCAACGAGTGCCCCCAGATATTTGATTGGTGATGCCTTTTGAATAATTCTATCTTTTGCCCGCTTGCGGCGTTCTGAAATGACTCTGTCTCCAAAGGTGGATAGAGTTAATATACCTGAGCCGGGGACTTCAAATATTCCATTTGTGGCTTTAAGCACAGTTACTACGCTGTCCGCTTTCACTCTTGTAACTGTTCCTACAAACACAGCGCGCGCATCCTCATCTTCTGATGGCCTTACCTCAAGACTTATGTTCTGTTCAAAAGATACTCTGTCCTCTCTTGAGATTTGAAACTCAAGTACAGTTTGGTCAAGATCATCTTCTCTAATCACGTCAAAGTACGGGATCTTGCCAAAGTTATCCGCCTCTTCATTGCGAAGCTGTACAGATAACTCTTCATACGCGGTCCATCTATCCAAATATCCTTTAGGTTCAGCCATTTCGCGAATGGTATCAGAAATTTTCTTATCTATCTCTGATGATGAACCGGTATCCACTACAAAATGCACATTTGGCGCGAGAAACATATTAACAGGAAGACCACTATAGGCGTCCTGCCGAAGCGCGGATGGAGACTTAGAAGTAACGATGATGCCTCTATCGGTGCTGTTTGCGTGTATTTGAGCGCTTCTCGACAAGAAACGCACTTCAGCTTGATTTCTTCTGGCATTCTTATAATTTAGGCAGAACACCGCGTCTTTTCCCAAGCCTGTCCACACAAACATCTCTCTGAGACGCTGCTCCGTATAGTGTTCGGCAAGCTCCCGCGGAATCTGAAGAATGACGTCAGTCTGGTAATCTGTTAAGGATTCAAAGCCATATGCCTGCACTTCGACCCACCGTGCCTCAACATTCTCCAGTTCGAAAAAACTGTGAAGGCCACCTTGATCGGGACCCATAAGCAGGTCATGAAGATAATCCGCAGTCGAAGCGTCTACACGACCAATTACAGATTCATGATTTGACCCGCTCCGCTGCTCGAAGGTCTGGATGATAAACTCATAGGGAGAATCTGTCCTCTCAACAGACAGGTAAGTATCCGCCGCTTTGGGAAATTTACTCCGAGCGTCTGGAACCTCAAACCTGATTTTTAGTTGTTTCGCGGCTGCGATATCTGAAATCTTCATTGCTTATCCTCCACGAATCTCGCCACACGAGCGCACATATATCGCTTGTCTCCCGCTGTGAGCGCTATCCCGTTACCAGCATCGTCAAGAAAATAGATTTCATCTTTTGATTCAAGCAGTTCATACTTACCTGGAAGAATATGAACCTTTTTCGCAGCCTTTTTTCTTAGCAGCCAGATGCCGGTTTTACCAAATTCATTATAGACATAATAATGTCCATCCTTCCCGCGGAGAAAACTCAGGAAATCTTCCGATTTGATCATGCCATCATTTGGTCCGCCGATGTCAATAATATAGTTGTTCTTTACCTTGTTGTGGTCGAGATCCCTGAGAATATAGCTGTTCTTCCGCTCTGCGCCGAGCCTCTCTGATATATCCCATACGTCGTTTCCAGAATATAGATACTCATAAAAATTCAGCCACGCGCGCGGCTTTGATTCTTCTTCGCACCACGGACATAGATATTTCCCTATGGTCTGATCCCTTCTTGCGTAATGCCATGCATTACAGTGTGGACAGTGTATTAGTTTATTGCTCGCTTCCATAAGGGCAAACTCGAACTCACGCGGTGACGGACGCAAAAGTCTGTTTTTCTTTCCGTCAACAAAACAGCGAGTAAACAGGTCACGAAGCTTATCAGTAAACGCGGCTTCCTCCGGGAGCATGTTTGTCGAATTGGCTTCTGTCACATACTCACCTTCACCGGAATAGGCTCTTTCTTCATCTTCGGGAGTTCCTTCAAGGACATCGTCACTGATATAGGGATGACCGACTCTGAGCAGTTCAAACAGAAGTACAGCCAGCGAATAGTTATCAGAAAGAACATCCGGGGTATGATCGCCGCGAATAACCTCCGGGGCAATATAGCGAGGTGTTCCGAGCACCGAACTGCTTCCACGCCCTGCGATGTAAAGGTTATCGATGTCTATCATTTTTACAATTGGACCGTTTCTGGAAAGCTTGACAAAAATGTTATTGCCAGAGATATCGCAGTATGAAAGATTTCTATCCGCGATTTCACCGAAAGCCTTCGCTATAATATAGCCAATGGTAATTCTTTGACGAAAGCCTCTGTCGGAATTGTACCAATCCGGGAAGGGGACTTTAGAATCAGGAACCAGAAACGTATTGAGTGAGGTGTATCCCTCAAGCCGTTCCATGACGTAGCCGATGTATGGAGTTGTTATCAGCTCGTAGAGAACAACAAAGTTCTTAGGCTTTTCTACCTCCATAACGAATCGAAGTTTTTTTATAAGTCCACGATCGCGATCAGCTTTATCACTGGGATAATATAGCTTGATCATATATTTCCCGGTCTGCTCAGCATAGACCACTCCCTGTGCTCCTTGACCTTTTATCTCGGTCAGATGATACTTTCCGCCCCGTTCACCCGTGACCGTTTGGCCGCAGAGATTTGGCATCTTAGTAATCATACTTTACAACTCCCAGCGTCTTGTCATCGGCATTCATAAGCCTTGCGTCTTCAAACAACTCGGTCAGTTCCTCACGAAGCGAGTCGATATCTGTCTCATTCCGAATGGTCTCAATCAGCAATGATTCCTGGTTTTCCAATAATGCGTTCGCAATTCCGTCAGAGCAAATGAATATCGCGCAAGCACCTGGAAACGTATTCATCTCTTGACACCAAAACGACTTTTCTGTCACTCCTGGATAGAGACAGACTGTTTCATTCAAAAAATCTGAAGCTTTCTCCTTTGCATGAATCTGTTGTCTGCTGTCCGCAGCCAGAAGAAGCCCGTCTCCGATGGAAACAGCGATAAGCAGTCCTTGCTTCACAAAAGCCGCTTTCAATGTTGCGCAATAATCCAAAGGATCAGCAGAAGGGACTTTTAATGTCCATAATGAACAGATTTCTTTTACTATGGCATCTCCGTTCCATGGAAAAGATCCATCAAGCAAATGATCGAATATGATTCTGCTAATCTGACATGCCAGCTTTGATCCGGCGTCGGCATGCTTACAGGAACCAACACCGTCGGAAACTGCCATAAAGAACTGATCATCATGAAAGTAGAATGCCGAACAATCCTGATTCGGAAGGCCCATTGCTGTGTGTCTGGCCCCGATATCTGTTATGGCAACGGCATGCACTTTTCCTGGAAACGACTCATTGATAATCATATGATGATATCCTCATCCTCAATGTCGAAAACAACATTCGTCGGCTGAACAATATCTGGGTTTACGCTGCTCATTCTGGCAATTGTGGACATCGTAACCCATTTGAAGAATTTTGATATTCCTTGAACATTATGCGCCTTTATCAGCGGAGTCTCAGCATTCCCGATAAATTCCCGCAGCATTTTCACGTCAGCGTCATCTCCGATTGCTAACGCAAGGCGCTGACATTTTCTGCTGCGCTCTCCATTCTTCAATTCATTCAAGGCGTTCCACTCACTGTAATCACCAAGTGAATGATACTTTGTGGGGCAGTCTGTTGGGACTCCGTCGCTAACAAGAACGATAGTCGGCGTGTATGAGCGAGAGGAGACAACCAATTTATCTTCAATCATGGCGGACACGGTTTCAAACGCTGCTCCCATAGGGGTCCTGCCTCCGGCAGTCAGCTCCTTCAATTGGATGCCTTCAATATCGGCTAACGGTTGGATTACCTGCACGATGGGGCCAAAAGTAATAATGGAAAGCTGAAATTTACCACGAATTTCGTCTACATTCTGAAATTCGGAAACCATTTGACGGAGAGCAAGATTCAATTCGTTGATCTTGGCTCCCATCATGCTGCCGGATGTATCTGCGAGGATGAAGACAGGAAGCGCACGAGGTTCTTTACTAACAAAATTGCTTAACTTCATGATGGTTCTCCTTTCAATCTCTTGTAGTAAATACTTCTGAATCAAACAAAGTCAATTGCCTGGTTCTTTGGGGCTCTTGTACCGCGGCTTCCGTAGATTCTTTAGGATAGACAAGACGCTGGAAGGTCTCAACATCCTTCATTGCCTCGGCTAACTTATCAGCTGTGCGTAAAGCCACATACAATGCAACTGATCTTGCTTGACAATTGATCGATTTTTCAGGGTTAAAGGCTATGTCTGTGAAAGTGGAATAAGCCATAGCTTTTTCAGCCAGGCACTCGTGCTGCATAAGAGCGGCTATATAAAGCCAATCGTAGAAGAGGGTTCGAGGAACAAGCGGGAAATACCTTCCTTCCAATTCAAACTTAACGAGCGCTCCGGATTCTCTCAATCTGGGATCTCTCTTGGCTTCCCTTGCCGACGCTTTAAGCAGGTCTTTATATTGATTTCCGTTCTCAAAACATTTTCCGGCTTGGAATACACATTCCAGAGGAATATCATCGCCGTTATTCATTCGGTAACACAAATTGAACGCGCTCAGCGCATTGCCTAAAGGCATTGTTGATTTCGTTGAAACTTCGAGTATTTTCCCTGAATCCGCTGGATATTTTTCCAGGTAAGAATGATGCAAGCTCTCCGCAGACTTTTGAGCCTGTGAAGGAGAGAATCCAGGGAAATAAATAAACTCTGTCTGAATCACTTCAACATATGGAAAAACAGCAACCGCCTTAAATACTGGTCTTTTTGCCATTGATGTCTCCTCACTTTACTTTCCGCTTTTTTTCGTAGTCGTCCCAAAGAGGATACTCCGGCCAAAACATATTAGCATTCACTTCAATCATAATATCAGCCCCGCTAATCAATGACTTCACCTTGCTTTTCATTTCATTGTCTTCCACATATATGGTGCGGATATATTTTGCTGGAATTGCAACTTTTACCTGGACTTCTGCCTGTGGGTCAGTGGTGTATTGAGATTCCAGATGCTGTTCTTCTCTACGTATGCTGATTCCATCTTTAGATAAGATATTATCCGCAAACATTGCTTCAATAGCGGCTGTGCCATGACCGCCTTTTCCACGCAAGTCAGACCTTGCTGCGTTTCCAGGAAAAAACAATATGCCTTCTTCTTTGATTTCAGAAAGAGCTTCTATGTCAATCATCAGGATGATGTACTGACCAGGGTTCCTTTTTCTCTTTTGATACAGCATCAGATAATTCGGATAAGTCAAGGAAAAGCAACCATATTCCTCATTGCCATCCAACCGCGTGTCATCAGATACAATTCCTTTTTCTTTAACTGACGTTCTCGGAAGAATGCCTTGTTTTACAATTGACGTCAAGTTATTGATATGCGTAAAATGGACAAGGTGGCAAACACTTCGCTCCCGAAGAAAAACAACAAGTTGGCTGACATCTGAAAGTCTGACATAGCAAAGTTCTATGCTTTCTTTTGCATGGTAGTATTTGTAGTTTAATTGACAGTATTTTCCGTTTTCGAATATGATATCTAATGCGTCCGAACCTGTCCAACCGACAATCTCGCCAAGTCCCCAATTAGGGTGATCACTATAAACATGGGTTGTCGTCGTCAACGATCGGGTTATCTTTCTCATCGTATTTTCCTTCTCCAGCCGTCACTGATACTGTCTTGCCTGTTTTTGACTCGTTTTACATAAGTCAACTGGATATCATAGTTCAAGCCTCAATCATATTGACAGAGTTTTTGTTGACAAAAGTTTCTTCTGCTGGATCACCCGGTTGACATAAGCCGGTGTAGCGTTGATTCCCTGCGCCAGCTTGGCTGTATCGTTCCAGCTTCGATACACATGACTTTTCTGTCAATTTCCACATTGTTCTTGATCACAATTCCCGCTCCTTTGAGCGCCAGCGTGTAATTGTACATTGATGACAACATATTATAGCATAATACAGCGTGAATTACCAGTCTATATTGAGTTTTTATATACCAGACAAACAAAAAATCCTGCAAGCCCGTTACATGATTCAAATGCTGCCACGGGCGGCGTTCGCCGCGGTACCATCCCCATTGCAGCAAAAACCGCTCATGTCGGAATCATCCTTCCACACATGAGCGGTTTTCTTGCGGTTGTAGATTTTCTTGCTCTCGACTTTCTTCGTCACCGGGGAAAACGCCCATGTTGTGCGCTTCTGGGCGTCCAGTTCTTTGCGGGCTTTCTTGCTGAGCTTGGGGCGGGGGATAAACTGGGTCATGCTTGACACCTTCCTTTTCTGCAGCGATATGAAAAAATCCCCGACCTTTGCAGATCGAGGATTGCGTGGTCTGTACTGGACTCGAACCAGTGACCCCATCGATGTGAACGATGTGCTCTACCAACTGAGCCAACAGACCACATGCACCAGACGATTCACCCGGCGACAGGAAATAGTATACCATACCTTTGCCCCACTGTCAAGGGGTGTTGGGCAAGTTTTTGATTTTTTCCGCGGCGCAATGTCTGTTCTCGCCACGGGAAAGCGCGCGGCAGGAAGCCCGGGCGGCGCGTGCTGCTGGTAGAGGACAATCAGCTCAATGCCGAGATTGCCGCAGAACTGCTGAAAATGAGCGGGCTGACGGTCGATTGCGCGTGGGACGGCATTGAGGCGGTGGATTGTCTGGCTAACTGCCCCGACGGATATTACGACATGGTGTTCATGGACATTCAGATGCCGCGGATGAACGGCTACGACGCGACCCGCGCCATCCGCAGCAGCGCGCGCGATTACTGCAAGCGTGTGCCGATTGTCGCCATGACCGCCAACGCCTTTACCGAGGATGTACAGGCCGCCAAGACGGTCGGCATGAATGAGCACATCGCCAAGCCGCTGGAGCTGGCGACGCTGGCTGCTGTCCTCCGGCGGTATCTTGGCGGCGGCGATGCCTGATGCCTTTCCCGCACTCGCTCTCCATTGCCTGGTCGGCGCTTCCGGAGTAGGTTTATACCGAAACAATGATATAACGGTGTAGTCTTTCATCGAAGTCCTCTTTTACGCCGTTCCCTTCCACACATTTCAAAAGCATAATTGTAAATTCACCCAATCATCACGCAAAAGAATGCGCGAACGATTGACATTTTCCGCCCAAATCGGTACAATGAAGCTGGGGAGTTCTGCCCCGGCTTTTTTGATGGACAAACGCAATTTGCAACCGAAATACATGCCGGAAATAGTCTTACTTTCAGGAGGAACGGGCTCATGACCAAATCTACCACACGCCGATTCCTGTGCTGCCTGCTGGCGCTCTGCTGTCTGCTGGGCAGCCTGACCGCCTTCTCGCTGGCGGCGGGGACAAGCTATCCTTACAGCGCGTCCGTGAATGCGGATACCAACCTGCGCCGCAGCCCCTCGTCGGCGGAGAGCAACATCATCGCCCGTATCCCGAAGGGAACGATTCTGACCGTCACGGGCGCAAGCGGCAATTTCCTCTGCGTCACCTATGACGGGCAAGTCGGCTATATCTTCAAGCAGTACGCCGAGCAGGTGACGACGAACACGTCCGAATCCGGCAGCGTCGCGTATGGCTTCCCGTACTACACGACGACGAAATCCTCCGTCAATCTGCGCACGACCCGCTCCACCACCAGCGCGCGCGTGACCACCATCCCCAAGGGTGCGACCGTCATCATCCACGGCGTCAGCGGCGACTGGGCGCAGGTGACGTATCAGGAAAAAACGGGCTACTGCATGACGGCGTATTTGAAGCTGCTGACGGTGGTGGAACCGACCGCCGCCCCGACGGCTGTGCCGACCAGCGCGCCTATCTTAGAAGACAGCACCTACAAAGTGCTGCAAAACGGCTCGACGGGCAATCAGGTGCTGGCGCTCCAGCAGGCGCTGGCGGAACTGGGCTACCTGACCAGCACGCCCGACGGCACTTACAGTACCACCACCACGCAGGCGGTTATCGCCTTGCAGAAGATGAACGGCCTGCCCATGAACGGCATTGCGGACGCGAATCTGCAAGCGCTGATTTTCCACGGTCAGCCCAAGAATTCCTCCGGCACGAAGGTTTCCATCAAGACGCTTCCCGCCCTCTCCGGCATCACCATCCGCCTGCATGACCAGGGCGTGCTCGTCTCTACCGTGCAGACGCGGCTGACCCAGTTGGGCTACTATGACGGCGAAATCAGCGGCGTGTACGATGTAGCGACGCAAACTGCGGTCAAGGCATTCCAGAAAGCGAACGGCTTAAAGGCCGACGGTGCGTGCGGCACGGCGACGCAGGAAAAGCTGATGAGCGCTGCCGCCGCCCCCGGTACGCTGCCGACCATGGAAGTGACCGTGACCGCAACCCCCGCGCCGACCGACCTGCCCCCGCTGACCACGCCTGCCGCAACCGTCCGCAAGGGTTCGACCGGCAATGACGCGCGCCTTGTGCAGCAGCGGCTGATTGATTTGGGCTATCTCTCCGGCGTCGCGGACAGCATTTTCGGCACGGCGAGCGTGAACGCGCTGAAGGAGTTCCAAGCCAAGAACGGTTTGAGCGCCGATGGCATTGCAGGCGCAAGCACTTATCAGGTGCTGTTCAGCTATCTGGCAATTTCGGCGGATTACATCGTTACCCCCGCGCCAACGGCCACCCCGCTGGCGACAGCGACTCCGACCCCCGCGCCCATCACGAAGGACAACGTCGTTACCATCCGCCAAGGCACGAGCGGCGACGCGGTGCTGCGTTTGCAGGAGCGGCTGACGGCGCTGGGCTACTACAATTCCCGCCGCGACGGGGTCTGCATGGCGGACGACGCAGCGGCCATCCGCGCTTTCCAGCGCATGAACGGGCTGTCGGTGGACGGCGTCGCGGGCTATGACACGCAGGTGCTGCTCTACTCCGCAACCGCAATCGGCAGCGACGGCATCATGGCGGGCGCATCGGTGGATGTGAGCGTCACCCTCCGCCGCGGCATGACGGGCGAAACCGTCCGCGCGCTCCAGCAGCGGCTGATTACCCTTGGCTACCTCTCCAGCACGGCAGACGGCATTTACGGCACAGCAACCGCCGAAGCCGTCTACAATTTCCAGAAGCGAAACGGACTCACCCGCGACGGCGTGGCGGGCAACAAAACGCTAATTGCCCTCTACTCCGCCTCTGCCGCCACCCCGACCCCCGCGCCGACGATTGCGCCTGTGAATACGCCCTCTGCCGCATCGGTGATTGCCAGCGCCTCCGCGCTCCACCGGGGCGACAACGGCACGGCGGTCAAGGCAATGCAGCAGCGGCTGATTGACCTTGGCTACCTCACGTCGGGTTCTGCGGACGGCATCTTCGGCGTCAAAACGTATCAGGCGCTGCGTGACTTCCAGCTGGCGAACGCCCTGTATGTGGACGGCGTTGCGGGCAAGAACACAATTGCGTCGCTCAACAGCAGCAGCGCCACTGGCAAGAACACCGCGCGCCCGAACACCACCGCAACCCCCACCCCGAACATCTCCAACGACATTGGCACAACCACGAAGGTCAGCGCGGAGAACGTCGTCTACGAATACTGGTATTCGACGGTGCGCAGCGCCTGCCGCCAATACCCCTACGCGACGGTCTACGACTACTCCACGGGCATCTCGTGGCAGGTTCACATGTTCTCCTACGGCAAGCACGCCGAAGCCGAACCGCTGACCGCGGCAGACACGGCGAAGCTGGAGCAGGCATTCGGCGGCAACACATGGACGCCCAAAGCTGTCTGGGTCATCTTCGCTGACGGCACGGTTCGTATGGCGACGACCCACTCCATGCCGCACGAGGTGCAGCACACCACGGACAACAACTTCCCCGGCCATCTGTGCATCCACTTCCCGCGCACGCAGGCGCAGGTAACGGCGATCGGCCCCTACGCCATGAGCCACCAGCAGACGGTGGAAAAGGGCTGGGCGGAAACGCAGGCGATGATTGCGAACTAATTTGGATATATAAAATGCCGCCGGGAGGATGGGGAATGTCCTTCCGGCGGCGAAATTTTGCGTTATACTATTTCCAGATAAGAATGCGCCAAGATGCGCCGCGAATTTTTCATTCTGGCTAACGTGAATGAAACGCAGCGTAGCAGCGCTACGCTAAGTGGAATGAGCGGACGCCAGAATGGAAAAGGCGCAAGCAGATGGCGCAGGTGAATCTGGAAATAGTATTATACCGCGTTTTTTCTTGACACCACCCATGACACCAGCTATAATAAAAGCGGAAGGGATGATTTGATGTCGGAGTGGGAAAAACTATTGCAACGAATCTTGTCCTTATCAAAGGACTTGTGATTCGATGAACTGCGTAAAGTATTAGAGACTACGGCTACCAAATGTTTTCCCCTCGCAGCGGCAGTAGTCACTATACCTTCCGCAAGCCCGGCTGCCAGCCAATCACCATTCCTAAGCATGAGCCCATTAAGAAAGTATATGTCGAATGGTTCGCAATATTGTTGAAAGTGAGGCGAATCGTCATGAAAACGCTTGAACAGTATATGGCCTTGCCCTATCCTTTGGAAATCATCCCTGATTCTGATGAAGGCGGATTTGTTGGCAGCTACCCTGACTTGCCGGGATGCCTGACCTGCGGCGAAACGATGGAGGATGTCGTTCGGAACGCAGAGGATGCGAAGCGCGCATGGTTGACGGCAGCATTGGAAGAGGGGCTTGTTATCCATGAGCCGAATCTGCCAACCGCTTACTCTGGTCAATTCAAGCTCCGCATTCCCAAATCGCTGCACCGTTCTTTGGCAGAGCACTCTCGCAGTGAAGGAATTAGCATGAATCAATACTGCTTGTACCTGTTAGCAAAAAACGATGCGCTGTATGGCGCATAATGCACATCACCCACATAGAATCGCCGCCGGAAGGACATTTTGCATCCTCCCGGCGGCGACTTTCTATGCTATTCCGCTTCCTCCGCGCCCCACTTTTCCGGCACATCCGGACACCCCTGCCGTTTCTTCGCGGCGCGCGCTTCGACGTAGCAGCCGCAGAGCGCGCATGTTCCGCTGTGCAGGTTGTCGCAGGTGCGGCAGATGTTCAGGCGCGCGGCGTAGGTCGCTTCGTCGGTCTTCTCGTCCGTCGAGAGCGAATCCACATAGTCCCGCACGAGCTTCGCCATGTCCGCCTGACCGCTTTCCAGCAGCGTGCAGCGGCAGGGCTTTCGCGCATCAGCCACGAATCGTGACCTCCACCACTGAGCAGGCAGGCAGCGTCATATTGAGACCCGTTTCGGTCACGCGGACGGCGTCGAACGGCTTCACCGTCACCTTTTCCGCATCCTCGAACGTGTTCTTGTCGTGCATATCGCCCGTCAGGATGCGCGCGGTCACGTTCTTTGCAGACGCGCCGGAGAGGTGCACCACCACATCCAGCGCCTCGGTGCAGGAGGTGTTCGTCGCCGTCAGGGTGATGACACCTTCCTTCTCCGAGGCGGTCGCGGTCAGCTGCTTCACGCCGCTGCACTCGCCGCAGGTGATGGCGGACGGCAGATAGTTCGCATCGTGATGCGCCTTGTAGAGTTCGAAGACGTGGTACGTCGGCGTGCAGATCATCTTCGCGCCGTCGGTCAGGATAACCGCCTGCAGGACGTTGACCATCTGCGCGATATTCGCCATGACCACGCGGTCGCAGTGGCTGTTAAAGATATCCAGTGTCAGCGCCGCTACCATCGCGTCGCGCATGGTGTTCTGCTGATAGAGGAAGCCCGGATTCGTGCCGGGTTCGCAGTCGAACCACGTTCCCCATTCGTCGACAATCAGCCCGACGCGGTGCTCGTGGTCGTACTTGTCCATAATCGCCAGATGGCCGCGAATCAGCGTGTCCATGTAGGCGGCATTGCGCAGGGTAAGGTAGTATTCGTCCGCATCGAAATCAGTTGCGCTGCCTTTCTTGTCCCATGCATACGGCACGGTGTAGTGGTGCAGGGTAATGGCGTCGAGGTAACGCCCGGCACGCTCCATCAGCTTGTCCGTCCAGTTCCAGTCGCCAGAGCTGGGCCCGCAGGCGATGCGGTAGAGCTTATTGTCGCCATAGTTGCGGCAGAACGTCTGGTAACGGCGGTATTCGTCGGCATAGTATTCCGGACGCATGTTGCCGCCGCAACCCCAGTTTTCATTGCCCACGCCGAGGTATTTGAGGTTGAACGGCTCCTTGTGCCCGTTCGCCCAGCGCTTCTGCACAACGGTGGAATCGCCCGTGGAATTCATGTACTCCACCCATTCCGCCATTTCGCGCACCGTGCCGGAGCCGACGTTCGCGTTGACGTAGGGTTCGCAGCCGATTTGGCGGCACAGTTCCATGAACTCGTGCGTGCCGAAGGAGTTGTCCTCCACTACGCCGCCCCAGTTCGTGTTCACCATGCGCTTGCGGGTTTCTTTCGGGCCGATGCCGTCCTCCCAGTGGTATTCATCCGCAAAGCAGCCGCCCGGCCAGCGCAGCACCGGCACGCCGATTTTCTTCAGCGCCTGCACCACGTCCGTGCGCATGCCATTGACGTTGGGGATGTCGGAGTTTTCGCCCACATAGACGCCGCCGTAAATGCAGCGTCCGAGGTGCTCCGAGAAATGGCCGTAGATGTTCTTGTTGATTTTCTTGCCGGATTGCCCAGCCGCGTTGATGGAAAGGATTGCCGCCATCTGCTTGTCCTCCGTCTCTTTTTTGTGCTGGTTGCGCCCATTGCGCGCATTCATAAAGTAGATATTCGCCCAATCTATCAGGATTCCTGCCGCATTTTTTCTTTTTTTACGAAATGTTTTTCGACAGTGTGATGGTCGTCACCGCGGGCGAGTTGAACAGGCGGAAGCCCATCCACCACGGGTAAATCAGCCCTTTGCCCAGTCCAGGACTAACATACTGCCAAATTCCGCCAAAGAAGCTTAGTCCCTGCACCTGACTGTCCTCCGGAAACCAGCCCAGTTCCGGCACATACAACGCACCCATGCCCGGAATGCGCCACTGCCCGCCGCAATAGCCGCCCGTGACAATCAAGTCCACATTGTTCATCGCGCAGACGGCTTTCGGATCGGCGTTCTGCTTCGCGGTGGTGATGTACTCCTGCGTCAGCGGCATTCCGCTCACGCAGACCTGCATGTCCTTGTTCGTCATTTCCGCCATGGCCGCCTCGATGCGGTCAAGCCTGTCCAGCTGATAGACCGCCAGCCGCTGGAGCGCCGCCTGATCAGCCGTCAGCGTCGGCAGGGCATTCAAGCCGTCCAGCTGCTTCTGGTATGCCTTGCGCGCGCTGGGGATGTTGAGCGTATACAAATCCTCCGGTACAAACCAAATGGTGGATTTTTCCCGCGTGAATGACACGGGGACATCCAGCATCGTCACGCCCGCGTCAATGAGCGCCTGCGCCCAATCCGCATAAGGCGAAAGGGAGGCGTGCGCCGTCGTTGCATAGGGGGACGGGTCGCCGCTGCCGGGCAGGAACAGCACCTTCGACCCCGCCGGAAGCTGCTCAAGGAGCGCCAGCGCCGGCGCCGCGTCGCCGTTCTCGCCAATCATATTGCCCGTCATGATGACGCAGGAGACTGCGCGCGTGCCGACCGCTTTGCCAATCGACGCCTGATTCAGCCCGCGGTACTCCCCATTCAAATCCGTCAGTAGAAGAATCGACCACTGATCCAGCGAATTGGGCAAATCGGGAATGGTGACCGTTTGCCGCAGCGCCTTGACGGTATTGCTGATGGCAAAATTCGCCACCGCACCCGCGCCAAACGTCAATAGCAGCACGACCAGCAGCGTCACGCCGATTTTGCGCCCCAGATGGGATTTTTCCTCAAAAATGTTCTCATTCCGTCTGGACAAGGGCGTTCCTCTCCTTTCTGACTTTCTTGGGAAATGCGGTTACTCCGCGTCTTCCCCCGGCACATACGGCATCAGGAAACAGTTCACATAGTACGCATATTTTCCCGACGTCGAGTTGCTCGGTTTTGCCGTCACGACCGTATAATCCACGCAGTCGCTCGCCGGAATCTCGCGCTCGTCCTCCGGCACTTCGGACAGGTTTGTCGAGGTCTTTTTGTTCGTGTTCACCTCGGCGTTCATGTCGTAGTCGTGGATGTACATCTTGACGCGGCTTGCCATATTTCCCTCCAGCGTCGTGATGCGGTATTTGCCGTCGCCCAAGTCCTTCACGTCGTACACCAGCGCAACGTGAATCGTCTTGTTGAACGAGCAGCCGTACACCAGCAGGAAGCCCGGCTGCGGCACATTCGTCGTGCGGTTCATCAGCTGATAGCCGCGCAAGAGCTTGCCGACGCTGGCCTCCTTAACGTGATGGACGCCCTCCACCTGCACGAACACGCCGTCCTCGGATTCCTTCGCAGCTTTCTTGACCGCTTCCAGTTCCTCCATCTCGACGTTCGCCTGCATCATGCACCAGGTGATATAGCCGCCGCACCAGCCGAAGCCGATGCCCTTGCCGCGCCACTCGGTGTACTTATTGACGTTTTTGAGCGTCTTGCCGTCCAGTTCCGCCCATTCGTTATAGGCAATATCCAGCACCTGCTGAATCTGCTCCGGCGGCTGCACGGGCGCTTCAGTGGAAATCGCGACCGGCGGGGGCGTCGGGGTGGCTTTGGCGGCGAGCGCCGTTGGCAGGAGCAAGGTCATCAGCAAGAGGGCACACAGCCCGCGAAGCAAGCGTTTCATCAGTGAATCCTTCCTTTCGGAGATTTCTTCAATTTAAGCATACCACGTTTTAGGATGTTTGGAAAGGGGCAAGTGAAGTTTTTACAAATGAAAGCCGCCATTCGACTTTTGATAGCGTTCGAATGGCGGCTGATGTTCTATTCTTCTCACGGATAAACACGCGGGCACTGTATGCAGTCGTCACCAACTGAATCGCGCGGAAGGGTCAAGGGAGGAACTCCCTTGCAGGGTGCAGGGGCAGCGCCCTTGCCGGAGTCCAGAGGCAGAGCCTCTGGTGGGGTTAGGGGCAAAGCCCCTTGGGTCACTCCTTCGCCGCTTCTTCCTTCGCCATGCGGGCAGCGCGCTCCTTCGCATAAATCGCCATTGCGCATTCAAGGCGCTTCCGCTCCATCTGGCACTCCATGTCGTAGGGCTGGGAGATGTCGCCATGGAAGGCTTCGGCATTCGCAGCGCAGCCGCCGGAGCAGAAGAAACGCGCCCAGCAGTCCCGGCACTTCTCCTTGTTCAGCACCGTGTTGTGCGCGAACTTCGCCTGAATGTCGCGGTCGAACGTGCCGTCCAGCACACTGCCCATGCGGTAGCCGTCGCGGCCGACAAACTGGTGGCAGGGGTAAATATCGCCGTCGGGCGTTACCGCAACATACTCATTGCCCGCGCCGCAGCCGGTCAGACGCTTGCGCAGGCACGGGCCGCCCTCCAAGTCCACCATGAAGTGGAAGAAGTTGAACCACTTGCCGTTCGCGCGGCGATCCATATAAATCTGCGCCAAGCGCTCGTATTCCTCGCGGATTTCGGGCAAATCCTCCTCGCGCAGGGCGTATTCGCACTTCGGGTCGGTCACAACCGGCTCGACGCTGATCTGGTCAAAGCCCTGATCCGCCAGATGAAGCACGTCGTTGCCGAAATCCTTGTTGAAGCCGGTGAACGTGCCGCGGACGTAGTATTCCTTGTCGCAGGCATTGCGGCGGCGGACGAACTCCTGCGCCTTGTTCATGATGATGTCATAGCTGCCCTTGCCGTTGATGGTCGGGCGCATCCGGTCATGCACTTCGCGGCGGCCGTCGATGGAGATGACGACGTTGCTCATTTCCTTGTTCAGGAAGTCCATGATTTCGTCGTTCATCAGCACACAGTTCGTCGTCATTGTGAACTTGAAGTGCTTATTCTTCTCCTTCTCAATGGAGCGGCCATATTCCACCAGCCGCTTGACGACGGGGAAGTTCATCAGCGGTTCGCCGCCGAAGAAGTCCAGCTCCAGATTGACACGCTTGCCGGAGTGTGCCACCAGCCAGTCAATCGCCGCCTTGCCGACCTCGTAGGGCAGCAGCTTGCGCTCGCCCATGCAGAAGTCGCCCGTCGCCGCGAAGCAGTACTTGCAGCGCAGGTTGCAGTCATGCGCCGCGTGCAGGCACATGGATTTCACCACGCCCGGCTCGGTCACCTGCTTCACGTCATCATAATTATCCGGGGCGTTGAGCGCGCCGAGTTCTTCGAGCTGCTTCAGTTCACCGATAACTTCGTCCAGCTCCTGCGCCGTATACTTCTCTTTCAGCGCATCCCGAATCTCTTCCGGCGTGTGGTCATTCCACATTTCCAGCACGTCAAACGCCATGTCGTCGATGGCGTGAACAGCGCCGCTGCCTACGTCCAGCAGCATCGGCTGACCAACCGCCTTGAAGGTATGAATCATTGCTATTATTCCTCCTGAGTTAGATAAACCGCAAGGATACTTTTTGCACCCTTGCACCCGAAAAAAGCGAAGGCGCATGATGCCGCCTCCGCCTTTGCCTGTTGCAAACCGGATACGATTGCCAGACGAATCTGGAAAGCGTATCATTACTTCCGGTTATACAGACGGTTGAGCTTGCCCTCGTTGCCCGCGAGCACGTCGCTGTTTTCCTTGTTGGCGCAGGACTGGTTGGCGACAGTGCAGCTGGTCTTGCAAGCGGACTGGCAGGATGCCTGGCATTCGCCGCAGCCGCCGTGGGCCAGAGAGTTCTTCAGGCAGGGCTTCTGGATGGTTTCGATATGCTTCATAGTTGTAATCCTCCATTTCTTAAAAAGGGGTATATGGGCATTATACACGATTCGGGGTCTAATTGCAATCACTTTCCGGAAATATTCGACACAATCGCGCCGATTATCCCGCCGGTCGCCGTTCCCATAGCAAGATCAGCCAAATATGCCGTCCACGGCGCGCCCTGACCGCTCAGCAGCGCATAGGCCGCCACGCCCAGCGCCATGTACAGCAGCCCAATCAGCGCGCCGCGCAGCAGTCCGCCTTCCTGACCGCGCCCGACGGCGATGTACGTCCCGATAGCGACGGAAACGACCTTCAGCAGCTGGTTGAAGATGCGCACGGTGTCCTCCGTCGGCTTCACCCACTGCATCAGCAGCGCAAAAACCGCCACGACAATGATGGTCGTCAGCATCGCCGCACCCAGCCCGCGCAGCAGCTGCATCGAGCCGCCACGGCGTGCGCGCGTTGTCGTCCGGCGCACGGTCTGTGTTCCTGTCATAGGGCAATTCCCCTCCTTCCGATTCGGTAAGGAGGATATGCCCTGCGTCCGGGCGTTATTCCTCTATCCGCTCCACGCGGAAGATGTTCAGCGTGTCCGCATCCGGGCAGGAGAACACCGCTGTGCCGTCCGGCTGACCGGGGATGCTGCCGCCATAGCGGAGGATATCCGCATACAGGAACGCAACATGCATCGCCATCGGGCAGAGCTGACCGCGCTCGGTGTCAAAATCCCACGAATCGCCGATTTTATGCCCATGATGGCAGGGACAGCTGCCCTTGCGGTCAATCAGCGTGATGCGCAGGCGCGGGCGCTTCATTCGTCCAGCACCTCCAAACACGTTTCAATCGGGATGCCGAGGTACTTGTCCTCCTTGTCGCGGTTGCGGTCAATCATCGTGCGCACGGCATCCATTGCGCGGTGTGTCGATTCCTGAAGCGGCACGCCGTCCACCAGCCGCCCCAGCATCACTGCGGCGAAAATATCGCCCGTGCCGACGAAGCGCACCGGAATGAGGTCGAACGGAATGTGGAAAAATTCGCCCTCCGTGCCGTCATATCCGACAACGCAGTTCTCGCCGTCCACCTTCGCGCTCGTCACGACGACGGATTTCGCGCCCATTTCGTGCAGGCGAATCGTCAGCGCGCGCGCTTCTTCCTCGGTCATGTCCTCGTGATAGGGCATGTCCGCCAGATACGCCGCCTCGGTGTAGTTCGGCACGATGCAGTCCGCCACGGCGACCATCTTGCGCATATGGGCGATGGTTTCCTCCCCTACGCCGTTGTACAGCTTGCCCTCGTCGCCCATGATGGGGTCAACAAAGACCAGCGCGCCTTTCTTCGCGGACTGCTCACAGAAATCGGACACCAGCGCCGCCTGCTCTGCTGACAGAATCATGCCTGTGGACACCACATCAAACGAGAATCCCAGTTCCGCCCAGACTTTCAGCGACTGGCGCATGTATTCCGTCGTTTCCTGAATGTAGAATTTCCCGTAATCCAGCGTGTTGCTCACCAGCGCCGTCGGCAGCGTGTACAGGTGATGTCCCATATGCGACAGCACCGGCATCATTGCGCTCAGCGACACCTTCCCATACCCCGCCAGATCATGCACCAGCAGTATATGCTTACTCATCTATCTTCTCCTTATTTTTGGGGGAACGCCAAAGGCTCTGCCTCTGGACTCCGGCAGGGGCGCTGCCCCTGCACCCTGCAAGGGACTTCGTCCCTTGACCCTTTCGCGCGATTGGATTGGTAACACTCTCATGCAGTTTTCGCGTGGTTATCCATAAGAAGTAACGGAAAAATTCAAGCTGCATGGGAGGCGACCGGCGAAGGGGTCAAGGGGGCGACCGCAGGCTTCACCTGTTTTCATTGCCCCCTTGTCGCCTCCGCAGAGGCGAAATCCCTGCGACAATCGCAAGCCGCTATTAAAAGAACAGCCATGCCGTCCCAAAGAACAATCACCTGCGGTGATTAGCCCTTCACCGCAATCGCCTCAATCTCCACCTTCGCATCCCGCGGCAGCTTCGCCACCTGCACACACGCACGCGCCGGCGGATTCTGCGGGAAGAACTTCCCGTAGGCTTCATTCACCGCGGCAAAGTCGTTCAAATCCTTCAGGAAAATCGTCGTTTTCACGATGTCCGCCAATGTGCAGTCCGCTTCCGCCAGAATCGCGGCAATGTTCTTCATGCACTGCTCAGTCATCTCACCAATCGTGCCTTCCAGCAGCTCGCCCGTTTCCGGCACAAAATACAGCTGTCCGGACACATACACCGTATTGCCCGCCTGAACGCCCTGCGAATACGGGCCAATCGCGGCGGGTGCGTTTTTCGTCGAAAGAATCTTGTTCATGGAAGAGAATCCCCCTTCATCTTAGTGCGTCAGAAACGCTGTCTGCATTATACCATGATTATGCGTCGAAAACAACACCGGAGGTAGAGAAAACCGCCTCCGTTTTCTCGAAGGCGGCTTTCTCAGGTACCAAATCAAAGGCCGTAGTAATAGAAGATGAGGCACACGCCGGCCAGCAGGATGAACGCCAGCCCAACCAGCAGCGGCGCATGCGTGGCCTTGCCGCGGTTGGCTTCCTTCGCCATCTTGTAGTCGTAGTAGTGCTGATGCTTATGCTTTCCGGGCGCGAAAAGCACCAGCAGGTTTCGGAAACCGTAGGCAATGATGTCCAGCACACCTTCGCGCGCCGTGAACGTCAGCAGACCCACACAGGTCAGCAGCGCGCCCGGCACAAAAAGCGCGTCGCACAAACCGCTCAGGATTTCCTCCCGCTCGCTCAGCGTCCAGATACTGCGCATCGACGCAACGCCAGCAAATATCAGCGCGCCGATGGCGATGCAAATCCAGTAGGGCATCGCCCGCTTTGATTTTTTCAAAGCCCAAGCTCCTTCTTATACCGTTCAAACTCTTCGTCGTTGCAGTTGATGAAGTGTCCGGGTTTGATTTCCCGCAGGGACGGCTTGTTCACCGAGTAGTCATGCTCCTTCAGGGGCTTGTACTCAATGCGCTGCCGATGCTTCTCGTGATGCGGATCCGGGTACGGAATCGCGGACAGCAGCGACTTGGTGTACGGATGCAGCGGATGCTCGAACAGCTCGTCGGAATCCGCCAGCTCCACCAGCTTGCCGTAGTACATGACACCGATGCGGTCGGAGAAGTACTTGACGACGGACAGGTTATGCGCAATAAACATGATGGTCAAGCCCATCTTGTTGCGCAGGTCGTTCAGCAGGTTGATAACCTGTGCCTGAATCGACACGTCCAGCGCGGAAATGGGTTCGTCGGCGATGATGAGGTCAGGCTCCAGCACGATGGCGCGGGCAATGCCGATACGCTGGCGCTGGCCGCCGGAGAACTCATGCGGATAGCGGTCGGCGTGCTCGCGCACCAAACCAACCAGATCCAGCACCTCGTAGACCTTTTCGTCGATATACTTTTCGTCCCTGATGCCGCGGATTTTCAGGCCTTCTGCGATAATCTCACGCACAGTCATGCGCGGGTTAATCGAGGCAATGGGGTCTTGGAAAATCATCTGCATCTTGGTCATGATGTTGTCCTTCGCGGCAACCTTCATGTCCTGCTCGTAGCGCGCCTTCCGTTCCTCCAGCGCCTGACCGGACAGCGTCTTGCTGTCTGCCTCAAACGCCGCGGTTAGCTCAGCCTTGCGCTTCTCGCGGTACTTCTCGACGCACTTGCTCTTTTCCACAGAAGATTCCAATGCGTTCGTGCGGGCCTGACGGATTTTCTCCTTCAGTTCCTTGCGCATTTCCTTAATCTTCTGGTCGTATTCCGCCTTCAGCGCCGCCGCCTGCGCCGGATTCTTCTCCGTTTTTTCCTTCAGCGCGGCTTTCATCTGGCGCTGCTTTTCCTCGAAGTCGTTTTTCAGGCTGCGAATCAGCACCGGCAGACCGTTCTGCGTGGACGAGATGCGCAGACCCTGGAAGTACACGTCACCCTCGGTCGGGTCGTACAGGTTGATGATGGTGCGGCCCGTCGTGGTCTTGCCGCAGCCAGACTCGCCCACCAGACCAAAGACTTCGCCCTTCTTGATGTAGAAGCTGACGTCATCAACGGCCTTGTTGATATAGTCGCCGCTGCGGAAATACTGCTTCAGGTGATTGACGCGCAGGAGGACGTCGCTTTCTTCCTCAATGCCCGCGTGCTCCAGACGAGCCAGCGTCACCTTGTCCGTGATGGCGTTCATCACACGCGCGATTACCAGCAGCACGATGCCAACCAGCCACAGCCACACCCAGCGCGCCGCCAGCCACCACAGCGCAATCACCAGCGAAATGGCGTTGCTGTCGTCAGACTTCTTGATGGTCGTTTCTGCCAGAGACTTCAGCGCGGTCTGGTAGGTCGGCGCTGCCGCCACGGATACCTGAACCGCCTTCAGCAGGCTGCTGAGCGAGCCGTCAAAGTCTTCGCTCTGCATCCGCTCCAACAGCGTCGTCGCGAACACATCCAGCGTGCCGAGGTTTTCGCTCGGATAGCGTGCCTGAAGCGCCTCGTACTTGCTCTGCACGAACGCTTCCAAGTCAATCGCTTCGCCCTGCTTCTTCTGCTCCACCAGCGCGGCAAACTCGTCGCGGATATCCTCCGTGTCGACGCGCTCCATCGTGCGCTGCTCCGCCAGTGCAGCGGCGTAGTCCTCAAAGCTCAGTGCATTCAGATATTTCTTCATGGAAGCCGGCTTGTTGCCCGCATCCACCGACGCACGAACCATCGTCGTCAGCGTTTCCACAAATTCCAGATAGCTGCCTGCTTCTTCGCCGTGCTCCTGCGCAAACGTTTCGTAGAACGCTGCAACATCCGGCTCGGTATTGGCGGTGGCAATCTTAATCGGCTTGCCCTTGGGCGCCGCCGGCGTCATGACTTTGTTCAGGTAGTCAAACGATTCCGCCAGCAGGCGGCTGTCGCTGCCGCTTTCCTGCTGCTCATAGAGCGTCAGATACGCATCCACGTCGAAATTCTGATCGAAATCAGCGCAGAAAGCATCCAGCTTCTGCTTGGACAGCGCGTCCTGCCCCGCTGCCAGTTCATTCACCCACGTCGTATAGAACGTCAGCGCGCGATTCTGGCGCACGTCCCCGCCCAGCGTCTTGGTGGACGCGGCATCAATCATGGCGGAGAAATACTGCTTGTCGAACCAAGCGCGCGTAACCACGGAAGCGTTCTGCTGATAAGAGCGCAGCGCCCCCGATAGCGTAGACCATCCCGCACCGTCATTCGCCACAACATAGATGCTCATTACGATGGCGATGGCCATAACCACCAGCCCAATCGTTTTCAGCACCGAGGCGATTCCCTTTGCGATTTTCATGCTTCGGCGGCTCCTTTCTTCGCGTTCTGCAAGGCTTCTGCTGCCTCTCGTTCAGCCTGCTCCTTCTTCATGCGTTCAATGCGTTCCACCACAATCGCCGGCGGATTTACCTTCGGCGCATTCGGATGCAGCAGCCACGTCGCCGCCATATGCGTCTCGCTGACATGGAACATCGGCGGCTGTTCCTCAAAGTCGATTTCCATTGCGTACTTGTTGCGCGCGGCGAAAGCATCGCCCTTCGGCGGCAGAATCATATCCGGCGGCGTACCGGGGATAGCTTCCAGTTTCTCGCGCGTCTCCAAGTCCGGCATGGAGGACAGCAGCGCCCATGTATACGGGTGGCGCGGGTCGTAGAACACATCATCCGCCGTGCCGTACTCGACAATCTTGCCGGCGTACATGATGGCAATGCGGTCCGCCATGTTCGCCACAACGCCAAGGTCGTGCGTGATGAAGATGACCGACAGGCGGCGTTCCTTCTTCAGGCGGTTAATCAGTTCCAGAATCTGCGCCTGAATGGTCACGTCCAATGCGGTTGTCGGTTCATCGCAGATGAGGATATCCGGGTTCGCGGACAGCGCAATAGCGATAACAATGCGCTGACGCATACCGCCGGAGAACTCAAAGGGATACTGATAGAAGCGCTTGTGCGGCTCCGGAATACCGACTTCCTTCATCAATTCGATGGCGCGGTGGCGTGCCATACCCTTGGTGAGCTTGAAGGCGTAATCCTGCGCGCGCGCCTTCATGTAGTCCACCATTTCCACCGCCAGCACGTCAAAGTCCTTCGTTTCGCTCGCCGCGATGAGTTCCTCAAAGTGCTTCAGCAGGCTCTGGGTCATTTCGCAGAGGTTGTGCTGCGCCATATCCGCGTCAATCAGGTTCTTCGGGATGACGGACGGCGGATTCTTGCCCTTCGCCTTCTGCGCCTCAAACTTCTTCTGCTCGCGGGCGTAGCGCTTTTCTTCCTTCGGATTGTGCGTCTTGGAGCGGGCATAGCGGTCGATGTAGGACTGTGCACCCGAACGGTAGACGTACGCCTGATTGTCCTTATCCAGCTGCAGCTTGTCGATGGCTGCTTCAACCGCCGCAGCCGATTTGTGCAGCGCTTCCTTGCATTCGCCCTCGTTCAGCGGCTTTTGCTGATAGACCTTCAGGGCGCTGCGGAGCGTATCCACCGCCGCCTGCTGCGATTTCGCCGCCTGCTGGCTGGAGTACTGGAGCGCGTGAGCAATGTCCTGCAAGAAGTCAATCATGAACTCGCGGTCGAGCGTTTCGCGCGCCATCTGGTTCAGCTCGGTGATGGACTGCTTTTTCGGGTCGGGCGTTTTGCCGCTCGCCGCCAGATAGCCGATGCAGAAGAAGTTCGGCTCCTGCGCATTCACCATCGCGCCCAGCTTAGCGGTCATGTCCGCCATCAGCGCGCGCATTTCGCTTTCGCGGCGGCGCGTGTAGTTCTTCTGGAAGCCTTCCAGCGCCGTATGCCACTTCGCGATTTCCGGGTCATTCTCATCGAAGGTGTACGGGTCGAAGATATGCTTCAGGGACTTGCGGATCCGGCCGCAGATTTCGCGGACATCCTTGTCCTTGCTCGTCAGGATGGCATTGTCGATTTCGTCCATGCCATCCATGCACTCGACGATGGATTCCATCGCTTCCTTATAGGTATATTCCATCTTCAACCCAACGGAAGCAAAGTGGTCGAACTGCTTCGTTTTGGCGTGGATGGCTTCGCGCGCCTCGGCGCCCTGTCCGCGCGCCTCGGCATCCGCCACCATCGTCTTTTCGAGCTGCGCCAGCAGGCTGTTGAAGCGTTCCTTGCCATCGCGGCGGCGTTCCTTGTTGTTCAGCAGCATGGCTTCCGTCAGCTGCTTGCCGATGCGCATGATGGGGTTCAGGGCGCTCAGCGGGTCTTGGAACACCATGGCCAGCTTGTGGCCGCGCAGGGTGTGGAACTCTTCTTCCGGAATTTTCAGCAAATCCTTGCCGTCGTAGATGATTTCGCCCGCATCCACCATGGCGTTGCCCGCCAGAATGCCCATGATAGCACGGGTGGTGACGGACTTGCCGGAACCGGATTCACCGGCGATGGCGAGCGTTTCGCCTTCCTCCAGATTGAAGGAAATATCGCGCACTGCGCGAACCGCACCGTTGTTTGTGCGGAAGGAGATGGTCAAGTTTCGGACTTCCAGCTTTGCCATATCAGTCGTCCGCTCCTCTCAACGAAGGATTCAGCGCGTCGCGCAGGCCATTACCAAACAGGTTGAAAGCAATTTCCAAAATGGCGATGAAGATTGCCGGGAACATGATGATGTGGGGATAAGTGCTCAAGTACGCCTGACCGCCGGAAAGCAGCGTGCCGATGGAGGTCAGCGACGACGTTTCCAGATTGATGATGTGCAGGTAGCTGAGCATGGATTCGGAGAAAATGACGCCGGGGATGGTCATGACCGCGCCGGTCACGATGGTGCCCAGGCTGTTCGGGAAGATGTGCTTGAAAATCAAGCGAGCGTCGGATGCGCCCAGCGTGCGCGCCGCCAAGACGTATTCCTGACCCTTGAAGCGGTAGAACTGCGTACGCACACGCGCCGCCGTACCAACCCAGCCTGTCAAGACGAAAGCGAACAGCAGGGATGGCAGCACGCCCACCTTTTCCGCCAAGTGCAGCTGGAACAGGGTTGCGACGACCATGAACGGCACGCTGTTCAGCACGTCGGAGATACGCTCCATCACCATGTCGACCGCGCCGCCGTAGTAGCCCTCGATGGAGCCGTACAGCACGCCGAGGATGAAGTTGATGCTCGCCACGACGATGGACAGCAGGAAGCTCAGGCGCGCGCCGACTGCCAGGCAGGTGAAAATATCCTGCCCGTAGTTGTTCGTGCCGAAAATGAACGTGGGTTCATAGCCGTTGACATAGCGGAAGTACTCCAGATAGTGCACACGCACGCGGTAGCCAGTCTGGTTCTTCTGGGCGTAGGTGTACCACTGCCCATCCGCGCCGTCGTCGCCGGCAATGCGCTTGCTGTTGTAGTTCGCCTTGTTCGGGTTGTCGGACGTGAGGTAGTTCGGAATCAGGCTGCCGTTTTCATCCAGCGCCGGATCACCGTTGGTGTTCACGCTCTCGTCCTTGAGCTGGTACCAGAAGTTCGCGCCGCCGTTGCCCATCATGTACTGCGAATTGTGAGTCTTCTGCAGCGGGTAGATGACCTGAATGTCATTCTCGTTCTGATACGCCATCAGGTTGTTGTATTCCGTTTCGCTCAGGTTGACATACGCGAAGCCGACCAGCGCGTAGGAATCCACGCGCAGGTTGTAGTACGTCACGCCATTGGCATCGGTGTAGTGGTCGTATTCCTTCTTCACGACCGGCACGCCCGTTTCCTGACCGATGGCGTTATAGTAATGGTAGCCGATTTCGCTGACCTTTTCCTTGCGCGCGCCATCCCAGAAACCCGCGTTTTCAAACAGCGTGTTCTTCGGCAGCACCGACTTGTAGTAGCCGTCGCGGAACTGCACCGTGTACGGCGAGACAAACGGCGTGATGATGGCAAACAGCAGCAGGAACACAATCAGGCAGAACGCCACAACGGAGGACTTGTTCTTGCGGAAGCGCAGCCACGCGTCGCCCAGATAGCTGATGGACTTGGTCTGCAGCTTTTCGTCATGGATGCGCTCATCCTTGTGAATAAACGCAAACTTTTCCTGCGGGATTTCCGGATACAGATTCTTTTCCATCATTTCTTCGACCCCATTCTGATGCGCGGGTCAATAAACCCGTAGCTGATGTCAATGACAATGCCCGAAACCAGGCCGATTGCCGTATAGAACACGTTCAGCGCCATGAAGAAATTATAATCGCGGACATTGATGGAGTTGATGTACAGGTTGCCAATGCCGGGAATGCCGAAGATGTTTTCGATAATCATCGAGCCGCCCAGAATACCGATGAATTCACCAATAATCATCGGCAGGATGACGACCATTGCGTTGCGCAGCGCGTGACGGGAAATTGCCTGTGCCTTGGTCAGACCTTTCGTGCGCGCCAGCAGCATGTAGTCACCGGTCAGCACCTCGCTCAGCTCCGCACGGGTGTAGCGCGTCAGGCCTGCCACAACGCCGAAGCCCAGCGACAGCACTGCCGGAATCAGCGATACGAACATTGTCCAGCTGAACAGTGACCCGCCCGCCTGTGACAAACTTGCCGCCTGCAAGGGGAACCAGCCGAGCTTGAAGCACAGGAAGTACTGCACCAGGAAGGCGTACACATAGCTTGGCACCGAGATGAAGACCATGACCATGGTGGAAATGAAGTTATCCTGCCACTTGTTCTTCTTCAGCGCCGCATAGATGCCGAAAGCAAGGCCCAGCGGGATCGCAATCAGGATAGAATACAGGTTGACAAGCACCGTGTAGGGCAGCTTCTGCATCATGACGTTCCAAACGCCCATGCCTTCATACATCTGCTCGCCGACGCCCCAGTCCCATTCGGTCAGGATGCTCTTCAGGTACAGGAAGTACTGCACCATAATCGGCTTGTTGTAGCCCATCTTTTCGCGCTTGGCGAGCACGAGGTTGATGTCGCGGCCCATTTCGCGGACGGCGGGCAGCGGCAGCAGCTTAATCAGGATAAAGCACATGGTCATGATGATGAACAGCACCAGGAACATGTACAGGACACGCTTGATGATGTATCGTGTCATACCATTTTTGGACATTCCACGTTACCTCCGTTTTTCATATTGAGCGGAAGGGGCGGGAAAACCTGCTGCCCCCCTGCTTCCGGCCGTCAGAGTGCGTCGCCCCACCCGTGACGGGGTCGCGGAGGATGCGGCTGGAGATGCGCATCACCGCGGACTGGGCTTGCCTGACTGGATTGAATCCCTATTGGGCATTTCTTAAGGAATCACTATTCTGTACTTTTCTCTTTGGAATCATAGCGTCCCCTTAAGAAACGCCCGAAAATCAACCGTTTTTTAACACGCACATCGGGCATGGGGGTCAAAAGGCCCCCATGCCCGTGCCGAGTTTCAGAGAATCACGGCAAATGTGCGCCTTGAATTAGTATTCCAGGGTGTTGTTGGCAATGTAGTCCGCCCACTCAGCGTCATCGTAGTTGTACGTCATGTACTGGATGCCGCCGAAGCCGATCAGCGTGACGTAGGTATCAACAACGGTGTTCACCTTCTGGGAGTTCATGCTCGCGCTGTTGCGGTAGTAGATGGAGGAGCAGGGATACCAGTTCATGAACGCGCCTTCGACAGCGGTCGCAAACTGCAGACGAGTGTCGTAGGTGTAATCAGCGAACTTGCCCAGCTTTTCCTCGATGGACGGAACGTTCTGGCTGTTGCACCAGTTCGCCCAGTTCTGCAGGTTGTCGGTGATTTCGCCAACGCCTTCCACATTGTAAACAATGTCGATGGTGGTGGTGTCATAGCCGTATTCGTTCTGGTTGCCCTTGCCGTACGCATCGTCGGTGTAGCAGTTGCCGAACACGCCGAAGGGAGCCATCGTCGCGCCGCCCCAAGTGGTGAAGATCATGTCCGCGTTGCCGGACTGCATGGTTTCGTAGTAGTCGGTGTCCACGGTCATGGTCATTTCGACCTTGCCTTCAAACGGCGTGCCAACGCAAGCGTTCTTCAGCGCGGCGTTCAGGTAGTTGAACATGTTGACGTAGATAGCGTCGCTCTGGTACACGCGCAGGTCAATCTTGATGTCGCTGGTGCCATCGTAGATGCCGGCAGCGACAGCCTTGTCATACGCAACCGCCATCAGCGCGCGAGCCTTTTCGACTTCGTAGCCGGTCAGCGCTTCATACGCTTCGTCGAGGGTGTCGTAGTCGCCGCCCTCGCCCCAGGTCAGGTCGAACAGACGGCAGAGGACTGCCTTCGCGGGTTCGCTGTCACGATACAGCGCGCCGGTGAAGGGGTCGTAGCAGTACAGTTCGTTGATCAGGCCAAAGCCAGCCGTGCCAGCCGCGGTGAAGGAGGAAGCGAATTCCTTACGGTCATAGGAGTAAGAAATCGCCTGACGGAATTCCGGGATTACCAGAACCTGACTATTGGTGCCGTGAGACAGCAGCTTCTCATAGTCGGTGTTCATGGTCAGCTTGGTGGTGTAGCCGTTGTTCGGGCCGTACTTGATGTACTTGCTGTTGCCGTACTTCTTCAGGTCGTCCGCCTGCAGAGCGATGTCATCAATCTCGCCCTTTTCGAACGCCAGCACCTGGGTCGCGTGGTCGGCAATGCAGGTCACCTTGTAGATGTCCGTCTGATACTGGCCGACGTGGTTGCCGTCATGATAGCCATACCAGTTGTCATTGCGGGTCAGGGTGTATTCCTTGTCCAGTTCGAAGGAAGACAGCTTGTACGGGCCGTAGGAAACCGTGTTCTCCACGGAACGGCCGTACTTGGTCTTCACTTCGTCCGCTTCTTCCTCGGTGGCAACTTCCTTGCCGTCCTTGTAGAAGGTCTTGCAGGCTTCGTAAACGGGCTTGTAGACCAGGTAGGAGGAAGACAGGTTGTAGGGCACATAGAAGTTCGCTTCGTTCACGGGGTTGGCCAGGATGAAGTCAACGGTGTAATCGTCAACCTTCTTGAAGCCAACTTCGTCCCACGTTGCGGCATCCGCAACGCTGGCGGTGTACAGGTACTGAGCCTGCATGGACTCATACTGCTGACCCGCGGCGAAGTAGTTGTCAAACAGGTACTTCGCGGAGACCCACGCTTCGGCAGCGGTTTCGTCTTCAACAGAAGCATCGCGGTACATCGTGTCGTCCGCAATGTTCACATACTGCGGCGCGGGATTGCCCTCCGCGTCCAGCGCGCCGACCATGCCCCAAGCGCTCATGTCGAGGTACACATCGGTGCCGGCGGCAATGAGGTTCTCGGCAGTGTCTGCAATCAGGTCATAGGTCGTCTTGCCCGCGTAGAGGTAGTTCTTCGCGTTGTAGATGACGAACTCGCCAGCATAGTAGCTGTCAGCGCGGCGATTCAGCATCTTCGGGTTGAGCAGCTGCTGCATGGAGTACACATAGTCATCAGCGGTGATGGGGGTGCCATCTTCCCACTTGGCGAGCTTGTTCAGCGCGATACGCCAAGCCTTGGCGGTCTCGCCTTCCTTCACGCCGTACTGACCGACATACTCAGCGGTCACGTCCACCGGCATTTCAGCAGCCAGTTCGGGCATGACGGAGTAGCCATTCTTTTCGGAATTCAGAACGAAGGTGTAGAAACCAGAGCTGACATTGTTCAAAATATCAGTGTCTTCGTTCGTTTCCCAGGAGAGCGGGTCCCAGTTCAGAGAAGAGTTAATGCCGGGGGTGTAGCTGTTGTAGGTGTACACCTTTTCATCGGTGTAGTCCTTGCCAGCTTCGCCGACATACTGATCGGTAGAAACCGTCTGCGCGCTCCCCTCGCTCTTTTCCAGCGTGACAGTGCCCGCGTTGTACACGCGCTCACCGACATCGTAGGAATCAGCAGGCGTGAACGTGCCTTCTGCCAGCGCAGCCGCACTCAGCATCATGCACGCAGACAGGACCAGAGAGAGAATCTTCTTCATGGTCTAACCCCTCCAATTCATTTCGTACCAGATGACACGATGCAAATGATACGTTGATATTCATTATAGAGGAATTGACGCAGGGTTGTCAAGGGCTTGCCGCTTGCAATTTTTGACCAATCTTCCTGCAAAATTCCCCACTTTCACAGCAACCCCTTGATTTAACGATGTGAAATCGTTTTCGCGCCAAAATTGTTTTTTTTGTGTTTTTTCGTTCTTTGCCTTGATTTCTCTGCCTTTGCGCCATACTTGACGTTTCCCGTTTTTTCACCTATACTATCCTGTGCAGTGAAAGGAGAATTCCTTTATTATGAATGTTGACTTGACCCATGGTTCGATTTTCCGCGGACTGCTCCGTTTTTCTCTGCCGCTGATGGCGGGCAATCTGCTCCAGCAGCTTTATAACCTTGTGGACACCTTCGTCGTCGGGCGATACTGCGGTGAAATCGCCCTTGCCGCCGTCGGCAGCGCGTTTTCCGTCATGATTCTGCTCACGAGCATCGTCACCGGGCTGTGCATGGGCAGCGGCGTGGTTGTCAGCCAGCTTTTCGGGCAGAAAGACGATGCCGGCGTGCGCAAAGCGGTCGGCAATGCGTTTGTGCTGATTGCGGGCGTATCAGCGCTGCTGACCATCCTTTCCTACGCGCTCCTGCCCGTCATGATGACGCTCCTGCGCATTCCGCCTGAAGCGCAGGGCGTTCTCTCCCGCTACCTCTTGATTGTGTTCATTGGTATCATCCCGACGTTCCTGTATAATTTCGGGGCGTGTATGCTCCGCGCCGTTGGCAATTCAACCGCGCCGCTGGTTTTCCTGCTGATTTCGTCGCTGACGAACGTCGCGCTGGACTTTCTGTTCGTGGCGGTGCTGCCGTGGGGCGTGGCGGGCGCTGCCGTCGCGACGCTTATTTCGCAAGTACTGTCCGGTTTCCTGTGCTTAGGTTATGTGCTCTTCCGCGTTCCGGCGCTGACGCCCTCGCAGCACGACCTGCACCCCGACCGTGCGCTGTTCAGGCGCATCTTCTCCGTCTCTGCCATGACCAGCATTCAGCAGTCCATCATGAATTTCGGCATCCTGTGTGTGCAGAGTCTCGTGAACAGCTTCGGTCTGGCAGCGATGGCGGCATTCACTGCCGGCGTGAAGATTGACTCGCTGGCGTACAGCCCCGCGCAGGACTTCGGCAACGGCTTCGCGACCTTCGTCGCCCAGAATCAGGGGGCGAATCAGCCGCAGCGCCTCCGTCACGGCATCCGCACAGCGTTCCTGCTTTCCGGCGGCTTCTGCCTGATTGTTTCCGCGCTCGTGGCGATTTTCGCCGAGCCGCTGCTGCTTGTGTTCCTCAAAAATGCATCGGCAGAGTCTCTTTCCATCGGCGTAACGTACCTGCGCACCGAGGGGCTGTGCTACATCGGCATCGGCTTCCTGTTCCTGCTTTATGCCATTTTCCGCGGTTTGGAGCAGGCGGGCATGAGCATCGTCCTGACGGTGCTTTCGCTTGGGCTGCGCGTCGTGCTGTCCTACGCCTTCGCGCCGCATTTCGGCATGATGGCGATTTGGCTGGCAATTCCGGCGGGCTGGCTGATTGCGGATATTGTCGGTTTCGTTGCCATGGGGCGGCGCGGACTAATGCGTTCCGCTTCCAATAAAACGGGCAAAAGTGCCTGCTGACATCGGGATGGATTCGCCGCTTTGTGACAAGTTTGTAACACCTGCGCGCGCCCCTTGACGAATCCGACTCGGCGTTGTATGATGGGGATACTCAATAACGAAAGGATTGTGCGGAACGGGTATGAAGAAGGAAACGAATCCCAAGGCGAAGCGGAATGGCCTGTGGTGCAATGTGCTGATTGTGGCAGCGCTGCTGCTGATTGTGGCGGTACTGATGGTTGTGCTGCGGAGGAACGCACCCGCGAATGTAGACGCCAATGCGCCTTTGCTGCCCCTGACCGCAACAGATGCGCCGACCGAGGCGCCGACAGAGCTTGCGACCAGCACACCGGAGGCAGCGGCGACCCCCGAAATCACCGCGACACCGGAAGCGGCTGCCGCGCCGGAAGTCACAGACGCCCCCGAAGCCACCGCCACCCCCGACCTGTCGCAGGTGAAGGCATTCCTCGTCGTCACCGTCGGTGACAAAACGTATCAGCCAATTCCGCTGACCGAAGAGGGCTATTATCGCTTCCGCCACGGCGACTGCATCAACATCGTCCATGTCACCCCGACAAGCATCGACATGCACGAGGCGAACTGCGACAATCAGGATTGCGTGGAGCAGGGTGAAGTGACGCTGGAAAACAAGGACACACGCATTTTGGGCAACAGGATTATCTGTCTGCCGAATCAGGTGACGCTCCAGCTGTACAGCCGCGACGAATTGATGGACTGGCTGACGACCGTGCAGGAGGACGCAGCAAATGAATAAGCAGCGAATCACCACAAAACAGCTTGCGCTGTGCAGTGTGCTGCTGACGCTGATGCTGGTGCTGGGCTGGGTGGAGAGCCTGTTTCCGCCGCTGCTGGGCGTACCGGGCATCAAGTTAGGCTTAAGCAACGGCGTGCTGATTTTCGCGGTCTACATGCTGTCCCTGCCGACGGCGTGGGTGCTGATGCTGCTGAAAGTGGTGCTGTCCTCGCTGTTTTTGGGCGGCGTGGCGGCGCTGCCGTACGCACTGGCAGGCGGTGTGCTGTCGCTGGCAAGCATGTGTCTCCTTTCGCGCATGAAGTGGATGCACCCGGTCACGGTCAGCATTGTCGGCGGCGTGATGCACAACGTCGGGCAAATCGTGATGGCGATGATTATCCTCCACACGTCGCAATTGGCGTACTACATGGCTGTCCTGATGCTCAGCGGCATTCTCTTCGGCGCGCTGACCGGCGTGAGCGCCACGCTGGTGATGAAGCACATGAAGCATATCAAGTGGGGGAAATAGCGAAGGGGGGCAAGGGGCGACCGCAGACTTCATCTGTTTTCATGCCTTCTTGTCGCCTCCGCAGAGGTGAAGCCCCCTGCACGACAAAAACCAACTAACACAGGACACAAAAAGCAGGACTACCTCCACGCCGGAGACAGCCCTGCTTTTTGTTGTGCGAATGAAACCATCAGAAGAAAAGGAAACGCTTCTTCTGATACGGCTCGCTTGACATGCCCTTGAAATCATAGCCCGTCGCGGCAATCGCAGCTTTCACCTGCGCTTCGTCCAGCGGATCTTCGGAAATGACCACCGTTTCACCCTTGCCGTGGGAGGAAGTCACCTTCTTGACCGCCGGGAAAGCCTTGCGGATTGCGTCATTGACATGGCTCTCGCACATGCCGCACATCATGCCATCAATTTTCAGCGTCGTTTTTATCATCAGCCCTCATCCTTTCGATGAATGCAATATACCCCGTCGGGGTATCTGAATGATAGCACCAGCGCGGTGGATTGTCAAGCGGTTTCGTTTGATATGACTAACTTTTTTATACTATTTTCAAATGAAAATGCGCCAAGATGCGCCGCGAATTTTTCGTTCTGACTAACGGGAGTGAAATGCAGCGTAGCAGCGCTACGCTAAATGGAACGACCGGACGTCAGAGCGGAAAAGGCGCAAGCAGATGGCGCAGGTGAATGCAGGAAATAGTATTAGCGGATGCCCGACCAGAGCGCGTCATTTTCCGCTTGAAACGCTTCCCTCAGCGCATTTTCATCTTCAGTAGATACATCCTGCTCAAAAATCAGGATGCCGTCCATATCCGGATCATGTTCCCAAACCTGCAGGGTCAGCACATCATTGTAGTGCCGGACGGTATAACCATCCGCGTCGAACGTCCAGTCCTCTTTCTCCTCGCCAACCGCCCAGCGCAGCAGCACCGCCTCCGTCCCATCAAAACGGTACAGCGTTTCTCTGTGAATGCCGCCCGCCAAGCCGCCGTTCACAGAACTCCTTACAATCTTGCGTTCCGCATCAAGGTCGTAATTCGTGAACGTCAGCGGACAGAGAACATACTGTTCGCCATCAAAAATGAAAAACTGGTAGACGAAATTGCTCGCGCCGCGCTGTGTCAGTATCACCGCATCGTTGATGCCGTCGAAGTTGACATCCGCATAGGAAAGGCACGGGTCTTTCTCGCCGGACACGAAGCAGAGTTCCTGCCCGTTGTCCGCAATCAGGCGGTGGATGTATTCGTTCTCCGTCGTCTGCCCGATAATTTCCGCGCGGACAGGGGCGATGGTCATCAGGAGAAGCAAGGCAAGCAGGCAGAAACGGGAAATACAGTTCTTCATAAAGAATACTCCTTTCGCATTGGTATGCTAATGAAAGAACGAATACGGGGCGGCAATTCATCCGCAGAAAAAAAGGAAATTTCTTCATCGTCTGAAATGGAAATGCTTGCAAATTACTGATGTTTGCGTTATAATGAAAATGGTAATTTATGATTCATACTATTTCCAGATAAGAATGCGCCAAGATGCGCGGCGAATTTTTCATTCTGGCTAACGTGAATGGAACGCAGCGTAGCAGCGCTACGCTAAGTGGAATGAGCGGACGCCAGAAGGGAAAAGGCGCAAGCAGATGGCGCAGATGAATCTGGAAATAGTATCAAGGTTTCTTGCTGGGGAAGCGGGGAAAGGGGTGTTTGCCACGGCGCACGAAGGAGCAGCGCAATACTGCCGCAAAGTGGACAAGCGTGAAATTCCGGTCTGTCCGATTTTAGGGGTCAATATTGCTGTCATCAACATGAATTGGCTGCTGAAATATTTGGCGCAGAATATTCATCAATTGCAGGGAGATTACATCTGCGTATCGAATGTACATACAACCGTCGTCAGTTACGAGGATGCGGACTACCGTGCCGTGCAGAACGGCGGTTTGATGGCGATTCCGGATGGCAATCCGCTGGCGCAGGAGGCGCGGCGGCGCGGGTATCCGCAGATTCAGCGGACAACCGGGCCTGACCTGATGATGGAGGTCTTTCGGCAGTCCACGGCACACGGCTGGCGGCATTATTTCTACGGCAGCACGCAGGAAGTGCAGGAGAAAATGATTGCGCGCCTGCAGCAGGAGTATCCGGGGCTGGTAATTGCGGGTACAGACGTGCCGCCTTTCCGCGAACTGACACCGGAGGAAGATGCGCTTGCCGTGGCGCGCATCAATCAGGCGCAGCCGGATTTTGTGTGGGTCGGGCTGGGAGCGCCGAAGCAGGAGCGCTGGATGGCGGCGCACCAAGGGCGTGTGCATGGGCTGATGATTGGCGTCGGCGCGGGCTTTGATTTCTTTTCGGGCAACGTGAGGCGCGCCCCGTTATGGATGCAGAAGCACAGCCTGGAATGGCTCTATCGCCTGATGCAAGACCCGAAGCGGCTATTCCAGCGCTACTGGAGCACGAATCTGAAATTCATCTGGAACGCGACCATCAGGAGAAAGTAAATGCAGCAAGCGACAAAACAGCCCGCTGTACTGCTGGTACACGACTATTATCAGGTTCCCGGCGGCGAGGATGTCGTTGTGGCGAACGAGAAGCACCTGCTGGAAACGCACGGTCACGCTGCGGCGCTGTATGCGCGGCGGAACGAGGAAATTTCGCGCATGGGAGCGCTGGAGAAAATCCGCAGTGCGCTGGGGATGTTTTTCAGCATCCGTACATACCGCGAGGTTCGACGGAGCATCCGCGAAAACCGGATTTCGCTGGTGCATGTGCACAACACGCTGCCGCTGATTGGTCCGGCAGTGTATTACGCGGCATTGCGCGAGAGCGTTCCCGTGGTGCAGACGGTGCACAACTTCCGTCTGCTCTGCCCGAACGCGATTTTCTACCGCGACGGCCATATCTGCGAGGACTGCACGAAAAAGGGGCTGCACTGCGCGGTGAAGCACCGCTGCTACCGCGGCAGCCGCCTGCAGACGGTGCTCTGCGTGCTCAGCACACGTTTGCACCGTGCCCTCAAAACGTACAGCCGCCTGCATTACATCACCCTGACGGACTTCAACCGGCAGAAGCTGCTGGCGCTTAAGCAGATTCCGCCGGAAAACGTGTCCGTAAAGCCGAACTTTGTGGAACCGTCGGAGACGATTGTGCCATACGCGGCGCGCGAAAATCAGGTGGTGTACATCGGTCGGCTGGATGCGCTCAAGGGCATTCGGCTGCTGCTGGAAGCGTGGGCGCGCTACGAGCGTTCAGGCGGGGGCATGAAGCTAATCATCTGCGGTACAGGGCCGGAGGAAGCATGGTGCCGCGAATATCTGACGCGGGAAAAGCTGAAGCAGGCGGAGCTGCGCGGCTTTGTGCCAAATTCGGCGGCACGGGCGCTGATGGGGCAGTCCAAGGCGCTGATTCTGCCAACGCAGTGGTATGAAGGCTTCCCGATGACAATTGTGGAAGCCTTCAGCGCCGCCACGCCGGTGATTTGCTCGGATTTAGGCAACGCGGGTTCCCTGATTTCGGACGGCGTGACGGGCTTCAAGTTTCCGGCGGACTCGGCGGAGCAGCTGGCGCAGACGCTCAACCGGCTGCAGCACGCGGAATCCATCAGCGATGGCGCGCTGAAAACGTATCAGGAGAATTTCACGGCGGAAGCAAATTATCGTCAGCTGATGGCGATTTACAGCAAGGCGATGCAGAAAAGCGGCGAAAGGAACGAACCATCATGCGGCTGATTGTGGCAGATGTACGGAGCACCAGCACAGACGGCATTGCCGCTGGGCATTATTTCACCGTCGCGCAGAATTATCTTGACCTGTTCGGCGCGGAGATGGATGTGCGCATTGCGGGCGGGCCGGTGTACGGCGACCGCTTCGGGGACAAGCTGATTCGTCTGCCGCATGATTACATCGTGGGCAGTTCGGCGGCGCGCAACAAACGCGCCGTGTTCCAGAACGTGCGCGCGCTGCTGCGGGAAGCGCAGGATGACGTGATTGTCCTCCAGTGCAGCGCCGTCGCAACAGCGTATCTGGGACTTGCACTGTTCAAGAAGAAAGAAACGCGGGTCTACGCCATCCAGTACAGCGCCGACGGCGTCAATTCGGTGCTGAAGCGGGGGCTGTATGCGCTGTGCAGGCGGAAAATCAGCGGCGTTATCTGCCCCAATGCAGCCATTGGCGCGGCGTACGGGCGGCCGATATGCGTCGTGTCCGATTACATCAGCACAGGAACGGTGCAGCCGCCTGTGCCGTATGCGCAGAAGCGCTATGATTTCGGCATGGTCGGGCTGATTACGTCGGACAAAGGCGTTGTTGAAGCGGCAAAGCAGCTGCGGAACACGCCGTATCGGGTGCTGATTGCAGGTCGGGTGCAGGAAGCGCCGCTGGAAACGGAACTGCGGGCAGTCTGCGCGGGCGCAAAGAACATCGAGCTGCGGCTGGAATACCTGTCCGAAGCGGCGTATGACGAGGCGATTCGCCAATGCCGTTACTGCATCCTAAACTATTCGGAGAATTACTCCCTGCACAGCAGCGGCGTTGTGTTCGATATTCTCTTCCGGGGCGTGCCGATTGTGGGCAGCCGCTGCGGGACGCTGCAAATGGTGGAAGCAAACGAATTGGGCAAAACGGTATCCAGCATGGCGGATTTTGCGCCGGAAAGGCTGCTGGATGAAGCCGTGCATGACCGCTATGTGCGCAACATTGCGCGCTACTGCCAATCGCAGGCGCAGGAGCGGGAAAAGCTGCGGGATTTTCTGACGCGGGGCGCGGTGGAATAACCATGCCGCACAGCGCAAAGTGAAAGGAGGGGCTGAAGCGTGAAGGTCATGTGGATGGGGAATATTATCCTCCCTGCCATTGCGGAAAAAGAATCGCTTCCCCCGGTGTATATCGTGGGCTGGCTGGTCGGGCTGTCGCGGCGGCTGACGCAGCTGCCGGACGTGGCGCTGACGTATGTGTTTGACGCGCCGAAAGCGTTGACGGGCGAAGTGGACGGCTACCGCTATTACGGGCTGGTCAACCCCACACGCCCTACGCAGCGCTGCGGGGAAGCCTATACCCGACAGCTGGAGGAAATCCTGCGCAAAGAGCAGCCGGATGTCATTCACCTCTGGGGCACGGAAAATCAGCACACGCTGGCCATGGTTGATGCGGCGGAACACATGGGGATGCGCGAGCGGATTGTAATTTCCATTCAGGGGCTTCTGTCCATATACGCGGAGCATTATCGCGCTTATCTGCCGGAACACGTCTGCCACGGGCACACGCTGAAGGACTTGGTGAAGGGCAATATCGTCCGGCAGGAGGCAATCTACCGCCGCGTCGGGCAGTATGAACAGGAAGCCCTGCGCAGGGTGCAGCACGTTATCGGGCGCACCGACTGGGATGCTGCCTGCATGGCGGAGCTTGCCCCGCAGGCGGCCTATCATTTCAACAACGAAACGCTGCGGGACAAGTTCTACACCGGCGAATGGTCGCTGGACAGCTGCGAGCCGCACAGCATCTTCTGCAGTCAGGCGCATGTGCCGCTCAAGGGGCTGCATCTGCTATTGCAGGCGCTGGCGATTGTCCGCAAGCGCTATCCCGATGTCAAGCTCTATGTGGGGCGCAAGGACTATGGGCGCATTCCGCTGCCTGCGCGCAATGCCTATGAACGGTACATCCATCGTCTGCTGCGCGAAAACGACCTCTACGACCATGTTGTTTTTACCGGAAGCCTAAATGCACAGCAAATGAAGGAGCGGTATCTAAAAAGTCAGGTGTTTGTGCTGCCGTCGAGCATTGAAAACTCCCCCAATTCGCTGGGCGAGGCGATGCTGCTTGGTGTACCGTGCATTGCGTCGGATGTCGGCGGCGTGCGCTGTCTGATGACGCACGGCGTGGAAGGGCTGATTTATCCGGCAGACGACCCGCATTTGCTGGCATATGATATCTGCGAGATGTTCGCGCATCCGGAAAAAGCGGCGCAGATGGCGCGCGCCGGGCGAGAACATGCCGGAAAAACGCATGATGCGCAGAAGAATCTGGAGATACTGCATCAGATTTATACGGAGATTGCACGATGAAAATCCGAATCACAAGGAACCATGTGGATGCACTCTGCGTGCTGATTGGCGTGCTGGGCATGGGCTCGCTGTATTTTCAGGTGCTGCGGATGCCGCTGATGGCAGCCATGCTGATCGCGTCGATTCTGCTGCTGACGCGGGCGCATCATCCGAAAATCAGCGCCCAGAACATACGCCTGACGCTGCTGCTGACGGCGGCGCTGCTGCTGACGAGCTTCGTCAACCCGCAGAACGGCATCCACATCAACGATATTGTCATTTGGCTGTGCAACATCGGCTATGTGCTGGTTCTGCAAAGCTGCATCGGGTATCGGACGTATATGCGGCTGTATACCAAAGTCATGCTGGCAGAGGCGGTCATCAGCCTGATTTCCTTCGTCATCGGCGATTTGCTGTCGCTGCCGCTGCCGCTGCTGCACTACGAAGTTTCCAGCGTCAACGGATTTTATCTGACGCCTTATTTTACCTTAGGCTGGCTGAACATCCCGGTTTTCCACCGCAATGCGGGTATGTTCAACGAGCCGGGCAGCCACCAGATTTTCCTGAACTTCGCGCTGCTGTTCCTGATGAGCGACGAAACGCGCATGGGCATGAGCAAGAAGAAATACTGCTGGGCAATTGCGCTGCTGATCGTCACCATCCTCAGCACGCTGTCCACAACAGGCTTTATTTGTCTGGGCGTTGTGCTGCTGACGGTGGCATTCCGCAAAAAGGGCGGGAAAATGGCGCGCAGCATCAAGATGGCGGCGTTCGTTGGGCTGATTTTGCTGTTTGTCATCGAGTCCGTCACGGGCGTGGTGGAACGCAAGATTGTCGGACGAAATTCCGGCGGTTCATTCTACACGCGGTGGAACGACACCTTCAGCGGCTTTGAAATCGGGCTGGAATCCCCCATTGCAGGACAGGGCGTTTTCTCGGAACGGAAGGCGGAAATCCTGCTGGAACACAGGGTGCAGAACATTTCCAATGGCTTTGCCGCCTTCGTCATGGATACAGGCCTGATTCTCCCGGCAGTTTGGCTGTGGCTGACGTACCGCGGTATCCGCACCAAATTTGCCAAGGCGCGGCTGCTGTATGTGCTGGGCGTTTTCCTGCTGTATTTCCTGTGCATCAACACGGAGGGCGTTTTCCTGAACATACTGTTTTTGGGGCTGCTGGGCAAGTGGCAGCCGGACGCGGAGGACACGCCTGATCTGCCGGCAAATGCGCGCAGACAGAAGAAGCGCAGGAGGCGCTGCACTGTGCCGCCGGAAAAACTGCGCCTGACGTTTAACACGCAGCCGGAGGACGCGGCGCAGGAGCAGACGGGCGAAACAGGCGGAGAGGAATCATGAACACAGCATCAAGGAGCGAAAACACAGCGCGCAACATCGGCGTGGGCGCAGTGCGGCAGGTGCTCACGCTGCTGCTGGCTTTTGCCGTGCGAACGATGTTTGTGCGCCGGCTGGGCGCGGATTACACAGGTGTCAACGGGCTGTACAGCAACATTCTGGCCATGCTGTCACTGGCGGAGCTGGGCGTGGGCAACGTGCTGGTGTACAGCTTGTACGCACCGCTGCACCGGGGCGACACGGGCGAAATCCAGCACCTGCTGGGCTATTATCGTCGCATTTACCGCCTGATTGCGCTGGCGGTAGCGCTGCTGGGCGCGGCGGTAATCCCCTTCCTGCCGCTCATCATCAGCAGCGAGCTGCCGATGGCGCAGCTAATCGTCTACTATGTGCTGTACTTGGCGAACTCCGTGGCATCCTATCTGGTCATCTACAAAACGACGCTGATTCAGGCTGACCAGAAGGCATATTTGCAGAACATGGTTTCCGCCGCGGCGCTGGTGTTGCAGTATGCGGCGCAGATCGCGTGCCTGCTGATTTGGGGCAGCTATCTTGGCTATTTGCTGATTCAGATCGCCTGCACCCTCCTGCAGAACGCGGTATTGAGCCATTTAGCGGATAAGATGTACCCCTTCCTGCGGAAAAAGCAGAAATGTGCGCCGATGCACCGCAAGCAGGAGCTGAACGACAACATCCGCTCCATGTTCCTCTACAAGCTGGCGACAATACTCATCAACAACACGGACAACATCCTGATTTCCATCATGCTGGGCACAGTGTTCGTCGGCTACTACTCCAACTACGCGTCGCTGACGACGTATGTGACGACATTCGTCTCCATCGTGATTACCGGCATTTCCGCCAGCTTGGGAAATCTGAATGCCGAGAAGAATTCGGAAAAGTCATACGCCATGTTCCGCAACCTGATTGTCCTCTTCGGGGCGATTACGGGCTTCTGCGTCGCCGCATACGGCGCGATTGTACAGGACTTCATCCCCATCTGGGTGGGCGAAGAATACCTGATGGACACAGGGACGGTAGCAGCGGTGCTGTTCACGTTCTACCTGAGCACCATCGTCGCGCCCGTGTGGATGTACCGCGAAACGCTGGGGCTTTTTCGGCAAATGAAGTATGTTATGTTTATGACGGCGCTGGTCAACATCCTGCTGTCCATCCTGCTGGGGCACTTCTTCGGCGTGGCGGGCATCATCGGCGCAACAGGGCTGGCGCGGCTATGCACCATCTTCTGGTATGAGCCGAAAGTGCTGTTCCATCGCACCTTCGGACGCAGCGCTGCCGCGTATTTCAAGGCGCAAGGAGGCTTGCTGCTGCTCAACGGCGCGGTGATGGCGCTGTCGCTGCTGCTGTGCGCGCGGATGGGACATACGCTGATGTGGATTATCCTCAAGGGCATCACCTGCGCGGCGGTGACGGCGCTCCTGTACACGCTGGCGCTGGGGCGGACGGCAGAATATCGCTGGATGCTTGAAAAAGGGCGGAGTTTCTTGCGCAAATGGAGGAAGAAGGCATGATCGATCAGGAAATGCAGCACTGCCGCAAAATTGTGCGTTTCGACCCTACCATCTCAACAGCGAATCAGGGAGATTTCATCATCCGCAACGCCTGCGAGCATGTGCTGCACGACTGCTTTCCTGTGCAGCTGTCCGTCGCCGTGCCGGTTCGGGACAGGCTGTCGAAAGTGTCGATGAAGCACGTCGGCAGTGCGGATTTCGCATTTGTCTGCGGGACAAACCTGCTTTCCTCGGACATGCGCCGCCAAAGGATGTGGAATATCCGCCTGCGGGACGCGGTGATGATGCGCTGCGGCGATTTGCACAAGCGGGAGCTGCTGAATTTCCGCCTGATTCGTGAAAAATTTCAGCGCACGCATGTCATTTTGCTGGGTGCGGGGTGGTATCAATACCAGGACGAGCCGACAGGGTACACGAAGCGGATTCTAAAAACGCTGCTGGATGGGCAGTACCTGCACGCGGTGCGCGACGAATACACGCGCCAGCGCCTGCTGAAGCTGGGCATCACGAACGTGCTGAATACGGCGTGTCCGACACTGTGGGGGCTGACAGACGACAAATGCGCGCAGATTCCGACGCACAAGGCGGAGCGCGTCGTGACAACGCTGACGGACTACCGCAGCAGCCCGGAGCAGGATGCGCAGATGCTGACCATGCTGCAAAAGCACTATCGCGAGGTGTATGTGTGGCTGCAAGCAGTTGAGGACTACGCCTGCCTGCGCCAAATGGATGCGCGCGTGACGCAGAATTTGCACCTGATTCAGCCGAATCTGCGAGATTACACGGCGCTTTTGGCATCAGGCGGGATTGACTACGTTGGCACGAGGCTGCACGGCGGCATCCACGCAATGAACATGGGCTGCCGAAGCCTGATTCTGGCGGTAGACAACCGCGCAAGTGAAATCGCGAAGGACACGAATCTGCCCGTCCTGCCCCGCGGCGGGAATTTGGATGTGCTGGAGGAGCGCATCTGTTCCGCATGGGAGACGCAAATTGATTTGCCGAATACGGCAATTCGGCAATGGAAAAATCAGTTCCGCGAGACAGATGCAGAGAAAGTGCCTTGATTTTCGTATAAAATTCGGCTTTCTGCGCGGTAAGTATTGACAGCCGACTTGTAATTTGTTACAATATAGCTGGAATTGGGAAAGAGATTGCTATATCCACCGGGAGCACTGCGGCTCGCCGCGAAAAGAAAGATGGAAAACAGCAATCGCTTGCCATTGGCACAACCATACGTCGTGCCGGAAGATTGCACGGAACAAGGAGTGAGGACGATGAAGGACAAAAAGTGGATGCGAAAGGCATTGTCTTTCCTGCTGGCTGTATTCATGGTGACGGGCAGTATGGGAACAGTGCTGACGGCGGCTGCAGAAGAGCCGGAAACTCCGCCGACGGAAACGGTTGAGGTCGTGCCGACGGAAGCACCGGAAGCAACGGATGTTCCTGAGGTAACGGAAATCCCCGAAGTGACGGATGTTCCCCAAGCAACGGAAGCGCCCGAAGCGACGGATGTTCCCGAAGCAACGGAAATCCCCGAAGCGACGGATGTTCCTGAAACAACGGAAATCCCCGAAACGACGGAAATCCCCGAAACGACGGATGTTCCCGAGGTAACGGAAGCGCCCGAAATCGTGGACGAAGCAGCCGTAGATTACAGCCGCTCCGTGCTGGATAACGAGTTCTTTGACTCCGGCTTTGCCGCGACGTTCAGCAGCGCACAGCTGTACCTGAATCCGACGGGCGATGAGCTGGTTGGTCAGGTAACTGGCGTAGTGTATGTGACGCATCGTCCGCAGAAGGGTCAGCTGAATGAACGGATTTCCGTCTGCGTGTATGACCAGACGGCTGGCGTTGCATATGGCTATCTGGCGGCGGATGCAGTGCATCCTGTGCCGGAAGAGGGCATTGAGAATCAGCGTCACACCGGTGTTTTCGCGAGCGGCGTGGAAATGCCCTGTGCCCTGCTGGTGCTTGCGGCTGCGACGGAAGAACCCGTGCCGACCCCTGCACCCACGCCCGTGCCGACGGAAGAGCCCGTTGTCGTGCCGACCGAAGAACCTGTTGTCGTGCCGACCGAGGAACCCGCTGTTGAGCCGACCGAAGAACCTGTTGTCGTGCCGACCGAAGAGCCCGCTGTCGTGCCGACCGAAGAACCCGTTGTTGAGCCGACCGAGGAACCCGCTGTTGAGCCGACCGAAGAGCCCGCTGTTGAGCCGACCGAAGAGCCCGCTGTCGTGCCGACCGAGGAACCCGCGTCGACCCCCGCGCCTACGGACGTGCCGGATGACCTCGAAAACATCGACCGCGCGGATGTGATTATTCCGGGCAAACCGACGTTCGAAATGGACAAGGCGACGGCGGAGCTGGGCGAGAATATCACCTTCACCATCCACACGAAGAACGCCACCAAGATTTTGATGTACATTGACGGCAGCGTCAACCGCTACATCTACGACGTGCCCACCGACACGTCGACGCTTACCATGTCCTTCTCCTCGATGGGAAGCAAGGGGGGCAAGCGCACCATCGCGTTCCAAGCCTATAACGGCAATACGCCCGGCGAAAAGTCTGATGTACAGACGATTACGCTGACAAAGCCGTCTGTCAAGCCGCAGGTGACGGTGAAGGATATCGACAAGACGACCGTGGGTCTGGGCGAGAACATCACCTTCACCCTGAGCATCAAGAACGCCACGAAGGTGCTGATGTACATCGACGGCAGTGTCAACCGCCGCTTCGAGAATATCACCCCCGACATGACGGAATACACCTTCACCATGTCCTTCTCGTCGCTGGGAAGCAATGGTGGCAAGCGCGCCATTGCGTTCCAAGCCTATAACGGCACGACGGCGGGCGAAAAGACCTCCGAACGTGTTGTGACTGTCGCAAACGAAAGCCCGAACAAGCCGACCGTGACCAGCTGGAGTTTGAACAAATCCACGGTTGATTTGAACGAAACCATCACCTTCACCATCAACACCAAGAACGCAACGAAGATGCGTGTCTACATTGATGGCAAGCTGAACCGCTACATCTACGACGTGAAGGACGGCGCAACGACGTTCCAGATGTCCTTCTCGACGCTCGGTTCAAACGGCGGCGTGCGCACGGTGGCGTTCCAGCCCTACAACGGCAACACGCCCGGCGCTATGTCCGACACCAAGACGATTACCATCAGCGTGGCGAACAAGCCGCGGGTTGAGCTGCTGAAAATCAGCAATCCGAACGCGACGCTGGGCGAAAATATCACTTTCACCCTGCGCATCAAGAACGCCACGAAGGTGCTGATGTACATCGACGGCAGTGTCAACCGCCGCTTCGAAAACATCACCCCTGATATGACGGAATACACCTTCACCATGGCGTTCTCTTCGCTGGGGAACAACGGGGGCAAGCGTACCATTGCGTTCCAAGCCTACAACGGCGCAGTCGGCGGCGACAAGACCACCGCAACCACCATTTCCCTGACGAGCGGTTCGTCTGCTGCCCCCGTGATTGCGAATGTCAAGATTGACAAGACGACCGCGGTGCTGGGCGAGCAGATTAAATTCACTGTTTATCTGGACAACGCAACGAAGCTGCTGATGTATGTCGATGGGCAGGTGAACCGCCGCTTTGAGGACGTAACGACCAGCATGTCGAAGTACGAGTTCACGATGTCGTTCTCGTCGCTGGGGAATAATGGCGGCGTCCGTACGATTCAGTTCCAGCCTTACAACGGCACGACGGCGGGCGAAAAGTTTAAGGCGTACACGATTACACTGACGACGACCGTTGTCAACAAGCCGGAAGTCGTCAACTTCACCATGAATCCCAGCCGCGTGAAGCTGAATGTGCCGGTGACGTTCACGGTCAACACCAAGAACGCGACGAAGGTCGTCCTGTATGTGGACGGCAAGGCAAATACCAGCTATCCGACGACTGGCGATGTGACGGTTATCGAGCGCGCCTTCGCTTCGCTGGGCAGCGGCAACGGTGTCCGCACGATTCAGTTCAAGCCCTACTACGGAACGACCGCTGGCGAACTTTCCCCGGCGCAGTCCCTGACGCTGTATGTGACCGACGATCCGCTGACCGTGACCGTTCCTGCCGCGAAGCAGGGCGAGGACCTGACGGTGACGTGGACGGCTGCTGGCGGCGCAACGAAGTATCAGCTGCTGCTGACCACGCCGGATGGCACGGCTGCGCTGCTGGGCGAAACGGCGGCGCTGAACTACACGGTGCCGGGTCTGAAGCTGCTGCAGCCGGGCGACTACACCATCACGATTAAGGCGCTGTCTGGCAATACGGAGTTGGAATCTGTCAACAAGGCATTCACGGTGACAGGCGACTTCGTGTTCGCGGTTCGTGACGACTCGACGGGCATTGTGGTCGTCAAGTACAACGGCACGGCATCGACGCTGACCGTTCCGAACACGGTGGCGGGTCTGCCGGTGGTGGAAATCGGCGCGCAGGCGTTTGAGGGCAACACGAAGCTCAAGAGCGTAACCCTGCCCGCGACGATTGAAATCATTGGCCGCCGCGCGTTCGCGGAATGCAAGAACCTGCTGGAAGTCAAGTAAGGGTTCATTGGGATTACGAAAGCCGGGGATTGCTGGTAAGGCAGTCCCCGGCTGTTTTGCTGCATCATACGATTTTTTCAATTCGCCTGCGTTATCTGCTTGCCCTTTTCTCCTGCTCCATTTTCCACAATTCTTCCACCGAAAACTCCGCATGGCAGTTCGGGCAGGCAAAATACGGATTGCGGAAGTCAACTGTGCCAATCATCCTGCCGTCTTCCGTGGAAAAATCGTAGTTCTTCGCTTCTTCGGAACGGGAGTTCACCAAATGATGCGCCGTTTCCACTGTGAGTGCTGCCTTGCAGTGCGGGCAAAAATGCTTCTTCATGAACACAAAGATAGGATGCGTGACGGTGTACTTGATATTTTTCATCAAGGCAGCCTCCTTCCTCCTTGATTGTAGCAAAAGCAGCAGATTTTCTATTCCCCTGGAAATAATAACGCCAAAATCCCCCGGAAGCCCATACTTCTGGGGGACAAACTATCTTATTCCGCCTTTGCGCTCTCTCTTGTATAATTCAGCAGTCCGCCATAGAGGATGCAGCCCTGCTGGCGCGCGGTCAGCGGCATCAGCACAATGTAATCCTCGTCCTTCGTGTCGTTATGCAGCACGAACGTGTCGCTGCCGCTTTCCACCGTCTCGCGGACGTTCGGCAGGCTCAGCGTGTCGCCCTGCGCGATGCGGTCGTAATCCGCCTCATTCTGGAACGTCAGCGGCAGAATGCCGTTGTTGATAAGGTTCGCCTGATGGATGCGGGCAAAGGACTTCGCGACGACGGCGCGGATGCCCAGATACAGCGGGACAAGCGCGGCGTGTTCGCGGCTCGACCCTTGCCCGTAGTTCATGCCCGCGACGAGGATGCCGCCGCCTTCCTTCTTCGCGCGCGCCGGGAACGTCGCGTCCACGGGGGTCAGGCAGAAGTCCGACAAGTACGGCACATTCGAACGGAACGGCAGAAGCTTCGCGTCCGACGGCGCAATGTGGTCGGTGGTGATGTTGTCCTCCATCTTCAGCAGCACCTTGCCGGAAATCGCGTCTGCCAGCGGCTTGCCCAGCGGGAAGGGCTGAATGTTCGGGCCGCGGACGACCTCCACCGTGTCCTCTTCGCCCGGCGCGACCGGGGGAATGACCAGATTGTCGTTGACGGTGTACGTCTCCGGCATCGGGATGTCGAGGTCAATGTCAAGGCAGCGCGGATCCGTCAGCACGCCAGTCAGCGCCGTGACAGCCGCCGTCTCGCAGGAGACAAGGTAAATGCCGGCGGACTTTGTTCCGCTGCGGCCGTAGAAATTGCGGTTGTTCGTGCGAACGGAGACGGCGTTCGTGCGCGGCGACTGTCCCATGCCGATGCATGGCCCGCAAGCGGATTCCAGAATGCGCGCGCCCGCCGCAATCATGTCCGCCAAAGCGCCGTTGCGTGCCAGCATCGTCAGCACCTGCTTCGATCCGGGGCCGATGACCAGGCTCACGTCCGGATGCACAGTCTTGCCCTTCAAAATCCGGGCAACGCGCATCATGTCGGTATAGGAAGAGTTCGTGCAGGAACCGATAAACACCTGATCGACCTTAATCGGGCCGCACTGCTTGACGGTTTCCACGATGTCAGGCATATGGGGCTTCGCGACGAGCGGCTCAAGCGCGGTCAAATCAATGTCGAGGATTTCGTCATACGCCGCATCCGGGTCTGCGGACAGCGGCACGAAGTCCTGCTCGCGCTGCTGCGCTTTGAGGAACGCATGGGTCACTTCATCCGACGGGAAGATGGAGGTCGTCGCGCCGAGTTCCGCGCCCATGTTCGTAATCGTCGCGCGCTCCGGGACACTCAACGTTTTCACGCCGTCGCCGATGTACTCCATCACCTTGCCGACGCCGCCCTTGACGGTCAGCCGGCGCAGGACTTCCAGAATAATGTCCTTCGCCGCAACGCCGTAGGACAGCTTGCCATGCAGGCGCACGCCGACGACACGCGGGCACGCCAGATAATACGCGCCGCCGCCCATCGCGACCGCAACGTCCAGTCCGCCCGCGCCGATGGCAAGCATCCCGATGCCGCCGCCCGTGGGCGTATGGCTGTCTGAGCCGAGCAGCGTGTAGCCCGGCACGCCGAAGCGCTCCAGCTGTACCTGATGGCAGATACCGTTGCCGGGCTTAGAACAGTAAATGCCATGCTTTTTCGTCACCGTTTGGATGTAATAGTGGTCATCCGCGTTTTCAAAGCCAGTTTGCAGCGTGTTATGGTCAATGTACGCCACGGACTTCTTTGTCTTGACGCGCTTGACGCCCATCGCCTCGAACTGCAGGTACGCCATCGTACCGGTGGAATCCTGCGTCAGCGTCTGGTCAATGCGGATGGAGATTTCCGAGCCGGGAATCAGTTCACCGCTGAGCAGGTGCGCGGACAGGATTTTCTGGGTCAGATTCATCGCCATGAGGAAAGGACTCCTTTCATAATATGCACAATGCCCAAACGGGCGAAAACAGCCGAATGAACAGCTTCATGATACAGGATTCGGCGCGGTGCGTCAATGCTTTCGGGCGGAAAGAACACAAAAAGCGCAGGCTATGAAAAACTCGCCGGATGTTTTAGACATACAGCCTCTTGACAGCAAAGCTCCTATATGGTATTATTTGAAGCAAACTACTATATAGGAGCATTTGCATGAAAATGAACGGCGGATTTCTTGTTACCAAAATAAAACAGCTTGGAGACCGAATCTTTGAGAAGATTCTCAGCGAAAAGAATATTGATGCGTTCAATGGAGCCCAGGGGCGCATTCTTTATGTGCTGTGGCAGGAGGATGGAATCTCGATCAGGTCGCTCTCGATGAAATGCGGATTAGCGATAACATCTCTTACGACGATGCTGGAAAGAATGGAACATCAAGGGCTGATAAGCCGTGTTCAGTCTGAAACGGACAAAAGGAAAACACTCCTGTTTCTGACTGAGAAAGCACATGCCTTAAAGGGCGAGTACGATTCTGTATCTGATGAGATGGGCAGTATTTACTACAAAGGTTTTTCAGAGGAAGAAATTACCCGGTTTGAGGAATGCCTCGACCGCATCAGAAAGAATCTTGAGGAGTGGCAGAAGTCATGAGTATTTGTATCAAAGATCAGATTCAGAACATGAATCTCGTCATCGGCTGCACAGTGGGGTGTGCATATTGCTATGCCCGCAACAATGTGAAGCGCTGGCATATGATTGATGATTTCACTGACCCTGAATTCTTTCCGGGTAAGCTCAGGATGATGGAAAAGAAACGTCCGCAGAACTTTCTTCTTACCGGCATGAGCGATCTCTCCGGATGGAAGCCGGAATGGAGAGACGAGGTATTTGCAAAGATCCGTGAAAATCCACAGCATCAGTTTCTGTTTCTGACCAAGCGCCCCGATCTGCTGGATTTTGATACCGATCTGGAAAACGCATGGTTTGGCGTTACGGTGACGAGGAAAGCAGAACTGTGGCGTATCGACGCCCTTCGGAAAAACATCAGAGCAAAGCATTACCATATTACCTTTGAACCGTTATTCGACGATCCCGGTGCAGTTGACCTTTCCGGAATCGACTGGATCGTTGTCGGCACTATGACCGGGGCTCAGAGCAGGAAGATTCATACGGAGCCGGAATGGGCATGGTCTCTGACGGATCAGGCACACGCACTCGGCATTCCGGTGTTTATGAAGGAAGACCTTGTCCCTATCATAGGGAATGAAAATATGATTCAGGAAATGCCGGAGGAATTCAATAAAGTGTTGGAGGTGCGGAGATCATGGCAGAAGTAATCGATGGAATCCTCATTCGTGAGGTGGAAACAAAGAACATCATGACCAAGTCCAGTCTGCCGGTAGGCGGTTACTCGGTCAATCCCTATGTGGGCTGTACACATGCCTGCAAGTATTGCTATGCTTCTTTTATGAAGCGATTTACCGGGCACAAGGAGGAATGGGGCACTTTCCTTGATGTGAAGCATTGGCCGGAAATTAAAAATCCG
>OLOR01000239.1_pt1 | contig 62963 bp, 48 predicted proteins | sample 1672521 | NCBI WGS metagenome assembly OLOR01 (sample SAMEA3136695, study PRJEB25190) | human gut metagenome | biome: human gut; feature: human-associated habitat; material: faeces | place: Austria | collected 2013
AGAGGCAATGTCAATACAAATGATGGCGTGCTATTCTTGCTCCCGAAAGCCATAAAGTTACCCTCCTCTCTTTTTTGCTGTTCTACATGCCCACGGTTGAAACCGTGGGCTTTCCCGGCCTTCATTTTGTAAAAAGAAAACTCTTATACTTCAATTATACCATTCCTGCACTTTGGTCACAACAAATTGTTGTTTTGTTAACTATCATTTCACAATTACAATTTCTTTCAATGTGTAAATCACTTGCGTACCTGTTATTGTATTTCGTTTATTTCATGTCCATGTTATTGCGTTCCTGTTGTTGTAAATTCAAAATTGCTTTGGATAAACATAACGGAGATTATTTACATCGACTTTTCTTGCTGCTCTCAGGCGAAATGGGCATTCAGAAAAACTTGCATAAATACATTATCCTTGGCCTTTGTGGTATTCTGAGGTTCTCACTGTTACTTTTTTCTTTCCAAACCAATCCATTCAGCTCAACTTAACAGAGATTATTTACGTTCCACTTTTTCTGTTGAGACTATAACAGAGATTGTTTTCATTCGTGTTTCGTCTTTTGCTCTATTTAGAGGCTTCTTAATATCAGAGTATTCTCTGTTCTGTCTTAACGGAGCTCATTTTCATTTTTAGCTTCATCTTTCATTCCTGAAGCCTTTCAAACAAACGTAGATTATTTACGTTTGCTTTTCGATTCACAGTATTTAGGCTCCTATTCAATAACCTGAGATTCTTTTCGTTCCAGTTTTTTTCATGACACAGATTGAATGCGTAGTATCAATATACTATTCCGAGATTATTTACGTTTTACTTTTGCATTCAGAACTATCGGGCTATTCCAGGTAATGCATATCACACTTTGTGGAGTCCACATCAAACAGCGTTTATTTTCATTCGAGTTTGGTTTTGCTGCTCATTCATTGTTCGCGTCTCACCTCCTCTCCCCTACTATCATGTGAGCCTAAATTTCTTGAGTTGTGCCAACCGGAGAGTGTTTTCTTTCCGTTCTGGATATTATAGGCGAGTCTCCCTATCACGGCTGCGTTATACCCGAGGTTATTTACGTTCATTTTGGGGAAGCGGTATCTTGAGAACGACTTGACAGAGGTTATTTACGTTCATCTTCTGGCCCCTCTCTACCAGTGACTTGCTTTTTTCAAGCGGAGGTTATTTACGTCAGCTTTTTGCTGCAATGTAAAACGAGGTTATTTACGTTCATTTCTCTAAAGTCACGGGAACCCAAACGCCTCATGGTGTTTCCAGAACGTAAAATCGTGCTACATTTAACACTTTGTAATTCTTATTTCGCAACTTCCGCGCTTTTCCCGTTGATTCCCCATAGAGCTCTCTTAGAATCCTTCTTATAATTACAAAATCAAAACAGCAACGTTAATTTTCTCTCATATGTGTTTGCTTTTATCATTAGAATGTTAGTATTATCATCGTATTACCGTGCTTTTGTTTTATCCTTACGAATCCAATTCTGCAACGTAAATAATCTCTGATTTCTCCGTTTTATTGCTTTCTCGTATGAATTATGTATACTGTTCGTATAATTCCAATGTAATAGTTCATTTTGGATGTAATATATGCGTAAAGGATGATGACATTTACTGCAAAACAAACTATTATATTGTAAGTGCCCCGTGAGAGCATGGTACAGCAGCTGCGTCCGTTTGGAATCAGATAAGAGGTTATACCCTAGGTTATTTTCATTGAATTTTGGATAGCGCCAGCAACATAACGGCTAATCAAGACTGAGGTTATTTTCGTTCGATTTTTAGTCAATCAGAACTCTTAGCTGTTTCGTAGCAAACGGAGATGATTTACGTCTCATTTTTGAAGCGGGGACTTTACTCCATGGGACATGAAGGTTCATGCCAGGTGTATTGCAAGACGGAGATTATTTTCGTTGCGTTTTTAGCAGCAGGACTTCTTTAACTGCTGTACCTAAAAAAGAGGTTATTTTCGTTTGGCTTTGCCAATACTTCTTTCAGCAAAGAACTACATTTAGAATGGTGTGATTTCCATTATCTGTTGTGGTTCAGAACGGCCCTCCCCTCCCCCTCTTGCTTGGGAACAATGTATTGTAGAGCAGAGATTATTTACGTTTCAGTTTGTATCTGCTTATAAGTACACTGCTACTTGAGCTGCAATTTCTTATGCAATTCAAAGCAGAGGTTCTTTTCGAGTCAAACAGAGGTTCTTTTCGCAAGTTAACCGAAATAAAGCTCTGTTCCCAAAGCAAACAATCTACTCCGAAACACAAAACAAGCTCCCGTGAAGAGCAAAACAAACTCTTTTTACAAGCAAAATAACCTCCGTTTCTTCTATATATAATAAAGAATAAGTAATAAAAGAATAAAATATAAATTGCATCTAAAAAGAAATAAAAGAATCGTAATTCTAATCAATAGAACCTTGACATTATGTGACAATTGTTGTAAACTAAATTATAATGTTCTTAGTGTAACCATTTTTAGGAAGAGCTTTCTTTGATGGTTTGCTGCATATTAAAAGAAAGGCTGAGCAGCCATCTGGCTTGTCTCAAATCGACGATGAAAAAGAAAGACAGCAATGCAAAAGCTAATGATAATGTTGAGTCAGTTGTTGGTGAAGTTATCAGTAATGAGGAAGTTCAAGAACAGATGGCATTGGCTCAACTGCCTGAGGTAAAAGCGCTCAACAAATCTATCATCACGAAAAGCAATGACTTGATTCAAAAGACAAAATACTCATTGCCACGAAATGAACAAAAGATTTTGCTCATTATGCTATCCAAAATCGACCAGCGAAATGATAGAGATGCATCGAAATACTACACCATCACATTCCAGGAATTTTCAAAGCTCACCGGCGTAGATATCATGCGCAGCGGTTATAAGCCGCATCTGCAGCAGATTGTTGAGAACCTGGAAAACCGAACCTTTTGGGTTCCCGATGGGCCGGACCAGTTAAAAACCATTTCCTGGATTAGCAAGGGTTCCCGTGTCAACTTCAAGGATAAAACCATCCAGATGCGTTTTAACCCTGATATCTGGAAAGACATCGCGCAGCTGACGAGCAATTACACTTCTTATAGCATTGAGTATCTGCTCACAATGCAAAGCACCTATTCGATGCGTATTTACGAGATTGTATTGTCCTATGATAACGGCTCCAGAGAGTACAATTACACGAATGGCGTAATATTCGAGCCCGTGACGGAAGCCGTACTTCGTAAATTTCCGGAAAAACAGAATGAACTAAAGGGATATAAATTCAAGGTTTTTGACATGGAAGAATTCAAAGGAATGCTTTCTATGCCGTCCAAAGATGAGATACTTCGCAGCAAAAAGAGCAGAAAGACGGAAAGCAGCTCTGAGCCTAAATTCAGCAGAGAAAAAACTGTTTCCGAAAAATACAAGGTCTTTTCTGATTTTGAGAAGAACATCCTTGCACCTGTCAAAGCCGAAATTAACGAGATGACGGACCTCTGGTTTGATTATGAACCGGTTCGGCGCAAAGGTGTGAGAAAGTACGAGTTTCTTTATATTTTCATTAAGTACAAGACAAAGGAAGAAATGAAAAAGGTCCGTGCCTTCCATGAAGAGCGGCAGAATCTTGAAACCGAAGTTGGCCGAAAGCGCAAGTCCCGCCGCGTAGTTAGTCTTGAAGCTCTTGAACAATATAATCTTCCTCTATCTGAAACTGTCATGAGTATGAGCTACCACATGGCACGAAACGAAGTGAAAGCCAAAGCTCAATACCAGGACTACGAAGAAAAGCTGACGCCGGAAGAGCGCAACATCTTTACTGATGTGTTTACCATTGTCGGTAAAATCCTTACCAGCACTCGGAATCCTGAGCATAACAAAGAAGCTTTTGACGCTCTGAACCGTATTATCAAGGATAACAACGGGTTGAAGACTTGGACGTTCGGCATTGCCACGAGGTACAAATCCTTGCTGGAAGCAGACGGTGGAACAAAGACCGCCAACTATTACCGCAAAGTCATCTTCAATGATTTGATTGAAAGCTCGGCAACCACAATCGCGTTGGGTGAACGGGCAATCAATGCTCATGAGAATGGCCTGAACAAGCTGATTGATTTTACTACAGTGTTCGATGAGGACACAAACGAATGAAATAGGGCCCACCATTTGGTGGGCCTTTTTTGTTTGCCGAACATCAGAAATGAATTTACACCAACAGGGATTTAAGTTCTGGAGCAGAGAGAAACTTTCATTAGCAATGTCATGAGATGCCAACCCAGGTCAAACACCAACAGGAACGTGCGTTCCAGACAGGGGATGAATAGTACTCTGTCCACTGCCAAAAGCAGCGGTAACAAGTCTCTAACAATTAAGATTGGATTTATACCAACAGGGATGTGAGTTCTTGACGGCTTGTATAGAATATCAAAAAGAAGCAGTCTCCAAAGTTCGCGTTGACATTTAGCTAAAGCATGTTATAATTGAATCATTGAGATTGTGGGTGTTGACATTTTGTGCGATTTGTATATGTAAGCAGAGTTCGTAATTGGGCCTTGCAAGACAAAAATCACGCTGTCAGGTCAAACACCACGTTAAGACTAAAATTACAATAACAGGTACTCGAGTAACTCAACTCTTGAGTAATGAGGTGCGTAACATGCCAGCGAAAGTCATCACAGTCGCGATTGAAAAGGGCGGAACAGGGAAGACCGTCACCGCTTCGAACCTAGCATATCTGATGGGGGAAGATGGAAAGAAAGTGCTGTGCATTGACACAGACCCCCAAGGCAATTTGACCAGTGCTCTCAGTGATGGGAAAGGTGAAATCACAGAGGGTCTGTATGAAGGACACGCACTCTATGATATGTTCAGCGGCTTCCGGTATACGAAAACCCGCGATTTCATTGTCCCGACCGAGTATGGTGATAATGTGGATATGATTCCCGGAAGTGCTCAAACGCCGAAAATCAATCAGAGATTAGCTGACTTGTTTGATGATGCGAATATCCTGGCCAAAAGTGGAGCCATGAAACGCATTGATAAGATGTCGGACTTCCTGTTTTATTTCTTGGAGCAGGTGTTGGACGATTATGACTACATAATTATCGATACGCAGCCGACCCGTGACTCATTGCTGCTTACCAATGCAATTAGTGCAGCCGATTATATCCTGATTCCCATGATGTGTGATGCAAACTCCCGTGGGTCTGCGTTCAGAACGTTTGCACTGTGCAATGAGCTATGCAATGCACCGGGGAGCCGAATCAAAGGTGTGGGTGTTCTCTTGACAGCGGTGAATAAAAAGGCGAAAGCTGCAAGGCTGATTCGTACACAGTGTCAGGATGTTTTGGGTCCTGCTCTGTTTGAGCATGAAATCCCGAACAGCATCAGTGTCGGTATGTCTGTTACTAATTATCAGCCAGTGTGTTTCTATGCAGCAAAGCAGCCTGTTTCGATTGCATATCAGCAGGTTTATAAAGAATTGATGAAGCGTTTGGCAAAGCTGGAGGTGAAGTAAAATGGCATTGACAAAGAAGAAGGGGCCTGTAACCACACCCAAGTTGCCTAATATTGAAGCTTTGAAGAAAGTAAACAACAATAACGCCGGTGCATTTTATAACGACTTACTCAATGCAAAGCACAAGATAGAATACGAGAGCCGCGATATATCCCTCTTTAATATCCGAACAAACCCTGATAATGAAATATTCCGTGAAATAGATGACGATGAAGATATTCGGATTCTTGCGGATGATATCAAGCGCAACGGCCTGTTGCATAACCTGGTCATGTTCCCATCCACAGAAGAGGGGAGAGAGGTCTATGTTCTTCTTTCCGGTGAAAGAAGATATCGAGCTCTCAAGCTGCTTGTTGAAGAAGGGGATACGTCCTGGCAGATTGTTCGGAACTGCAATATCATTACGACAGAGCTTTCTGATAACGAAAAGAAGGTATTGCTTTACAGCGCAAACCTGCAGGTGCGTGGTGGCCTAAATGATGAGGCAGTTCGCAGAAAGGCTGTATCAGAGTTTATCGAATGTCTCCAGAAAGAACCCTATAATATGAATAGGGTAGACGCTCTGAAAGCAATCAAGAGCGTGAGTTCTGTAAACCCGAAAACCATCGACAGAGATGCACGGCTCGAAGATAAACTGAGGGGGACCCTGAAAGAGCTTCTCGACGCAAAATTCCTGAGCCGCAGCGAGTGTGAAAGCTATCTGCGATTCGATGATGAGAAGCAGGAAGAGATTGGCCAAAAGTATCAAGAGCTCAATGCAGTGGATTGTCACGGCGATACTGGGGAAGAAGCAGGGAAGAACCACATCGAAGTGATGCGCGATACGCTTCACGATACGTTCCGGGAATACCTGTTCAATGCCTTGCAGCAGCGTACTAGAGCAGAGCACGAAGAAACCTATAAGAAATCCATCGAGTATTTTGACAGTGAATTACAGGAGCTCAAAAAGAAAGCCGAAGAGTTCGGGATTATCAAAGAGTGCAACACCCCGGAAGAAGTAGCAGATTTTGAGTATGATGCCCAAAAGGATGCTACCAAGGACGTTGCCAAGAAGGAGAGGGAAGCGGCAGATATCAGTGTAAGTGCCGTATTAAAAACCACTCCGACAATCATCAAGAAGTTGCAGCGAGTCTATTCAAACAAGAGCTATGAAAAAGCATTGCGCCATGTTTCACAGGAATCGAGAGATTCTGACATTGCAGCACTTGAAGAAGTGATTGAGATGGCTACAAAGCTGAAAGAAAAAATCAAAGCCGTGGATTGATTAAGGGAAACCTAAATGAATAGTGAAAAAAGCACGATTTCAGTGCGGTTCCGTTCAGACTTTGCGGAAATACTCGAAGTTCGGGCGTGGTACGAAGGAAGTCGCTTGGGAACACTGACAAACCGATTGGTTAGAAGTGAACTTCAAAAGGTCAGCAGAGTAGGGGAGAAGTACATCATTTCTAAAGGTTCTGCTGAATACGACGAGCTGGTAGCTACCGGAGGTCTGGATGAATCGTACTATCTCTTACCAGAGATTGATGAAATCATATCCTTCATGCCGACCAACGAAGGTAGACGAGGAACAAAGTTAACGAAAAACAAACAGGTTTCGTTGTACTTGACCAAGGATGAAGTGAGCCAGCTGAATAGAGTTGTTTATGCGCAGGATGTATTCGGAACCTATGACAGCGAAAAGATTCTATCGTATCGTTACGCAATCCATGGGCTGCTCCTAAATACTGAACTTCTGAAAAAGCAGATTCACAAGGATTTCTAAACATGCAGCGGATGCACTACCAAGAAAACGCTTGGAATGAGCATTCGCTGTTTGCTTTTTTGTAAGAAATGAATTTACACCAACAGGTATGCGAGTTCTGGATGAATTGTATGGCTTGCGGCCAGTTGTATCGCAGGATGCCTTTGGCACCTCCCACGGTTGAAATCGTGGGCTTTCCCGGCCTTCGTTTGGTAAAGATTCCAAAAGCTAAAAGCCTTCCCTATATTTCGCTAAACGGAGATTTAGCGAAGTTGCGAATCGAACGCAAAATAGTCCCCTTTTCGTTATTTTTGAAACTAAACAAAAAAATGCAAAAGAAAAAGCCCCAACCAGAAAGGTCGGGGCTTTATTGTTATTTAGGCGAAGCTGTAGTTTGCAACAACTCCCATGAGCTCTTCACGAGTCTGCGGGTCAGATGTTGCACCGCTCACAACGGTCCATTCGGCAGCTTTAGCATAATCGCCAATCAGCATACCTACCTGAACCCAGTTTGCGAGAGAGCGCATCGAGTTTACATTGCCATCTGTAGCGCCACAAGTTTGGCACTTCTTGGCAATTTGGTGAACGCAATCTACCATCGTCTGCAGCGGGACATCATTTCCACAGCCGGTCATACCCTTGATACGTTTGATGATAACCGCATCATTCGGGCATTTCATGTCAACGATGAGATGGTGGCGGTCGATGAACGACTGGTTCAGCGGACGGCAGCCTTCCAGGTCAACATTCAACGTGGAGATGATGATGCAGTCAGGATGCCGATGCAGCATCTCACCTGTCGGCAATACGACGCAGCCAGTTTCATCCAAAAGGCCATTCAAACCGGGCATGACGGACGGACGCGTAATCAGAGAAGGCTCCTGCAGCTCACAGACCCAACCATTGCGGATAGCGCGAACCAGAGGGCTCTCAACATAGCGGAAGCCCTGGCCGCAAGCCTCAGAGCAAAGCTTCATCTGCTTGCGGAACAGCTCGGTCATGCATTCGGTTTCAGTGGCATCAGCCTTAGAAACGCCAGTAATAGCTTCATATGCTGTCACGGGGTCCATACTGATATCAGTTGCGGTCGGCAGGTCCTTGAACAGTTCCTCATTGATACTATCGTCAGAATCAGTAGAATCAATGGGCATCATGTCGCCAATCAGGTTATACATTTCAGTACCAGCATTGCAGGTAATGAACGTATAAGGTAGACCAAGACCAGCAGCAATCGCACGAGCACCAGCAGTCTTACCAACAGACGGGTCACCACGCAGCATGATGTTGGTCATAGGGCGTTTGGTGCCGTGTGTTTTAGAAATGAGATAGCAGGAAGTCACAACTTCTTCGGGAAGGATGTATCCGTCATCAAGCTGTGGGACCAGGCTCTTCTCCTCGTCAGAGAGAATACGATTGTTATCAGCAAAATAGCCAACAAAGTCTTTAACAGACTTAAACGTGAACTTGCTGGCTCCGGAGCCTTTTTGGTCGCTCATAAACTGGAAAGTGCCCCAAACCATGTCCGGAAGGAACTTCTTGCTCTTGGCAAGGGTTTGAGTAACATTTTTCAAGTTGCCGTTGTTGGGATATTTGGCCTTGAGCTCTGTGTTTTGCTCCAGCATAGCGTCCATCGCAGTACCGGCCAAAGCGCAGGCGTATTTGACCTTCTTTGTGGTGTCGGTTTCTGCAACATAAGATTGGAAAATATCTTCAAAACCGTCAACACGATTTCGAAAATCACCCCAGAGAAGCAAAAAGAAAGGAGCAAGTCCAATCTTTGCAACATCCAAAATATTACCATTAAATCCAGTAGATGCGTACATCTGGCCGGTGCTTCTGTCATAAATCAGGCACAGCGTGTTCCCCAAATGGTCAGTTTCACATTCCTTGTAGATATTGTTATCTACCCACTCGGCCATTGTACGACCATCTTTGTTGCAAGAATACGCACCGACTTTTCGTCCATTCTCAATCATCTCAGCGCGGCACAAAGCCTTCGCGAAATCTGCTGTTATTTTGCCCGGTACGCAGTGTCCATTAGTTCGGTATACCCCGGCCTGCTTTACACTGGCAGCGGTGGGGTCATCAATAAACCTCGTTCCGATGCCTAGCTGAACATCATGGAAAATGTCAGGCAGCGCAGGGTCAAGCAAGTCATTGGTCTTGCCGGTCCACCACATATTTTGCGTATTCATAGTTTTCTACCTCCGATTAAATTAAAATAGTCGAGACCAGCAAGAATGCCAGTCTCGACTTGAATTAGTGTGTAATCGCCCGTATAGCCTGTTAGCACAGCTCACGGGGCTTAGAATTGATGATTAGAAGGGCAAATCGTCCTCTTCAACCGCATCGAATTCATCTGCCCCATATTCACCGTAAGTCGGTGCAGAAGGAGCAGGAGCCGAAGCGGGAGTTGCTGCAGGAGCAGGAGTGCTGTTCTGAGTAGTGTCTTTGCCGCGACTTGCAAAAGATGCTTTGTCAGCCCATACGGAGTAGAACGTACGATTTTCACCGTCCTTATTCTTGTGAGAATAGCTGGACAAAGTACCGGCAACCATGATAGGGTCACCTTTATGGAAATGACTTGCAATAAATTCCGCAAGCTTACCGGAGGCAGCGACAGCCACAAAGGAAGGAACATCAACCCACTGCCCATCCTTCTGGTAAGAGCGGTTGCTGGCAACCGTAAAGTTTGCAATGTTATTTCCGTTCTGAGTAGAACGGGTCGTAACATCTGCGGTCAGGTTACCCATCAGAAGGCCCTCGGAGAAGTTGCCACTGACATCTGCTTGAATCGTTGCGGCACTCAGATAAGAATAGTACTTTTTCTGTCCGTCCTTGTCATAGGAACCAGATTCGAAGCGGCCAGTGACCAGAACAGGAGCGCCTTTGATAAGTTTAGCGCGCAGATTGTCACTGATAAACTTTTTAGGAGCACGAACAGGTAAAAAAGAGCTTTCCTTATTCTGCCCACGGTCTACTGCGACACGGAATCCAACGTATGTGTTGTTGCCAATAGTGAATTCTTCTGCGTCAGCAGTAAGACGGCCAATGATAGTAAAAACATTAACGTTAGTCATGATAATTGTCTCCTTTCAAAAAGACAGTTAATAAATAAAAAAGGCAGGCTTCCCAAACAAATGAGAAGTCTGCCTTACGACAAGATTGTGAATTGTACGAGCACAAATAGCGCCTAGTAGATGGTATCTATCGTACAATATTCATTGTATTGAGTTCGCATATATCGTCAAGCATTTTTGAAGCAAAATCAAGCAATCGTTGCGTGAGCAGTGAGCCAGTCACCTACTTTGTTGTACAGAACCGTCTGGTTCACATATTCTTCGCCGTAGTATTTCTGAGCCTGCTGGACACTCAAAGAATCATCACCAAAATAATCGCTTACATCGGCATCGGTGACCTTGATTTTCTCTGCTTCAGCCACAGCCTGGAAAATCAGATACGCCTTTACGCTTTCTTCAATGCGGTCATTGTAGCTGTCGAGCAAGGCATCCTCAGTATCATAATCGGTGGTTTCCAGGTACTCGTCCATGGTCTTACCCATGTTCTCTGCACTTGCTTCGATTTCCTTGCGGTAAGTATCACGCTGGTCATCAATAAGTTTCTGAGGAATTTCGGAAACAACGGAGTTATCCATCATATAGTTATAGATGGCGAGGCCCAGAGCATCTTTGGTCAAAAGCTCATTGTAATACTGTTTGAACGTATCCACGGAATTGACCAGAGTGCCATCCTCGGTGTAATACTTGTTATCGCCGAAGCAGTTCACGATAGAGTCATCCGTCAAGGTCAGCTCAGAGACATCCTTAAGTTCGATGCGGAACTGAACATCCTGACCAGCCAGGCTCAGAGTGTTGCCCTCGGAATCCGTGGTGTCAGGGTAGCTGTCGGGGAAAGTCACAGTGATATCGAACTTCTCACCGGCAAAATGTCCTTCAATCTGGCTCTCAAAGCCATCTACGTAATATCCCTGACCCAATACGATTTCGGCATCCTTTGCAGAACCGTTCGGGAATTCATCGCCGTTGTAGGAGCCGGTATAATCCACCGTCACGCAATCGCCTTCCTGCGCTGCGCGGTCCACAGTGGTGTGTTCACCGTAAGTCTGCTTAATCTGCAGCAAAGCGGTATCCAGAGCGCCGTCTTCCATGTGCAGGTCTTCAGTCTTAAAGGTCATATGCTCATAGTCATCCGGAAGAGTAACAATATTCTTGGCCTTGACACCAGCATAGTGACCGTCCTTTTTTAAACCCGCACTGTAATCAATGTCCAGCGCGGTCTCGACGGTTGCAGATTCTTCAGTGGCAGTAGAAGAACTGTCACTGCCGGACACAGCAGTCGATGCACAGCCAGACATGATGATGGATGCAGCCAGAGCAGTTGCAAGGATAAAAGAAGCTTTACGTTTATTCATTTGGTATTCTCCTATTTTTGAAATGTTATTTTTACTGGACTTGCAGAATGCTGTTCAGCAAATCTTCATTGTTCGTGACGGCCAGGAAATTGTGGTCAGTGCCTTCCACGAGATAGGTCTTGCTGCTGTCGGAGTCAGCATAATCAGAGCGAGCAACTGTAAAACCAGAAAGTGTCTGCTTGGTATCCGTGAACTGAATATCATCAGCGTTGTAGGATGCAGGTGCAAACACGACCTCAGAATCGCCATCTTTGACCAGAACGCGCTCATTCGTCAGACTCAAAGTGCGTCCATCAAAATCGGCAGGCACATTATCAAGCAGCAAGGAAGCACCATCATTGGCAGGTGCGGCACTGCTCAGCAAAGCGGTTACTTCTTCATTTGCTGCATCGTTGATGCTCTCATCGCCGGTAGCACCGTATGTAGCAATCACAACAAGTACTTTACCGTTCCCGATACCTTCAATGCCGGTAATCATATGAGTGGCACCGTCTTCGTGTTCGGTCATTGTACTATTGCCCAGATAAGAGCTGTCGCTCACCATACGGACAAGATAGGTTACTCCATTGCGCTCATACTGCAAGGCCGCGCCATCGTACTTGATGCTGTCTGCACTGTCTACAGCGACCGCTACCTTGGATTCGCCATCAGTAATCAGGAAAGTCGAGGAACTCAGCGTCCAGGTGTTTCCATCCGAAGTCATAGATACTACAGGAGTCAAGGCTTCCTGATTTTCAAAATTAGTGTCGGTCGTCGCAACATCAGCCGAGATGTTCAGAGCACTTCCAGTAGACGGATAAACGATAGAATCACTCTTACGGCTTTCAGCAATCGTCATGCCCATAACGACCACGGATGCGGCAAGAACTACACAGCTGACACCCAGAATGACATTGCCGCCTTTGTGGGACTTAACAGCCACTTTAGGCTTAACAGTTTTTTTCTCGGTATCTTTCGCTTCAGGTTTTTTCTCCGGTTTCTCTTCCAGTTCTTCATCTGCATACGGATTCTTGAATCCACCAAACGAAGGAGAGACAAAAGAGTCGCTGTCATCATCCTGCTGATTGCTTTCGGGTTTAGCGACAGGCTTTTCCTCAGTGGCGGCAGGAGCCGCTTCCATAACGGGTTTCGTTTCAAACTCATCGGAAGGCTTGCTCTGCTGAGAAGAGCCTTTCGGACGGAATTTATGTTCCGGTGTGGGGATAGGCGTTACGTTCTGAACGTTCCCTTTATTCACGGTGTCTGCCTTGTCCTTCTCGGCTTCCGACACGGGAGCGGGAATGGTAGTGGACTTATCGTCCTGGACCTTTTCAACTTTCACGAACTGAGAAAGGTCGAGTTTGGTTTCAGCGGGAGTATCCTCTTCTTTCTTCTTGTTCAGGTCCTCCGCAAAAACCGTGGTCCAGGGCTGATTCGTCCGAGTCACATAGGGCGGTTTCTTCAATTCGCCAGACTTGTTCTGGCTGTTCTTTTCGTTGCTCATTGCTTTTCCTCCTCAAGCCCGGTTGAAGCAGACAATGCGAACATTGTAGGCATCGCTCAGGCAGGTATATACGATAAGGTCCGCAGAACCCCAAACAACCGTTCCGTCATTTTTCTGCAAAGCATCAAAACCAGTCACATCGTTGTGGCCGTCACAGGCATCCACACAGATATAATTGATTTGTTCGCCAGACGGAGTGATGACATATGCGGTCGAACCGATTGTCACGGATGTCAGGCCCGGTATTTCGTTATCCGCGACGATATTGCTGCCGCCATCTTGCGGTGCTTTCGGGAAAACGCATGCGCTGTCTTCACGGTTGCAGGTTTCCTGGTCCGTGTTGTTATAAAGCGCAACGTCTACCCCGGCCGCAGGGATATGCAATCGGCCGCAGAAGTTCGGGTAATCGTTATCGTCGTTATAGTTCGGACCTGCCGGTGTCGCTTCTGCCTGCTGCTCGGCCTTTGCTTCTTCTTCCTTTTCTTTTTCGGAATTCTTTTCTTCCTGGATGTTCTTCAGCTTGTTATCGATTTTCTGAATAGAAGCCTGAACATCAAGAGTCTGATTGACGGGTGTTAATTCCGTGTTCCTAACCTCAGTAGAAAGAAGTTCAAGGCGGCTGGCATCCACATCAAGTGTTGGCTCCAACAGCGTAGATGACTGAGCCGAAAGAATCGCCTGTGTTGCGAAATCTGCTGCCTGCTTATTTCGCTCAACATTTCGTTTGACATCCATCAGAGAAAAGATAGATGCGAGCAAAGCAGCAATACTAAGCAGCAGCGCAACAATTTGTTTGAGAGTCTTCATTTTTTGCTTGCCTCTGACTTGCGACCATTTTACGGATAATACGATTGAGCTGGAAAATGGGAGACCGGCTCAACATTTTCCATTATTCGCGATTCGCACATTTCCGCAAGTTTCGGAGCGTTTGGGCGAATTTTGTACTCAATGAAGTTCTTCAAAGCTGATTTGACCATTGCTCTGCTGGGCCTTTTTGGAAGAGCCTCTGCCACGCTTTCGGAAGCTCTGGTCAAACGGCTGGGCCTTTTTGGGTTCGTCAGAATTCTGCTGCTTTTCATTTGCCGCTTTCTTTTGCGATTTTGCAGGAGCCTCTTTGGATGGCTGCTTCTGTTTAGGTGCCTTTGCCGAATCCTCCTTGGGACTTAATTTTGAAGTGCTCGTCCGCTTATCCGTGATGGGTTTCTTAGGCTTCTTCACTTCTTTTGAAGGTTCGACCTTGCGAGTAATGTTAAAGCCTGCGAGAGCCGCTTCCCTGTCTGCTTTTGGGCGCTGAGCTGGTGCTACCGGTTCAGCTTTTGGTTCAGCTTTTGGTGTCTGAGGAACATCAGGCTTTTGGGGCCGGGGCTGAGTCGGATGGCTCTCAACGGGTTTTGCGGATTCGTGAGGTTCAATTTTAGGCTCGGTCGCTGCTGCTTTGAGAGTGCCGAACGCGTTCGTCTTCTTTGCGGGCATTTCAGGAACTTTATCCGGCATAGGCGGCTTTTGCTCTATCGCGGGGCTGTCAACGGTATCGGGTTCAGAAGAAGCAGGGATATCGAAGTCCATCATATCCATATCCGGTTCCTCTTCATGCTCATCCACATCATCGGGAGGATTGAATACGTTAGCATCATCGTCCGCAAACGGGTCCTTTTCATCGTCCATGTCAACCCCACTGGGGTCAAACGAAAGACCAGCGGGGGAATCAGAGTCTTCTTCAGCGAAGGGGTCCCGCGTATCGTCATCATCCACAGGCAAATCAAAGACCGACTCTTTTTCGGGCTTCGGTTCAGGCTCCAGCTCTGGCTCAAAGATATCCGCAGCGTCAAAGGGCTTCGTGGCATCTGCACTTTCTGGTGTCGATGCAGATTTAGGGGCGGGAGGAACGATAGGTTCAGATTCATCTTCCAGAACGTCAAGGATTTCGGAGGGTTCCGGATTGATTTCGGTGTGAATGTTCACCTTGACGTTTACAGGTTCGTTGTTGTTAATCGGGGCGGATGTTTCGGGTTTCTTAGAATCCTTGGTCGGTTCTTTTTCAGTCGGTTTAGCAGATGTTTCCTGATGCTGTTCATAGTCTTTGTCCGATTTCCCTTTGTCCTGATATTTTTCAGAAATCTCTTCAAGGATAATTGATGCCTGAGAAGCAACTATATCAGAATCCGAGTTCTTCCCTTTTACCTGTTTCGGACGCTTAATGAATTCGCAGGAATCAAACCAAAGTTCATCATCCAGCAAGGGAATGTTCAGGTATATCAGGACGGAAGCAGCTACTATCAGGATTACCGATACCCACCACGCTAATGGATACAGAATAAGAGAGAAGCCATAGAGCACAAAGGCAATGTTGCGAGCGGTGCGGCATTTTGTTTTCAGCTCATCTTCTTTTGCGCCGTCAAATTCCGGGTATGAATCGTTCTTGCCGGGTTCATGATAAATAATGTAGCAGTGCTTGCCGTTGACTTTGTATTGAAGCAGAGTTACAACCATGGGCTCGTTTCCGCACGCTATCAAGGCTTCCTTGAATTTCTTTACCTCGTGGCGATTCAGACGCAAAGCAACATAATCCTTGCAACCAGGAACTTCTAATTTAAGAGCCGTGTTGCCGGTATCCGTCACAACGATTTCAAGTGCCGTTGCTTCCAACAATTTACTACGTCTTTTATAGGTTTTACCCATAACCACGATTTCCGTCAGAGTTCTTGTATCCTTGGTTACCCTGCATGAGAACAGGCAGCATACGAAGCATAATAGAACAATCATCGGAAAGTTCATTCCGTATCACTGTCCTTCTTGTGGTTTCTGTTATCCAACACAATCAGCTTGGGTTTATTGGCAACGTTCTGGAAGTTCACTTTCTTCACGCTTGCGCCAACTTCTTGCGTTGCGGTCTGCTCTTGAACCGGTTCCTGTGCCTTTTTTGCGGTCGAGGAAGCCGGAAAGCACTGCTCGATACTGACGAGCGTTTCGTTGTTCATTCCCTTATCGTCTTCAAGGCAAAACAGCATGTTGTAGGTTCCACCAATATGGTAGTCACGGTCCTTTTGCTTTACGGTGAGGAAGATGTCGTGGGAAGCTGTGTCACGAAGCGGATTCCCCTCTTCATCTACCGGGACAAACCGCCAAGTCTCTTTAATGCCGGTCATGTCACGCTGCTGGTCAGCCGAGACGGCCAAAGCCTTTACCGTGACATATTTCCCGTCTTTCGCCCTCTGTACAACTCCCAGATATTCCACGACAAAATACCCGGCCACGAAAAGTCCAGCAGCAATGAGCACAATCCTTCGTGTATACAGAGCAAAGATAAGGCCAAGAGCTGCACTGCCAGCAGCACAGAGAGCGTATTTGATTTTCTGCGAGTTAATCATTCTGTTCATATTCTATTTAAGCGAGAAAGCCCAACCGACGCAAAATCGGCTGGGCTTTTTACTGCTGCATTCTTTACTTGTTGGCAAGAAGCGGCATCAGCCCCGCTTATCCTCCTTTTTGAAGTTGATTTGTGTAAGCTGATACCGATTCATTGAGCATTCTGAGTCAGCGGATAGCCGCCGGAATCCAGAAGTGCAGTCAGAGTGCCATCGGTGAGGTTTGCGGTAGACAGAGGAACTTTATATTCTCTGCCATCTGCAGTCTTAACGTTGGCGTAAAATTCAATGGTGACATTGCCGCTCATGTCGATATCGCCGAGAACCTTGTTTACTTCATTGGAAGTGGTGTCGGTACTGCCGGATGCGGGCTGATTGACAGTGGGCTGAGGCGTAACGACATCATCACTATTGGAATTTTCAGATACGGGAGGTACGCCAACCTGATGTCCGGTTACAGCAGTGAGAACTCCGTTTACACCATCATAGACGGACGGTACGAAAGCATAGCCAGCCACACCGCCAACGATGACAACTGCCAGAATTGCTGCAATGACCTTGCTGCTCTTTTTCTTTTGCGAAGGCCGAGCAGGCTCTGCGGTGGCTTGAGTCGGTGCCGGTGCGGCGTGGTGAACGCCGCTTGCAGGCTTTTCCTTTTTGCCCTTGCCAAACCCGAAACGCTTCTTGGCCGCTTCGTTTGCTTCCTGCTGCATCAATTCCTGAGCCACCATTGTCTGGCGAGTGGCCGTCATCTGGTCCGGAAGTTCATTGAGGTCAGGAATATAGGGAACGGATGCAGTCGCTTGGGAAGGCTGTTCAACAGAACCCGTTACAGGCACTTGATATTCAGGAGCTTGTGCAGGAGAGACGCCATGAGCAGAAACGCCATACTGCATCGTGGTCTGCGGAGTCTGAACAGCGGGCTGAGGTGCGGCAGGCTGCACGGGCTGAACAACAGGCTGAGACTGAACGCGGGTAATAAAAGGCTGAGCAGCGGGGGCCTGTTGTGCAGGAGTCTGAGCCGGAATCTCTGCCGCACGTTTCTTTGCAAGCAGTGCATCGACCACCTCCTGTTTGACCTTTCGAATCGTGCCATCCGGCATGATGCAGGTGCGGTCGGCATAGACATTGGCCGGAACTTTCTGGCCGTTGATAGTAACGTGGACAACGCCAATAGGCTCGCCCAGAGTCGAATTCGGTTCCATGAACAAATATCTCCTTTCGGTTTTTGTGTGGTGTTATGTATTAAATCGAAACATTTGAGCAATCGTGTCAGCAAACCAGTGCAGCAAAACATTTGCAATATCTGCAACATATGGAATCAAAAAGCCACGTTTAAGAGTCCCAGACATGCAGCATAGGACAAAAGCTAAGCAAGCCAAAAGAAGAATTGCCCAAATCAAAATAAAGATGTACTTGCCGAATCGGCCAAGGAATATCCAGCCGCCGCCCGAATCAGATTTCCTGTTATTGCATTCAGGGCAAGAAGCCGTTAGATTTCGGATATTGTTGATGTCATCGTTCGGAACAAGGATTCGGTACGCCCGATGCTCGTTAGCCAGATTGATGGAAATGATATGGTCAACCTGCATCGAATTGCGCGTCATAATGCGTCCACAATACGGGCACATGTAGAACTTTCCAAAAGTTCCGGGGTGATTCAAGACATACCGGTATCGGTAATCCTCAGACCGTTTATACTTTTTCCGGTGATTAGCCATGGCAGGCAGCCGAATGGACCCAAGGATGCTCCGGCGGAACACGGCGCTTCGGGAACCCTTCCGGCAGATGGTCCGGGAACTTGGTGCCGTCAGAATTCGTGCCACCGTTGAGCTTTTCCCATTCGTGTTCCCATGCAGAGAATTCCAGGCCGTGAGACATTTCCCACAAGGACAGTTCCCCGTAAGAGATACCACCCATTTCAGAGAGCTTTGCTCTCATAGCCAATTCCTGTGCGCTCGTAACAGTTTTATTAGATGCTTTCATTTTTTCCTCCTCGCGCTTTGCCTGTTCTCTTCTCATTTTGGCTTCCGCATTGCTGCGATGTGCTGCATTGCGCCGGTTCTGAGCGTAGCACGCAGAGCAAAATTGACGGTTCCCCAGGCTGAAAATCGGTGTACCGCAGATGCGGCAGTGTGTAAGATAACCATTGTTGCTTGCCATTTTCGCTAACCTCCTGCCATTAGTCGAAATTACAGTCTCGATTTTACGTGTGTTTTATCGACCCCATATCCCTGATGATGGGACACGAGGTTAATACATACTTATGGGTTATTTACCAAACCAAGCTGAAATTTGATTAGTCGAAACTCCAGTCTCGATTTTGGGTAACAGAAAACTAATCCTTGCTAAGCAAAGATAGCAAAGACTCAATATCGCATCCCCACAAAAGAGCAGAGAGTGCGGTATATGCGCGATGTTTCTTTTCGCAAAAGTAAGAGCTGTTGATTCCTACTTGTTTGGCGAGAGTTGCTTCATCGGTTCCGTTCGGGCCATACTTCTCATTGACGACGAGCATCAGCACATCGTAGAGTTTCGAGTCACCGTCCGGGAACTGTTTCAGCAGCTCGATTGCGCCGCCAATCAGCTTTGCATACTGCAAAAGAATCTGTGCCTGAGCATAGCGTGCATCTGATTTATGGTCAGATGCATCCAACTGATTGCCAGCAGTTGCAATCAAGCGCAGGGTACTGTTTCCGTCAACGCTTGACGGATGCGTGATACGGGAATATTCACGAAGCAGTACCTCTGTGTTGTGATAGAGATAAGCAGCTTCAGCGCCCTGGACAACTCCCTCATTGGGAGCCAACTGGAGAATCAGTTCCTTGATGGCTTCGCCGCCGACTTTCGTAATATCTTCGATGATTCCATCAAAGTTATTCCGAATCATAACGGCAGATACCGGGTCGCTGTCCAAAATAGAGCCACGAAGCATTGCCATTGCCAGTGAAATGCGGGCTGGCTTGCAAGGCTGAGCACTCCGGAATACCGCCCGATTCATCGCATCATCAACTGCATCCACCAGCTGTTGGCATCTCGCAAAGAAAAGTTTACGCATTTCCAGATGTAAACGAGGCTTTACGTAACCTGTGCTGTTTTCCAACAGTGACTGAATCTCCGAGATGTTACGGACTGAACCATCCGTATCCATATCATGGAGCTGTTCAATCATAGCATCGATATCTCGTGCTTTGAGAATCCAGTTCAATGCCGGATAGCACATCAAGGCAATGACAACGAATTTTTCGTCGGTTCCTTTTTGCGCCATCCGGTTCGCGCATCGGGCAAACACCCTATTGCGGTTCGTGCCGTTGTTGTAGGCAATAAAAGTTCGATTGATGTTCACAACAATTCCCTCCGAGGACAGGATGGAACTCAAGAAAGCTTTCAGTTCAGCATCCGAATCCACAACCAGATTATTTTCCAGTGCCATCATTCATTTTCCCCCTCTCCCCTGTTTTCCTCAAAATATTCAAAAGTTCAGCTCTCGCGTCGCTTTTGATGGTTTCACCAAGCATTGTATTTTCAGACATGTGCAAATCATAATGATTTTCTTTGCAAAGATTGAAGATTTTCTGGCACGCTCGGAAACTATGTACTGGTAAATCGGACCCAAACCGAATATTTCGTTCAAAATTCTCATAATTCTCAATGCTTCTTGCACAGGAAGTATAGACAAAAACAGAAGCTCCGTCTTCAAATTTTAGGTTCTCGCTGACCGTTCCATCAAGAATGTCGTACAGTTCTTTCAAGAAGGCGTCGCCCATGGCCTTGTTATTCGCACCGTTCTGAATACGATGGCGAATCACGATGTCGCCGGTGATGGGTACTTCACTTCTTGTGATGCTTGTCGTTTCGTTTGGAATCCTTGCCTGTTCAATGTACACAACGATAAGTCTTTTGTTCGATACCATAAAAGCACTTCCTTGATACAGTGATTGTTATTGATTCTTGTATTCAGTTGATATTCTTGTTTTTGGTTGAAATTCCAGTCTCAATTTGGAGTATAGTCGTTCGCAAACAATCGTGAACCACTATCTCAAATGATATCCAATTCGCACAAACGCGCAAGAATGCTTTTCAATGAATGAGACACCATATCTTGTATCATGTTTGCATTATAACACAATATATAGTGGTTTGCAAGAGCAAATTGCATATATGACCACAATATATAGTGTGTGCCAAAATTTTGAGCACACTATATGTATAATTTGCTATCTAGCAAAATTCTGAACGTTGCAATATGATGGACAGCGGTCGCAAAACTGTTGATACTATTGAATTAAATTGCGTTTCATACAACTTTGTGATATACTGTATATAGGGGTATGCTCCCATGAAATACTGTCAGGAGGTGCATGAGTTTGACAAATCAAGATATAGACATTTCCATGGATAACGTTGTTCAATACGCAAATCAAATTCGGATGCCGCTTGATTCGTGGAACAAAGAAACTCAGAAACAGATATTGTCTGTAATGGAAGCTCAGAGAATAGCGTCAGGGCTAAATGTTACGACATTCTACAACACGCTTCTAGGCTCTACATGCTCTTATAAAACCATCCAGCACATTCGGGAAGGCACAAAGCAGATGCCGCTCGAGTTGGTGTTGGCGTTCTGCTATGTTTTCCACTACGACATTTCAGAACTCATCAACATTCAGAGTGAAAAAAACAGAGCAGAGAGATTCGCCGATTACATGCAAATTGGTGCATCCATCGAAGCTCTCGGCCCACATATCATTTATAACGCTGCCGCAGATATCGCCAATCTTAATCAAGAAGGCCCTTCCTCTGCTATGGTAAGACGCCGCTGCTCGCAAGTTCTCACCGCTTTTGCGCAGAATCTTCAGAACGAGGAAAAAGCCAAAGAAGAGCAAAGCAAGTAATTCGACAAACAAAAAGAGCCCCGTACAATCCAGTTTATCTGGTGTACGAGGCTCTTTATTTTTAATAGAAAGCGTCCGCCATAGATAGCAGCACATCCATATTTCCATCGGAAGCCGCCGGTCTATCCGGTTCTGGCATCTGCTTGCCCATTGGACGTTCAAGAGGCTTTGGCTGTCTTGGCAATGGAGAAGGCACGGATTTATGTGCCTTAGAAGGTTTCCTTGCCACAACGTCTTGGACCAAAACTTGCGGTTCGGGAGTCTGAACTGCAGAACCAGAAAGCTGATACTTGCGTAATGCAGTTTCAACAGCTTCTTCTATCACATTTCGGAGTTCCGTTGAGGAAGGACGTTGTTCGAGGCTGACGCTCTCAGGAACACTTTGAAGAGAGTTCAAAAGCGCATCTACGATAGTCGGTGTCCGCTTTCCATATCCTGCATTTTTCAGAATATCGTAAGCCGCCTTCTGTTTCGGGTCTGTGAGGTCAAAAGAAACCGGAAGTCTCACCTGATTACCCTTGTCTTGTTTCGATGATGCCAAGGTGTATCACCCCGCAATCAACGATTTTCGGCAGCCAACCTGCTTTCTGCCATCATTTTATAGCCAATCGCGTTGGCGCGAGGGTCGTCGATGAAGAGATAATCATCACGACCGAGTTCGCTCTCAATGACGGGACGCATCAAGATAGAGCCGCCGCCGATGAACACGGGATAAGATAGCGTCAAGTCAACGCCTTTCTCTTTCAGGGACCGAATCAGAGTGTGGGCATAGTTCTGAGCGGTCGTGTGAACCACATCATTGAGTTCTTTGCCGGGATTGTAACCGCAGCGCAGAATGTTGTCGATGGTATAGTCGTCCACATCCAGCTGAAAGCGATTACGAACCGCACGTTGAACCTCATCGTACATCTTGATAACGCCGTTGTTGAAGCTCTCACAGAAAGCCATATCAACCTGACCACCACGGCTGAACTTCACAACGTCGGTGGTATAACCGCCAATATCAATGATATAGGTATAGGCTTCCGGGCGAGCCATGATTTTGGACATGTAAGGTGCAATCGCGGCAACGCCCTGCGGGAAGACCATGACACGAACGATGCGAACCTCAAAATCCACATTGTTGTAGGTAAACACCACACGGCGGCCATCACGGCCAAAGTACTTATCGTACTCAGAGGCAAGGTCATGGATGTGAGTCGGAGGAAGGCCCATCGCAAGACACACATCCTGCTTGACCTGCTTCTGGCCAGGGCGTACATACCCCATCGCCATCATCTCTTTGGCAATCGCAATGAGAGTCAGGACGTAATAGGACCAGTCCGTCGTTTTATTGTACATATAAGGGATACGAGACTGAGTAAGGGTATAATAGTTGCCGTCAAAGAGAAGCGTATCGGACTTTACTGCCGGAGGAATTGCACCATGGCAGATAAGACCTGAATTGAAAGGCTCAGTATGCGGCGTCTTGATGTTCTTGTTACCGGTATCAACGGCAATGACCAACGGATTCATAATTCCTTTTCCTCCTTATCACACAACATCACGATATGCCAGGTAACGAGCCGTTGCAAGTGCAAGCTGTGCATACTCGCTGTGGATATCCCGGTTTGTATCAAACTCAATGCCGATATTGGTCATAGCCTTCCAGGACATCTCGATGTATTTGCGGCAAATCTCGGACTTGCCGTTAATAAGACGGCGAGCGTTCTCTTTCATCGCCTTGGAAAGTTCCGGCTCCGTATAGACGGTCACAGCATGGATATCATGCTCTTCCAGAATCCGGAACATCTCGATAGCGCCGCGCAGTGCATATTCCACTTCATCGCCTGCATCGCCGCTATAAGAGCTCTGAATCAGATTTTTGCCGGTATCAATGCACAGACCAAACGCGCCATACTGATTGTTCTTGTCGAACCGTGCATAGAGGAAAGCATTGGCTTCCTCATCGCCCACAGGCTTGATGTCACTGGAAGAGTTTTCTTCCTCACCGAAATGAGGAGCGCTCATGCCACTCGGCCACTCGTCCGCTTCATCTTCTTGAACCGATTCTTTCTGCGTCCCGTCATTATCTGACATGGTATCCGGCATAACAAACTGTTCGTTCGGAATCTCTGAAGAGAAAGAATCCGAAACAGCAGGGGCTTCAGGCTCGTTCTGAGAGAAGCTCAAAGAGGTTTCAATCGGCTCATCATCCCCCTTGACAGGCTCTGCAGCGTCGCTTTCGATATCGCTCAGGTCAATTTCAATCCCATCGTTCTCGGGCTGAGAAACGCTCTGAGCGGCATTTGCGTCAGGGCTCTTTGCACCGTCCAGAATGTGCTGGAATACGAGGGTGTCATCTTCCTGCTCATTGTCCAGGGAAGGAACGTCGGCAGGCGTAGGCTGCGGTGCCGATGCAGGCTGTGCAGGTGCAGCAGGTTGCGCAGAGGGCTTGGCGGCAGCTGTCGGATTCTGGTCCTGGGTTTTGCTGCTGCGGCGGAACAGAGTGTTGATAAACGGATTCCCGTCCGTAATCTCATCCATCTCCTGTTCCTTAGTTCCCTTCTTTTCCTTTTTCGGTTTAGCAGGCTGCTGCACAGCGCCGGGGTTTCCTTTCGGAATCATAACCTCCGGCTCGTAGTCGTCATCGTACACGCGGTACTTCTCGACAGCGGATTCCTCTACCTTCTTTTTCTGGCGTTCCTTTTCAGCTTCCTCTGCGGCTTTTTCATGTTCACGGTTTGCTTCATTTGCGCGGTTTGCTTTCGATTCATCCAGCCGAGCAAACAAGCTGTTCAAACTGCGGTTCTCAGACATAATTCATAATCCTCCTTCTCAGGCATTCGGGGCTTGAGTTTTAGCTTCAGCACTGGGCCCAACTTCAGGCTCAGTCCCAGGCATTGCATTATTGGGCATCGTCTCACTGCTCACAACGCTGGCACATACCGGAACGGTCTTGTCAAGATTGACAGTCCGTTTCAGGCAAGTCGGCCAAACGCAGTAGTCCTTTGCGTCACAACGCCACGGGCAGCTCTGTTCGGCACATACAGCGCGGACCGTTTTCTTTTGAGCAGCCACCGTAAATGCACCACCAGGCGTTGCACGAATCTCAGAGCGTCGCCGGTCAATCAGCTTATCGATGCCACGCTGTACAGCTTCCGGAGTAGTATTCAGCGCAGCGGCAATGTCTTCAACCGAGCGGCCTGCCTTATCCAGTGAATCAATCTGGCCGAGCAAAACTTTCGTCATCTTGGGATGTGTACGAAGCGGTTTATTAGATTCCATCAAAATAAAGCCTCCTGATATTTTATCGTGCCAGGCGCTTCAAGCGCTTGTAATAAAAGAACTTCTCTTTCCAGGGCGTGTTCTGTGCTTTGAGCGGGGACTGAGTGAACTTGAGAGTTTTCAGCATTGCTTTCATCTCAGCGTCTTCATTCGTGCAGAACAAGCCGATGGTTTCGGGCAAAGCAAGGCTCACAGCAAAGTCCAGCATACCGGTAGCAATCCCGCGCCGTTTATAGGCGTTCTCGACCTTGATGGAGTCGATATAAAGATGTGTCGTAATAGGCAGGACCATCGCAACGCTGTCTTTCGGGTCTTTGTCGCACAACATCTGGCGTTCAGCATTTCGGGCACAGAGATAGTTGATGGCAAGCTGCTTGTCGGGAAGCGGATTGGCAGGAGTAGGCCAGATATCCGCCATCGTTCCCTGCTTGGTCGGAACCTGAAGGATGTCTGCCATCATTACAGCAACTTGAACCGTTCCATCATAGACCTTAAAGGTGACGGCAGTATCGGAAAGAAGATTCTGTTCACCGAGTTTCGTGCCCCGGTCCTGATACAGAGCACTACTGCAATCTGCAACAACCACAAGCTGGTTCAGGTCCTTATCCACAATCGTGATTTTCTTTTTCATAAATCAGGGCAAGGAGACCCGCGACTTCAGTCGTGGGAGGAACTGCCCGTTCACATCCTTTCAATTAAATAATTTGTTGCGGGCTCTAAAAGTCGCAGCTTTTTGAATGTCACGCCTTTAGAGACGCTTGTGCCATCTAGCTTTTTAAGCGTAAAGCTCCCCGAAGAGCGACGCCCGGAAACGAAGCATTCTTGCTCTTTGTAGAGGACCTTATCCCACAAACGGTAACCTTCAACGAGATAGGGCATTTGGCTTCTTTTACGGATACCCTTTTTAGAGAAATTTGCTTTATGGGTTTGCCGATTGTGGTGCCTGATAGCCTTTGTACGGTAGCAAACGCTGCAAGGCTCAGCTAACGGATGCTTACTAATACAGCGAGCATCGTTTGTATGACTCTTCTTGATGTCATTTTGCTCACGGCGCATTTTAGTGATATAGCCATAAGTTCCCTGAACAGGGATAGGCAGCTCCTCTTTCAAACGCGCCATTAAGGTCTTGCGCATGATGCCCATGAAAGCAGCATCACGAAGAGGCTTGCCGCGTTCCTTGCCGTCAAGGGTCACTCTTCCTTTGTGAAGGTTCTTGTGACATGTGGTACACAAAGTAACAAGGTTGCTTGGAGCGTTGCCGCCAGTCTTACGGCTTTCGAGATGATGTACATGCAGCTTGACCAACTTCTTGGCAGTAGTATGAGCACCACAGCACTGACAGGTGTAGTTGTCTCTCTTCAAGACATACTGACGGACATTGTATTCGTCGTACATCTCACCAAGCTGATAGTCTGTTCCCACCGGTAGAGGTTTTCCAGCAAGCATCGCCTTCAAGCGCTGCGTGTCAAATTCTGCTGTTTCTACTCTTACAAGAGAGATAGGCAAAATTTTGCAGATGCGCTTAATGATGGTGATGTGCTCTTGAATTTTCACTTCTACTGAAGGTGCCAGCCAGCCTTTATGCTTGCTATGGACGCGGTTATCAAATCTCGGTGCGCGGTAACGGGTCTTACGGTTGCGTCTCGAACGGCGGTTCTGCCTGCGCGTAGAAAGCAATTCTACTACATCGTTGCGAGGAGTAAATTCCTCACGGTAGAGTTCGCGCTTCTCAGTAGATGCAGACAAACCAACATGCTTGCTGCCTGCGTCAACGCCCAAAGTGATAGGTTGTTTGTATCCCGCACTTCCGTACAGGAGCTTGATGGTAAACGGTGTGCGCCTTACAACGCATGCTTTTTGCCGCTTTAATAGCAAACGAGCCTTTCCGGGTGAGCACGGCATCATGGGCTCGCCGTGTTTACTGAGTACATACACATATTGCATGATGCCATGCTCCTTTCGATAAAATTGCAGCTAAAAAGAAGCTGCTCACTCCTCCGAAGAGGGTAAGAATCCTTCCCCAAGGTCATAAGCGGCTTGATGCAGCCACACCTGTCGGCTTTGCCTCAGCTTTACGTGATGTGTTGCCTTAGAGCGCACGGCTAGGATTTACACCGTACGGTAACTGTCTTTTCGCTTATAACGGGGCGCAACTTAATGCGCATAGGGTAGTCAACATATCCTTACGGACACTCCTAAAGCGCAGACTTGCCGGAGCAAGCCCGCGACTTTAGTCGTGGGTTATTGACTCACAGCAGAACTTGCGTTTCGAGCCGGTGAACACAACAACCATGGACGGCCGCATACCACCAGCAGGGTCCTTTGTTCCGTTCTGACCATACTTTGCATAGGACGGCAGCAGGCGGTTGGTGAACTTAACTCGTTCCGGCAGAAAATGAACCCGAACGCCAGGCTGGAGATAGATGTGTTCCTGAAACCAGGCAGCATCAGTCGATACCGGCAGCAGCATGACAACGGTCGTGTTCTTCTTCTTGCCCTCAGCAGCACCCTTCGCAACCCACAGGCGCAGATTTCGGGTCCCGCTCGGAGGGCAGCAATACACGACATTGCCGCGCCAATCCTGTGCAAGACCATCTTCCTTCTTGGTAAAGAACTTCTGGCACTTGGCATTTTCGGGGCGGGCACAGGCATCCAAAGTGAAATGATAAACGCGGTCAAGTTCCTGGAACAGCTCATCCGGGGTTTCCCATTCACCCGCAATGGCACTGCTCACGCTGCTGTTGACGCTTTTGGTGGATTTCATAAAAACCTAAAACCTCCTTGTTATTTTTGAAAAGGTACATTGTGATTTGTTCTTGTGACACCATTTTTTGGATGCTCTCGAAAAGACACATTTGCTTTCCAAAAACAAGACAAAAAAAGAAAAGGCAGTCACTTTTTTTCAGCGATTAACGTGCTTTTTTGCCCTGTGTTTTCATTATCTTTGATTCGCACATTTCCGCAACAATATTTTTGAAAAATTAAAAATTGCCCCAGGATTTTTCGTCCCAGGGCACGGAAAAAGTCACATTTTATTTTTTGGAAGGTTCATACCAGCTCACATTCTCACCGAAACTGTAAAGACCAATACCAACGTCGAACGCTGCATCGTCTTTGCCCACAAGATATACCTTGTAGTTGCCGACAGGAAGAACCAGGTCACTGTATGCGTCATCAATATACTCAGCAACAATCTGTTTGTTGTCAGTGTGGATGAACAGAATTTTGAATTCGCCATTTGTGGTATCAACGGTCGTATAGCAATCAACGAGGGTAGACTCATTCTTGACATCAATATCAAACGCTTCAACGGCTCCTACAAGCTTATCAGCGCTTGCCGTGAAATCAAAAGACCCGTCGCCCATCACATAGCCACCTTGATACCCGGTCGCCGAATACGCCGTTTTCCCAGCCGCAATCTGTTGCGTATCATCATACAGAGAAGCCTTATCCACACATCCAGTCAGAACCATCATGGTGCAGATAGCTGCAAGGAGCAGTGCTGCGAACTTCTTGATATGTCTCATCATTCATCACCTCCCACGCTATCCCGGCTGGAATCGGCGTTGTTAGTGGCTTCTGCGGGCTGATTTTCAGTGTTTTCGTTGGTGCTTTCGGTATCCTCAGATGTGCCAAAAGTCAGCGTCATGTGTGCGGTTTTCGGTACAACATTTACCGTCATTGTTGTCTCAAGGCCGCTGCTGTTCGTAACCTTGACCTTGCTGGTGCCGACCAAAATGCCCGTCACTTCACCCTTAACGTTGACGGCGCAAACCGAATTATCGGTGTTCTCAAACTCATACAGGCTGTTATCGTTATCCGTATCAGGGTCAGGAACATCAGTATAGACATGAATCGTCTTAGTCTCTCCGATTTCGACTTCCAGGTTGTCGGCATAGAGCTCTTTCGGAGCCTGCTTGACCTTGAGTTTCACAGTCTTGGACACACCATTATCTGCCGTGATAGTGACCGTGGTGGTTCCGGCTTTCAGAGGAACAATCTTATTGTTCTCCACTCGGGCAATCGATTCATCCCCCACACTTACCGTAACTTCACCCACATCAGCCGTTTCGGGAATTGTGGTGTATTCGGGATTCACTAAATTGTTATCGGTAGTAGTGATAATATCATCCATCTCAAAGCCTTCAAGCGGCGATACGACAGTCACTTCCGCGCTGCAGTTCAGCTTGTTATCCCGGCTATAGATATTGATTTCCGTTCTGCCGGACGAGTTGGCCGTCAAGCGCAGCGTGTCATCCAAAGATGCAACGCTCGGCGCAAAGCTCTCAAATGTCATTCCTCGATGTTCGAGAAGCTGCGTGAGCTGGTCTCCCGTCACCTCAGTGCCATTTTTAAGAGTTCCGGTCAGTTCAATTGCGGTGCTTTCACCGAGCTTCAAATCTATCGTTTCCGGCATCGAAATCGATACCAGCCGATGCTCACCGCATCCAGCCATCAGCAGCGCAGCGACCACCGCAACGCAGCCGATTGTGACAATCTGTTTTAATCGTTTCACGATAATGCAGTCCTTTCGTTGTAATTGGTGTTATTCAAATTGGTACTTTTCATGCTTACATGCTTTATTATCTGCGAATCGCACAAATCCGCAACGGGCGGTTTTTAGCGGAGGTTCTTTCGGATGTTATGCGCAAAAAATCAGCCACTCCGGAATTGGAGTAGCTGCTATCTGGTTAGAACCGAAAACAAAAAGAGAGGGCAGCCGATTTCCCGACTGCCCTCAAATGTTGTACAGAAGCGACCATCAGGTCACACTGGAAAGGTTATTTTGCGTCTTTCAGCCACGGCTGGGACTGCACTTTCTCGAAGTCCGCATCGTTCGGCATCACGCCGCCATACGGAGCAATCGTGTAAGTCACTTTCGTGACCGGAGTGCAGACACCGGATTCATTCACATTACCGGTTGCAATGTAGACTGCCATAGGCACCTGCATTGCGCGGCCAGTGATGTTGTTGTTGATGAAATCGCCGGTAGCTTTCGGAATGACCCAAGCTGTATCGCTATGGTCAATTGCGTTATCACCCTGAGTCAGGACGGTATCGCGCAGACGCATGTACAGCTCGCCACGGCGCAGACGGTTCTTTGTCATGTCGTATACCGAGTTGCCATACTCGCCGTCAGGGTAGTACTCCATGCCAGGCATATCACGCATCAGCCAAGGACCATTGGCCTTGATATTCTTGATTTGGATAGCCACAGTAGAGTAGTTCGTGATGCGATAGTTGGTAGGCTCTTTGACTTCACCGCTCGTGGTGTTGCCATACATACAGACATACAGAGGAACCGTAGCCTTCAGCAGAGCCGGATGCACATACAGGCCGCCATCATGGATAATCAGCTCGTAGTTGCGGACCGTTTCACCATTCGGGTTAACGACCGTATGAACATCCAATGCAGGACCACTCTTGGTGTCGGTGTTGATAGTTACCAGATACGGAGCCAGAAGCTTGTGGTTATAATGGCAGAAATCGCAGGTCTTATCCTCGTAGTTCCACTCAAAATCATCATCGGTGCTCGTACCATCTGCGTACAGAGGCAGGGAGCTGATGGTGCAATCGGTCACAAACGGGATATTGGTCTTGCTTTCCTTTACATTCTCCTGCTTACGATAATCGTAGGCATCCACAAATTCCTGAGTCAGGTTGGAGGGATTACCGCCCGCAACGTACAAGACGCTGCTGACTGTATCTTTCGCCTTGAGCTTTGCATCCAGAATCGGAGTAGCGTCAACGTCGCTCACGACATCAATCAGATTTGCATCATCATCTTCCATCTGAATGTTCACATGGAAGTTCGGGTTCTCGTTGTAGATAATCTTATCGCTGTCAAGAACCGTCACATGCAGCGGACGCGGGTCAACGACAAAGCGGCCATTCAGAACCATGACAATATAGTTCTTCAGAACGGGGTAATTGGCTTCAGTCAAGCCAACATAAGTTAACGGATAAGTGCCAACAGGAGTCGATTCATCAGGAACAAGACTTTCATGACCACTTACCAGAGTCTTGAAATAAGACTTCTTGTAGCTCTGGTCCAAAGTCAAGGTATCACCCTGCACCAGACCATCGATTTCCAGCCAGCAGCCTGCAGAAGCCGCAGTGCCGTAACCATAAGCCTTCTTATCGTGCCAGGGCTTTTCCCCTACGCCGTCACCATACAGTCCACGCCAACTTGCAACCTGTGCGGTCAGGTTGGCGCGAGCGATAGCGCCGGAATACTTTTCCTTTGTGATACGGTAGTTCTTGGCATCCTTACCAGTCAGTGTCGGATGAGCATCTGCCGTAATCGGATTCTCGTCCAACTCATAAGGCCAGTTGGAGCTTACCGTGCCATCTGCATTCAGCTTCTGGCCAGCATCCTTGGTCTTATAGTTGCCGGGAAGGGTTTCTTCCTTAATCTTAACGTCATCACCTTCAAGCACGCCATCAATCAGGATATCCTTAATGGTGGCTTTGGTCGTGCCGTCATAGTGTTTGACGTTGCGAGGATAGGTCGGGTCTTCCAGATAAATACTGTGAACGTACAAATCCAGAGGAGTGATAGAGCCAGACAAGTCTTCCTTCTCAATGTAGTAGTTGCCTGCGCTGTTGCCAACGAGAGAGAGTTCACTGGTTCGGATGACGACATAGGGACCGCCAGCATCGCTGACATTCTTGCCATCAACCGTGTAGTTACCAGTCACCGTAGTGGTGCTCAGCTTCACAGTGTTCTCGTCCTTCGCAATCAAGCCGCCAGAAGCAATATGAACATTTTCCAGAGTTGCCTTGCTGGTGCGGTCGTAGGGTTTATCGCCAGTACCGATAATCGTCAATCCGCGAGGATAGATATCGAACTTGACGGTATCACCAATACCGCTCGGACTGCTGCCGTCATAAGTATGACCGGGGTTCGTGTTCTCGTAGCGATATGTGATGATGTAACCCGACACCGTACATTTTGCTGTTGCGGTATAGGAACCGCAATCGGAGCGCGGATACTGGTTCTTGTCCGTAGACGCATCGCTTGGAGCCTTCGTCAATGTACCTTTACGGTTAGCATAGACGATAGTGGTGTTCTTCACGATATTGTCCATATCGGTAGAAGACAGGTTGCCGGAAACGCTGATGGAAGCTTCATCGGGGTTGCCATCATACAGCTTATTGGCTGCAGTGATAGTAATGGTTACATGCTGTTCCTCAATACCGGAATCGGGGTCGGTATCTTCGTATGCGGTATCGAAAGCATTCTTGCCGTTACGAGAGAAACGAGAAACAGAGGATTTGACCAGCTCAATGCTGGAATTACCAGCCTGTTCAGAACCGGAACCGCCGCCATCATTGCTGATGTTGACTTCCAAGACCTGAACCTTGTGTCCACCTGCATCAGTCAGAGTAGTACCAACGCCTGCAGCCCAGCTCAAACCGCCATTGCCGTCGCGCTTACAGCTGCCCCAGCCATCTGCATTGGCGAGCTTAGAGGACTCGTTAGCGTAGCCGCCGTACCAGCCGCCGCCGCCACCGCCAGGGCCTTCAACACCAACCTCAGAAGAACCATCGGTAATACCACCGAGGAACATAGAGAAGTCGCCGCCAGACATACCTTGGCCAAACGGACCACCGCCGCCAAGCTGGCCGCCCCAGACATGCAGGACGCCGTTATTGTCGGAGCCACCTGTAGCATCACAAGCACCGTGCTGGTTTGCACCGCCACCGCCTGCAACAGCCAGAACATACTTCTTAGCATTATTCTCGTCACCGTACTCGGCCAAACGACCTGTGCCGATGATGCCGACAGCCACGGTAGTAGCACCGCCGCCAGAAGCACCCTTCAAGCTCCAGTGAGTGTAGCGCTTCTTCATCATGATACCGCCGTTACCGCCGCCGTTATAGCCGCCCTGAACGACGACTTTAGCGTTGGCATCGGGGCTCGATGCGCCGTTGACATAGTGTGTCGGGTCATGAGAACCAGCACCGCCGTTGACGAAATAGAGCGTCGCGCCCTTTTCCGCCTTGACGCGAATCGTGGTCTTGCCGCCAAGCGAAGTGCGTTCGGGAGACAGACCAAACTGGTTATCAACGCCGCCGCCTGCACCGTTCAGAGTGATGATATACTCACCGGTATACGGAGCAGTGTACATAGAATAGGGTTTCGAAGTGCTGTTGGGTTCGGAGTAGACCTGAGAAGAGGATGCACCGCTGTTCTGTTCATCAATGTAGAAATACACCTGGTCCATGTTGGCCTTTGTGGTCGGAGCATCATAGCAGATGTAGTAGATAGCATTGCGCCAGAACCATTCCCAAGTTTCCTTCGGAATCGTGTTGCCGCTCTTAGAACGGTAAGCGAAGCCTTGACGCTTGTTGACGAATTCATCATCCGTAACCTTTTCGAAGAGGTCCGTAAAGCACTTACCGTCAGAGTTGCGAATCTTGTTATCGATAACCACGGTATCGCGGGAATCGATGCCAGAGCGGTTGTTTACGCCGTTACCTGCGATAAAATAGGTTTCCATGTAACGCAGACCATTCGGAGCGATAATTGCCAGGTCTTTGTAGTTGTAAACCGCACCGCCGTTATTCAGAGCTGTGTTGATTTCGGAAATTTCATTCCGCAGGGTCGAAATGTCCTTTGCGCTGCCATTTGCAGTCGTAATAGTATTACGCTTCTTCGTAGCTTTGTTCGGAACATTGGCCTTAATGGAAATGTTGTAATCCAGAACCAGTTCAGCGCCGTAAGAGGACTGGCTGATATCCTTATACAGATGGTCTTCCGGATTGCTGGAGTTCACGTCACGATTAAAGTTGTAGGCATCAGTTGCAGCAGTGGTATAGGGCTTCATATCGGCGCTATCCCAGTTCTGCATGTACTGAGCTTCAGCCTGGCAACGGAAATAGAAGTGTGTGTTACCGTAATCCATCGGGTTGGTAGCGTTATCAATGTACAGAGACACGATAGCGTTCCATTCCGCATAAGAACTGTTGTTCAGGTCCTTGGATTCAGTCGGATACATTGCTTCCAGCTTAATGTAGCCGCTGAACTTATTGAATGCTTTGCCGCTGGACATAAAACTCTTTTCAAGTTCAGCCACTCGGCTGTTCAGCTTGCTGATGTTGCCAATCTTCTTGCCAACATCGCTGTACTTCAATGTGACGGCATCACCGACATCCTTGAACTGAGAGAGGCTGCCGCCGCCTGCCACATCACTGTACAACCACTTAATGGTGGGAGCACTGTCTTTATTACCGTAATAGGTAATCTTTGTGGTATAAATGGCCTTGTTATCACCTGCTGCGCCATAGGCTTTACCACCCTGGCCCAGTTTATCAGGATTGATAGCATCCAAAGGAATTTCCTTCGGGCTACGGCCATTATTCGGGTTGGAGGCCGGGGTTGTCCATGCAAGGTTGCCGTTGCTGGAATCGTAGTTATTCAGCAGCAGAGACTGAGCCTTCAATGGCGTCATCTCAATGGGCGGTGCATAGATGATAAGGTGACCGGTACGAGCCTGTGCAATATCGTTTGCCGTGGTAGTATCGGTGCTCATGGTATGCCCGGTAGACTTATAGGTGAAGACACAGCGAAAATCCGTGCCATCCCAATCCATCGCTGCATTCGAGAGTTCCAGCGTGACGGTGGTGTGCTTATTGAATGTAGATTTACCTGCATTCATCTTCGCATCACTGCCAGTGAAGGAATCAGGAACCCAGAAATCGGACGGATACCAGACACCGCCGCCCAAAGCATCGTTGTCATCAGTTTTCGTTACGTAACTGATTTTGTACTTTGAGGACGGGAACAGGCTGGCATCGCTGCCAACGGCAACCCAGTTACCGCTTGCGTCACGGTACTGAACCTCATAGGTCAGGCCATCCTCGACGCCCTTCCAGTAGAACGCATCGAAGGAGAAGGAAGTGCTGCCGCCAACGGAGATGCGGCGGTCAAAAGCCTGCTCGATATACATCGGGCGGATTTCAACGTCAACATAACCGTTGCGGCCATCTTCAGCCTTGTCCATGCTGGAATATACAGTACCACTCACGTTGTATTCGCACTTGAACTGAATACGGTTCGTGGTGTAATCCAACTTGGAGTAACTTACAGAGCTTGTCGTATAAGGCAAGTCGCTGTCCGTTGCTGCAGTGAACGTCAGGCTGTTAATCTTGCCGCTCACAGTGCCGTCAGAGGTATCGAAGGAAGTGCCAGGATTACCGATTTTCACCCAATCGCCAACCTGGTTGTCAACGGAAATCGTGCGGTAATACCACACAACGTCAGAGGCTTTCAGCTGCTCGTTATAATAGAGCTTGCTGTCAACCGTCTTGTTGACCGGACCTTCCCAGTCCTTATAGTCATCAATTGGGTCAGCGGTTGGGGTCATCAGCTGCAGAGGATGGGTCTCAGTGTCGTTCCAGAAATGATTCGGAACATCGACCGTAATCATACCAAACTGAGTGACCTTGTTGCCGCTCTTGTCAATGACATCGGCACGCATCATGCCGGTAGTCGGCAGGTTCGAGATAACGTATTTGCTATCGCTGTTTACAACACAGTTATAGTCAACGCCATCAGAGCCATGAACAACAACCTTGTAACCGGTATAATCGGTCACGCCGTAAGAGGTCGGGAACAAAGCATTCAGGTCACCGACAACACGAGCAACACCAGTGATGCGAACATCCGGCTGATTGTCCAGCTTCAGAATCGGCAGCGTACCTTTGGTCATATCAGAACCAAGGTTCCAGCCGTTGTTCTTGCCGCTGGTATACATACCGTTTGCAGTCACGCTTGTGTTATCGAACACAGGCTGATTGTTGCTTGCGAGCTTGACCTTATAAACGTCTGCGTTCCAGTGGCCGGAGAAGTTCTTGATGGGTTTCCAGCCTTCCGGCAGAGTCAGGTCATCAGTCAGCTGATAGCAGCCATTCAGCGGATACCAGAAAGTACCGCCAGCCTGCAGAGCAGACAGGACCTGCTGTGCGTTGACAGAGGAAACACGAATCACGAAATGAACATCTTCCTGGCCATTCTGCTGTGCTGCACAAATCTCGCACTGTTTACGCTGAGAGATGTACATGACAGTGTTGGAGAACAGACGAGCCTCGGACACTGTAGCGGAGTTTTCCGGCAAGTGACCAATCTGGTTCATCAGGAAGTTGCCAGTACCAGACAGGTAGAAGTTGCTTGTACCGAACCAGGATTGACCAGTCTCTTCGTCGGTAATGGTCTTGGTAGTCGGGTCCGGATTATAGCCGAACTCAGCACCTGTTACGTTGCCACCTGCATAATCGACCCAAATAGGCCCAAAAGCAACCTGAGAGTTAGAGTGTGTCTTAGAAGCGGAAAGCGTGCCACTGAGGTCATACGGGAAGTTGGTAGGATTACGATACTTGACAGTGCTTTGGGCCTGAGAACTGGAGTAAGGCTTCAGTTTCACGCTCAGCTGGTCAGAACCGTACATGATACCAGCTTTACCATAGGAACTGTGAGAGCCACCGGTGGACAGAATCATTGAGATAGCATCGGTCGGAAGAACTGTGCCAGAATCGATGTTGCCACCGTTAGCGCCCATCAGAGCGTTCATGTTCCAGTGTCCGTTATCAATGTTGGGGACACTGTTCAGAACGTAATAGCGAGTTGAGGTATCGTTTTTATCAGGGCCATACCGGCCGCCTTCGTAGTAATCACGAGAGCCAGGGTCAGTATAGCCAGCTTCATGAGCGTCGTACCAGGAACCGGCATAGGCATACATCGTATCATGGCCGATGCACATGCCATAGCCCTGACTCAGAAACGCTTTGATTGCGTAATAGGCTTTACCAGAAAGGTCCGGCTCTTGATTGACGCAGACACCCCAGCCGATAGAGTCAATTCGATAATTACCCTCGGCATCCATCATAAAACGGTCAGGGTCTTGGTTAAAAGTTTCAACCTTAATAGAAAGGACCGTAATATGCTGGTTTGTCTTTTGTCCACTTGTATTTTTCAGCCATCCGTTATCAGAAACATCAGGATGGGACAGAAACTTGGCATACATACGCCCGGCATCAGATACCCAAGGGTTCAGGAACACAACGGCATCTTTGTATTTCGTACCAGAAGCACCAGTGCCATAGCTGCCATTGTTGCGAAGCACAGCCGTGTAAGCAGGAACATTAACTGCAGTGCCAGTCAGATTCCAGTCGTTGCTGTCGTTATGAGGGCGGAAATAAACGGTCTGACCATACCACTCAGAGTTAACTTCAAGCTTATCGCCGTCAGTTAGAGGGAAGCCATTATAGGTACGAGTAGCTCCAGTAGGAAACTTATTGTCATCCAGAACGTTCGCTGTAAACGTACAGGTATCAAATTGACCACCAATCTGCGTCCAATAGCGGTCAGCAGTGGCTTTGTCGATTTTGCCAGCATTGAACCATTCGGTAACCTGGTCGTACATGTTTTTGGTGATGTACTCGTAGTTGCTATCCAGGCCAGTAATCCACTGGTTGTCAGAGGAAATGGCAACACCGCCAGTAGCACGAGCAGAGAAAGTATCCGCCAGCATAGCCACTGTTGCAGGCATACGCCGAACAGCGATATCGCTGCTGTTTTCGTCTTCAGGCAGGCTGATGCTGAACTGAACTGTCTGGAGAATAATATCTCCAGTCTTATCTTCTTCAGTCAGTTCATTGCCCAAATCTTCGAGAGCCTTGAAGTTCTCTTCGCGGTATGCTTCATCCGTTACCGTGATGCGGCAGCGATAGGTAGCGAACAGGTCATCTTCCGTTACTTCAAAAGTATAGGTAGATTCTGTTGCACCTTCGATATCCTGCCAATCGTTTTTCAGATTTGCAGTGCTTTCATTGGAAAATTCCCACTTGCCTTCGTCATTGACGCGGGCGGTGTAGGTGTTTTCCTCGTTGGATGCATAGATTTCAGTGGCTCCATCCTCAGCAGTACCAGCGGAAATGCTATAACCGTCCAGCACGAAGTTCGGAGTATGCCACGCAACCTGCACATCGCTGCTATCTGCGCCAATCTCGTCCAGGGCATCAACTATTGCAAAATACATCTCGCAGCCCTGCCAAGTGAAATCAGGTGTGCTTTCAAGAGTTTCTGCTTCAGTTGAGTCTTCCCAGACAAAATCGTACCAGGTAGGCTCGTCCTCTTCGTAGTTGTAGAGAGCCAACGCCGTATCAACAGCAAAGTTCTGCTTGCGCTGCCACTGATACGTAACTGCTACATCGTCACGATTCAGCAAAGCATCCAGAGTGACAGAATCGCCGACATCCGCAGTCAGTTTATCGCCGTATTCCGGCGTTACTGTCTGCAAACCGACGAAAGTGGGTTCTGCAGTTTCAGGAGTAGAGACTTCTGTGTCGTTGGCATCCGATTCAGAAGTCTCTTCCCCATCCACCACATCAGACGTTGCATCCTGAGTAGTTTCATCGTTAGAGTTGGCATCCTCATACGATTCATGCGTCAGGTCCACAACATCCGTGATAGTCGGCGCGGAAGTGGCATCAGAGGAGTCGGCATCATTTGAACTACCGGAATCCACCGCATCTGCCTCTTCCGCAGCCGGGGCATCCGTAACATCGGTCGAAACAGAGGTGCTGTCTCCGGTTTCGTCTGCGAACGCAAGTGCGGTCGTAGACATCATCGAAAACAGCATGCTGGCGGCCAATGCTACGGAGGTCACTTTTTGCATAATTTTCTGCATAATGCGATTTCCTTTCTGTACAGCGGCGTTTTTGCAGGCGCTTTGGCTGAGCGCCACGCTTCAACGTCCCTGCACGCATTGCTTTTTGCTTCCGTACATTTTCTATCATATGCGATTCGCAAGCCTTGGCAATAAGTCAGAAAAACAAATTTCGCGGAAAGTGAAAAGTGGCTTTTCAACGACACGAATAGAAAAAGAAGCCGTACCTTTATGGGAAGGCTTCTTCTTTGCATATGGGTCTTTGTGCAATTACGACAACGTGGGGAGGAAAGCTTGTGAAAATTAGCAATCAAATATATGGTATATTATTTGCAAGAAGTTTTTGAAAGGCTTAGGTATAAGCGTTGCTGTTAGCCCTTTTTCTGGGAGGCAGAATGTAGAATATCATTTTCCCGTCTTTTGCTTCCCACGCTTGAACTTGCTTTCGCGCTTGACACACTCCCACGATTAAAATCGTGGGATTCTACTTCAACGAGGCCGCTGGCTGTCCCAGTCTTACGCCTCTCAGTAACGGCGTGGTGCCCCACCCGCAGGAGCATTTTTACGCAGGGTAGCCCATTTGGACTAATCCCATGCGACATATATTGATAGCTGCATTGACGTCTCTCTCATGGTGTGTGCCGCAGGAAGGGCAATCCCATTCACGCTGCTTGAGCGTGAGCTTCGTATAGATATACCCACAGCGGCTGCAGCACTTGCTGGATGGTGCAAAGCGGTCGATTTTCACAATCTCTGTGCCGCAGTTGGATGCCGCCCACTCGAGAATTTGAACAAACTCACCGAACGCAATATCGTTGATTTTGCGTCCCCAGAGTTTTTGCATCCCCGCAAGATTTAAGTCTTCAATGCAGATGATGGCATAATCTCCAATCAGCTGATAGGCAGTCTTGAAGAACCAGTCGGTGCGTTGATTACACATCTTTCGATAGATGCGGTTTAACTCCTTGATAGCTTTCTTGCGGTTATTACTGCCTGCCTTGCAGCGTGAAATGTGACGTTGTATGGTCTTCAGCTCTTTCAGGGAGGCTTTATACCATTGAGGAGAATCTATCACACTGCCGTCATCCAGGTTGAGGGAATGCTTTAAGCCGAAATCCATCCCGACAGCTTTACCTGCTCGTGGAAGGACTTCATTGCATTCTTCCTGCGTGACGGCAAAAATATAGATGTCGCCCAAATTGTCGCGCTTGACGGTTAAGGTTTTCACTTTACCTTTCAATGGCCGAGAATCAAAATACCGATACCTTTTGCCATTGATGGTAATGCGGCCTTTTCCTTCAAACTTGTAGCCTGCCTGCTTGAGTGTAAAACTTTTGTACAGTTCACGCTTCTTGAATTTTGGTAGGGACTTCTTTTTTGGATGCGCCTTTTTCTTGTTATCGAAATAGGCTTTATAGGCACGGTCAACCCGTTCCACCACATCCTGAATCGCCTGGCTGCCGAGATTGTGCCAATGTGCCCACTTGCGGCGCTTGCCAATTTTAGCAATATACTTTTTCAAGTCGTTTGCCTTGAGCTTCTTTCCATAGACCAAATAGTACATGCGCCGCATAGCAATGCAGAAGTTCCAAATTTCGGAGGCAAGTTCAATCTGGCGCACCAGGTATCTGTTCTTTTTACTGTTGTACAGCTTATACTTGTAAGTTTTAACAACCAGACGCATAGATAGCAGCCTCCTTTCAGTTGGACTCTACTATCCATGGTACGCAATTCGCAAGCATAGGCAAACAAAAAAGCTGCCTATCCAAAGATAGACAGCAGCTATTTATTTTACTTGACGCCTTTCAACCCACGACTGAAGTCGTGGGTTTCCCCGGCTGGTTTTTGTAAGCGCCATCGCAGCGGCTGCTACCACTGCTAAAATGATAATCTTACGTTTCATATCTCGCACTCAAAAAATAGCGGTAGGTCACCCTACCGCTATTTGTATTAGTCAAGTTTACAGCAACGAAGAGTTAGCAAACTCCCCCCGCTTCCTGTTCAGGGGTACAACTGTTGTCAGCTCGACCTTCGATTACCTTACCGCCATTTGCGCCACTGCCATCCGTGTAATCTCGATTGTCAGGCTGAGGCTCTGCAGGAGCTGGGTCAGGCTGAGGGTCAGGTGCAGGTGCAGGTTCGCTCGGCTGGACAGGTGCCGGGTCCGGTACGGGAGCAGGATTACTCGGAGCAGTTACTGCTCCGCTGTTCGAGCTGTTGCCTGCGTTGGAGGAGCTACCAGCGTATCCAGAGTTACTCTTGCCGGATGTCTTGGTGCTTGCGGGAGCGACTACCTTTTTAGCCTGCACAGTTACTGCATACGTTGCATTTGCATCGGGATTGCTGTCGCTTACAGCAGTGATTGTTGCAGTGCCAGGAGCAACGGCCGTAATCTTGCCTTCGGAGTCAACAGTTGCAATTGCCTCATCGCTGGAGGACCAAGTCACAGAGGCATTGGTTGCCGTATCGGGAGTAACGGTTGCGATGACAGTGACAGTGTTACCTACCGTGAGGACACCCTCCGTTTTATCGAGGGTAATACCCTCAACATTCGTTGTAACGGTAACCTTGGTTTCAGCTTTCAGGTTCTCGGGAACAACGCCGAACGCGGAATCCATTGCTGCCAGGTCTTCGGGCATTGTGGCCACGCTGTTGTCAGTTTCTTCAGAATCTGCTGCTTCAACTGCAACAGCACTCAGTTCCGAGGCATCAGCGTCTTTGGCATCCGCAACGACATAGGTCGTGATGGTGCATTCGCCGTTGGCCACCGCAGTTACCTTACCGGTCTCATCAACGGTCGCGATGGATTCGTCACTTGATTCGTACGCGAGTTTGACATCAGTCGCATCCGCAGGAACCAGCTTGGCATCCAGGCTCTTGGTGTTCTCGCCATTGGTGACGAGGTCAATAGACTCAGGTGCTACGACATCGGTTGGAGTGACGACAACTTTGATGTGAGTGCTTGCGGCAATATCGGCGTCCTTTACGGAAGCCGTAACGTCCGCCTCACCGGCCGCCACAGCAGTAACAGTACCGGTCTCATCGACCGTTGCAACACTCTCATCGGAGGAGGTCCACTCAATGGTGAGCTTCTCGGCGGCCTTGGCCAACTTTTCGTCGGTTTCAGCGCTTTCACCGGTTGCTGCGGTCTCAGGAGTCACGGCCGGGGCTTCGTCCGTGCCGTACACAACAGGCAGGGTAATACTTTCACCCTTCTCTACCATCGCAGACTCCGGAACCGCGATGTTCGTGATTTTCACGCCGCACCCTGCCAGGGTAATCGCCATCGCAGCGGCTGCTACCACTGCTAAAATGATAGTCTTACGTTTCATATTCATTTCTCCTTTACATCCCGGCGTCTAGTGCCGGGGCCACATTCAACTAATAGGTTCGACGTCAGCCCTACGCAGCTTTGGATTTCGTCCTCGACGATGCTGTGGACTCTATGCCGCCTATCCTTCTGTACAATTGCATAATACCATCTATGTGGTAATCACACAATACGAACCCCGAAAAGTTCACAGATTGTTAATGCGGTCTATCGAATACCTTTATTTTACCGACAGTGTTTTGAATTGTCAATTTCATGGTTGACAAAAAGCAACAAATACTTTTATTGATTATGACGAAATATGGCAAAAAGAAAGCGCACAGGCTGATATAGTTCATAGAGGGACGGTTCTTCATGCAGAAAAGAAAGCGTACAGACCGGTATAGCCTATACGCTATTGCGATATTTGAGATATAACTTTCTTGAATTGCTTTACACGTTCTGAGCTTACGAGGCGTGAACATCAGCCAAAGCCCGTTTTACTCACTCTCATCCTTTTGGATAGTATCATAGCCCGGGATTGGAAACGGAGAAATCCCGGCACTTTTGGACAATTCTTCAACAAATCGCTGCATATCTTCATATGCCAATGGGATAGCAGTGTTTTTGACATCTTGCATAGCATCTTCGCGATTTTTCCATTTTTCGCCAGACTCATTTTGGAATGTGCTTTCTCTGCACACTTCAAAAGCAACATTCCCAGAGTCTGTAGAGACAGAAATTTTAATTCTAACTTTTACGGTTGACGGTTCCTCTTCGTCTTCAACGCCACCCTGTATATTGATTTTTTGATGAAGTTGTTCACGTGGATTGCTTTCATTTTGTAAAGCTTGCTCTGCGATTTCCAATTTAACACATGGCATCACAGTTTTTATTAAAGCCAATTTGGTGAGTTCCATATAATTACGCGTCCTCATACGCTAACACATGCATAATCCGATTTTGTCATGTGTATAATGTCGATGTTGTTTGTTTCTTGCAGTTGAATATCTCTATGGTTTTTGCCAATACTAATCTCTACGTTCAATCGTACCGGATAGTTCGCCTTTGACAATATAAGGCTACTAAGGAGTTCATTGGTCACGTCAACGCTTCGGACACAGCAGGCAACGTAACGCTTACTGCAGCACAACGCAGTTTGGGCTTTGTAAACAGTTTGAAGGCTATCTGCATATTTTTCGAGTCGATTTGGATGCGAAGTCAAATATATATTGTCTGGCAATCTGTCATATTTCGTTAACTCAGATACTGTCTTTTTTTCGAACTTTTCACTCTCGTTTTCCCAATCGATTGTAAAGACATATACAACTGTGGAAGCATCAAAAGTATCAGCCGGAGTAACTTCATTTTTTACCATCTTCAAAAGTTGAAGAATACTTACCGGATATATAGCCCATTTCTCATATGTGCGAAATTCGGTACAATTACAAAAGTAGCGATTTCCTTCCTCGTCCAGGCACGCACACAGCAATGGAATCTCATCATATTCCAGAAAAGTCTGTTCAATTATTAAGTCTTGCTTAAAATAAGACTTGAACTTTGTCCCTTCGAACAACAGTTCTCCTTTGTAACTCATACTTTCTCGCCTTCTTTCTCGAAAGAACAGATAGAAAAATTAGTGAGAACTTCAGAATTAACGTCAATATCAGAATAAATCCACCAATCAACATGTGAGCTTTCTGTTTCTGGCTCTCTATCCACCGTCCTTTGACTGTAACCTGAAGTTTGTGTAATTACGCCTTTACAGATTTTCGCAAATGGCGGATTTTTCATTGAATATTGAATTGTATATGCAACGTCATCGAGTTCCGCAAAGCAGGAAGTCGAATATGTCCCCAAGTGCTGTAACTTCCTTTTAATAAGTGTTTTGTGTCTTCTCCTATAGTTAATATACGTTGACTCAAAGTTGAAGGCGTTCAGCTTACCATCATATAGTATTCTGTATACGGGAGTGATTGTTTGCGTTTTAGCACCAGCAGCAATTAGTTTTTCCTCAAACCCATCTGGATAATCACTTGGATAATGTGCATTCATTGTTATTCATCCTGTCTATATTTGCTATAAATATAGTACCATATATTTGTAGAGTTTTCAACCAACCGTAATGTATAAACAACATAAAGACATAATTTTAGCAAAGAAATTCGAGCTTCTTTTTTTCAAAAACAGTATTGCCTTTGCTTTGCACGAATCATACACTAGAATTATACCAAAAGTAAGTCCTTTCGAAGTGCTATATTCGAGGCAAGCGTCATATGTTGGCGTCGTTCGGTAGGCTATTGATACTTTTCAGAGCAGGTTCATTGTCAAAGATGAGCCTGCTCTTTTTCTCTGCTCGTTTCAGCTAGATTAACATTTGATTTTCGTGCGTCTGTATGGTAAAATAATGCTGAAAATAAATTCAGTGAAATCTGATTCAGTGTTGTTGGAGGTGTACTATGTTTATTGGCCGCGAGAAAGAGCTGGCTCTTTTGCAGGAAGATTATATCGGAAAGGCCATTATGGTTTACGGCAAGCGCCGCGTTGGAAAGACTACTCTCATTCGAAAAGCACTTGAGAGCTGCCAGTATCAGAAGGTGTACTTTGAGTGCTTGAAGAGCATAATGCAGGACAATATCAATGGCTTTGTGCAGGAGCTTGTCCGTGCCAAGGTTCTGCCTGTGCCTCTGAGCTTTAGCACGCTGCAGGATGTATTCACTTATCTCAATGCGCTGCCCCAAAAGATTGTTGTCGTCATCGATGAGTACCCCTATCTCAAATCCATGACGGACTCCGCTGCGGTTGATTCCATCTTCCAGAGCATCATCGACAACCGACTCTCTAACATCGAACTCATTCTTTCCGGTTCTCACATCGGTATTATGAAGGATACATTGCAGGAGAAGAATGCTCTATACGGTCGGTTTGCTGTCACAATCAAGTTAAATGAGTTGAGTTATCTGGATGCTGCCAAGTTCTATCCTGACAAAACACCCTACGACAAAGTTGGCCATTATGCCGTTTTTGGCGGTTCCCCATTTGTTAATCAAGCACTAAACCCTGAAGCCACTCTCCGAGAAAATATTATCAACACCGTTCTCAATCCTACGAGCGCAGTGTATCTGTATGCCAGCCAGCTGCTGCTTTCGGACTACTCGGTAAGCATCAATGCAGAACGTATCTTTTCTGTCATTGGAAATGGGAAGAAGCGCTATACCGAAATCGAAGATAAACTGGATGCGAGGAAGACCGGCAACCTCGCAAAGCAAATCAAGCCCCTGCTTGACTTAGAGATTCTTTCCCGAAATAATCCCATTAACAGGCTGAACGACAATAAAAAGTCTGCTTTTGAAATCAACGACAATCTTCTGAGATTCTACTTCACCTTTGTATATAAGAACAGTAGCGCACTCCAAGTGCTAGGAGCCAAGGCATTCTATGACGAGTACATCAGTCCCGTTCTGACAGACTTTATCTCCCGACGTTTTGAAGGCATCTGCCGTGACTATTTCAGCTTGCAGGTCCGTTCTGGAAAGTTGAAAGGTGTACGCAACATTGGCAGCTACTATTACGATGACCCAGTCCACCGCACGAACGGTGAATTCGATGTTGCTTTAGAGTTTGCTGATGGCTATGAGATTTTCGAAGCAAAGTACTATGCCCAGCCCATGACTCTGGATGAGATTCATCACGAGGCCCAGCAAGTAGAGGCTATCAAAGAACTCAAAGTTAAGAAGCTCGGTTTCATTGCCATCAACGGATTCAACGAGCAGGAAAAGCCTTTCATTTATCTGGACGGAAATGACGTTTTTGGAATCAGGAAAAGCCATGAGAAGTAATCTGACATTTTTAGGCTTTCTTCGCCAGTATGTGAAAGAGCTTTCGGGAGAAAGCACCCTTAGCATAAAAAGGCTTGCTTCCTGTTGCGGCGATTTTCCAAAGTTGCGAGAACCATTGTTTTTGTACGCCGTATTCAGTGGGCAGCTCCAAACATTGCGCAGTGCTCTTCAGGCTGAATCAAATGAATCCCTGCAGAAGCTTTGTGATGACTTTGGGGACATCGTCATGCTCGATATCCTGCAAAAAAAGCTGTCTATTTGTGGGCTCTCTCTGAAGAAAATGCAGAAAAGCCCATTCCAAAACCATTTTAGGCAAACGGAATCGTCGCAAAGCCCGGACGAATCGTCACACTCATTAGACTGACCTTGGATTTCTTCAGCTTGCAAGCCATTATTCAACCTCCTCAATTTCGACATTGGGAGCCGCGCCATATTTTCCGAGGAGATAGCCCTTGCGAACATTTTCGGTCGTGCGAGTGGAAAAATCGCTGATGCTGTAGAGTTCTGAAGCACCATCATCTTTGTTCTTATCAACAAAGTAGAGTTGGTCTTTACGCAGCAGCTCCATACTCAACAGGTCGGTGTTGTGTGTCGTAAAGACAATTTGTGCTCCATTCGGGTTTGTCTTTTTGCTCTGGAATTTGGCAACAATAAGCTCTACCAGAGCAGGATGCAGTTCTTTTTCGATTTCATCTACCAGCAAAAGGCCACCCTTTAACAATACAGACTCAATCGCGGGAGCAATAGCCATCAGCTTCCTTGTGCCATCAGACTCATCTGCCAGTTCCATCGAAAACATATGGCTTGTTCCGTCCTTGTTTTGGCCTTGATGCATGGATGTTGCGTTAACCTGCCCCATCTTGAGGTGTGTTTCCGAATTATTAGAGGTTTCAGAAAGCACGTGCATGAACTGTACAAGTGCAGCTTTAACTTCTTCGGGAATGTTTGCAGGCAAATCAGCTTCTTCGTTAATTTCTTTACTATTGATTTCGAATTTCATATCTTCGATACCAACATCTGCAGCCTTCGCATAATCGGAAATCGCTTTCAGCATATTAGAATCGTTCGAATATTCGAGCAGCTGCCGGGGAATATCCGAATAGTCTCTTGAAAAATAGATTTTCTCCCGGAACCAAGTCATAGCTTTGGAGCAGGCAACGTCATTCATGGTACATGCTACAGAAAAGAACAGTTGATTTTCGGCAACAACCTGACTAATCAGCTTTCTACGAGCCTTCTCTTCAGTAAAGGTGAATTCCTGTCCTTCTCTAGCAAAAACCAGTGCCTTCTGCCCTTTCGGTGCATGATACAACGACTCAGCATATACCTTTTCTTTTGTGGCAGAAAAGGCATACCAATACTTGATTCCATCCAAGGTATATACAAACGAAAACTCTGTCGGCTCAGATGCCGAGTAGTCATTCAATGCAAACGGAACGACGGGGATAGCTGCTTTCTCATGCTGTGTCTTTTGTGCGTTTCTGATGAATTGAACCGCAAGCCAAAAAGCTCGGATAACATTGCTCTTACCGCCACCGTTCTTTCCGTATATGGCAGCACCCGGCAGAATCCGCATTCCGCCATATGGGATAAGCACACTTTTCAACGTACTTGCTCCCGTAGCTTCCATCGAAAGAGTCGCTTCGTCTCGAAAAGACCGATAATTTTTCACAGTAAACTCAATCAGCACAATACCACTCCCCTCCTTCTAATAGTATACCCTGCGAATTAAAGAAATTCAATCGAATTTATCAATGTTTTTGCTTTTATGCTATCAATTTAATGCTTTTGACTGAATCCTTGATGTGATATTCGGAAATTTGAGCAAATGCAGCACACCCATGTCAGAAGGATTTCGCTAAAATAAAAAAGGGAGTCGTGCCCCCTTTTTCTTTGTTTACGCCTTACCTATTCTCTTTTCCTTCACACAATTCTAGCGCATGACTCACATCAGTGTTAAGCAGCTCAGCAGCTTTAGAGATACCAATGAGATTGTCGGTATATGCCCTGCACACCAGTTGCAGTATTCTCACAGGCATTTCATCCTTCTTATATACGTCTGGCGGATATAGCTTCCCGCTCTGGATATGGCTGTAGGTCTCGCGGGTGATGATGCCTTCTTCCTTTGTACGCAGCACCACACACTGCCCGGGCACGCCGTATTTGTCCCCCACGAGCTCTATTTCTTTTGGGCTGATATTTGGCCGCTTCTCTCCAATTTCTCGTATGAGGTCAGGACCCGGAAGCAGAAAAAGTCTCGCCGCGTTACTGATTTGCCGCTCACTCACGTTAGAGAAGAGTAAGCACGCTAATTCTCTCGCAATGGTCAAGCGCAGGCAGCCATAGGTTAGCTTCTCATTGAAAGCGATAACAGGAAATTCCTTATTCGACACAGCGTGATACCCGGAAAAGTCTTTGGTAGATACTTTGGAATCCTCTTGCTTTACTGCGACAACATAGACGCCTTTATTTTCGAGAATCTGCGTGAGATTTCCGACAGGACCACTTATAGGAAAATCCAATGCCTTGCGCATATAAGCGGCCGCGTCCACCAAGCTGTCAGGCATGGGGACTTTATCTATTGGCAGCGCACTCTCACTGCAATCCACTTCTGCGCAAGCGCACGCATCATAGTATCGCTGCGCCGAATAGCGAATTTGTGCAGAGATGGCGTTTTTCTGAACCGCTGACAATTCATCAGATTTCTGAAAAAAGCCGTCAGAGAGGGTGACTCCGTCACTGAATGCCATGAACTTTCCCAAAGGCACATCCAGCACAGAGCAGATGCGTTTAACAGTCGCAATATCTGGGCAGCGTTTATCGTTCTCGAAATATGAGATGCTCATTTTGCTTATGCCGATGGCATCAGCCAGCCATTGCTGAGACACGCCTTTCTGGGAACGAAAGTATCGGATGCTCTTGCCTATTTTCATGACAGTCCTCCCCTTCTTGTTTACATTATACGATGAAACTGTCAATTTGTAAACAAGATACAGGAAATCAGGCTTTTATAAAAGTAAAATATATGGTATATTTATGGTAGTTTATGTCATAGCGTGTTCCCTTTTATTGCGATTTGCGTAGAATTGTACGTAGATTCAATACAAAGGAGATATTTGCCATGGACAACTACAATATTGTAAAAGGCATCAGCGACCCTATTCACGCCTATATCATGGAGCCTCTGGACGCTGCCTACAGAACCAACGACTTCCTGGCAGCACTCATCGAATGCCGCAAGCGCATGAATGAGTCCACCCCTGAATTGACCACTTATCGCGTCGCCACAAACATGAAGTACATCGAATCCCTTTATGCATTCAAGCAAAAGATGAAGAAGCGAGACTATCGTGGAGGATGTGGCAAGCTCATCTCAGCACTGAACTACATCAGTTTTGGTAGTGAGAGAGCACTAAACGCATACTGCGTCCCCATTATTTTGGACACGTTAAATCAAGAATTGGAGGTCCTTAACATTGAATAACACTGAGATTTTCAAATATCTTCCAAACTATCACGACCCTGTTGTTGACATTGAAAAAGCTCTACGCAACAATTCTTGGCTCGGAGATGCTGCAACAACAATTGCAATGATGGACGACGATACAATGCCTGTAGACGAAAGAATCTTGTATGGTCGCTTCTACATTGACAGCCTGCTTCATGAAATGGCAGGCTTTTACGCCTACCGCACGAATTCTCAATATCTCACCGAACTTCAAGAACTGGTAAAGCTCCCTCCTGCATTTGAAATGAATTCAACGAAAGGGCACTTTTCAGCAAGTAAAAACCATATCATAGTATTTCCTGACACCACAGGCAAATTGATTGACGCAATGAAAGATATTGAGCAGGAGGGTTTTAATTTGGCTGAGGAGATTCCTAAGGGCAAATATTATCCGGAGCTCAACTTAGTGGTAGTGACTAACCATCGTCATCATGTTGCCGCAGCTCAGGCGACGAATTCTATCTTTGAAATTGATTTCAACGGGTCAATCATACCACTTCCCGCAACGTCTCCTCTGTACAGCACCATAGACTTTTACTTTTCAGATGAAAAAGGCAACATTATTTGGCCTCATTCGGACCCGCGCTTCGTTTTTGCCTGTCTCCTCGCACAACAGTGTGACCATTTGGAGAAACATCCAGAAACTGTCCGCCACATTAGAGACTATATTATCCGCTAAATATCAGTTTCAGAACGTCCAATCGATTGAATTATTTGAATTAAAGGTATATATGAAGACAGCCTACCCCATCGTATTGACTTCTACAGAAGAAGGATACACAGCATACATTCCAGACCTCAACCTAACTGCTAAAGGTGAGCAGCAATCCGACGCCATTAGCGCCGCGAAAAACGCCATTTGCATGTGGGCTTTTTCCGAAGAAAACGCAGAAAAGTCAATACCGAAGCCATTCTCGACCAACGGCATAGCTGCTAAATCCGGACAAATCGTCACACTCGTTGATGTGTCTCTTGAGGAGCAACAACGTATGGTTCAGAAGAGCATTGCAATCCCCTGCTGGCTCAATGAGCTTGCTGAAAAAGAAAACATCGATTTTTCGCAGGTACTTCAGGAAGGGCTCAAGGAAAAATTGCACGTCTGACAATCATCGCACAAGAAACGGCACGTTAGCTATTACCCTACTGTTTTTTTAGGTACAGTAGTTTCGGTTTTAGCTTTCGTGCCGTTCTTTATTATTCTGCATCAACGCTCGTTAAGAACTCTACATATTTCGCTAATCGTTCAGGGTGAGACGACGCATACACCCCTTCTGGCAGCTTGTCGTATTTGTCCAAGTCTGCTGCAGATTTCTTTTCGATTTTGAAGTCATCGGAACCAGGTTCTTGAGTTACTACCCACACAGTCTCCGCGTTTCCGAATACTCCGGCAAGTGTAGCTTCATTGGTGAGAACCCGAATTAACTGAGACGCCGTAGCCGGATACGCAACAATGCGGTCATATGTCCGGAGTTCAGTACCATTGCAAAAGTAGCGCTTGCCATCCTCAACGTATATAGCCAAAATCGGAAAACAATCGTATTCCAGTAGCATCTTTTCGAGTTGCATTTTATATTCCCGCCTTTCAAGTCAAATCTACATCTGTTGTTGTATCTTCAGAATCATTCGTTTCCTCTTCGTCGCCTACCACGGACCAGGTCAGCAGATATGCCCGTCTGCTCCGGAGCCTTGCAGCGGTCGCTTCTTCCTCAGAAACCTTCAAGCCAAACGCACGGCATACATGGAGATAGCACCAACCATTGATGCAGTATCGGCCATCATCCAGGATGATTCCTTCATCAAACCCAAACGCTCGTAGGAACGCTGCTGCAGCACCCGCACTTCGAGATATCCCCTGGTTGCAATGAACAATGAAATGATGACGGCCAAGTCCGATTTCTTTTCGGACAAACGCCGCAAGAGCCTCTGCTTGTTCCTCTGTGATGCACCGCTCGTCTTCCTTGTCGAAGAAATGCAGGTGAAGAGACGGGCACGGGAAATGAAGCTCAGCTTGTTCGGGATTCCCGATGCTCACAACGAAGTCATTGAAACCAAATGTCGAAGCCTGTTCTTCAGTATCCTGTCTCGAAAGGACCGTCACGGACAACGGTTCAGGTGCAAACAGGTGCAGCTGGGGCTTATTATGTAAAAGGTTTAGCATTTTTATCACTTTCTAGCTTTTATCTTAGTGCTTTTCCAAAGCCGGTAATAATCATAGGGTCAACTAACTGTTGGAGGCAATAATTCTCTTTTCTTTGCCTTGTTGCATTCATCAACAGCGCATTTGACTTTTTTATAGTCCTCTTCCAAGGGGCGTTGATTGGCAAAAGCACACATTTGAACAATACAGTACTTTTTGTTTTTCATTTGGATTTCAATGGTATTTCGCGTCCCATCTGCTTTTCTCTGTGACCAAATCGAACAGTAATCATTGTTTACCCTATCGATATATGAAGCAACGCAATTATGCTGGAATATACCTTCTTCCACCATCTGCCTAGTTGTTGTCAATTTAACACAATCTTCCGGCAGCTTCAGTTGGTTGAACTTAGAATCTTCTTTAATTTGCATTTTTTCAGCCGCAGAATATATATATGTCAAAGCCAATTCATCATGCCATTTGACGAATCCATTTACAGACTTAAAAGACACCGGAATGAGCTTTTTCTTCTTGAAGCTCATTAAAATGGCATCTTTTATATTCGCATCGATAGACGAGTATCGTTTGTTATCTTCTTCCGGGATGCTGTTTCCAATGAACCGAACCAGCGGCTCAACCAAATCGTTTTTAGCCCTACCAATAAATACAAAGCCCGGATTGTATCCAAACAGCTTTTGAAGTTCCTCCGGTTTCACAACCCTTGCAGCCCGCGCCAAGAAAATGCCATATCCGATAGGCTCTCGATTGTTGCGATTAAATGCTTTATCTTCCCCGTAGTACTTTGCAATGAGTTCTTTTCTTGTGTGAGATTCCTTGATTATCGAAAGTGGAATGGCACCATAGGCAGACATCCCGGCATAATCCTTTTCCAGGTCGTTCCAAATCGAATTCGACTTACCCCAGTAAAGCATCATTGCCCGGATAAAATCATCAAACAAGCTGCTGCCCATTGCCCGAACGGAGAACAGGTCTTTCATTGTGCAAGGCCAATGTTTCGTCCCTTTTGAAACAAAGTTCATAGAAAACGGTGGATTGTATTCTGGTATCTTTGATTTTGAACGACTCACCTTACGGCGCAGCGTTGAATGAGCATACAAAACGCCATCCTTGCTGTACGAGTAACCTTTTACTCGTCTTTCGTTTGTAGCAAGCATCTCAAAATAGCTTTTTTCAATACCGCTGTAAGTGTATGACATTTCCCGCGCAGAAAACAGCCCGACATACAGCGATTGAACCTTTGAACTATAGTTGATAATCACACAATCCGTTGGGCAATTAACTTTTACATTGTTACCACCTGTTTTATCAAACAGCTGCTTTACTTCTTTTTCACAATCCCACACATTATTGGTTTTAGAGCGAGTCACACGAATAAATTCACTGCCTTCAATGACCTCATCGCCTTTGTCTTTTGCCAGACCAACAAAATGTTCTTTCAAATAGCCGAACATTTCTAGTGCTACGTTCTGCTCCATGTTCATTTCCTTCTTCACACCTCTGGTTCTGATGACGTCTCTGCCCCGTCTTCCGATATAACCTCTTCCGCGTTATCGGTACTTTCCTCTGAGGCTTCTTCTGTCTCGCTCTTCTTGCTCAACCGTCTACCCACCAGAACAAGGCGGCCGTTGTTGATGCTGTAATCACATGTCACCAAGAAGATGTACTTGTCCTTTTCAAGATTAAAGGATTCCCCTCTAAAGATAGATGCGCGGTCTGCAATCGTGTTGAGCATGTCGGCGGTTTGTTCTTCATCCAGAACGTTGTTCCAGGCTTGAAGGTCGATAAAATCAGGGGCTGTACTGTATCCGGGTAAAACCAAGAGCGCAAAAATCTGATAGTACTCTTTGCCCTTCTCACTTTCCCAGCAAACCGTTCCGTTATTATCAAAGAACTCTTCATCCTCGAATTTGTCCAGAGTCCCGAACATGGTCCCGTCATTCATCTTGTGACCATAGATGATAAGGTTGCCATCCTGAGTCAAATCAGTGGTTTCATCGAGGAACAGTGTCCCCGCTTCAGCGTGTTCGCCATTGATGTTGGTACGCAGGTAGGTTTCGTTTGTTTCACCCTGCACGACTGGTTCGGAGATTTGTGTTCCGTAAATCGTAAGCCAACCTTTATAGTCGGAATTGATATCCAGCATTCCCTTGGACCAATCCGTGTTATCTTCTTCGGCTTCTGCTTCCTGACGCATCTCAACCAGCTGAACATTGAGGTCCTGCGTTTCCTTGGTTTGCTTTGCATTTTGAAACAACAGATAGCTGATTCCAAGCACAGCTAGAAGTGCAACGATGCTGATAAGCCGGAAGATACCCCCAACAACCAGTCGGAGAACCCCGACCCAAGTCAGTTTTGTTTTGTTATCTGTATGCATTTGTACACCCCACAACGGCGCAAATTACGATATTGTCTATTTTTATTGTATGAGATTCGCACATTCCAGCAACTGACAGTTGAAACTCATACAAATTCTAAACTGCAATAAATCTTCTAAATTCCTAATATTTCTCATATTCATTGTACCTGTCGCAGATATGTTGACCGCAAATATGTGTCATGTTATAATAAAGGCAATACAACGCCAACAGAAATCCAACAAAAAGGAGTGTTTGAAATGAAAGGGCTAAGGCGTTTACTTTTGGTTGCAGCAGCAACCGCAGGGCTCGCGCTGTCGCTCACAGGCTGTTCCAAGACTGTTGATTTTCTGCAATATGCGGATGTCACGTTCGACGGGATAAATGGTCAGGCAACTGCGACAGTCAATGTGGATTACAGCAAAATTGGAACAGACGTTTTCGACAAAGGCAAAAGTCAGACAGACATGGATGAAGCTCGCACGGAAACGGCCATGATGGGCGAAGTGAACTACGAGGTCACGCCATCCGAGAACCTGTCAAACGGAGATACTGTTACCCTGAGTGTTGAGATTTCCGATTATTTCCAGAAAGAATACAAAGTCACTGCAAAAGCGGCAAGCAAGGAAATCACAGTATCCGGCTTGCAGGAGCCTGAAATGGTAGACCCGTTTGATGATTCGATATTCACAACAATTTTTAGCGAAAATCCTGAAGAAGGCAAAGTTTCGTTTGAAATCATCGGGACAATCCCTGAATTGAGACTCAACCTTATAAATGATGCCCCCGAAGATAGTCCGCTTAAAAATCTACAATATTATGTGGATGATTTCGGCACGCACAAGGAATACAGCGAAGACGATACCATTGCTCTGCATGTTAAACCATCAGCTCCACAAGATTTTGCCAAGAAATATGCACTTACCCGTGATACGATTGAGATTCCCGTCAAGGGAGCGCCCAAATATATCCGCTCTGTGGACGAAGTGACTCAGGACGTTCTGGATGCCGTCAAGCCGATTGCCGTTGCCAGATTGGAAGACAGTGCCGGTTCTGACTACAACGTTCACAAAGAATCGGTGTTTGATGCAGACCACAACGAAATTGGCTTTTCGAGAGAAAATGTTGGTGAGCCGCGTTGGGCAGATGTCGGATACATGATTTCCTGGAGAGGCGGAGACGGTGAACGCAACTTCTCTAGCGAATACAACGACTTGTTCATCCCCTACGAAGTCGAATACATCGATGACAAAACCGAAGAAACCGGAACAGCAGTTCTCGGCTTCTGGATTAAGAACGTTATCATCGACAGCGATGGTTCGGTGGATGTAGATGGTCACGCCAACAGCATCACGATGACGGTATACGATAGTATCGATGCGTTTAAGAAGAATGAAATTGACAAAAGCGCAGACAGCTATGACATTTATGAGTACCCGGTGAATTGGCAGTAAGCCTCCTAATATAAAGAAAAGCCCCGATGCATTTCAGCACCGGGGCTCTTCTTATGCGTTTTTCAGTTCCGCAGTCTTCTTAGGTTTACGGCGTCCACCCTTGCAAGCAACAGCCACGCCATCACTCACAAGATAGCAGCCACCCGCTACCAGCAGGGCCTGGAGCAGGGATTCTTGAGGAATGCCGGTATCGCCCATCTTAGGAACATCCTTTTTAATAGGAGGAACCGTTTCGGGGATGTCAGGCGCAAGATACAAATTGAATTTTGTACCCATATTCGGCTTCTCATCGTAAGCCTTATCGGTTTCTTCAGAGACCATAGCCTTGTCAACCGTGCCATGCTCACCAGGATGCGGAGAATCGGCTGCAAAGCCAACGCCCAAACACATCGTTGCGGCCAGCGAGAAAGACGCGAGAACTTTCGCAAACTGTTTCACGGGAATGCCTCCTTTGCAGCATCACAAGTTCCAAAAAAGCCCCGGGGCAAACCGAAGTCTGCACCGGGGCGAATCGTTAAGACAGCACAGAAATCGTAATCTTGGCAGCAGCAGTGCCAACCTCGATAGGATTCTCGGCATCGGTGGTATCATAAGCCGTGAAGGTAGCGGTGCAGTCGTAAGAACCAGCAGCCAGAGCCTCTGACAACTTATCTGTCTGAATGTGATAGTTGGGCTGGATAAGTCCACTGTTGTAGATTTCCTTGCCGCTATCATCCAGGGTAATGCTCACAACCTGAGCGTATTTATTACCGGGAGCGTTCTCGATTTCGAGAGTGCCCTCAGAATCGCCGGAATCAAACACCGGATTGACGTTGATGGAGATGGCCATTGTACCCTCTTCCACGACGCGGTTCAGCTCTTCCTGAATCTCTGCCTCGCTCTTGCCTTCGAGCTGGCCAAGCTGTGCAGCGACCGAATCTTCCAGGCGGTTGTCGGAAGCAGTAGCATTTTTATTGTGCCAGAAGAACAGACCCACGCACAGGAGAAGCAGGAGAATCACACAAATCGTAACGGTCCGATGCAGGAGCTTGTTACCACTCTTCTTCGAATTCTTTTCAGGGGTCGTCATTGTAGTTGCCATGATATTCAATTCCTTTCCGTCAATTACTTGACTGAGCTGTTATTAACAAAAGTTGGCCGCCGAGCGGCAGGTCACTCGACAGCCAACCCTTACATTTGGGCTTGCTTTATATTAGGTCCGGAGACTCTATCAGCGGTTGCTGGAGACGCCGCCTGCGGTAGCAGTCTGAGTATCACCAGTCTCAAACATCGGGATGATGCTGTAGGTAACACGAACGACAGGAGTGCAACCAGCGTCGTTGACGTTGGAACCAGCAATCTTGGCGGTGGTAATCAGCGGCAGGGCCGGAGCATCGTCATGCTTGACAGCATCGGTGCCAGCGCCATCCTGAGCGACCTTAGCCTTTTCAGCACCAGCGATGAACCAGCCGTTCTCGGTGATGTCCAGAGGAGCGGAGCAGGTGGACAGGTCGATAGCAGAAGCGTTGTACATTGCAGAAGCAGGAGCAATGCTCATAGCGATTTCGCCGCGCTTCAAGGCGCTGTTGCTCATAGGCACAACACGCCAGGTTGCGGGCTCAGCCTGCAGCTCAGAAACCTTGATGGCCAGACCTTCACGCTTGGAGTTGTCGGTCTTGCTGTCGCCAACGGCGAAAGCCTTGCCGAAGTTGCACTGAGTATCGCCATCACCGATGATGAAGTCCTGAGACAGCTGATGGTTCTGGTCGATAGCCTTCACAGTCTGGCGCAGCTCGTCGCCGGTCAGAGTACCAGCGGCCTTGAAGTCCCACTCGCCATCGATGTAGATGACGTAGCACTCACCGGAAGCGTTGATATGCTCATCAGCCAGGGTCTTGTAGATAGCAGGCTGCTGCCAACCCTGAGTGGTGGAGGGGTCGCTGTACCAGTAGGTGTAGGTCTTGCTGGTGGCATCGTAAGCGATGGAGAACAGCTCGTCGTTGGAGTGGTCGGCATCGTAGATGCGGCTGTAATGGGTAACCTTCACGATATCGGCAATGTAGGTGCGGCTGTTCTTGTCGATGGTGGAGTAGTTGCGCAGCTGGTAAGCATCCTTGGTCGGGGTGACAACGTTGCCGGTGGAACGGAAACCGTACATGCAGACGTACAGAGGAACTGTAGCCTTCATGTTAACATGGTTCACGGTAGCAACGGTGATATCGTACTCAACGCGGCCGTCATCGGTCTTCACGCCAGGATGCTCTTCCTCGGTCGGAGGAGTCTCGGGAGGAATCTGGGTGTCGTTGTCCAGGTAGATGTAGAACTGGGTGGACATCGTCGGGTCTTCGTTGGTGGCGGTGTCGGTGCCCTCAGCCTTGGTATCGTCAGAAACCTTAGCTTCATCAGCAGTGCCGTGGTTCCAGTTCACGCCACCCTGAGTCTGCTGGCAGTCAGAAATCTTGACGTAATGCATCTGGAAGGTGCCATCAGCCTTTTTGGTGGTATAAACGCCGTACTCTTCGCCATCGTTATACTGGCTGCCTGCAATATAAGCGGCAGGAACTGCAGTGTAGCCTTCGGCATCCTGGTCGGCGTAGACAACGGAACCGTCGTCGTTCACCTTGTAGAAGGATTTGGCGCCGATGCGGTAAACGGGAGTGCTGTGCAGCATGGTCTCGTTATTGGGATGGTTGGCAATAGCAGTATTGTCAGTGGGCTGTTTGGTGTCTTCCATTGCGTAAGCGGTGATAGGAGCCATGCAGCTGGCGGCCATTGCCATACCCATCACAGCGCTTGCAACGCGCTTGTAACATTTCATTGGGGTAATCTCCTTTCAAATAGTGGATTCGAACTAGGCCATCTCTTTTGATTCCTTTGCTCCTGCATGCATCGGGTCAAAAGTCAAGCCCTGCATATCCGCGTCCTCTCGACGCTGACTGCATCAAAACACGATGTACTTGGCAGTAATGAGGGATTCATCGCTTCCCTCGCCTGACCATTCTTGCAACATCGCAAGGCCCGTCAGTCTACCATGTGATGACTTGATGACGCAGATATGCACCATGAGTTCGCCCTTATCAGGGAGCTCTGGGGCTTACTGCTCTGAGCCACTGATTTTATTATCTGCGACTCGCACACCCACGCAAGCACAAACATCACGTTTTTTTCGCATTTTTTTCACTTTTTTTCAAATTTTTTCTTGCCTTCGCGTTTTTTACCATATATTTGATGGCTTTACCACCTTTTGTCATAGTCAATTCATAAATATATGGTATAATTTTCTCATAAAAAGTCGGAGGGAAATGATGGTTGCAGAGAAAAGAATTTACAGCACCACGGCATTGCAAAACTGCTATCGTGCATTGCGTTCCGCTCGCTGGAGTGTGAGACGTAAAGACGAGCATATGACCCGCTGCTGTGAAGTGCGTGAGCTGTATGCCAAGTGCCAGGTAAATTTGGGATGTGTTCTTTTTGACCCAGATATGTCTCCAGCCAAAGATTATCTCGACATGGTTAAAGACAAAAAGGTGACCAAAAGACGGTTAGACATCCAATTAAGAAATTGCAAGCGTTTTTTGCTGTATCAGTTTGATGAAATCGAAAAGGATATTGCCGACGCTTCTCTTGCAAAATCATCCTGACAAAGAAAAAGCTGCTCTCCGTTTTCAGGAGAACAGCTTCTTTTTTATTGATTTTCCTTGCCAAAAATCAGGTCATAAATGCCCGGAATGTCATAGGGGCTAACAATGCGCGGCGCAGGAGTATCCTTATCCGTCACCTTGAACTTTTCAGGTTCATCAGATACGATAACACTTGCGTGTTTCCAGTCGTCGCTTTTCAGGAACTGTGCATAGCGCATACCGAGCATTTCCTTGATAGACAGGCTCTTCAGCTGCATCGCGTAGGTGCAGACTGCTACTGTAGGTGCATAGTCTGTCACAACATTCCGGCAAGACAAACGGAACTGAGCCACACTTTTATCCACCGTAATGACTTCACGGGTCATGAGGTCTATAACGACCATAACGAGCTGGTCAGAATCCGTAGTGAGAGCAAAGCGGTCCTTGACAGTCGCGGGTTCAAACTGCTCGCCCGTCTTGCCATCCCGAACCATTACGCCGCAGAAAGCGTTCTCCATCTCAGAGAATTTCTCCCCAGAGTAGGATTTTACAGTGAGGGCGGCATAACGGAACCCGTTCTGAAAGCACTTCTTGATATCGAAATCTACATACTCAACGGCACCATTCTTACCGCTGCAGCGGCGGTCGCCGGAGTGGATTGCGCCAAGTGTTTCGTCCTTGGGATTCGCGTAGTACACGAACTTTGCTTTTTCCTCTCCGTAGAACACAACCGAGAGGTCCAGGTCGATGCCATTCCACAGGTCAGGGCCATCGTTTCCCTTCCAGTAAAGGAATGCACGGAGCACATTTCCGTCCGGCAGATTCGTGCGAGAGCCGCAGGCTGCAGCACGCACGGCGGAAGTGACCTGACGGGGATTATCCGGAAAAATCAGCTTATTGCAATGGCAATCCGGGTCGATGTACACGCTCTTCGGTTCGGTGTCCTCTGCGCGAAGGACCTGCCACAGCTGGTTAAAGATATCGCGTGCCACACGTTTGCAGATATCCTCAGACAAAGGTTCAATGTCCCGTTCCAGAGCTTTGCTGGCAGCGCCGTTAGCCTTGCCGGTTGCCAAATGCACAGGATTGTTGCGATTCCGAAAATGGTTGATGAGCTGGACCAGGACACGCGGTTCAATACTCTTGCATACCGAGATGAATCGGAACAGAACATTTTCCATCTGCTGTTCATTGGAGCAGTTGCGTAGCGCAAAGTCCAGGTTTCGGGCAAACATACCGGGCCGCATCATCAGGTGAGCGGAAAGCAGTTCAGCATTGACCGGTTTCTTCATAAGTTCTTGAAGCTTGGAGTTGTATGTCTCAATCTTAACGCCATTGCGAATCTTCGTAAAAATCTCATAATCTTCCTTGAAGATATAAGAGTAATCACCCGGATGCAGGCGTTCGCCCAATCGCTTGAACTCTTCGGGATGCAATGCAAAGCCCTCGTTCTTATCAGTGTGTTCCAGAAGTTCCAGCAGCTGACGACGTTCACCGCGCTTAAAGTTCCGGAATTTCGGGGCTTTCGAAAGACTCACATCCTGGTCGCTCATTGCTGCGGCCAGGCGCAGCACATCGGTAGAGCTCTTGAAATCCCTGAAGCATGCCTGTTCCCGCCATTCGGGACGAGAGATAATGCGAGACACATACAGAGCAAGATTTTCCTTGCATGGAATGTGCTTGGGTTTCATGCGGTCCATCAATTCGGACGTAAAATTCACGTCGTGCATCAGAGTATCGAAAACGCAGGACGCCTCGTCAGGAGACAGAGGAGAATGCCCGGTAATGCTCTGTACGGAATAGCGGTAGATTTCCTCCTCATCACACGCCGGAATCTGTTTCACAGCAGGAAGATGGCTGCGGTCCAATGTGGGACAGAATTTGACCGGGTCGAAATCTGGCTGCCATTCGCCGCAGGTCAGATAATTGAGGAAATTGACAACATACAGGTCCACAAGGTTGGCTTCCATTGCATCGTCCGGAAAATTCGGCCAGATGGGAGAAGTCTGAGAAATTGCCTTGCCATCCTCCGTGACACAGTCATACAGCGCAGACCAGGTCTTGAGGAAATCATTGTATTCGGCCTTGCAGCAGGCATCAAAGAGGTCTCGCGCCATAATATAGCCGTATTCCATCAATTTCATGTTCGCTGAACAGACATAGCGTTTCTCCACCGCTTTCTTCCCTTCTTGTGCGGGCATGGGTGGTACGATGCCGCGATGATGTGCAAACGTGACGCGGTTAAAATCATAAACAGTCAGCATTCAAATGACCTCCTAACAAAACAAAAATCCCGCGCCGAGAAAAACTCGACACGGGTGGATGAGACACGTAATAGATACGGAGAGCATATCCGCTAACGTGTTGAAGTCAGCAGCACAAAAAATGCGAGCCGACTTCCTTGTTCTTCTAGAAATGAAGGAAGCGGATATATAGCCGTATTGTTATGTTCTCGAGCCGTGACGGAGAGCGAAACCGCTAACATGATTTCATATCATCTTCAAGTAGAAGGAAGCGGTCTCATAGCCATACACGAAAATGCTCAAACTTTAGGTTCTTTGCTATCATTTGAGCCAGTAGATATATTGTACCACAATATATGGTATATTGCAATACTAAAACACAATATATTGTGTCTGCTTTTTATGCCGGAAACAAGATAGGCCATAGCTGCCGTGTTCAGAACGCACAACAAATACCTAGCAAAAAGCCGCCTACCCAAAAGGGCAAGCGGTATATGATTTGTTGGCATTTATTGCACCAAGCATTCAAACGTCACTGTGCCAGTCCAGTCGCCAGGAGCAAGAACTGCGCTTACGGAATAGTCTGAACTCGTTCCATCTCCAAGCATCTCAGTGCGATTCCATAAAATTTGTGCGCAGGGTACACCGTCTATAGTCGCTTGCAACTTAGGCGGTGAGGAATGCGTTGACTAAGAGTACATTTGAGGCACACTTAGTAAGTCCAAATACCCCGTGTCTCCTTTCTTTAGTTTTTTAAGATACTTTAGTCCACGCAGAATGCATGAGGTTTGACGTTTTAACAATTTTCAGCTTTTTAAGGCTTGCGGATTTTTTACCACCTCTCGATGGAGTTTTGAATTCCACGTTTACAGAACCATTCTTTTTGGTATGAGTGCCATGGACAACAAGAATTTCTCCGTTGAGAGAAACTAAATCTCCGGGATTGAGGGCCAACTTTTTTCGGCGTAGAGCGCGGTGCCCTTTACAAATTCTCTTTCCACGGTACTTGTGCAGGTTCTCGGAATCCTTTTTATGGCTGCGGCTGATTCTACCGTTGAATAAGCTTTTGCCGTTAGTCAATTCACCAGTGCGAGTGTCAATGTACTGCGAGTCATAAAACTTTTCGAGAATGCGGTTATTGCGTTTCACCTTTTCATAATGTTCAAACGCGCAGCGGTTAACTGGATGAAAGCTGCCCATTGCATACGCATCGTTGTTATGACTCTTTTCAAGATGAAGAGCAATCCGCTTTTCTTTTGTCATTGCGCCATAAGTGACGGTGACAAAATCTTTTCCAAAAGCAGCATAGAGTTCATTGACAATTTGCCACCTAACGGTGTTCATAAAAGCCGCACCGGAAAGGTCGGCAAACTTTACATTTTCTCCGAAGCCATAAAGTTTACCGCTTTTTTGGTGATTGGCAGGCGTATGGCACTTTTCGCATACTGTTATAAGCTCGCTGAGGCTGTTGCCGTGACGACCTTTCCAGTAGAACATATGATGCATATGTAAAATCGCACCTTCGGTAGCTTTACGCCCACAAACTTTACAGATATAGTTATCGCGGTAAAATACCGCTTCCCGCAAGGTTGCCAAATTGTAGCGAGGACCTTTTTGATAATCTGCGCTTTCTGGTGTGGCCTTGCCTTCCTCGATTGCTTTTACAAGCATCGTATCGAAAGAACCAACTTCTACCGTTGCATGAGTAATCGGGATTACAGATACATACCGTTCGATAAGACGGATATTCAGCTGCTTCTTATGTTCCAGAGAAGGTGCAAGCCAACCTTCGCCGCGCTTGCGGTTATCGAAGCGCGGTTTACGGTAGCGCAGTCTATTTCTGCGGGTGCGGCGCAACTTACGACAACTGTCGTGGCAGGCTTTCTCGTCCTGTAATGTATCATATTGAGCAGATACATACTCGTGAGATTGACTTTTCACACTGATGCCGATGTAGTTGTAGCCAACATCCTCACAGATTTCGATGGGTTGTGTGTTTGCTTTGCTGTCATACAGTAACTGGATAGTAAATGGATGGTGCTTAATGATTTTTGCTTTTCCGTCTTTCAAGAGTCGGCGTACCTTGCCAAGACGGATGGTAGGCATTAAGCGTTCACCACTGTTGCTGAGAACACAAACGCAAGTGCTCATG
>OLOR01000250.1_pt1 | contig 60558 bp, 56 predicted proteins | sample 1672521 | NCBI WGS metagenome assembly OLOR01 (sample SAMEA3136695, study PRJEB25190) | human gut metagenome | biome: human gut; feature: human-associated habitat; material: faeces | place: Austria | collected 2013
GTAGAGCAGGGGAAAAGGTGGAGATAATATCAAATCCTTACCTATTGCTATAAATTTTAAGAAGTACAGGAGAAATGTTAAAAAATAATGGATATAACGTAAAGGTAATTAATCTTATAGATATGGCAAAGTCCGATTGCTATAATCCGTTTTCATATATAAGAGAAGAAACAGATGTCATTAAACTAATTACAAATTTAATTGCAAATACAACGCCTAAAGGAGCTAATCCTGCTGATCCATTTTGGGAAAAAGCAGAAGGAATGTTTCTACAGGCGTTATTTTATTATGTGTGGTTAGAAGTTCCACCTAAAAGGAGAAATTTTGAAACAGTACTTAAGTTGATGGGAAAGGCTGAAGTAAAAGAAAAAGGAAAACCATCACAACTTGATATCATAATGAGTGCATTGGAAGAAACAAGTCCGTTGGGAGTAAATCATCCAGCAGTAAAACAGTATAAAAAATGTATGAGAGGAGCAGGAGATACGGTACGTTCAATTATAATAAGTGCAAATTCAAGACTGGCTTTTTTGGAGAATAAAAAAATACTTAGAATTTTGTCCAAAGACGAATTGAATCTTGCGGACATAGGAATAGGTGCAAATGGAGATTGTGAAACAAAAACTGCATTGTTTTGTGTAATACCTGATTCTGATAAGTCTTATAACTTTATAATTGGGATGCTATACACGCAGATATTTCAGGAACTTTATTATCAGGCTGATTTTAATTTTGGTGGCAGATTGCCGATACATGTTACGTTTATGCTTGATGAATTTTCAAATGTTGCACTTCCGGATGATTTTTGTTCTCTTTTATCAACAATGCGAAGCAGGGAAATAAGTTCGGTAATAATTATTCAGAATTTGGCACAGATAAAAGCATTGTTCAAGGATACATGGGAAACAATACCCGGTAACTGTGACACACTTATTTATTTAGGTGGAAATGAACAAAGTACCCATAAATATATATCAGAATTATTGGGAAAAGGGACAATTGAAAAAAAATCAAGTGGAGAAACAAGAGGACGACAGGGAAGCAGCTCAAGAAACTATGATGTACTTGGTAGAGAACTTATGACACCTGACGAAGCGAGAAAATTTGATAATAAAAAATGTCTAATATTCATAAGAGGTTTTGATCCCATTGTAGATAATAAGTTCAATCCATTTACTCATCCGACATTCAATCAGACGGCAGATGGAAAAGGAAAATCATATGAACATATACCAAGGGAGGATTCGGTTATTATCGGACCTCCCTTTGAAATATTAAATAGAAAGTCATTGGAGTACTACGAAAGATTAAAAGAGAAAGGAAAAAACGTGTACATAGACAAGCTTACAATGGCGGAATTTATGCTTCTAAAAAATGAAACAGTGATAAAAAGGTTAAAAAAGATTGAACCTCAAAAAGAAAACTCAAAAGTAGATATGGAAATATCAGGAGAGCTTGAATATCAGGAAGATATGGAAAGTGCTAATGACACAAATGAAATTAAAAGGTGGAAAAAATTAAAGGAGGATACAGTTACAAATCGAATGATTTTTTGGAAGTTCTCAAAAGGACAGTGCGATGAAGTGAAGAAGGAAATGAGGGAAGGTGTTCCTGTTAATGTGATATTAAATTATTTTTACCCAGATGTTTCTGTGGAAAAAATGAGGAAGGAAAGACAAAAATATGGAAGTTAAGAAGATAGGAGAAACTATGACGAGAAATTTATTGGAAGAAGTGAGGAAACAAAAAGATATGAAAGGTATTGGTAAAAAAATAAAAAAAGAATTATTTCCTGTTTTATCAGGTTCGGTAGCAATGATGGAAATGTTATGTACAAGAGTAATGGCAGCAGATACAAGTTCGGTTACAAAACCTCTTGATAATCTGAAAACGCTGGTTATTGCAATTATTGGAGCGATTGGTGTAATTATTCTTGCTAAAAATGTAATGGAGTTTGCCCAGGCTTATCAGCAACAGGATTCATCCACAATGAATTCAGCATTAAAAGGAATAGTGGCTGGAGTAATGATGGCAGGTATATCATCAGTTCTTGGAATCCTTGGATTTTAGTCTTAAATCATGGAAGAAAAGAGGTGATGATATTTGGATATATTTAAACTAGGACAACAGATTCTGGATTTACTGGAGATGGTATTTGGATTTTGGAATAATCAAATATCACTTGTGTTTGCACTTTTAGGACAATCTCCTGAGTCATTTAAAGATGGAGGACCTTGGGGTGTAGTTCAAAGTATTGAACCTATCTTTGTTGGAGTAGGTTCATCTTTAGTTGTCTTGTTTTTTGTAATAGGCTTTTGTTCTGAAAGTGTGGATGTGAAAGAAGATATGAGATTTGAAGTAATATTAAGAATGCTTATGAGAATAGGAATAGCAGAATGGCTTGTTGCAAACAATGTAACCATAATGAAGGCATTTTTTACTTCGGTGGGAAATCTTGTAAAACTATTAAGTGCAGGAAAAATGGTTAAGCTTACCATAGACAGTACACAGGCGGATATTATTAAAAATCTTGGATTTGGGGCAAGTCTGGTTATGTTAATTCTTACTTCAATACTATCAATAGTCATTATTATATGTGGATTTTTTCTTATATATACAGTGTATTTCAGATTTTTAAAAATACTTATCATTGTTCCGTTTGGAGCAATTGCACTTTCAACAATAAGTGGGAATAGAATGGTAAGTCATACGGCTACCACATATGCAAGATATTTTTTGTCAATTGTGTTTGAAGCAGTAACAATGGCGCTTGCAATCATTGTATGTAATGCGTTGATAAGTTCAGGGCTTCCGTCATTTACGGGAGAGTATGCAGATTGGACACAGACTCTTATTTATTTGTGTGAAATGACATTTACTATAGCTTTGACAGTTGGAACAGTAAAGGGTGCACAGGGATTAACAAGTAAGGCGTTAGGATTGTAGTAGGACATAATAATATTAAGATAAAGGCAGGTGATGAATGTGTCAGTTGAAATAAACAGAGATATAGATAAATTTAAGGAATCAGTTGTTCTTGGACTTACAGCAAAGCAATTGATTGCTTCAGTATTAAGTATTTTAGTAGGTGGGACAATTGTTGTTCTTACATATAAAAAAGTTGGCTTTACACTATCAGCATACATTGCAATACCGATTGTTGCACCAATAGCACTAAGTGGATTTTATTCTTTTAACGGAATGAGTTTTATGCAAATGATGAAGAAAAGAATTAAATTTATGTTCAAGGTTAAACCGTTGGTTTATAAATCAACAGAAAACGTGAAAGAGTTAAAAGAAGTAGCAGCCGTTATGGAGGAAGAAAATCAGAAATTAAAAAATAAAGAAGATATAAATATTAAAAAAACGAAACAAAAAATGATAAGAATACTAGTAATTAGTATTGTATTTGCACTTACAGCCATAGGCATTGCCTATGGCTGTAAATATTTATAAGGAGGAAATTAAATGGGGTTATTTTCAGATGGATTTAAGGAATTAAAAAAAGCGTCGGAACCGATTTATAAAAGTCCTAAATCCATACAGGAAACTATAGAAATAATGGAAGTATCTGAAAATGGAATATTTAGAATACAGGAAAATAAGTATTCAAAAACATATAAGTTTATGGACATAAATTATACAACAGCAACTTATGAAGAACAGGAGGAAATACTTCAAAGATATTGTAAATTTTTAAATTCACTTGATTGTTCATTTAAGATAACAATCAATAACAAGAATAAGGATATGGAAGATTTAAGAAGATATATATTACTTTCATATTTAGATGATGGATTTGATAGATTTAGAAAAATTTATAACAATATAATTGAGGAAAAAATAAAAGAAGGGAGACAGGGAATTGAACAGGAAAAATATTTAACAATTACAGTGGAGAGAAAAAATTTTGAAGAGGCAAAAGCTCAGTTTGCAACAATAGAAGTAAATGTTAAGAAGGCATTTAATGAACTTGGAACAGGAATAACTTCATTAAGTGGAAATGAAAGATTGCGAGTACTACACGATTTTTATAACTTAGGAAAGGAAGAAGAATTTGATTTCAATATAAGAGAAGCAAAGCGTGTAGGAAGAGATTTTAGAAATGATTTATGCAACGGTATGATAAAGTTTTATCAGGATTATTTTGAGGATGAAAATAAGGTTTGTAGGGCTTTGTTTTTTAAAAAATATCCAAAAAGTCTTTCGGAGGAACTTCTTAATACAATAACAATGCTTCCTGTCCATATGATTACAAGCATAGATGTTGTGCCGATTCCAAAGGATATGACAATCAAATTATTACAGAAAAAATATCTTGGTGTTGAATCGGATATTATTAAACAGCAAAGAGTGAGAAATAAAAACAATGACTTCTCAACAGAAATATCATATTCGAAAAGAATGGAAAAAAAGGACATTGAGGATATGATGACTAATGTTAGAGAAAATGATGAGAGTATGTTTTATACATCAGTAAATATGGTTGTAATGGCAGAAACAAAAGAAGAATTGGATAGTGCGTGTGAAACAATTGTGACAATAGGAAAAAGCAATGGAGTTACAATAGATACTCATCAGTTTATGCAAAGAGAAGCATTAAACACTGTTCTTCCAATTGGTGTAAGACAGGTTGAAACAATGAGAACAATGTTGACAAATTCATTAGCGGGTCTTGTTCCTTTTAGTGTGCAGGAACTCAAGGATGATGGAGGTAATTATTATGGAATTAATCAGGTATCTAAAAATATAAATGTGGGAAACAGAAAAAAACTAATAAATGGTAACGGATTTGTTTTTGGTGTTCCGGGTTCTGGAAAATCATTTTTCAGTAAGATGGAAATGGGAAGTGTTTTCTTAAAGGGTAAGGACGATGTTATCGTAATTGATCCGATGCACGAATATTTTGATATTGCAAAGACTTATGGCGGAACCATTGTTAACCTGTCTACATATACAAATAATTTTGTTAATCCTTTGGATATGGATGTATGGAACCTTGATGCAAGAGATTCAAAGGGATGGATTAGAGAAAAATGTTCTTTTATGTTTGGATTGTGTGAGCAATGTTTAAATAAGCCACTTACCCCACAGCAGCGTTCCATAATTGATAGGTGTCTTACAGATATGTATTTGGATATAGCAAGGAGCAGAGAAAAGTATATACCGGTTATGTCTGATTTCTATGAAAGATTATTAAATCAAACTGATGCTGATGAAAAGAAAATAGCTAAGGATATTGCATTATCACTTGAAATATTTGTAAAAGGTTCTCTTAATATTTTTAATAATCAGACAAATGTGGACATGAATAACAGATTTACAGTATATGGAATTAGAGATTTAGGTCAGGATTTAGCACCTATATCAATGCTTATTATGATGGAAGCAATTCAGCAAAGAATCGTAGAGAACGGAGAAAAGGGCAGAGCAACATGGTTGTATATAGATGAAATCCATGTGTTGCTTAATTCAGAATATAGTGCAAAGTATTTACAGCAGCTATGGAAGAAAGTAAGAAAACAGGGTGGATTATGTACAGGAATAACACAGAACGTAGTTGACCTTTTACAGAATTATACAGTGACTACAATGCTTGCAAACAGTGAGTTTGTAGCAATTTTAAAACAGGCAAATACAGATGCAGAAAAAATAGCAGAAGTTGTAGGTGTTTCAGAATCACAATTGGAATTTGTAAGTAACGCTCCGTCAGGAATGGGATTGATAAAATGTGGAAATGTAATTATTCCATTTGATAATACAATTGGAAGAGATACAGAATTGTATAGATTATATAATACAAATATACATGAGAAAAATTCTAAAAATTATATGAATTTAGGTACTCTAGATTTCAAATAAAGTATATGTTAATATTAAACAAATATTACTATAATTGGAATAATAAATAAACGAATCAGAAGGTGTAAATATAATGAATGAACAGCAGATTGTAGAAGAAGTAAACAGATATCTTGTAGATAAATCATATCAATATGCCATATTAATAGAGGGTGAATGGGGATGTGGAAAAACATACTTTGTAAAAAATAGACTAACACAGGAAATAAACAATTTAGAAAAAAATAGAGGAAAAAGAAAAATAAAATATATATCATTATATGGGTGTAAGTCGATTGATGAAATAAAAGAAGCTATGGCATGGACATTTGCGGAAGAGGCTTCAAAGTTTTCTGAAAATAAAGGAAAAATTAGCCAAGAAAAGGTTGAGAGCATATTGTCTACATCTAAAAGTATTATTAGTAGAATAAGGGAAAAAATTTTGCCAGATGTGAGTATAACTAATATAATAGCTAACTGGATTATGTTAAAAAATTACATATTTATTTTTGACGATTTAGAAAGATGTGATTGTCCCATTAATGAAGTTTTTGGATTTATAAATGGTTTAGTAGAACACGAAGAAACAAAGGTGATTTTAGTTGCCAATGAAAAGGAGATATCCATAAAAGAAAATAGGGAATCTAAAGAAATGCAGTATATGGTAGCTTTGAATGAAAATATTGATTGGTCAGGTGAAAGAGAAAATATTTTTGAGCAAAATAAAAGAATAAATTCAAAAATTAATAGTTCTGAATTAGAAAAAAGGAGAGAGCTTCTTTTTCAAAATGACGAATATGATAATGCTTATAAGAAAATTAGAGAAAAATTAATAGGGGTAACATTGCATTATGATCCAGATATAAAAATTATTTGTGAGAAAATAATTGGCAATGGTGTTGAAAATAATACATTAAAAAATGAACTGTTAAATTATAGTGATATGTTTTGCAATTACATGGAACAATATTCCCATAACAATTTGCGAACATTCCAGTTTTTTATTTCAAAAGTGTCGTATTTAGTTAAAAAAATGGAACAAGCATCTATTAAAGACTATGAGATAGAAGTAAGAAAATATATAATTGAAGAAACGTTTATTTGTGCAATTGAGTATAAATCGAACTATCAGGAACCTAGTGAAGAATGGGAAAGAGCACTGATAAAAGTAAGACCGAGAATGCTATCTGTAAAAATGTATGTCGAAACAGGACAGTTTATTTATAAAAACTTTAATAAAGAATTAAATAAATATGTTGATGAGCAAATTTTAAATAACATAGATAGTCAAGATCCACTTAATTTATTGAGCAACTATTATTATGAGAATTCTCAGAAATGGTGTGAAGATAAAATTGACGAAATTAAGGGAAAATTAAAAGATAATAAATATCCGACATTTTCTTATGGAAGAATTCTAATTTGTGTACAATGTCTTATTGACATAGGATTTGAATTGTCTATTGAAGAGTTTAAGAGATTAATGAGTATAAATATTTCAAAAACTGATCGTTTATATGAAATAGATTTAATTAATTTGAAATTTGAGAATCCCAAAATACGAGATAAAATCATTAGTGATATAACAGATATTAATAAGTTTATTTTGAATAAAAAAAATAAGAATAAAGCGAAAAGTGTTAGAGAAATATTAAAAGACGAAGATTGGGTACAAGAATTAGAAAATATTATTGATGAATACAATATTGTGTATGATTCAGATGTAAATATTTTTCACGAAATATCTGTATCTGAGTTGAAAAATACAGTAATTAATTCATCATCTGAAAATATCATTAAATTCAGACGTATTTTAAACTCATTATATCCATTGGATTATTGCAGAAAAGTTAATTGCTTAGATGATGTGGTATTATTGAAAGAATTGAGAGAGAATATAGACCCTCAAGAGATTAATGATTTAATTGTAAGAAAAAATCTAGAGTGGTTAATAGAGCAAATTAAAGAAACAGAAACTATTTATTTAAATAAGTAGAGAAAGGGTATATATATAAATATGAGTAAGATATTGCATTTGTCAGATATACATTTTGGAAGAAATTATAGCGAATATAATGAAGATGGAGTGTTTGATAGGAAGGAACTAATTTTAGAAGAATTAATAGAATGTATTTCAAAAATGGATAAAAAACCAGAACATATAATCGTGACTGGTGATATTGCGTGGTGGGGAAAAGAGAAAGATTTTAACGAAGCATTAAAATGGTTTGAAAAGTTATTAAAAGAATTATCATTACGTGGTAGTGATATTACATTTTGTCCTGGAAATCATGATATTAATAGAAATTATGGATATTATAGATGTGATATAACTAAGGATACAAAGGTGAAAGATATAGATGAACTATATGATTATTCAAATGTACATAAAATGGAGGAAACATTATATAACTATGATGAATTTTGTGCCAAACTTGGTGTAATACCTTTTCATTACCCTAAGAATAGCAAGCAAGAGTCAAGTTATAGCATTGGCTATAAAGACATTGAATTAGAAGAAAATAGAAAAATTAGAATAGTATCATTCAATACAGCGTTACTATCATATTTGAAAGATTATCCCGATGATGCAAATTTTATTGGAAAGAAACAAATAGAAGATTTATTAAATTATAAAATATTAGGTGATAGTGAAATATATACGATAGCAATTTTTCATCATGCAGAAAGATTTTTACATAAGAATGAAATTTGTGAATATGACGGGAGAGAAGCTACTTTACCTAAGTTACGCAAAAGTGCTAATTTAATTCTTTGTGGGCATACAGAAACAGGTGGCAGACCTGTTCTATATCAACAAAGTAATGGTGCATATATGTTAACAGGAGGAGCCGCATATTTTGATGATTTACATCCTAATGCATATTCTTTAATCGAAATAAAAGATGAATCAAAGAAGCCGGAAATATACCCGTATACCTATGAGAATAACAAATGGAAAGAATATAAAGAACATCAGAAAAAAATAAAAAAATTGGAGATGAAAATCATTCCAGATATTGGAGTAATAAGAGGTCGTGGGATTTTTGAGATGAATTTAGGCTTGGATAAACATATTATTAAAATCAATAATTTACGAATATGTGAAAAAGATGAAGAATACTGTTATTTAGATAATGAAGATGATCCAACCAGACTAATAAATATTAAAAGTTGTGCACCAATTAAAAATAAGGGAAATTCATATTTTGAAATAGAACAATCAAATTTGAAAAGTAGTAGTGTTAGAGCACGTTTAGAAACCTTAAAATCATTCGAGTTTATTAATAAGGCTAAGAATAGTAGTGAAAAATCTTCTTTTAAAATATATAATTCAAGTGGACAAGTATATTATTCAGGAGAAAAAATAGAAGGAAATATACAGTACCAAGGTGAGTGGATAGAAATATTAGAAAAATTAAAAAGGATAGAGGATTATTTTGATATTAGAATTCAGTGTCCGCAAGAATGTAATTCAGATTTAATAAATAAAATTATTGATTTGATAGATGGTAAAGAAGTTAGTATGCCTAATTTTCAACAAGTTACAGTTCCGTTTGATGATGTGAAAAAAATAAAAGAGTTTTTACATAGCATAAGATTAAATAAAAAAATATATTTAGTAAATGATAGTATTTATTATTGCGATTTATTTGGAAAACAGTTTTCTTTAGGAAAATTAAAAATGGTATCAGGACCATATACAGTTAATAGGCTAGATGCTTGTTACAAGATATTAACATTTGGAAGTGGGGATATACGAAAACTTACTTTTAATAAGTGTGATAATACCCAAACGTATATTTTTATAGATAAAGGAGATTTTGTATTAAGGAAGCCTTTTATTAAGATAAATTTAAAAGCAAAGTGGAATGATAGTATATGGGCAGAGAAATAATAAAGTAATTTAAATAAAGCCATTACAAAGCCAGAGCTTTGTAATGGCTTTATTTACGTCAGGAGGAAAAATGGAGAAAAAAAGAAGGAGCATACATAGTCGTGATATGCCAAATTTTAACAGAAATGATACTGACAAAAGAAAAGTTATAAAGGATAAAAAGAGTATATTAAAAAGTGGTGGAAAAGTAATTGCACAAAAAAAGATGTTGGAGTCTGTAGAACAGTTAGATGGTGGTAAAGAGATAAGAGAAGCATTAGTAACGGCATCAGTTATTACAAAACCTTTTACCAAGGTGGCAAAAATTACAGGTAAAAATATAAAAGAACAGGTAAAACAAAAACATATAAAGGAAGAGCACATAAAAAGTGTAAGAGGAAAGAACAGAAGTAAAAAGAAACAATTGCATAGTAAAGATTCAAACAACTTGCAAAAAAAAGAAAAGAACAAAACGGTACACCGCAAAGATAAAAGTGTAAAATCCGATTACAGAAAATTTGAGCAGAGAAGTAAGGAAAATGTAAAAAGAACTAAGGATGTCGGTTCGGACAAAGTAAAAAAACAAAAATTAAATTATGTGTTAAGCAAATTGAAAAACAATAAATCAGATACAAGTGCAAACGTGAAAACATTGGATAGCGTAAAAAATATATTAATAAAAGCAGTAATGTGTTTATTACCATTTGCTTTAGTTCTTCTTATGATTGTATGCATTGCAGCCATAATAATAGCTCTTGTAATTGCACTTATATATAATTCACCATTTTCAATATTTTTTCCACCACTTGAAAATGGAGATACAATAATGACAGTCACCAGTCAGTATGTAGCAGAATTTAACAGAGAAATAAATACGTTAGTATCGGAACATAAAGAGTGTGATATTGGAAAGATAGTGTATAAAGATTATGAGGGAACATCAAATACCCCATCAAATTATTATGATGTAATGAGTGTTTATATGGTTAAATATGGAATTGGAAACACGGCAACAGTAATGAATGAAAATGCAAAGACAGAGTTAAAAACAGTATTTGACGATATGTGTACATACACAACTTCCATAAATGAAGAAAAGATTAAAAATGACAAGGGAAAGAAGGAAAAGAAAAAAGTATTATACGTTAATGTAAGTCTGAAAACATATTATCAGATGGAAACAGAATATAGTATGAACGAAAATGAAATAGAACTGTTGAATTCACTTATGAGTTCGGATGCAATGTTGGCATTAGGATATAATAATGGAAATTCAGGAACAGTAAATGGTGGAAATAAGAAGTCCTCATTATCACAGGAAGAAATTAACGAAATATTAAATGGAGTAACTGATATCAATGCAAATGCAGTTTGCTCATTTGTGTTATCAAAAGTAGGATATCCATATAGCCAGCCACTTAGAAATTCAGGAACACATTTTGATTGCTCATCATTAGCATATTATGCTTGGAAAAGTGCCGGAATATCGGTAATGTGTGATGGGGCAAATACAGCAGCAGCTGAAGCAAAATGGTGCAATGATAATGGGTGTGTTGTAAAAGAAACAAATTTAAAGCCGGGAGACCTAATTTTTTACAGTTATTCAAATAATGGAAGATATAAAAATATCAGTCACGTGGGAATATATGTAGGAAAGGGTAAAATGGTGGAAGCAGTTGACGAGGCAACAGGAGTAGTATTACAGGATTATCATAATGGTTCGCTAGTTATGATTGGAAGACCTAACAAAAATAAAAAATAATTTAAAAAAGGAGTAGATTTTTTCTGCTCTTTTTTGATTGGAGGAAAAATGAAGGAAATGTATTTAAGATATATGGAGTTTTTAATTGGAGAACTTCATAAGGAATGGGAAAACAGTGGTTCAGAGACAGAAAAAGTTGTGTTAACTAAGGACGAAGCAAATGAACTAAAAAGAAAAGTAATGTTAAACATAGTAAGGCAGCAGGATGGTATTGACAATAATCAAAATATCATGTTTACGGAAAGCATTAAAATGTCAAAAGATAACTTTATTATGTTAAGAATTATTAAGAAACTGCTGGTGGAAATAAAAAAGGAGACAGATTTTGTCACGCTAAATTTAGATAAAGATGAGTATGAAAAATACACAAGTTTGGTGAAATTGAAAGAAGGTGACTAAAGTGGGAAAAAAGTACAAAATTATATATGCAGATCCACCATGGCAATATAGAGTTTACTCCAAAAAAGGTCAGGGAAGAAGTGCGGAGAATCATTATCACACAATGAATATTAAAGATATAATGGCTCTTCCAGTCGATAAAATCGCCGATAAGGATTGTATTTTATTTTTATGGATAACATTTCCATGCCTAAAAGAAGGAATAGAAGTAATGGAAAGATGGGGATTTAAATATAAGACGTGTGGCTTCAATTGGGTGAAAAGAAATAAGAAAAAGAACACGTATTTTATGGGACTGGGATTTTGGACACGTTCAAATTCGGAGGTATGTCTGATAGGAACAAAAGGACAACCTAAACGTGTATCAAAGTCAGTGTCGCAGATATGTGATGCAAGAATAATGGAACATAGTAGGAAACCAGCAGAAATAAGGGAACGTATAGTTGAATTGTGTGGCGAATTACCACGTATTGAACTATTTGCAAGAGATAAAGTAAAAGGATGGGATAGCTTAGGAGATGAAATTGATGGAAAGGACATAAGAGAAGCGTTAAGGGAGGTTATAGAAAAGAATGAGTGCTGATTACAAGGTACAGAGACTTTACGATGAATATATTAAGGATATTGTATCAGATTCAGATAAATGGAAAAAATTTTTAGAATTAACGGGAAGATTATACAGATATGAATTTGATAATATTTTAATGATGTATGCACAGCGACCAAACGCAACTCTTGTGGGAGATTATGATTCATGGAAAAAGGTAGGAAGATATGTAAAAAGAGGAAGTAAGGGAATTGCAATTTTTCTATCGAAAGTTTTGAAACCACATATGCGATATGTATTCGATATATCTGATACAGCAGGAAGAAATGTTAATCTCACATGGAATTTAAATGATTATAATTTAAAATTTATGGTAGATGAACTGATTGACGAGGGAAAAATTCAACCATATATAAGTAATGAAAAAAATAATTTACAAAAGCTCTTAAAGAACTATACAAAGCTAAATGTGCGATCTATAATAAGGGAGAAATCAGAGGTTATGATTTCAGAACTTAATCAGATTACAGGTGGTGTGATTAAAGATAGAGATAATAAAACGCAGGGGCCTACAGTAGAGGAAATGTTATATAAAAGTGTTTTCTATGCAGTAGGAACAAGATGTGGATTTAACATGTCTTCTGAAGAACAAGATATGAATTTTATAATAAATATATCTGGCGAAGATAATATATACCGTTTTGGTTCCCTTGTATGTGACGTATCCTGTAGTGTTCTTAAAGAGTTTAATTACAGAGTAAGACATATTGAAAATGAAAGGAGAGTCACAAATGGAAGAAATGAGACTGATGTACCACAAGAAAGCAGATGGAATGTTGTATCCCAACCTAAAACTGCCGGAAATTCAGAAAGAAGATTTGACGCAGGTGGGAAAATACGGGATGATGGCAGCAGAATATCTGAAAGAGAACGAGAGAAACAGGTACAACACACTTTATCGTTTAGGGAGATTAGGCGAAAAGATGAAGGAAGTGGACGAGGAAGCCAACAATTTATTGGAAACATTAATGAGGAATTATCTAAAAATACACAAGCCGAAGGAGCCATCTTCAACAATGGAAATGTGGAAGATAAGGGAGCAGGCAAAAATGATGGCGGAAGAAGTAGTTCTGAAGCAGATAGTGTACAGATTTCATTAGAGAGTGTATCTGGAACGGAAGAGAATATATCTATTGATGAAGAAATAGAAAGAGAATTAGAAGAAATTGATTCATTAGGAATAGGAAAGGAAGCAGGTTTTGAACAGGCTTCCTTTTTCTTTGATGAAAATACAAAAGAAATAGGAATATCAGATGAAAAAAGGGTAAAGAATTTACCAAGCGGGAAAAAAGAGAAATATACATACTTGAATCCTAAAAATGTAAGGATTGTGCCGCATGAATATATAGTTACAGTATTGTTAAAAGGAACGGGTTTTGCAGGGGGCAAGGAAAGAGTATATAACATTTATAAAAATGTTGCAAAGGCATCGGAACGTGAAAAATTAATTAAAAAGGAATATGGTTTTGGTGGAGCCGGTTGGCCAATAGAGAATTATGGACTACATGGATATGATACATTTAAACCACAGGGTATAAGATTTCAGTGGAGAGATATAGAAGGGGAAAAAGAAGGCTATTTAAGTTGGAAATCTGTAGAAGAAGAAATTGGAATTCTTATAAATAAAGGAATTTATTATGAAAAAATCAATGAGGAAGAGATAATAGGAGATTATGACATTCCCGATGAGGTTTTTGAAATGGACAAAAAACCAATAGCGGATATGGAAAAATCAAAGAAAGATGATTCAAATAAAAACGATGTATTATTAAAAAACAATTATCATTATAATTTATGGGAAATAGAAAAGGGAGGTGCAAAAACAAGATATAAATGGAACGTGGAAGCAATAAAAACACTAAAAAGAATTGAGAAAGAAGAAAGAATTGCAAATATGGAAGAGCAGAAAATACTTTCGCGATATGCAGGATGGGGAGGATTATCGGAAGTATTTGATGAAAAAAATAACTTATGGAAGGATGAATATAGAGAAATAAAAGAATTGTTGACACATTCCGAATATGACAATGCTAGAGCAAGTGTAAATAATGCTTTTTATACATCTCCCGAGATTGCAATGTGCATAAATCAGAAAATTTCAAGCTTTGGAATATCTAAAGGAAACATTCTTGAACCATCAATGGGAATCGGTAATTTTTTTGGAAGTATGCCTGCTTCAATGAACGAATGTAAACTATATGGTGTGGAAATAGATGAAGTTACGGGAAGAATAGCAAAACAGCTTTATCAAACGGCTAATATTACAATATCAGGATTTGAGAAAACGAATTTTAATGACAATTTTTTTGATATTGCTATAGGAAATGTACCGTTTGGAGATTACAAAATATATGATGCAAAATATAATAAACTTAATTTTCGGGTCCATGACTATTTTATTGCAAAAACACTCGATAAGATAAGACCGGGAGGAATAGCAGCTTTAATAACAACAAAAGGAACTATGGACAAAGCTAATCCAAATGTAAGAAAATATATTGCACAAAGAGCAGAACTTGTGGGTGCTGTAAGACTTCCAAATAATGCATTTAAAAACAATGCAGGAACAGAGGTTACATCAGACATTCTTTTCCTGAAAAAAAGGGAAAGGCAAATAGATATAGAACCTGACTGGGTGCATCTTGGTTATACAAAAGACGGTATACCGATTAATTCATATTTTGTCGAACATCCTGAAATGGTATTAGGAAAAATGGAATATGATACAGGAAGATATGGAGTTGAAAGTCACTATACTGTTTGTGTAAATAATGATGAAAATTTTAATATGTACGAAAGCCTTAGCAATGCACTAAATAATGTTAATACTTCAATATCAGATTTTGAAATAGAGGAAACAGAGAAGAATGATGAAGTAATTATTGCAAATTCGGATGTTAGAAATTATACATATTCTTTTATGGAGGGCAAACTCTATTTTAGACAAAATTCAAAAATGTATTTAAAAGAATATTCAAAACTAACAATAGATAGAATTAAAGCTCTTAACGAAATACGAATTATAACAAGACATATTATTAAAATACAGTCGGAAGGATGTAGTGAAGAAGAATTAAAAAATGCTCAAAGAGAATTAAATAATAGTTATGATACATTTGTAGATAAGTATGGAAGAATTACTTCAAGGGCAAATGACAGAGCATTCCGTGATGATGCAGACTATCCTTTGTTGTGCTCTCTTGAAAATGTGGATGAAAATGGTTATGTTACTAAGGCTGATATGTTTTATAAACAGACTATCAAACCAGAATTAACAATAAACAGAGTTGAGACAGCAATTGAGGCATTGAATATTTCGATAAATGAATATGGAAAAGTAAACATTCCATTTATTTTGAGCATATACATACCAGATATAAGTGGAGAAGTAGGAAAAAATGTGGAGAGTGGTAAAACTAAAAGAAAAAAATTAATTGAAGAACTTAAAGGAATTATATTTTTGAATCCAACGCAGTATGATGAGAAAAATCCGGATGAAGGATGGGAAACTTCAGATGAATATTTGTCTGGAAATGTTAGAAGTAAACTTGTAATAGCAGAAAGATTTGCAAAGGAACAGCCGGAATTATTTCAAATAAACGTGGAAGAATTAAAAAAAGTCCAACCAATAGACCTTGATGCTTCGGAGATTGATATAAGGATAGGAACAACATGGATTGATGAACAGGACTATGAGCAATTTATTTATGAATTGCTTGGAAGACCACAAAGAGTAAGGGCAATAAGAAGTGGAAAGTATTCATCAGGTATTATTGTTCATCTAAATAAATATAGTATGGAATGGTTTATAGAAAATAAATCAAAGGATAAGCATTCTGTGGCAGCTTCCAAAACATATGGAACAAGCCGCATGGATGCTTATTATATTTTTGAAGCAGCACTTAACCTAAAAACCGTAACAGTAAGAGACAAAATTGATGACGGAGATGGAAAATATCATTATGTGATTAATAGAAATGAAACAATGCTTGCAAGAGAAAAGCAGAATCTTATTAAGGAAAAATTTAGAGAATGGATATTTGCGGATCCGGTTAGACGAAAGAAGTATGTTGATTATTACAATGAAACATTTAACAATATAAGACTTCGTGAATACGATGGCTCGGTACTTTCATTTCCGGGAATGAATCCTGAAATAGAGTTGCGACCTCATCAGAAAAATGCGGTAGCAAGAATTCTACTTGGAGGTAATACATTACTTGCCCATTGTGTGGGAGCAGGAAAATCATTTGAGATGATGGCAGCCTGTATGGAACAAAAAAGACTTGGTCTTGCAAATAAAACAGTAATGGTAGTTCCAAAAGCATTGATAAATCAAACAGCATCTGAATTCTTGAGATTATACCCATCTGCAAACATTCTAGTAACAACCGAACGTGATTTTGAAAAGAGTAGGAGACAACAGTTTATATCAAGAATTGCAACGGGAGATTATGATTGCATAATAATGTCTCACTCGCAGTTTGAAAAAATCCCAATTTCAGCAGCGAGAAAGGAGAGAATGCTTAATGAACAAATAGAGCAGATAGCATATGCCATAGAGGAGACAAAAGAAAAGAATGGTGAGCGCTGGACTGTTAAACAGATGGAAGCACAGAAGAAAAAGCTTCAAGAACAATTAAAGAGTCTTGCTGATGAGGAGAGAAAAGATGACCTGATTACTTTTGAGGAACTTGGCATTGACTGCCTGATGGTGGACGAGGCACACAATTACAAGAACCTTGCAATATTTTCAAAGATTAATAATGTATCGGGTATCAGCAGTTCAGGTGCAAAAAAGTCAACGGACATGCAGCTTAAATGTCAGTACATCAATGAGATAAATCCTGGAAGAGGAATTGTTTTTGCAACGGGAACTCCAATCAGCAATACGATGTGTGAAATGTATGTTATGCAGAGTTACCTGCAGCAGGATACGTTAGAGCAGATGGGAATATACCATTTCGATTCATGGGCAGCAAACTTTGGCGAGGTTACAACAGCTTTGGAACTGACTGTTGAGGGCAGTGGATTTCGTATGAAAAGCAGATTTAATAAATTTACTAATTTGCCGGAACTTATGAATATGTTTAAGCAGGTGGCAGATGTACAGACGCAGGATATGTTAGACCTTGATGTGCCAAAGTTAAGAGGTGGAAAATACATTATCGTAGAGTCAGAGCCCGACTGGTATGTAAGACAGGTCATGGAAGATTTTGTTGTGAGGGCAGAACGTATCAGAAATGGCGGTGTGGATTCCAGTGTTGATAATTTTTTGAAAATAACACATGAAGCAAGACTGCTTGGAACGGATGCGAGACTTCTTGATAAGGATGCACCAAATAATCCTGATGGAAAGCTAAATAAAGTAGTGGATAACGTAGTATTTGAATATGAAAAGGCAGAAGGTGAGGGAAAAATCGGTTGTCAGCTTATATTTTCAGACATAGGAACACCCGGAGGAAAAGATTTCGATGTGTATAATTATGTGAAATCTGAACTGATAAAAAGGGGAATACCTGAGAATGAAATAGCATTTATTCACGATGCCAAGACGGAGGCACAAAGAGAAGTATTATTTAAGGAGATGAGAACAGGAAGAAAGAAGGTTCTTATCGGATCAACCGACAAGTGCGGTACCGGTGTAAATGTTCAGACGCACCTTGTGGCACTCCATCATATCGACTGTCCTTGGAAGCCTTCAAGCATTGAGCAGAGAGAAGGAAGAGGAATCAGACAGGGAAATGAAAATGAGGAAGTTGCAGTATACAGATATGTCACAAAAGAAACATTTGATGCATACTCATGGTCGCTTGTGGAAAACAAGCAGAGGTTTATAAGCCAGATAATGACGAGCCGGACGGTGTCAAGAACCTGTGAAGATATTGACGAGGCAACGTTGTCCTATGCAGAGATTAAGGCGGTTGCTACAGGAAATCCATTGATAAAAGAAAAGATGGTGCGTCCGTAAACCGCCACTTTGTTGGCGGTGCGGTCTAGTTAAAATACTCCCTTTAGCAAGGAGTAGGTAAAAGTATTAACGTGGAGAAATTCACAACCTATCATTCTACAACTTATCTGATTTTGGAAACAAAACAGGGAGTGTAGCATGTTGTTGTCTGTGTACAGACAGATAGCAGGGCAACGATTAAAATTCCTAATAAGTAGCCTTGCCGTGAGAATGAAAATTCGTATATGAGGGTAAAAGCTGGATTGCTTTAACGATAGCCAGAGCTTGGGTATAGCCTTTGCCCCTGCACGAACGGAATTGAAACGTGCAGTATCTTGGCAGTTATATTTCCATTTTGTATAACTGCGTAATACTCAAGATAAAGCAACCATGAGTAGTGTGTAAATGGCGAAAGTCGTACTCCGACAATACGAAAAGCTAATGTTTTAATTAGGCTAAACGGAGATTACCTAAACCCGAAAGGGCATGGTAACAGAGCTTCCGTAGTAGTCCGAGGAACCTGAATTAACAGGTAAAGCTGTAAAATCAGATGCGGGAAAGCCGCCCACATGGCGAAGGGAAGCAGTAGGTTTGGAAAATACAAAGAAAGGAAGGTGCGTGAGGCATTGAGAAATCCAATTAACGTATTGAAAAGCTTAAGCGAGAAATCGCAGGAGAAATCGTATAAGTACCAAAGGTTATACAGGAACTTATACAATCCGGAGTTTTATCTGCTGGCATATCAAAATATTTATGCCAACAAAGGCAGTATGACACCGGGAGCAGATGGCATGACCATTGACGGTATCAGCATGGCTCGAATTAACAGAATTATAGAGAGTATGCGAAACCAAAGTTATCAGCCAAAACCTGCAAGACGTGAGTATATCAAGAAGAAAACAGGCAATAAGAAAAGACCGCTTGGTATTTCTTCCGCTGATGATAAACTGGTGCAGGAAGTAGTCAGAATGATACTGGAAAGTATCTATGAGGGAAGTTTTTCTGCTAAATCACATGGTTTCAGACCAAACAAAAGCTGTCATACAGCACTGATACAGATTAGGAAAACTTTTACAGGTGCTAAATGGTTTGTTGAGGGCGATATAAAAGCGTGTTTCGACAGTTTTGACCATGCAGTGCTTATCTGTATTTTGAGAAAGCGTATAGAAGATGAAGCATTTCTAAATCTGATATGTAAATTCTTAAAAGCAGGATATATGGAACAGTGGACATTTAATAAAACTTATTTCGGTATTCCACAGGGTTCGGGCTGTAGTCCGATACTTGCAAACATTTATCTGAATGAATTGGATGAGTTTATGCAGGAATTAAAGGATAAGTTTGATGTTGGAGACTGTAACAGACGTAAAGTGTCCTATGAATATGAAAGTGTAAGGGGGAGGGCAAAACGCTTGAAAAAGAAATATGCCAAAGACTGGAATAAAATCAGTAAAGAAGAACGTACTCGTCGTGCAAAAGAAATTAGAGATTTAAGGGCAATTTATACAAAACTGCCACGTTATGAAGCACGAGACGAAAACTTCAAGAAGATACAGTATACAAGATATTGTGATGATTTTCTGATTGGAGTGATTGGAAGCAAGGAAGATGCAGAAATGATAAAAGCAGAAGTTAAGAAATTCCTTGCGGAAGAGTTAAATTTAACACTTTCGGACGAAAAGACAAAAATTACTCATACCAGCAAATGTGCAGATTTTCTTGGATATAAGATTAAAGTATCAAGAAATGATGGTATAAAAAGAAGAAAGGGAGGTGTAAAATCAAGACCATTTAGTGGTGTGGTCAAATTATATGTGCCGAAAGAAAATTGGGTTAAGAAACTGCTTGAATATGAAGCAATTAAAATTGTAACTGATGAAGATGGTAACGAGAAATGGAAAGCCATGCATAGTGGCAAAGTTCTGAACAAGAGCGATATTGAGATTTTAAGTGACTACAATGCAAAGGTAAGAGGCTTATTTAATTATTATTGTATTGCTGATAATGCCTATGTAATAGGAAAATTTGGCAGGGCAATGAAATACAGCATGATGAAAACTTTTGCGTTCAAGTACAAGACAAAAGTCTACAAAATTAAAAAGAAATATGTAAAGAATGGAGATTTTACTGTTAGTTATGAAACAAAGCAGGGTTTGAAAACTTCTGTATTTTATAATCAAGGCTATGGTAAAAGAGACAGCTCTGTTGCTGGGCAGGTGGAATTATTACCACAGTATAAAAGATACGACAGACCAAACAGCCTTGCAAGAAAATTGAAAACCAAAACGTGTGAATTGTGCGGTGGTTATTGTACAGAGTTGGAAATTCATCAAGTTAAGAAGCTTAAAAGTCTCAAAGGTAACAGTGAGTGGGAAAGACTTATGTTAAAGCGTAGGAGAAAAACACTTGCAGTATGCCCTAAGTGCCACGAACAAATTCACTCCTGTGATGAAAAACGATAAGTTGAACTTATGGCGAGCCGTATACATCGAGAGGTGTACGTACGGTTTTGGAGGGAGTATGGTACTGTCGAAGTAGATGACAGACTGTGCTTACCTCATGAAGTGGATAATGATGTGCAGAGACTGAAGCTTTTAAAATCATCTTACGACAGCCAGCGGTATAAACTGCAGGATAACTTTATGATTAAGTATCCAAAAATGATACAGGCGGCAAAAGAAAAACTACAAAGGGTAAGCAGTGATGCAGGAAAGGTAGTGGCAGAACTGAAACAGCAGTCTGACTTTGGAATTACGTTAAATGGCGTGTTTATGGATAACAGAACCGATGCCGGAAACCTGATTATTCACATGATTCAGGAATTAAAAGGAATGGAAGAAAAGGTAATCGGCAGTTACCGGGGATTTGACCTTGCAGTATTGAAAGACGCATTGGGGCTTAAAAAGATTGTCCTGAAAGGCGCAGGCGACTATGATACGGAAATATCCACCAGTCCGGTGGGACTGATCGTAAGGCTTGAAAACCTGTTTGAGCAGATACCGGAGAGGGAGACTTTCTTAAAGAAGAAAATAGAAAACTACGAAAGAGATATGGAAAGTTCCAAAGAACAGTATGAGAAACCTTTTGAGTATGAGGAAGAATTAAACCGGAAACTGGCAAGGCAGAGTGAACTGAATAACCTATTAGACCTTGAAAACGGAAAGGGGGTGGATGAAGATTTAGGTGGTCTGAAAGAACAGAAACAGATAAAAGAAGTTTTTGAAAAAGAACCGGAAAGAAATCAATGGGAAAATGCACCGGCAAAGGTGCAGAGCATGGCACTGTAAAACGCAGTGCCTTTTATAAAATAAAAGGAAGAAAAGGAGAATTTTATTATGAAGTATACAATTAAAGTAAACGAAGTAAACAAAGAAAGTAACATTAAGACAATGGCAACGGTAGTATTTGACGACAGTTTTAAGGTTGGAAGTATTGCAGTAGTGGAAAGAAATGATGGGGAGTTATTCGTGGCAATGCCGCAGTTTCGCTCCAGCAGTAAGGATAAGTATGGAAATGACGTTTATAAAAGTGTCTGCAATCCAATCACAAAAGAGTTTCGGCAGGAATTGTTTGACAACATCCTTGACACTTATCAGAGTGAGCAGAAAGAAAGGACGCTGGAAACAAGAGATGGAAAAGCGTTACAGTTTAAGGTATCCGTCGTTCCGTTTGAGAGAGCAGGCAGCAACATGAAAGGTATTGGAAGAATTTATTTCAATGACTGCTTTGTTGTCAATAATGTGTCCATCTTACAGGGAAAGGAAGATTTATTTGTATCTATGCCGTCCTATAAGACAAAGCAGACAGATGAGCAGGGAAAGGCTGTTTATCAGGATGTGTGCTATCCTGTAACGAAGGAATTTAGGGAAGTGTTGTATGGTGAGATGATTGATGCTTATCATACTGCAATGGATAGAACAGCATCAAAAGGTGATGATTTCATGGTGCCGGAAGATACGGAGTTGCCAATAATGGAGCAGGGAGCAAGGTAGGATAAAATAGCGAGCCATAGCAAAAAGCGGTATTCACTTCCATGGGGGAGTGGGTATCGCTTTTAGTCGTTTATGTAGTTTTATCCATTAATAATAATAGTTTGGACAAATATTAAAAGTTGCAGTAATTACATTGATACTATGTATGCTAAAATTCATTAGGGTAGTAATATTATTATGCATTGAATAAAGAAATAAATATATAAAGATATATTGTAAGCGTCAAAAATCTTTAGGGTTTTCCATTTACCTTGTTATTTGACGCTTACCATATACATACCATCATCAAGGTATTTAACCGATGAAATGATGGTACAACTTGCAAATACATTAGATACATAGAAAATTTGTAATATGTATATGTTGACTTAAATTCCACATGATAGACGGTATTTATTGATATATTAAAAAAGGATGTTAATACCAAAGAGGATTAACATTCTATTTGTGTGAAAATAATTAGATACTGTTAATAAATGGATATGGAAATAAAAGTTAAATGTATAAGAGTGTAACTAAAAGTAGTATAAATATGTATTATTGAACATTTTAAATAAATAAATAAATTATATAATAATAAAGAAAATGAAAGAAAAAGTATAAAGAAACAGATTTGAATCTGTAGATATTCAGAACGATGTAGACTAGATACAAAAATAAAAAAATAGGAGAGTGTGTTAATGGAAAATGATATTAAAGTATTAAGCAAGATAAATTGCTTAAAGGAACAAAACGGATATTATGAGATTAATAGTCCATATGGTCAGCAAATAACAAATGAACAAGGAAAATATATAGTTGAAAAAATAAATATTAATCAAGATATTGAGACTATTTGTACATCCCTTTCTCAAAGTTATAAGTTAGATAAGAAAACAGCGGAAGAATACGTATATGATTTTTTGTCTGAATTAAAAAATTTGGAAATAATAGATTTTGATGAAACATATTTTAGTGAGCTGGTTAAAAAAGAAGAAATTAATGTTGCAGGAGAACGAGAATACATAAAACTTGTTAAGGCAATAAGAACAAATTTAGAAAATGATAAAAATAATATTTTTTCGATATCAAATGATTCTAAATATTTTAATGAATATTCAGTTAGAACAAAAAGTTTTCATCATATCGAAAATTACTTTTTTGAATATGATGACGATAAAAAAAGTATAAAAAATATTATTGGCATACAGAATATGAACAAAGTAGATATTCCTATTTCAATTTGTCTTATTCAGCATGCTGGGGACTATAAGTCTTTGCTATCGTTTTATTTCAAAGTTGAAAAAAAGATGATGCAGATGAAAAAGTATAAAATAAAGATAATATTTAATGAAGAAAATGTTACTGAGAAATTGTTGGAATTTTTAAAAGAAACTGGAATTGAATTGGAAGCTAAATTAATAAAAGAAGATGGACAACACAATCAGTTGATATATTCAAAGTTATTGGAGGATGTAACAATATGAATGATAAAGTAGTAAAAAATGAATTATTAGAAGTTATTAAAGAATGTACATCAATTGTATATGAGGATGTAGATATTAGACCGGAGACAGATATTATCAAAGATTTAGGATTTGACTCAATAACGATCATGGAACTAGTGATAGAAATTGAATCTAAATTTAATATTGAGTTTGATGATGACTTACAGTATGAAGATATATTTAATATAGACAAATTGGAAACTTATATTTTAAAAAAGATAAATGAAAAGGAGATAAATATAAATGATAAAAAATAATATAAGTGAAGAAAAAATGTTAAAACTTAAAGGGTTCTTAGACAGAATAAATTATCATTTAATGATGACTATGATTCTTGGAGAAGCTACATATTTTACGAATCCAATTCCAGATTATTATACGGTAAAAAGAGAATTAAAGAAAGTAGATATAAAATATCAAAAACTAATATCTTTTTTTATGTTAGGAGAGCCAGTTGAAAGAAAAATTTTAGATTTAGAATTAGATAGTGATGTAATAGAGCATCTATATGAGTTGGAAATTATTAATTGTGATGAGGAAGATTATTGGCTGAACAATTATATTCTCACATCATATTGTAATTGTTATTTTTTAGTTAGCAATATATATTATTATCCAACTTGTCAAAATCAAGTTCAAAAACCATATATAGGATTAGACAGTTACTGGCTATCACGCATTATTGTTAATCAAGTTAGTGGAAATGTATTAGATTTATGTACTGGTAGTGGCATTCAGGCTATTCTTTCGGCAAAAACGGCAGATAAAGTGGTTGGAATAGATGTGGATGAACAATCAATTGAAATAGCAAAATTTAATGCATATTTGAATGGTGTACATAAAAAGGTAGATTTTAAGTTGGGGAATTTGTATGAACCAATTAATGAATATGTTGAGTTTGACTATATTACATCAAATCCTCCGTTTATTCCAATTCCCGATTCCGTGGAATTTCCTATAGCTGGCGATGGTGGAGAGGATGGAAAAGACATAATAAGAAGAATTTTTTTGGGTTATAGAAAACATTTGAAGCTTGGTGGAAAGGGTATAATGATTGGTCAAGCAATCGGGGATTCAGAAAGAGTATTTATATCAGAAGATATCAGAAGTATTTTAATCGGGTTGGATTGTACAATCTATTATAGTGGTAAGACACCAATTGAAAATCAAGCTTCACAATTTGCAGAGCTAGCAACAAATATAAATAAAAAAGAACAAATAGAATCTGGTTTATGGAATGAAATGTATCGAAAGATGGGTGCGGAGTATTTGTATAATTTTACTTTAATTGCAACTAGAGGTAATACTTCTTTGAAAGAGATATATATAATGGATAATTGGGATAAAGAAGATATTCCAAATATAAACATTTGCAATTCTACTAAAATTTCAGAAAATTATAATATTCAGATAGATAAAGGTCCGAATTTTGTGGTAGATGATGAAGCCTTAATGTTTATTAATTTAATAAATGGAAATTCAAGTGTTGGTAGCATTATAAAAAATATGCCTTTTAAATTTAAAGTAAAGTATGGTAATGAAGGAGAACATAAGTTATTAGCTAAATATCTTTCATTGTGTGCATCATATGAAAGATATGGATTAATCAATAAAGTCAACTCTAAATAATTTTTTAGGTTTAAATAATTTTGTAGAAAAGGAGGTGATTTTATGGCAAGCGATAAGCCGACTTTGGTTAGTAGTGATACCGCTCAACCGACAGGAACTGTGTCAATAGCAGGAATAGCAATAGCTGTAGCTAATGCTTATATTGCGTCGAATATTTTTACAGTGGCAAATGCTGCTACAATGGCAAATGCTACCTCTACGGTAAATGTGAATATAAGTTCAAGTAGTAAGTAGTTTCTATATTGTTTAAAGTTATTTGGAGTTGACCTTTTAATAAATCATGTGCACTTTTTTCGATATGGATGATGTAAATTATAATTAATAAGGTAAGGATAGTTTAATGAATATAATAAGACCCTATGAAAAAGTAAAATATAATAATAATTTATTAAGACCGAAAATGATGTCTTGGGACATAACAAGAAAATGTAATATGAAATGCATGCATTGTTTTAATAATAGTGGAGATAGTAAGTTTCATGATTTTGATAATGAACTATCTATGGAAGAAATGTTGAATGTGGCAAATCAAATTGTTGAATTAAAGCCAGAACAATGTTGTTTATGTGGAGGAGAAACACTACTAAATAAATACGTATTCGATATAATAAGAATATTGAGTAATGGAAATATATTGGTAAATATTGTTTCAAATGGCTTATTACTTACAGAAAGTGTAGCGAAAAAATTAAAAACATCAGGAATAAATAATGTTCAGATTAGCGTAGATGGCTTAGGATATCAACACGATAAATTTAGAAATATGGATGGAGCATTTAAGAAGGCGATTCAAGCTTTGACTAATTTAAAAAAGTGCAATATCAACTCAATGGTATCATTTTGTCCGAATACGCTAAATTACAAATATTTTGAAAATTATGTTTCGTATATGAATGATATTGGTTGCACGAACATAAGAATGATGCCATTACTTCCACTAGGAAGAGGGAAATTGAATTTTTCAAAATTGTTATTAACGAGTAATCAAACATTTGAATTTGTTCAAAAATTAACTTATTTGCGCGCAAAATATCCAAACATAACTTTTGAATGGGGAGATCCTATTGAACATTTAGTTCTAGTTTTAACAAATAAGAATAAATGTCCAAATACTATGGGAATATTGTCTAATGGAGATTTGTCTGTAACACCATATATTCCAATTATTGTAGGTAATGTTAGAGAAAAGACGTTAATGGAGTATTGGCATGGTGGATATAATAAAATTTGGAGAAATCCGGATATATTAAATATTATAAAAAAGGTAAAAACAGTAAATGATTTAGAAAGCCTTAGTAGTTTTTCATATAATTTTAACCTATAATAGGAGAACATGGTATGAATAAAAATTGGGAAATTGTTAAATATGCGTATCAAAATATTAATTTTTATAAAAAAAATTATGCGGAAATTTTAGGAAATACTACAAATTTGAATGATAATATTTTTAAAACATTACCCATTTTGGATAAACATAATGTTATACAAAATTATGATGATATTATAGATACTCATATAATTAAACGCGATATAAAAGCACTAACTACATCGGGTACATCAGGAAAACCAATAAGAATTAATTGGTTAAATTCTGATTATATAAAATCAAATTTTTATACATGGAATCTTAGGCGAAAATGGTATAACATTTTTCCGTCAGACAAGTTTTGTACATTTCATTCGAGTTTAACAGATGGAAAATCATCTGTAATTCAGGATGTGTTATTATACGGAAATGGCAGGATATTATCATTTGGTCGTTACTTATATTCAGAACAGATACTAAAAAAATATGTAATCCTTATGCAAAAATTTAAACCAAAATGGATTTTAGGACAACCTTCTGTAATTTATATATTGGCTCAATATATTAAGAATAATAATATCAGTATTAATAGTATTAGATATATCGAATTGAATGGAGAATATGTTGACAATTCTATATTAAATGCAATTAGAGAGGTTTTTAATGTTCCGGTTTCAAATTTATATGGTGCAGTGGAGTTTAATGGCATTGCGTTAACTTGTCCTCATGGAAATATGCATATCATAAATAACAATGTGTATGTTGAAAATATAAAAAAGGATTCAATCTCTCAAATAATTGTTACAGGATTAGTCAATCGATATATGCCACTTATAAGATACAACATTGGAGATGTTGGAACAGTTACCAGTAGTAGAAGATGCAACTGTGGTTATAGTGGAGATATATTGGAAGTTTCTAAAGGGAGAGTACATGAATTAATATCCTTTAATTCTAATACAAAATTAGATCCTTCAATTTTTATGAGTATTGTTGATGAGATTAATATTGAAAATAATATTGTTCTACAGTTTTGCTTATTAATTGATAAAAATAAAATAACTCTACAGTTGCTTATAGATGAGAAGTATAAAAAACATTTTAAATTGAAAGAAAATTATTATTTACATAAGTTGAGTAACTTGAATGCTTATGGAATATCCTATGATTTAGAAGTGACTACGGATGAAAAGGAAATGTTAAATGGAGAATCAAAATTCACATTTATTAAAAAAAGGTAACGTTCATATAAATCCTTATAATGTCAGTTTTACATACAAAAATCTATGTAGCGTAAATTATCGTTTGAATATTGTATCGACACAGTATAGCGATTGGCTTTTGTATAAGATGGATGATTTATATTTACAAAATTATAAAATTAATATTTTCAAAAATAGCAAGGAACTAAGGAAAGTTTTTGATGAGGTCTTAGTTCAAGAGCCTTTACACATTTCTGAATTTGTATTCGAAGATATATTAGATAATGTTTTTGATGATAAATATATAATAGGCTTATTCGACTGCTTTAGAATGAAGAACAATTCTAATTATTGCAGAGATCATACATATAATACGTTTTTGATATATGGTTATGCATATGGAAAATTTATTGTATATATAAATCATGGTATTAAAGGTTCTTTTAAAGAAAAAATGAATATAAGAGAGTTGGAGTATATATTTGAAAGTACATTAGACAAAATAAATAGAAAGAACAGAAGCGAAATGTTAGATTTAGGTTTTCCTATTTCAACAATAACCTTAAAAAAGGTAACAATGAACGATAATATATATGATTTATATTATAATATAAAGAGATTTTATAATAGTCAAAATAGTTTTCAAAATTTAGATATTTTTAACTTCTTTTACGAAAATGGATTTGATTATTTTATGGAGTTGCATAATAATGGAGCAGATTATCATGCAATAGTAAATCAAAAAATTATTATTGATTTTTTTAAGTGCCAAAATACGAAACTAAGGTTATTAAACATATATAGTGATATTATTGAAAATAATAATAAAATTATAAATAATACGGAAATCATTATAAGTAAATTTGCTAAATATGTTTATTCAAATAATAAAAAATATTTTAGTAATAGTGTTGAATATTTTTATCAAAATATTGAATTATTAGAGAAAAACAAAAAAATCATTAATAGTAGAGGGAAGTAAAAGATAAACACTATAATAGGTTAATAGAATATTACATTTCAGTAGTAATGGAGAGAAAATGGCAAGAGAAAGAAAAAAATCGCTTAAAATATATATAAAAACAGTTGTGTTTAGTTTTAATATTTCATTTAAGGCATCTCCTGTCATTATGATGTTCAGATTAATAACTTTGTTTGTTGAAGCGTTCATACCAACAATTAATATGTTATCCATAAAAAATATAGTTGACTATTTGATAAGTACAAATTCAAAGAAAGTTTTTTTCTGGTTTGGTATTTTAGCAATTACACAAATTGGGACTACTATTATTGGTAAATTGAATGACTATTTTTCAAATATTCATTCCGATAAGATATCTCTTGCTATAACAAAGGATATAATTAATAAAATAAATCAGTTGGATATTTCATATTTTGATAATCCTAAAATGTATGATGAAATAATTAATGTAACCCGTGATATAGGTTCTATTCCATCACTTATTTGGAATATTCTTTCAACTATTCAATTATTTATAAAATTTGTTACTGCAGCGATTGTATTATTTGAATTTAGTTGGTGGGCTCCACTATGTATTTGTATTACTTGTGTACCAAATTTTGTTTTTGATAAAAAATATGCGTTGAAATTATATTATTGGACTCGAGATTCTGTTAATGAAGTACGTAAAATGAATTATTCGTATGAGATACTAACATCAAAAGCTTTTTGCAAGGATATAAGAATTAATTCGTTATTTAATTTTCTAAAAGAAAAATATGAAAAGCAATGGTTAAATTGGTATAGTGAAAAGAAAAAAATTTTAGACAAGCAATTTATCGCGTCTTTTATTACAGTATTTTTCCCCAACATTGTGATGCTATTTTTTTTGTTGATTGTTATCAAAAGAATATCAGCAGGGGAGGGCTTGATAGGGGATGTTACATATTATATTGGAATGGTAGGGCAATTAACAACAGCAACTTTTGGAATCATTAGTACATTTTCTGATATAGTTCAACAAAATGTTAAAATTGGATATTATGATAATTTCAAGAAATGGAAATCAACTTTAAAAAGTGAGAGTGATAATTTAATCATTGATACATTTGAATCTCTTGAATTTATAAATGTTAGTTTTAAATATCCTAATACTGATCATTATGTGTTGAAAAATATATCGTTTAAAATTAATAAGGGAGAGAAAGTTGGGATTGTAGGGAAAAATGGTTGTGGTAAAAGTACTATAGTTAAATTGATTTTATATTTTTACAAACCAACAGAAGGATGTATAAAGATAAACGGAAAGGATATAAGCAAGATTGAAATTACTGAATATTATAAATTACTATCAATTATGCTACAAGATTATATAAATTATTCATTTACATTAAAAGAAAACATAATAACTACCGATATAGATAGTTATTGTGATGATGCCTCGATAATTGATGCATGTAAAAAAAGTAATGCATATGAATTTGTTGAAAAATGGGAAAATGGAATTGAATCATACTTAACAAAAAACTTTGATATCAATGGAAAGGAATTGTCTGGAGGACAGTGGCAAAAGTTAGCTATAGCAAGATTCTTTTATAAAAAAGCGCAAGTATATATAATGGATGAACCTTCAGCATCGTTAGATATTGAATCTGAAAATATTATATTTACTAATGTCTTTGAACAATCGCTAAATTCAACTTTAATACTTATATCCCATAGCTTAAGCAACTTACGTCTAATGGATAAAATAATTGTTCTTGATGAAGGTTATATAAGTGAAATTGGAAGTCATGATGAATTAGTTAATAAAGGAGGAATATATTCACATTTGTATAAAATACAAAAAAAGAAAATGTAAAGATTTTTTTGGTTATAAAAGAGAGTAAATGTAATTCTTTGTAATAGTTATAGTTAGTATCTATTAGTAGTCAAAAGAAACGATTCGTAGATTATATTAAAAAATAGAGTGAAAATCTTTGACAATCGTGCCTTATATTAATACAATAATATTATACAATAATAATTTTAAATTTGTTATTTTTAAATTAAATAATCTTTTGAAATATTGTAGAAATAAAATTAATAGAAAGAGGGGAAAAAATGCTTACACAACAAAAATATTTATTGACACTTACAATTTCACATATCGTCAGTGCTTTGATGGTAATAAATGAAGTACATAGTAAGTTAGCGTTTCAAATGTATATTTATATTTTTCTACCTATAGCAATTTTAATTGTAGCTAAAATAGCATATAAATATATACAGTCGATGCTAATATTTGTGGTCTCTTTTGCTATCCTTTTCATTTGCTGCTGTATGTTTTGGTTAAATGAAAACATCATAAAAGAAGTTTTTTTGCATAGACCTTCATATGTATGTATTATTTATTTAGTTATAATGATTATTGGTGCAATAGCTATGCCTTTTACAAGTCCTAATGCTTTTTTTGGTATTAGAATTCAACAAACGGAGGATTATCCTGAAGTTTGGGATAGAACGCATATATTTACTTCTTTGTTATTAAGTTTCATGATATTACCAACGGTTATTGTCATATTTTACATGGAATCTAATGTAAGTTTCTTTTTATGTAATATTTTTTTATTAGCTCCATTGGTAGTAGGAACTATTTATGCAGTTATTATTACGATTCCGATTGAGACAGCAGAAAAAAAGCAAATTGCTAAAGAACTTGAAGAACAAATTAAAAAGGAACAAGGGTATCGTTAGAACTTAACTGACAATAAATATTTTAATATATGCAATTGTAATAAAGGATATTAATTTACCACAAATGTTGGGAGAAAGGAAGAAATTCAATTATTTTTTGAGGATAATTGGGGATATACGTATAAAATGAGAATATGTATTTATGCAGATAATTCATGTAACTATGTAAGAACACTTTTATCAATTTGGGAAAACGGTGATTGTGCTGTTTTAATTGATCCAAGAATACCACTTAAGAGTGCTATAGAACAAATGATGTTATGTAATGTTGTGAAGTGTTATACAGATTATAATTTTGATGAGATATCTGATTTGTATAGTAATGATTTTGCAATTCAATTTATAACAATAGAAAAAGAAGAAATGAAATTTTTTGATAATAAATTAGAATATCCATTATTTTCAAAGGAAAATTTAGATCGAGAAGCTTTGATTTTATTTAGTTCAGGTACAACAGGAAAATCAAAAGGAGTAATTCATAGCTATTATAATATTCAAAAAAATGCAGAAATGATTATCGAATATATGCGTCCTCTTGCAGATGATAGAATATTTATTGTTAAATCGCTTGCACATTCGTCAACAGTTGTAGGAGAATTATTAGTTGCACTTAAAACGAATACTTCATTTATGTTGGGCAAAACTACTCAACATATGGGTAGTTTGTGGAAAAGCATAATAAGTAACAAAATTACTATTCTATGCCTTAATCCGACATTGTTACATATGCTTTGTCAGTATTTATTACATATAGTTCCCGATATTAGTAGTTGTAATGTGAAAAAAATATACACAAGCGGAGCCGTTTTAAATAAAGAAGATGTTGAGCAGATAAAATTAATTTTGAATTTTACTAAAATTTTCAATGTATATGGTTTGACCGAAGCAGGACCGCGTGTTTCAGCACAAATAGAAGAAGAACCACTTGGATCCGTTGGAAAACCAATAGGTGATGTAAAAGTAATTGTAACAGATGAAAAAGGAAAACCATTACAGGCGGGGCAAAAGGGGATTATTAATGTGAACACAAGATGTTTATTTCGAGGATATGTATCATCAGATTCCGTAGAAAGAGAAGCAGTATATAATGATTGGTTAAATACTGGTGATATTGGATACTTCGATTCACATGATAATTTATATGTAATCGGAAGAAGAGATAGAATGGTTATTTGTGGAGGTCATAATGTTTATCCAGAATATATCGAAGCAATCATAATGAAATTGAATGGGATAAAAGATTGTTATGTTTATGGGATAAAAGATGATATTTGGGGAGAAAAGTTGGTTTGTACATATGATAGTAATGTTGAACTTAATAGGGAATTATTTTTTCATTGCAAAAAGTATCTAGCTCAGTATGAGATACCAAAAACATTTATAAAGGGAACAATTTACAAAACGCCAAATGGAAAAAAAAGGATAAATAATTTGTTTGAGTGATGTAGATAAAGTGAGTAAAATAATGTAAACCAATCAAAAACATTCATTTTTAACAGTTTATTTTCTACACATTTTTTAACGAGATAAATTAACAGTTTTATAAACGATATTATACCCTGGGGAGTCAAGCCCTGGGGTGTTTTATATTTGTCGTTATTATTGAAATTTAATTTAAGTGAAGTAGTAATAGGCATAAGAGGAAAGAGAACCATCGGTATAGTAAATGAGAATAAATGATTATTGTTTAACAAATAAAGATTATATAATATTAAGATAATAAATTTAATAAAACATGGTTGAAAGTTATTGGATATTTACGAAATATTTTATAAATATGTTTTTGATAATTCTATTTTAACGTAAACTGTTGAAATTATATTATGCTTATAAAAATATAGTATTTATAAAGAAGGTTATTTCGGAAAATCTATTACAAATTGTACATTAAAGAACAAAATGCAAGTTGCAATTTGTGACGCTGATAAAATATGTTGTAAAAATCTAATAAAGTGGTTAAAAGAATATATTGAAAGAGAAAAAATAATAAATGTTGAAAAATATTATAGTGCAGAAAGCTTGCTGAATCGTTGGCAACACTTGACGATGATGAAAAGAAAGGTGCAACGATTATTCTTAAAGACCTTGAAGCACCACGTTATACAATTTCAGAGAATGCCAGCATTGAGGGTTCAGTAATCGTAAACAAAGTTTGCAAATCAGAACCGGGAACAGGATTTGACGCATTATATGGTGAATATGTTCAGAAGGTAAAAGCAGATATTATTGCTCCTGTCAGGGTTACAAGAAGTGCATTACAGAATGCTACATATGTTGCGAGTACATTACTTACTACAGAATTAGTAGTTGCAAATATCAAAGAAGATGTTTCGGATAGGTCTGCTACTTTAGATATGGAAATTTGATTATGTAGATACAAGGATTACAATGGTAATTTGTATTGTATATAAACTTACATCGGAAGAATACTTTTATAATATAGTGAATGTTGTTCACGTTAAAATGATTAGAACTAAATAAATATTTATTACATATCTGAAGGAAAAGAATGTTAACTGAAAAGTATTATTATAGTAATTGAAAAATGTTAATTCATTGAATCATTTAATTGACACATTTGTAAGACGATAGGTGAAGGTTAATGGAGAAAGAAAAATATATGCATTGTACTAACATGAATAATTCAATAAATATAAAAGAATTTGATGATCATAAAAAGGACATCATTTCTAAGGAAATTATTAATATAATTACAGAAATAGGAGAATTATCTGAAAGTATTGGTCTAAATACTAGATTTGATGAAATTGAATTAGATTCATTGAAATTTATTGCTATTGTTGTCGAAATCGAACTATTCTACAAATTTGAATTTGAAGATGAAAATATGTTACTTAAGAACTATCAGAATATTAGTGATTTTGTAGAATATGTAACAAAGAAAATAGAAGAAGTTTAATATAATTAGGCAAAGATATGGGTGCATTAAAAAATTATATATCGATGAGATAGGAAATATATAAAAATGATTTGCAAGTAGTTACATATAACAATAAATATTATAAAGAGTAATATTAACTTGCTATTTGTTAATATCTTCACGATTGTAATAACTATTTGAAGGTAAAATGGAAAACGGCATTGGTAGAACATTTCTTGCAAGTTAGATAATTTGATTGATATTTAGGGTAAGCATTATAAATAATTAGCTAAAACTCTTTCATGAGTAAGGGAATTAATATATGGAAAGAAAAAGAAGTAAAGCATTTAAATTACCTTTTAAGGTTACTAAATATAAGACATATTCATTAAATACTGCTATAAATGGTATTTTAGAAGCTTATGGAGATAACGAGATTTGGCTATACAATAATTATATTTCATTATGGATATATGCAAAAAGGCGAAGAAAAGAGTACATGGTAGACTTTAAGTATGATATGGATGTTAACTATTATGAACTATGCCCTTTATTAAAACTAGGATTTATAAAGGTAAGAAAGAATCATAATATTATTGAAATTATAAGAGAGAATATAACAAAAAGAAAATATATATATTTAACAGTAGATACATTTTATATAGATTTGTGGTGGCATAATGTCGGACAAAAAATACATAGTGAACATGAGATGCTCATTTTAGGATATAACGATGAGAAAAAAGTTGTTTTTGCAGCAGATTTTTTTAAACGAGTTTATTCAATACAGGAAATTTCTTATTCGGATTTTAGGAAGGCATTTGATGCACACATGGGATATATAAGAGAAAGAGATAATGTAGATATAGTAGAAATCAGAACGTTTAAATATTTTAAAAATAAAGAATATAAATTGTGCATAGAGAGAATTCAAAATATGATTACAGATTTTTTGAATTCAAATGAAAATACAGTTAGTGATGATTCAGATTTATTTACAGTGCATGAGGATGTTTTATATGGGATTGAATGCTTGAATCATATTTTAGATTATTTTAAGGAATGTATATGCAAAAATGAACAATTAGATTATAGAATAATTCATTTGATTTATATATTTAATGAAATAATGGATTGTAGAATTGACTATATGATTCAAAATAAGTACATATCAGATAATGTGTTTATAAGAAATATACAGAAGAATTTTCGTGATTTGGCTCATAAAAATGAAATGCTAAGGAGTCTTGTTATGAAATATAATATAAAAAAAGAGAAAAGATATGGTAAATTAATAATTGAAAAAGTAAAAAAAATGTTTTGGCAACTAGAAAATGGTCTGAAAGATATAAATATTTATTTTGAAAATAATGTAGTAAAGTAAATAAAGGTTAAATAATAAGTTGAAAGGAAGACATAATACTCAAAGCTATTAAAATTGAGATATACAAGAAAAATAGATTTTGTTTGGGTTGAGACTATCATTTTAAAACAAAATCTATTTTTTATATAACAAAAAGGTCAATTAAGTATGGAAAATATTTTCATAATATGGATATATTTACGTGAGAAAAACAAATGTAGTAATATATGTTAAAATAAAAATTTCAGAAAATTGTTAAAATGACGAACGTGGATGATAAATTATTAAAAATAATTGTTTGTATATTTAAATTAAAAAGAGGAGAATAGTTTATGCGTAAAGTTTCAGTTATTGTTACAGTGTATAATACAGAAAAATATATAGAAGAATGTATTGTTTCGTTAATTAATCAAACATATAAGAATATTGAAATTATTTTAGTTGATGGGGAATCTACTGATAAAACTTCGGAGATATGCCTTATGTATGAAAGTCAATATGAAAATATAAGATTAATCAGTAAAGAAAATGAAGGAGTGTCTGCTGCAAGAAATAGAGGTGTTGCAGAGGCAACTGGTGATTATATACTGTTCGTTGATGGGGATGATTGGATAGAAAATAATACAATAGAAGTTTTAGTCTGGCTAGAAGAGGAGAATAATGCAGATGTAGCTTTTATTATTAAGGAAGGTCATACGGATGCGACAGGTGAAGTACGAATTGGTGATGGAAAGAAAATGCTTTTGTATGTTTTGCATATATCAGCTGTTGAAATTTGGGGGAAATTATTTAAAAAGAGTTTATTTGATGATATAAGATTTCCTGAGGGGAAATTGCATGAAGATTTATATATAATGCCATCTATTTTTTTAAAATGTGAAAAAGTAGTTGGATATCATAAAGGGCTATACCACTATCGAATAAGAGAAGATGGGCTTATGGGTAGTGAATTAAAAGGAAATTTGCAAGATTTATATGAATGCTGGATGGATGGTATATATAAATGTCAATTGCTAAGTACGGATAAAAAATTCGTGAAAGAACTGCAGAAAAGATATCTCTATGAGGCTTTGTGGTATTTTTATAATATAGTATGCCTTATGGAAGATAAACAATTTAAAACATCAGTAGTAAACATTTCATTATTTTATAAGAAAACTAGATTAATATATATGATTAATTCAGCAGTTAAAATTAGTGATAGAATAAGATTCCTTTTGATATCAATATGTCCAATGACTGTCAGGAACTTTAATATACTACGATATGGCCGTGGATAAAAATAAGAGGAGTGAATATGAACAAAAGAGTTACTCAAGTTGTCATTCTTGCTGGTGGACTTGGCACACGTCTTAAACCATTTACAAATACTGCACCAAAACCGATGTATCCGATTAATAACATTCCATTTATTGATTATCTAATACGCCAGATGAAAAGTTTCGGAATGGAAGAGGCATTGCTCCTTTTAGGGTATTTACCTAAGAAAATTATGGACTATCTTGGAGATGGCTCACGTTATGGATTAACCATAAATTATGATATAACGCCAGTAGACTACGACACAGGTATGCGAATAAAACATGCTGCTCCACAGATCGCAGATAAATTTTTACTTTTATATTGTGATAACTATTGTCCGATTAACTATTCAAAATTGTTCGCAGACTTTTGTAATAATAAAGCAAAGATTCAAATTACTGCTTATAGCAATCGTGACAACTATACAAAAAGCAATCTACATATTACTGATGATGGATTGATCACAACTTATGACAAAAAACGTATTATACCAAATTTACAGGGAGTTGATATTGGTTATGCGTTAGTCGATAAGAGCGTCATTTCGTTAATATCAGAGGAAAATTGTAATTTTGAGGAAGAGGTTTATCCACAATTAGTTGCACAAAACAAGTTGTTTGCCACAATGACTGAGCATCAATATTACTCTGTTGGTTCTTTTGAGCGAATCAAATTTACGGAAGAATTTTTTAAACCGAAACGTGTTGTGTTTCTCGATCGTGATGGTACCATAAACAAACGCCCAGCACGAGCTTGTTACATAGAAAAGCCAGAAGACTTTGTTTGGCTTGCGGGAGCAATAGAAGCAATTAATATACTGAAAAAAAATGGATTTCTTGTAATTATCATTACCAATCAACCAGGAATTGCACGAGGTAATCTCACAGAAGAAATGTTGCATTGCATACACGAAAAAATGCGTGCAGATCTTTTGAAGGAAAGAACAGAAATTGACGATATATTTTACTGTCCTCATAATTGGGACGATGGTTGTTTTTGTAGAAAACCAAATCCAGGTATGATTTTTGAAGCTCAGAAAAAATATTCATTAAACCTCTCCGAATGCTATCTTATCGGGGATGATGAACGTGATATTGCAGCGGGAGAGGCTGCCGGTTGTATATGTAAGATGGTTGATGAAAAATACACAGTTTTGGATGTTGCCAAAGAAATAGTTTCATTAGAGAAAAAGGAGAAGATACATGATTATTTCAAAGACACCCCTTAGAGCATCATTTTTTGGTGGGGGGACAGATTTTTCCACTTACTATGAAAACAGTAAGGTGGGTTATGGTACGGTTGTTAGCACAGCATTAGATATGTATGTTTATATTATTGTGAACAGAAAGTTTGATGATAATATTCGTATAGTTTATTCTGGCAATGAATTAGTTAGTCGTGTGGATGAAGTGAAACATAATATTATTCGGGAAGCACTAAAAATTGTTGGCATAGAAAAAGGAATTGAAATTATTTATATGGCAGACATTCCATTAAGTAATGCCGGTATAGGACTTGCATCTTCCAGTGCACTTGCAGTTGGTGTTTTAAATGCATTACATGCATATAAAGGTGAATTTGTGTCACAAGGAGTTTTAGCACGCGAAGCATGCGAGATTGAAATTAATCGTCTTGGACAACGCATTGGGATTCAGGATCAGTTTGCTGTTGCACATGGAGGATTTAGTCAATATAAATTTTTTAATGATGGTAGCGTAAGTATTACACCTGTTGTCTGTAAAAAAGAAGCAATGGTTCAACTGAGAAATAATTTGATGTTATTCTATACTGGAACAACTAGAGATTCTAGAAAAATTCTTAATGAGCAATCTGATACTATTTTAGATAAAACAGTTATGCTTGATGAACTGGTAAATACTACAGACCGTGCTGTTCAAGCACTTTATGATGGCAATCTAGACTTTTGGGGAACCGAACTTGATAGAACATGGGAGATTAAAAAGAAGTTTGCAAACGGTGTGTCTAATCCGCAGATTGATAGTATGTATGCTAAGGCTAAAAGTGCAGGTGCACTTGGTGGTAAGATTCTAGGTGCGGGTGGAGGCGGATTTATGATGCTTTATGTACCACCACAGAGACAGAATTTAGTACAAGAAGCACTTTCTGAATTTACATATATCCCATTTAGTTATTGCCATGAGGGAAGTCGAATTGTTTTTAGTGATTAAGGGGGAACGGATATTATGGATTATAATGAATTAATTGAGACATATCTTGAGCAAGAAATTGATATTCTGAAAAGAATTGATGTGAGCGCAGTGAACGAAGTGTTAAATTTATTAGAAGCAGGTATGAAAAGGGAGGCTACAATTTATGTTTTTGGAAATGGGGGAAGTGCTGCAACGGCGTCTCATTTTCAAAATGATTTTAATAAGGGAGTTTCCGAGCATATAGATAAAAAGTTTCGCTTTTTATGCTTAAATGACAATATTGCTACTATAATGGCAGTAGCTAATGACATTGGATATGAAGAAGTATTTCGTTTTCAGCTTCAAGGAAAAATAAAAAAAGGGGACATTTTAATGGCTATCTCTGGTAGTGGAAATTCTCCTAATGTGATTAATGCTGTAGAGTATGGTAAAAAACAAGGTTGCAAAGTTGTTGGTTTGACCGGATATTCAGGTGGAAGGTTAAAAGAACTATCAGACATTTCTCTTCATGTGCCTATTAATAGTATGCAAATCACGGAGGATGTACATATGATTTTTAATCATTTAATGATGAGTGTTTTTTATAAGAGCATGTGTGGTATTGATTATATTAAAAACTAAGGAGTTTACTTATGCGTAAAATATTTATTACAGGAGCAGCAGGTTTTATTGGTTCTCAGCTTGCATATTATTTTTGGAAAAAAGGAGACCAAGTGACGTTGCTTGATAATTTTTCTTATGGTTCGGAGGACAACCTCGTATTTTCCAACCATGATTTTAGAAATGAAATTATCAGAGGAGATATAAGAGATAGAGAATTGATCAATCAAATTTTTGAAAAACATCAATTCGACTATGTTTATCATATTGCTGCAATTACTCCGCTTCCTGATTGTCAGATGAACCCTTCAGAAGCATCGGACGTAAATGTGACAGGAACCGTAACTATTCTTGAAGCAAGTCGTATTTATGGGGTGAAAAAAGTTGTATTTGCCAGTACATCCGCGGTGTATGAAAATAATACAGATTTTCCTTCGATTGAAACTAATGTTATGCCACCAAGTCTGATATATCCATCTACTAAATATACAGCTGAACAGTTTTGCCGTAGTTATGTGGATGTTTATGATATGAATGTTACATGCCTACGATTTGCAAATGTTTATGGTCCCCATTTAGATTGCTTGAGAACGCAACCACCAGTAGTAGGATATATGATTCGGGAATTATTCTATGATAGACATCCGGTATTGCATGGAACGGGCGAACAAAGGAGAGATTTTGTTTATGTTGAAGATTTAATTAGACTTTGCGAATTAGTGTTACAGGATAAAGGATTTCATATTGTAAATGTTTCTACGGGTACGACATTGTCCATAAATGAACTGATGAAGATTGTTACTAAACTCATGCATAAAGAAGAATTTTTACCGGAATATAGTGATTCTAAGAATTTTTGGAACAACTATCCGAATCTATATGAAGGTGCTTATCCTATTTCTGAAAAAGCACTTGATCATGAAGTAACAAAGTATACTGAACTTTCTAATGATTACGCTTTTGAAAAGTATGGTTGGAAACCAGAAGTTTCTATTGAAGAAGGTATTCAAAACACTATCAAGTTTTCTTGTAAGGTTCTACAAAAAACATCAATGAAAATTATAGATACAGATAATGTCGTGGAGAATGATAATAAGAACCATTAAATTTTATTTGAAATATATATCATATAAAAATACAAATTAAAACAGGAGATACATAATGAATAAACATCTATTTACATCAGAATCAGTTACAGAAGGACATCCAGATAAAGTTTGTGATCAAATTTCGGACGCAATATTGGATAAATTATTAGAGAAAGATCCCGATAGTCATGTTGCATGTGAGGTGGCGATTACAACAAACCTTGTTTTGGTTATGGGAGAGGTAACGTCAAAAGCAGAAATAAATATCGATAAAACAGTTAGAGATACCATCAGGAAAATAGGATACGATAACGAATCATATGGTTTTGATTGTGATGACTGCAATGTCATAATAACATTAGATGAACAATCAAAAGATATTGCGCTTGGAGTAAATCAGGCTTTAGAAATAAAAGAAAATAAGAGGGATAATAATGAGTTGGACAAAATAGGTGCAGGAGATCAGGGAATGATGTTTGGTTATGCAACTAATGAGACAGAAGAATACATGCCATATTCTATTTCATTGGCTCATAAGCTTACAAGAAAACTTACAGAAGTAAGAAAGAATGGAACATTACCATATCTCAGACCAGATGGAAAGAGTCAGGTTACAGTAGAATATAATGAAGATGGAGAGCCATCAAGAATTGATGCGGTGGTTTTATCTGCGCAACATGATGCGAATGTTACACAGGGGCAATTACATGAGGATATTAAAAAATATGTATTAGACCCAGTGCTTCCAGCAGAGCTGATTGATAAAAACACAAAATTTTTCATTAATCCAACAGGACGTTTTGTAATTGGTGGACCAAATGGCGATAGTGGACTTACAGGGCGTAAGATCATAGTAGATACATATGGTGGATATGCACGTCATGGTGGTGGTGCTTTTTCAGGAAAAGACTGTACAAAGGTGGATCGTTCAGCGGCATATGCAGCAAGATATGTGGCAAAAAATATTGTTGCTGCTGAATTAGCTGCTAAATGTGAAATTCAGTTATCTTATGCAATTGGTGTGGCACATCCAACATCTATTATGGTAGATACATTTGGAACAGGTAAAATTGCGGATGACAAGTTAGTAGATGTTATAAGAGAAAATTTTGATTTAAGACCAGCAGGTATAATAAAAATGTTAGATTTAAGAAAGCCAATTTATAAGCAGACTGCAACATATGGACATTTCGGAAGGACAGATATTGAACTTCCATGGGAAAGAATGGATAGAGTGGAACAATTAAAGAAATATATGTAAAGCAAAATCAATACCAATTGTATTTTGAAATACTCCTAACGAATACCAAGGTGATGTAATAAGCATCTTGGTATTTTTGGTTGCAAAAGTTAGGCAAGAGATAGTGTGTTTGCACAAACTATTATTTGTCAGCTGTAAGAACATCTAAAAGCTATGATTTAATATGTACACATCCGTTAATACGAGTGAACTTACTTGATATGGAACATCGATAGTGAATTATAGTTCGATAAAGTGTGAACTATAGTTGGTTCACCAAGATGTATTTTTATTTTATAGTAATAATAACACAAAAGATAGGGGAGAAACATTACTATGGAAAAATGTGCAAATGCTGGTACAAGGGTAAGGTACGCTAGAGAATTAAATCATTTTACACGAGAAGAACTTGCAGAGTATGCTGGAATATCAACAAAGTTTTTGTATGAAATAGAAAATAACCATAAAGGTATGTCTGCACATACATTATTAAATATCTGTAAAGCATTAGATGTTTCTTGTGATTATATTATGACAGGTGGAGGTGATTATACTTGTGATCAGGAAGTAATTACAATTATAGAATCTTTTGATGCTTCACAAATTCCAAATGTAAAAAAAATTCTTACAGAATTATTAGAACTAAGCAAATACTAATAATATATGGTTTTTCAACCTCCTCTAAGCTGCCTGAAAAGGCAGCTTTTTTTGAAAGCAAATTAGAATACTAAAATATTGGAAAAGATGGTTTTAAAAATGTTATTTAATTACATATAAAAGTAATGTTTTTTGTGATAAATCATATAAATGATTAATTTAACACATAATAAATTCGTGTTCGTTAAAATATGTGTTGCATTGGTGATACGGTGTATAATAATAGATAGTAGAATAAGGGGATAAGATATGAATTATATGCACTCAAGTGAAAAAATAAAAGGTCTCAGAATACACCAAGGTTATACGGTTGAACAATTGGCGGAAGAGGCAAATATTTCAACTAAATTCTTATATGAAATTGAAGCAGGTAGGAAAGGGTTTTCAGCAAATGTGTTATATAAAATTTCTAAAGCACTAAACGTTAGTTGTGATTACATATTAAATGACAGTAATCAACAAACGGTTCCTGATTTTATTATCGAATTGGTGAAAAAATTAGATAGTAAAGAACAGGTCGCAGTGGAGCACATTTTGGTGGAAATAATCAGACTGAGAGAAGAATAAGTTTAATACCTGGAGATAAATATAATGAAATACGATTATTTAGATTATGAGCAAATTAAAAAAATGGGAGAGAGGATAAAAATAAGTAGAAAAAGCAATAATATGACACAAAGCGAATTGGCTGATATTTTGGGAATATCAGCAGATCAGGTTTCAAATATTGAATTAGGAAAAAGTGCCTGCAAAATAGATCATATATACTTGTTGATGCAGGTATTGGATATATCAGCTGATTATTTATTTGGAAATTATGTAAATACAAATGTAGTGCGGGTAACTGACGAGCAAATAATAAATATGGCAACGAAAACAAATAAAAAGATGAAAATGATAATATATGAGTTACTTATGCTTATGGCATAGTACTCATATATTTTTTTATAAGTGGCATAAATATACTATGAACGCATATGACATAAAGTAGCGTGTGACGTGCTACCTTGTGCAATGGTGAATACACGAAAAAGAATTTAAAATCATTTAGTGAAAAAAGCGGGAGTGGTATAGTTATATGGACAAGAAAATGATATCAAGAAAAGACAGGCAGAAAGCAAAAAGATTAAAAAGTGTAAGAGATAGGCATCATTTAACACAGGAGAAAATGGCGGAAAGATTAGATATATCGTATTCAACATATCAAAGAATGGAAAGTGGACGAAACAATATTACTATCGAACATTTGGAAAAGTTGCATAAAGAGTTTGGAGTATCATCGGATTATATTTTATTTGGTACAGTCAACGACGAAAAACATTATGAACTGGAACTCGAATATATGAATGATGAAACAAAATTTTTAATGGTTACTAGGCTGATAGCGTGTTTATGCAGATTGGATGAAAATAAATACAAAGAACTTATGATAAAATTAGAGAAAGATTTAAAAGAAATACAATAGGTGGCAGGTAATGCGTATGAATACTTCAGATAAACAAATTTTAATAGTAGAAGATAATAATAAAAATATGGAGAAGCTATGCGAGGTACTGAAAGATATTAAAGATGTCTATATACATAAGGCAAAGAATAGTGAACAGGCATATAGATATGCATTGGAGTATAATATAGACCTATTTATTGTAGATATTATATTGAATACCAAAGTGTTTGCTGATATATCAGGGCTAAAATTCATAGAAAGCATTCGCTCAATTAATGGTTATAAATTCACACCAATTATAGTAACAACGTCTCTAGAAGATCCTAAATTTCATGCTTATTCTAATCTACATTGTTTCAGATATTATGAAAAGCCTTATGATTATGCAGAATTTAAGAAATCAGTAGTTGAGGCATTAGAATATACAACACCCAAAAAAGCTAAAGATTTTTATTATTACAAAGATGATGGAGTCATTTATTCTATCAAAACAAAAAATATTGTATATTTTCAAACAAATAACAGAATTACATACATACAATGTAAGAATGGTAAAGTAATGCCAACACCTTATAAATCTAACAAAAAGATATTATTAGAGCTGAATTCAAAAAAGTTTCTCAGATGTAGTAATAATACAATAGTGAACGCTGAGTATATAGAAGGGATAGATAAGTCAAATAGATATGTTATGTTGGTAGATGGTTTTGGAACATTGGAAATAGGACCCAAGTTGAAGAAAAAATTTTTAGAGGACTTTTTCAAATGTTAGAAAGAATATATTGGTTATTAGAAATTATTTCCTTGGCAATATGTATAAGTAGTATTTATGGTGTGAAAATTAAGGCAGATATTAAAACAGTAGCTTGGATTGCTATAGAAGTTATGTTTATGGGAATGTTGGATAGAGAGGTAATTACAACAAAGTCATATTTTGTTATATATGTTTTGTATATTCTATATGTATATATCAAATTTAAAAAGCCTTTAAAAACAGCAATTTTTACAGCAATATTAAGTATGATACTTACAGGATTGATTCAGATGATAATTGCTCTTCCGGTGTATTACATAGGAGATTACTATAAAGCAAGCGAAAACATAATGGTTTTGGTAATTAACGCTGGTGTTTTAATGGCTGCTGTACTCATAAGTAGAACAAAATTTCTATGTGGTGTTTATAATTTTTTAGCAAGAAAAGAGTTGATTTTGAATATAACGTTTATACTGGTAATGTTCATATATGGATATTGTATGTATAGAATAAAGTATAGTAACAAAATACAATCTGACTTATATGTAATTATTGTAACGTTTGCATCAATAATAGCCTGTATTTTATTAAGATGGAAAGCAATGGAAAGGGAGACAAAATATCAACAGGAGCAGATAAAATTGTCAAATCGTTATAGTGAAGAATATAATGCTTTAGTTGAAATATCAAGAAAAAAGCAACATGATTTCAAAAATCAGATTAATGCATTATATGGTTTGTCAGATATAAAAGCAGAAAAGGAACAAAGAAAATATATAGATAAATTGTTAGATGAAAATAAAGTTGTCAAAATATTGCATTCTGTAGAACAGCCTGTATTAGCTGGATTCTTATATCGAAAAGTTAATGAGATTATGGCAACAGGAATAAATATAGAATTTAATTTATCTGTTCCAGACACAGAGTTAGCGATAGAAGTGCTTGATTGCATTGAAATAGTAGGAATATTTTTGGATAATGCAGTGGAAGCATTGAGTAAAGAAAAAGATAAAAGTATTATTCTAGAAATGTTCGCAATGGAACAAAAGGTTGAAATAAGGGTTAAAAATGTAAGCCCTTATTATGAGAATGATGAGATTGCAAAATTCTTTCAGTATAATTATTCTACAAAAGGCAAAAATAGAGGAATAGGTTTAGCTAAGATAAAAGATTTACAGAAAAAGTACAAATTTGATATTTTAGTTGAAATGCAGGAAATACATAATAAAAACTGGATAAGTTTTTCAGTAATTAAATAAAGAATAGTAAAAGCCCCCCTAAAGTTACCATTTTGATAACTTTAGGGGGTTTTTAGCATTAGTGTTCTATTGGTGTGGGAAATTTTCTTTCGCCAAAAAGCAGAAAACTTACACCTGAAAAATGAATAAATGACATTAATGCAAGGCATGAACAACAGATTTTGTTCATACAAGATAAACTTAATTTTTTACGAAACATTTTTACGACCTCCTTTGAACATTAGAATTTTAGCAAACATCATTTGACATGTGTGTAATATGATAGTCCAAAAGCCAATAATTAAATATTGATATATTATGCTATGGCTATTGAAAATGCTAACTATTATAAAAAAAGCAAATATAATAAGAAAACTATTGTTCTGACAGTGTTTTAACAATACGCTATTTGGAGATGGTCTAAGAGGTGAAACTATTGGACCAATGTAATAGTTAATTATGATACAGACAATAGTAATAATTTGAATAAATAAGATATCCGGAGTTATCAATTGTGGAAGGATAACTACTGCCAGATAAGATATTACGAAAGTTAGCAGCAAACAGGTTGTATAATGTTTACAATGAAAGCCGCCACTGTTAAATCTAATTAATGATAATAAAAGTATAAATACGGTAAAACTTAAAGCTTTACCAATAATAATGTAAAAAATATATAGCAATAGTATCTTGCTAAATTCAGATGCAATGGAAAGTAATGTATACTTTACTAATTCCAATTCATAATCTGAATAGTTATATGTTGTTTTTAAGGCTTGTCTGATTTTATCCATAGTAAATAGTCCTTTGTAAGTTGTTGACTATATCATATATGGTGTAGCGGATAATATTAGATTTTTTTCAGAAAGTTGATTTTTTTACAAAAAAATAAGAAATATATATAGTTACAGAGAGGATAAAAGACTTTGTGCAGAGAAAATGTATAATATGAAAAATAATCAAAATGAGAGATAAAAATGGATGAGATTAAGTTTTAATTTAATTATAATAATACAAGAGGATATGGATTAGTGTATAGATAGAAGTAACAATTAAAGTGGTTACTGTACACAAAAAGAAAGAATAAATGTTGAATAAAATATAAGAAAAAAGCTGAATTAGATTCATATTTGAATATCATTAACACACGTCAAACAGGTGGTTTGCTTGTTAACTACAAGTGACAGATAACGGACAGTACCTAAAGACGCAGAGTTTCACTTTATTTAAATCTTAATGCCCTTGATTTGTTACAGCGATTAAAAGTACCATTGTATTACCTTCTACAATTAAAATAGGTTTCGTATTACTTTTATAATAATGCCCTTTTCTGTTCCTGTATGCATTTTCTTGTCGTTACGTCATTTAATCTTACAGTACTTAAGTAAATTCTTCTGCTTAAATGTGTTTGTTCCCCCATACTTATATTTTAAATTTGCAAACTTAAATATAAAAGATGTGTGTTAAATAATATGTAGAATTAAAAATTAACAAATAGGAGATAGCGAATTTTTGAAAATTTTGTAACATAGTTTACAAATTAGGGAGGATTATTGTTATAATAAATTATTATATACAAAGGAGAAAGTGAGAAAGATGTTTTTCTTTTTTTATGAAGATAGTATTGATAATGATTGGGTTATAAAAAGAGCTTTTGAGCGTATAATAGCTAAAAAAATAGTGGCAGATAATTACTGTGATTTAAGGGAATTTATCCATCCAAAAAGAAAAAAAGAAGATATAAAATTAATGCTATCACAAATAAATAGTCCGTTTGTAGAATTGTTTAATCATGCATACCCATCTATTACTAAAGCAGCTGATATATGGAGTGAATATAAGAAAGATAGATTAACGAACGATATGGTTTTAAAATATGAGGAGGCGTGGAGTATAGTTTATTGGATTTATAGATGTTATGGGAAGATAGACGAACGAAAAAAAGCAACTAAGGAAGCGCTAAATGAAATTGAAGAAATCTATCAAATATGCAAAAACGGGAGTATATATGAAAAAAATAGTGGCGTTAAATTAGAGAAAAGTAATAAGGAGGGGAAATTTGAAAAACTAAAATTTTGCGATAGCTATATTTATAATGAGGAAAAAGTTCATATTAATACAATACGATCAGTAACAGAATACTGTAAGAAATTGAAAAATATAACAGAGGAGAAAAATTTAGTTTTTTTTAGAGGACATGCTGACACTACATATCGGTTATTGCCATCTATTATGAGATGCGATGAATGGTATAAACATGAAAGAGACATTTATAATGAGGTTATAATTGAATGTCCAGAAGAATTTAGAGAATGTTCTACACATCTTGAGCATTTAGTACTTATGCAACATTATGGAGTGCCAACAAGACTGCTAGATATTACCAAAAATCCGCTCGTTGCCTTATATTTTGCATGTGAGAGTCATAATGAGAAAAATGGTGAGATAATTGTATTCAGCACACCGAAAAGTGAAATAAAATATGCAAAGAGTGATACGGTATCTGTTCTAGCTAGTTTAGCCAATTTTGCTGAAGATGAAAAAAATGTCTTTGAAGAAACAGCTAAAAAGGCTATGAGTAGAGAAAATTTCAATGAGAAAATAAAAAGATTGATTCATGAAATAAGATTAGAAAAACCAGCTTTTTTAAGTGAAGTTGAAAAAAGTGATATTACAAATGCATTTTTTGTTTTGCCAGAGAAAAAGAATAGAAGAATTGTAAAACAAGATGGAGCATTTATTATATATGGATTAATTAACGAAAATAATGATGTGATTAACAAGTATAGGTATAAGGAAAAAAATAAAATTCAGATATTTATAGTTAAAAGTGGGAAAAAAGAAGAAATTTTAAAAGAATTAGATGCTTTATCCATAAATAAAGCAACTCTTTTTCCTGAAATAGAAGACGTAGCTGAATACATAAAGAAAAAGTATTAAATTATAGAAGTAAGAATTTTTGGTTTAATGTATTAAAAAAAGAGAATGAAATAAGTGAAGTATTATTGTATAATATATTTGATGGATAATACAAGGTTATCCATTACTTTACATATCATATAAAATAATTAGAAAGGAATTATTATGAGTAATATTAGTTTAGGTATACATATGGGACATGATAGATCCGTTTCTGTAGTTGTTGATGGAAATCTAGTTGGATGTCTGGCAACGGAACGTATTGATAGAATAAAGCATTCAAAATCATCTGTAATTCCCTTTAAAACTATTGATACTTTATTGGGTTATCTTAACATTGATGTCCATACAATAAAATATGTTGGAATTACTTATGTATCTGTTGAAATAAATAATCTCACAAAATATTATGAAGATCAATTAAAAGACTATTATCCTAATTGGAATTTTAAAATAATTCCTGTTTCGCATCATTTAGCGCACGCTGCATCTACATATTACACTTCACAATTTAATGATGCTTTAGTTTTTGTGGCAGATGGTGGTGGCGATTTGATTAATGGTGAAGAAGAATCTGAGAGTATATATATTGCCAAAAATAATATCTTATATTTAGCAGAACAACGATGTCAAAGTAATGTTATACATACTCTTACAAGGGAACAATTCCATTTATATCCGTTTATGAACGATAAATACAAACAATACCAAGTAAGCATAGCAAAAAAGTATGAACAAATCACGTATATGTTAGGATTTGCATGGAATCAAGCAGGTAAAACTATGGGACTAGCATCATATGGAAAAGAGATTCTTAACTTAGATATTCCTCCCATAACTAATTTAAATTTCAATTTATCTTTAGATTTCTTAGTCAAAGATATATATGAATTATATTTAGCATCAGGTATACGATATCAAGAATATATAACCAAAAATAGAGCAGATATAGCTAAAACCATTCAGAATTTTACAGAACAATTAATAATATCAATATTTTCGTACGCCATTAATAAATATGGCATAAAAAATATTTGTGTAGCTGGAGGTCTTTTCCTAAACTGTTTGTTAAATCATAAAATATTAGATAGATTCAATGATATCAAGTTACATATATGTCCAGCTGCTGGAGATGATGGACAATCTATTGGTGCGGCTTATATAGCATACCAATATTTCAATGATACTAAATTAGCAACTAGAAAGAAAACAATTCCTTATTTAGGATTGTCCTATACCAATTCACAGATTGAAAAGGCATTAAAAAGTCATAATCTAAATTACAAATATTTCGAAAATACAACACTGCAATGTAAAATTATAGCGAAAGAAATATATGATAATAAAATTGTCGGCATACTTACAGGAAGAAGTGAAATTGGTCCTAGAGCACTCTGCCATCGAAGTATTTTAGCTAATGCAACATGGGATGGAATGAAAGATTACATAAATAATAAAGTAAAACATCGAGAAAATTTCAGACCTTTTGCACCAGTTATTTTAAAGGAGTTTGAGTTAGAATATTTTAAATTAAGGCAAACATCTCCATATATGTTGTTGGCTCCTTTTGTAAATGAAAATTATCAGAATAAAATACCTTCTGTAGTACATGTAGATAAAACAGCAAGAGTTCAATCTGTTACACAGAACGATAATGCTTTTATATATCATATCATAAAGGAGTTCTACAAATTATCCGGAACACCTGTATTATTAAACACATCATTTAATGATAACGGTGAACCAATTGTAGAAACTCCTTCAGATGCAATCAAAACATTTCTATCTACAGAAATTGATGTATTAGTATTAGAAAATTATATTATTTATAAATAAATTGGAATAAAATAGTCATCAAATTTCAATGAAAATGTAAATTTAGGGTCAACTAATAAAAGGGACCCTTCTTTTACTTTTTGAAAATTTTTTTTGAAAATATCTCTATCTTTTAAACAAGTATAATGACAATTTAAATGGTTGTTACATTGATAATCGCAGTCTGAATTATAACCATAATATGTAAGTTTACTTAAAAATTCATACATTTTATTTTCTAAACCATATTCATCTAAATAAATTAAATAATTTGTTAACAAAATGATATTAGAATATGAAAAATCTAAATTTCCCAAAAAAAGTAGATCTTCCTGCCTTAAATAATCAACCATAGTATCATATAGACTTGTGATATAATCGACATTTTGTTTTTCTTTTATCGCAATTAAAGCTTTAAGGTTATAATAATTTCCCATTAATTTTAATATTCCATATCTAATACTTGTATCTATGCCATACTCTAAATGAGTTTTACATTTACTATATGTTTCTTCACTAGTGTCCATAAAGTATAGAAGTGCAAGCAAAAAATGTCCACGTATAATATCTAATGGATAGTTAACTTTAATTGCTTCATCCAATAGTTTCTCTGCCCTTGAAATGTAATTAGGCATATCCATATCTAATGAATTAGATAAAACGATATCTGCAGTTAATAATCCCATTTTATTGTGACAATTAATTCTATCAACCATATCTTTTTTTAAATACGAATCTGCTTCAAGCATCAATTTATAAGATTTTATAGTATTTGTAAAAAAGTATAATTTTGCCTCATTTATTTTCGCTAGTGCTTTTAATTTATTGTTATGCATACTGCTAGCAATATCAAAAGAAAGTTTATTATATTGTATTGCAGGAGCAACATGATTTGTATGAATATACAAACTAGCAGCTCGTTCAAACAAATTAAATCTAATATTTTCGTCAAATTTAGTAGGGTCAATTCTTTCTTTGGAAAGTAAATCATTCATTATACCTCTTGCTTTAGAAATCATTCCAACATGAAGATAAAAGGATGCCTGAAGTTGCTTTACCTCTAACATCTTTTTTTCATCAAGTTTATGGTAACTTTCTAATAGCATAAATGTTTCGTCAAATGTCTTAGTAGCCTGCCCTAATGATAAATTATGCATAGCAACATATATTTTAGCAAAAATTGTTTTTTCCATTAATTGAGTATTTTTATCATGTTTTGCAATTTCATATATAAAATTATAATACTCAAAATATTTATCTGATATGTTTTCAGAAGAAACATTATCCATTTTTTGTATTTCATTAATAGGTTCTTCAAATTTATTTTTTGCTTCCGCATATTGCTTCAAATAAAACAACACTATACCTTGTTTTTGTTTGTTGAACAAATACATTAATTGGGAATTTGATTCTAAATCACTACAAACTTCAAAAAGTTGCTTTTTAGGAATTGTCGTCCACATTTTTTTTATAAACAAATATATCGTTTCGTGATCAAATTTTAAAGTATCTTCATCAATCTCAACTAAAAAATGATTTGAAAATAATATTTCTACGGCATTGTACTCATCATTATCAAAAAAATTTAACATTAATTTTTTTGGAAATTTTAATCCATATAATGCAGCAACAAGAAGAAATTTTTGAAGTTTATTACCAATATGCATTAATCCTAATATTTCATATCGTAGTTTTATTAATTTTTCTATTTCTCTAGGTATATAAATTTTTTCAGAAAACGTTAGTATATTAGGTATGCCAACAGTATTTCTATTTAGCAAATTAACAAGTCTAATTTCTAATAAATATTCTATAAACTGGATCAAATAAAATGGATTATTTCCAGACATTTCATGTATTTTTGTTAATGCATGGAGTGGAATATCTTTAATTATTCGTTTAATTAAATTAAGACATTCTTCATCTTTAAATGGTTCAACTCTATAATTTTTAATTGCTTTATTTGATGTATTTTGTAAACATTCAAGAACAGCAAAAAACTCTGTATTATATACAGTATAATCATCTCTTCCTGCTGTAACCAGAAGGAAAGCTCCTTTGATATGCCTTTGTTTAATTAAATCCTTTAGCATATTTAAAAAGTCACTATCAGCATTATGTATATCTTCAACAAATAAAACAGTCCATATAAATTCATCTTGTATTTCACAAATCAGTTCATACAAGTTTGAAGCCGAAATATTTTTTCTTAAATTTTTTGAAATATCCATTTTTATACTGTCAAATGTTGATTTTTTAGAGTTTTTTATACAAATAGTATTAAGAATCCTAATGCTTCTTTCCGAAAAATTTTTACTTAGTTCATCAATTATTCTTGTTTTACCAATACCAGCCTCTCCATAAAGATTAACCCAAGAAAAATTGGGATTTTCTAGTATTTGATTGCTAATATCATGAATGATTTGTTTATGATTATACCCAGTCAATGGTAGTTCAAAATTATATGATAGAGATGTTCCTTCAAGTTGTATGATATTTAAATTATTATTACAGGTAAGACGTAATATGACGTCATCTAATCCATCGGAAAATTCTTTGTAAACTCTGAGCGATATACACTTTCCTTTATTTTTATCCAGTATGAAGCATAAATTATCTTCGGAAAGATGCCAATTTCTATCTGTTACAAGATTTAATTTACATTCAGCAATTTCACTTGAATAATTGCGACAAAATAAATACAAATCAAAATAAGGCTTTCTATGATAATTTCCCTTACATATCTGATATGATAATGATATATTAGAGGGGATATTCTCAACCTTTTTATAACTCCATATATTTAAATTATTTTGATGCAGATATTGATACAAAATATATTGATCAACTAGAATAAATTCATATCCATACATTTCGGAATTTTCACATATAGAGTAATAAGTATATGGTGCAATTGTTTGATTAGTTACTAACACCAAATAATCAACTTTATCTTGACCAGCGATTATTGTGTTTTTTGCAACTTTTTCATAACTAATTAAATTTTTTGACGAACTTTTGCATTCAATATATATTACTATTTTATTTTTTCCTTTTAGTGAAAAGTAATTTCCAAATAGCTCTATATCTTTATTAGATTCAATAACTACATCGCGACCATCATCCCTTGTTGCAGGCGTCATAAAAATTCTAATATCATTTGAAAAACTTGCATTAAGTATTTTTACAATACTTTTATAAATATGCTCTTCAAAATTATGCCCTATATCATTGCCTATATTCCATGGCTGGTTGTTAATATTAGGGGTAATATATTTTACTGTTGATAACATACTTGCACTCTCCCATCCAAAAAAGTAATGGATAACCTTGTATTATCTATTGAATACGAAAATTTAGATATTTTTTAAATATGAAACATATTCCTAGGATGCTTATTACTTAAAATATTTTTTTGTTTTGCCGTTGCAACATGTGTGTATATTTCTGTAATGTTTATAGAACTATGCCCGAGCATTTCCTGAATATATCTGATGTCAACATCTGCATCAAGAAGACTTGTTGCAAACGTATGACGAAACATATGTGGTGTTATGTGTAGATTTACTGATGCAAGTTCAGTATATTTATTTATCATTCTTCGAACGGTTTGGTCAGAGAGTTGGTTACCTGATTGATTGGCAAAAAAGTATCCACAGTTTTCACATTCACGCAAAAAATCTGAGTGATATTGTTTTAAAATATTAATAACTTCAACATTTCCTATTTGTAACATTCGTTCTTTAGAGCCTTTTCCAAAAATTAAAATTGTCCCGTTATCTAAGTTAATGTCATTAATACCAAGATAGCAAAGTTCAGATATTCTCATACCTGTAGCAAATAGGAGTTCAATGACAGCTGCATCACGTAAGGCATTTCTTTGCTGAAATTTAGTTTTTGCAGAACCTTTGTAATCATATATAGTAGATAAAATTGCTTCGATATAGTTCAAGGGAATTATTTTGGGTAGTGTTATTGATTCTCTAAATTTAATCTGAAGTTTATTGAATGGATTTTTCTCGATTAAATCACGATATTCGAAATAATGAAATAATGCCTTGATAGATGCAATTTTGCGTTTGACGGTTTTAGGTTTATATTGTGTGTGTAGATTAGCTATGAAATTCTCAAGCATAGAAGGTGTAATATCGATAAAATTTTCAGTATTAATTTCTCTCATAAATTGTGCTAAATCTATTTTATAAGCCTTTAGCGTTTTTGCATCCAGTCTTTTTTGAATTTCACAATATTTTAAATATTCTTCAATGCGTGTCTGTAAATTGTTCATAATAATAAGTTTCCTTTGTAAATTAAATTTAGTAATATACATCTTATATCTTTTACAAATTGATTTCTATTTATTGGTTGTTTAAATATTAAAAAGCATGTTGTATTCAAAAATAAAATTTAAATAAAAAAAATAAAGTCTATATGCAATTAAGAAAATAAACCTTGTTTTCCCAATTTGGTTAGGAAGAAAATGTACGAATATTAATATAGAATTTATGAAGAACATTTTTGTAGCAAATAATAAAAATTTATCTGGTATAAATCAGAAAAGAGAGAAAACATATGATTTACAATGTAAAAGAAAGCGGCAGAAGGATTAAAGAACTAAGAAAACAGAAGGGATATACGCAGGAAAGCTTTGCAGATGATATAGGTATTTCGGTAAGAACTTATAGTGGTATTGAATCCGGGGCACATAGTACGAGTATAGATACTTTTGTAGAAATAGCTGAAAAACTAAATGTTTCGCTAGACTATGTGATTTTAGGGCAAAGGGAGAATAATTTATCAATTAAGGTAAAAAAGGAAGAACGAGAAATAATTAAAAAATTCTTATATAACATAATTCAAGGTATTTAGACTACGCATATGATACGTAGTGAATACGTAAGTAACCACATAAAAAGTAAGAAAAAAATCAAGTACAGTTATATTGTGATTAAGAAACGTGCACATTTGTTAGTCGAAATACTTATGAAAGAAGGAAATATTTATGTTAAAGATTTTTAATCGTAAAGAAGTGGTTAATGGAGTGATATTCATTAAGTCAATAAAAGATTTGAACACAGTAATTAATGTAGCTAAAGATATTGGTAAGGAATGCAAAAGGAGAGGCTTAAATGTAGAGTATTGTTTTTTGGATACAAGCGAAGATAATGTAATCGAAAGAAAAGCAATAAAGCAGCTTTTAGATGAAATGCAGGATAAAAACATTAATCTGGTGGTGTTAAGAACTCTGGATGATATAAGTAATAATCCTATCGAAAGAGAAGCATTTCTTACAGTCATGAATGATAATGGAGTAGGAATTTATCTTTTTGAAGAGGGATGTTTCGCTATGGTTAATTATAATTTTGAATAATAAATCTTATGTTAGGCAGACATATTATGGTCTGTCTAACATAACAGGATGAATATGAACGTATGGAGGAGGCAACATATTGAAATATGAAGGATGGAATGTTGGTTCAACTATTCGAAGATTGAGAAAAGAAAAAAATATGACGATAGAAGAGTTAAGTGAAGCTGTAGGCAAAAGTCCTTCACATATAGCACAAATAGAGCAGGGATCTAGAAGGTTAGGTATTAATCTGCTTTACGAATTAATAACGGTATTAGAAACTGATGCAAATACAATTTTGGTTGTCCATAGAAAGAATTCGGAGTTATCAATTGATAAAGAATTAATGAAGTTGACACCGAAAGTAAGAATATATTTTCAAAAGCAGTTTCTTAATATGATAGAAGAGTTTCCGATTAAGTAAGAAAGGTAAAAGGTATGGGAAAGAAAAATAGAACAATTAAGGTAATTGCATATTTGTCAGTTGTAAATGCAACAGAAAAGAATGTGGAATGGAAGGAAGACAAGCAACTGAGATACATAAGAGAGTATGCAAAAGCACATTGCATTAGAATAGTAAAGATATTACGTAGAAACATATTAGGTAAAAATGTACGTGATTCACAATTTAGAAAAATGATTGGAGCCGTAGAATGTGGGATGGTTGATGGAATTATAGTATGTAAAATGGCTTTAATATCTGACACGGTTGTTGATGCATATAAGAAAGTTGGAGATGTGGTGCAGGCAGGTGGACATATGATAACTGTAGATGAAGGAGAGTTAAATCTCCCTCTAAAAATGTAAAGGAGATATAACTATATGAGACAGATTATGAGGGGAGATGTGATATATGTGGATTTGGGACAACATCCAAATAGTTCCATTCAGTCAGGTATTCGTCCCTGTGTAGTAATAAGTAATAACCAAAATAACAAATATTCAAAAGTAATTTCAGTTTGTCCCTGTACAGGAAGAGTAACGAAGAAGAAAGTGATAACACATATCCTAGTTACTACGAAAGATGTAAATGGATATTTTCAAAATAACTCAATATTATTAATTGAACAAATTACCGTGGTTGAAAAGAAACAAATAATAAGTAAGGTAGGTCATATTCCACGAGATTCAGAGGTTATGAAAAAAGTTAATTGTTTAATTAAAAAGCAATTGGGAGTTGACTAAATAATAGAATTAATAAAAGTAAAGATTCAAAATGAGGTGGAGGAAGAAAAAGTGAATGAAAACACTAACGTTATCGAACCAGCATTGCTAACATTGGAGCAGGCTTGCAATTATTTGTGTATTGGAAAGACATCTTGCAGAAAATTGTTTAAAGAGCATGAACATGAATTTGTTGTACGAATTGGAAATAGGCTATATGCAAATAAAGCACTATTGGATAAATGGATTGATGATCAAACCAGGGCTTAAAAGAGGAATAACTAAATAGCAATGCTTGAGAAAAAGGAAAAAAGAAAATTTAGAAATATAAAGCGATTATTGTATTGAAAAAGAGAGCAAACTTTGCTATAATACGAATAGAACGTTTGTTCTCTGAATTACATTTCGCAGAAAGGAGAACAAATGGGCAAAAAAACATTAGTAAAAACTAAAAAAGAGCCAAATATAAGAAGGCGTTCAAATGGTTTATGGGAAGCGAGAAAGCAGATTAATGGAATTCCAATTCGTGTTACCGGGCATGATAAGAAACAGGTATTAGCTGAATTTGACAAAAAAGTTGAAGAAGCTGAAAATCCAGCACTTATTAGTAGTGATATTACGGTTGATGCGTTTAGAGACAAATGGTTTAATACATTTAAGGTTCCTAAAATTAAAACTACAAGCATATATCCTATGACTAGAAGATATGAAAGAACTTTTGGTAATAGAATTGGTAAAAGAAAGTTGAATAGCTTAACTTGCTTTGACATACAGGTAGCTATTAATGGAATGTTAAGTGATGGAATAGGTATCACCACAATAAAAGATGCTCTTGGAAGTTTCAGGGAATGTCTTGAATCAGCTAAGAATAATGGATTGATTGCTATAAATCCCTGCTTTGAAATTATTCTTCCTGAAAAGACAAATAGTAAGCAAAGACGTTTTTTAACTGTAGATGAGCAAAAGAGGTTTTTGGAAACAGCAGAAACAGAATATGGTTGGTATTACCCTATGCTGAAAGTTATGTTGCTTACAGGAATGCGTATTAGTGAAGTGGGCGGATTATGTTGGTCAGATATTGATTATGATAATGATGTAATTCATATTAGAAGAGCATTATTTAGTCAATATGAATATGGCAAAAAGAAATTACATTTTACAACAACAAAGACTATTAATTCGGTAAGAGATATTCCAATGATGGCGGATTGTAAAAAAATGTTAAAACTTCAAAAAAAGAATCAGAATAAGATAAAAAAGGAATTAGGAAAAAGATATAGAAGTGAAAATGAAGAAGGATTATCTGATTTAGTATTTACATCATCTATGGGCTCAGCAGCAACAAGATATAATGTTGCACCAATTATAAATAAGATTGTAAAATCAATTAATTTGAGAGAAGATTATGAGTCTGTAAAAGAAAATCGTAAACCGATATATATGGAGCCGGTTTCACCCCATGCTCTTAGAAGAACATTTTGTACAAGATGTTTTGAAGCAGGTATGAACATAAAGGTTGTTCAGAAAATTATGGGACATAGTAACTATGCAGTTACAGCGAATATATATACAGAAGTAATGCCGGATAAAATGAATGAAGAAGTTGAACTTTTTAATTCTAAGTTATTGACAATGTAAAGAATTTGGTCCAACTTTTGCAATGGACCAAATTTTCATAAACTTGAAAATGGTAGAGAAAATAGTTTTGCTAATGTGAAGAGAGAGTCGTTCAACTTAAAAGTTGGACCAGAAAAAATTATATATAGTATTTCTTACTACATTGAAGGAGAATAATAAAAAAAGTTATCACTTCAGATGCAGTAAATCATAAGTTATCATAACTTGATTTTATAAAAAAGAATTCTATTTTATAATGGGTGAAAACCCACATTATAGAGGAGAAAATCCCTTAAATGTACTATTTTTAGTATGTTTGAGGGATTTTTTTTGCTTTCTGAATCCTGAAAATTAAAAATATCTTAAATTCATAAAATATCATAAATTATCACGTCTTATCGTAGAATTTTGGTTTATTTTGGTTTGATTTGGGAAAATTTTGGTTCAACCAAATTAGATACGAAGTCTTCCTGTTTCTTTAGTAAGACGAAAATGTAACACAATAATCAGAGTTGATATGAGTTTTCATTCTAAAAAATGTATAAGGAGAAAGAAATGTGTAAGGCAATTGCAATAGCCAACCTGAAGGGTGGAGTAGGAAAAACAACCACAACAGTTAATTTAGGTATTGGATTAGCAAGAAAGGGGAAGAGCAATATGGTTTTGCATTGATGAAGTGTATGTTCTTTTAAATTCACCGTTCAGTGCAGAATATCTACGCCAGATGTGGAAAAAGGTAAGAAAGCAGGGAGGAATTTGCACAGGAATAACACAGAACATAGTGGACCTTCTTATGAGTGAGACAAGCACAACAATGCTATCAAACTCTGCATTCATACTACTTTTAAATCAGTCAAGCAAGGACATAGAAAAGATAGTGGAGTCACTGGAAATATCAGAAGAGCAGCTTAACTATGTGATAGATTCACCGTCAGGATGCGGATTGATAAAATGCGGAAGCAGAATGGTACCGTTTGACAATGTGATAACAAAAGACAGTGAACTTTACAGACTTTATAATACAAATATGTATGAGAAGATGGAAAGGCTGGAGAAAGAAAAACAGTAATTGAATAAGGGGAGGTGGGTGTGGTAGAATTAAAAAATAAAAAGTTTGAAAATTTTAGTTTTTAGAGCTAAATAAATCGGAATTTAACGCTTGAAAAAAGGAGAAATAAACATGGCAAAGAAAGAAGAAAGATT
>OLOR01000261.1_pt1 | contig 58549 bp, 38 predicted proteins | sample 1672521 | NCBI WGS metagenome assembly OLOR01 (sample SAMEA3136695, study PRJEB25190) | human gut metagenome | biome: human gut; feature: human-associated habitat; material: faeces | place: Austria | collected 2013
AGAGCAGAGGACTGAAAATCCTCGTGTCGCTGGTTCGATTCCAGCTTTGGGCACTAAACAAAGAGATCAAGATGAAAGCTGAAACTGTTAATGGTTTCAGCTTTTTATTTTATAAAAGTGTATTGTAAATTATATTGGAATAACAGAGGAGGATATTGTTTATATGGTATTCAATGTAGGTCAGGTTATAAAGATGAAAAAAGCTCATCCATGTGGAACTAACGCCTGGGAGATACTCCGGGTTGGAATGGACTTCAGACTTAGATGTACTGGATGTGATCACCAGGTGATGGTGTCCAGAAAACTGGTTGAAAAGAATTTTAAAGGTTTTATAGAAGAGAAGTAAAGTAAAATTTGTAAAAACGTATAAAATATTGGAGTAATAATAAAAAATACCCTCAAAAATAATGTTGATCAAGACAAGAAAAAAATGTAATAAAAGAAACAGGATTATGACTAGGCGATCATAATCCTGTTTCTTTTATATAAGTTTTTTGTGAGCTGGTATGGGAAAATATGTCTCATAAACTAGCAATTACCCTCTGTTCATGCAATCCATAGGGAGGAGCGCAGCCGTTTGGCGACTGCGCCAATTAAGGGATTGGGGGTGTAGTCATTGCTGACTACAAAAGGGAGTAAATAACAAAAAATAGTAAATTGTCAATGTTATAAAATTGTAGTTGTAAGCAACTGCTGTAATCTGTATTACTCATTCATCTCTTGCTTACAAACTGATAATATGACAAATGGAATAATATTGCAATAGCTTTGCAAGCTTTCATGCCATAATACCATATAAGTCGGCGATTATGACTGTTTTTGACCATATATTACTCAAATACACGCGAATAAATGATTATAAACTAATGCATATGCTCAAACAATCTAAAAAAATCAAAAGGTAAGACAACAAGCGTGAGTTGCGCACATTTTGGTTGCGCGCACATAGACAAAACAAGAAATAAATGAACAATATAAGAATAAGGAAAATAGCAAAAGAAATAATAAAAGAGAAAATAAAAGAAGCAGAATCATTTTTAGGCTATCATGATTCTGCTTCTTTTATATATAAGTTTTTTGTGAGCTGATATGGGAAAGTATGTCTCATAAACTAGCTTCTACCCGCTTTTAATTCCCTGAACCATTATCGAAATCCTAAGGGAGGGGTACAGCCGCCGAGCGGCTGTACCAATTAAGGGATTGGGGTGTAGTCATAGCTGACTACAAAAAGGGAGTAAATAACAAAAAATAGTAAATTGTCAATGTTATAAAATAGTGGTCGTAAGCAATTGTTATAGTATGTATGTCTCGTTCATCTCCTGCTTACAAGCTGATAATATGACAAAAATGTTTTTAGTGCAATAGCATTTGACTGTTTTCCACCATATTTACATATTTATAATAAATTTTGACTGTTTTTGATTGAAAATGCATATTGTAAGGTGATTGCATGAATATAAAAAATAAAATAAAAAATAAAACGGTTATTAATACTGTTCAAACAACCGGTTTATGTGATATAACTTTAATTATGTGACGTGATAATACATTATCTCACAATGAACTATCACATACAAAAAGAAAAAGATCAGGGAGGATCAAGATGAAGAGCAGCAAGAAAAATCTAATTGCTATCGCCGTGGTGATTTTGATTATCGCGGTTCTTGGAATTGTGTCCATATATGTGGATAAGATTCCATCACCATCGACCTATGCAACGTTCTGGGCGCTTGTACCATCGGTTGTGGCCATCACACTTGCTCTTATAACAAAAGAAGTTTACAGTTCACTTTTTATAGGAATTGTAATAGGCGGTGTGTTTGCATCAGGTTTTAGTTTTACAGGTAGTATATCAAACGTATTGCAGGATGGACTTATAGCTCAGCTTTCAGATTCCTACAATGTGGGTATACTTATATTCCTTGTCATCCTAGGAACGATAGTTGCCCTTATGAACAAGGCTGGAGGTTCAAAGGCATTTGGAGACTGGGCAGCGACTCATATCAAGACCAGACAGGGCGCGCAGCTCTGTACAGTACTGTTAGGTGTACTTATATTTATTGATGATTATTTCAATTGTCTCACGGTTGGTAGTGTCATGAAGCCAGTGACTGACAAACACAGGATATCGAGAGCGAAGTTTGCGTATATTATAGATGCCACAGCAGCACCTATATGTATTATTGCACCGGTGTCATCCTGGGCTGCGGCTGTCAGTGGATTTGTAAAAGGTGAGGATGGATTTGGCCTGTTTATAAAGGCTATACCATATAACTATTACTCATTCCTAACTTTGGCTATGATGCTCGCTATGATAGTTATGAAGGTAGAGTTTGGCCCTATGGAAAAGCACGAACTGAATGCGCTGAAGGGTGATCTTCTCTCACTTGGAGATGGGAAGAAAACTGTCACAGCTGAGGAGACAGACGTTGTCAACAGTAATGGAAAGGTTATAGACCTTATAATACCGATCATCTGTCTTGTTGTATGCTGTGTTATAGGAATGATCTACACAGGTGGATTTTTCAGTGGAACAGGATTTGTCGAGGCATTTTCGAACAGTGATGCTTCAGTTGGACTAGCAATAGGAAGTTTGTTTGGTCTGCTGATCACTATCTTATTATATGTGATAAGAGGTGTACTTGACTTCAGTAAATGCATGGAGGCGATACCAGAGGGCTTCAAGGCTATGGTTCCTGCAATATTGATTCTGACATTTGCATGGACTCTTAAGGGAACCACAGATATGATGGGCGCAAAGGATTTCGTGCAGAATGCTATGGAATCAGCGTCAGGAAGTCTGTTCAGCCTTTTGCCGGCGGTTATATTCATTGTAGGTTGCCTTATGGCATTCGCTACAGGAACATCATGGGGAACATTTGGAATACTCATTCCTATCGTGTGTGCTGTATTTGAGGGAAAGAACAACGAGCTTATGATAGTAGCTATCTCAGCATGTATGGCGGGAGCTGTATGCGGAGATCACTGCTCACCTATATCAGATACCACGATAATGGCATCAGCCGGAGCACAGTGCAACCATGTAAACCATGTATCAACACAGCTTCCATATGCCATAACGGCTGCAGCGCTGTCATTTATATCATACGCTATAGTCGGACCGCTCACATACAGACTGCATGTTAAGTGGTTTGTGATGCTGCCAATATTTATAGCACTTATGGTTCTGTTTGTATTTATACTTAAGGTTATCAAACAGAAAAATCCGGAAAGTTATGCAAGTGCCGACACAAAGGTGGCTGACGCAGAATAATAAAGTATTTAAGTAATAAAATGAAAAAAGTGTTGACTTATAAGTGAGTATAAGTTAATATATGAGAGTAGAGTTTTCATTTATTTGAATCCTCTCTCCCCTCATTATGGTGACCAGGTAATCCCTGGTCACTTTTTTTGCTTATAATTATATAATATAGGGAATTCTATGAGAAAATTAATATGAAATAGCTTTATATTTGTTAATTTGAGTTGATATGTGATATGGTATATTCTGTAAAAGACAGTTAATGTTACATATGCTGAACGCAGTGGGATAAAGGTAAAAGGAAAGTGAGTAAAAATGCAGGAAAACACAGAATTAAACAGGGAGATATCAAACGAGGAGATACAGAAAGCCGTAGGGATAATAAACAGGCTTTTCAGTTATTATAACAGCAAAGTTGTTGGACAGCCAGGACTGGGATATTCACTTTTGGTCGCAATGATGACAAATGGACATGTTCTGCTGGAGTCAGTCCCGGGACTTGCTAAGACGACTGCAGCCCGCGTTATGACTGAGGCGGTGAATGGTTCTTTTTCAAGGATACAGTGCACACCGGATCTTATACCAAGTGATATCATAGGAACTCAGATGTACAATATGGCGACAAATACATTTGAGGATAAGATCGGTCCAGTATATTCCAATTTTGTACTTCTCGATGAGATCAATAGATCAAGTGCAAAGACTCAGAGCGCTATGCTTGAGGCGATGCAGGAAAGGGAGGTAAGTATAGGGGGCAAGACCTACAAGCTCCCGGAGGTGTTCGTTGTAATAGCGACACAGAATCCGATAGAATCCGAGGGTACATACGTGCTGTCTGAGGCTCAGCTTGACAGATTCCTTCTGAAGGAGACACTCACATATCCAAATCCGGCAGATGAGATTGAGATATTAAACAGAGTGGAGTCAGATGTATTTACAAATATCAGCGCGGTGGCATCCATGGAGGATGTGCTGTATCTTCAGAAGCTGTGCAGGAGAGTATATATAGATCCGGCTATAAAGAAATACATAGTCGATATTGTTCAGGCATCGAGAAATACTGATAAATTTATGGATCCAAAGCTTGCCCAGTATGTTGCCATGGGAGCAAGTACAAGAGCGGCAATAGCATTTATGGAGACTGCAAAGGCGGTCGCACTCATAAATGGCAGAAGATACTGCGTGCCTGACGATGTAAAGGCACTTAGATATTCGGTTCTCAGACACAGGATCATGCTGACATTTGCCGCTGTGGCAGATGACATAAAGGTAGAACAGATAATAGATGCGATCGTAGGTGCTGTAAAGACTCCATAGCCTACGGTGCTGACCGCAGATGGAAAATGGAACTTCTTCAGAGAGAGCAGGTAAAAATATATGAAGATGACATATGTCCCTCTCATACAGGGCAATATGAAAGGCATGAAGACGATCTACACGACAAGGGCGACATCAAGGATAATTGACGGTTCATACAATTCCATATATAAGGGAAGAAGCATGAACTTTGACGAACTCAGAGAGTATGTTGCCGGGGACGATATAAAGGATGTGGATTGGAATGCGACTGCGCGCAGCCAGAAGGTCCTTGTTAGACAGTATATAGCGGAGAAAAAACATAATATTATGCTGGTACTCGACACTAACAGGAGAATGCTTGCAAACGCGAACGAGACGCAGGAAAAGAAAAACGTGGCGCTCATGGCGGCAGGAACTTTGGCATGTATGGTGAGTGCAAATGGAGATTATATAAGCGCAACGTATTCAGACAAATCATCCATTCGGCATTTCCCATTTAAGACAGGGCTTTTCAATGTGGAAAATATTATGGCAGCATATGACAGAGATACATCCATGGACAATGATTCAGATCTAAGTGCGGCACTCGAGTTCATATCAAAGAATATCAGAAGGAAGATGATCATGTTGATAGTTACAGATATGGATGGCATGAACAGACTTTCTGGCAGGCTTTTAAAACAGCTGAAGGCAACGAATGACATACTTCTGATATGTGTGGATGATGTCGATATAAAGGGAAAACGTGTCTATGACATGGCGGCAAGACATTATCTGCCGGATTTTATTTCGGAGGATAAAAAGATTGCACGCAATGAAAAAATACGCAGACAGAAGGTTGCAGAGGAATGCGAGGAGAAGATGAAGTCCGTTGGAATGACATATCAGATCATTGATTCGACAGAGGACATGGATGAAAAGATAGCTGAACTGTTAGGCAGGCACAGGCAGGAGAGCTCGGCTGTCTACAGATAATCAGATGGATAAAGGAGGGTAAATATGGAGAGTTCAGTAAGCCTTCAGGAACCATTTTCATACGCGATATGGCCGATTGTGGCTGCTGGAGCAGTAGTGCTTGCAGCTCTGATATATTGGATCATCGTGTTTATCCGGAAAAGGTTTTCCAACAGGCCTCAAAAGCCTGTTGTGAGAGAATTGAGACCGGAGGACAAGGACAGGATAAGAAGGAAGTATATAGCTGAGCTTGATGTCATAGGCATGGATTTTGAAAATGGCAGACTGGATATTCGTCATGCCTACCAGAAGATGAGCATGTGTATAAGGAAGTTTGTGCATGAGATGACGGACATAAAGGTTCAGAACTATACACTCCGGGATATAGGAACTTTGGGTATTCCTGATCTGTATTCTCTGGTGGCAGAATATTATGCGCCGGAATTTGCACGCAGATCAGAAGGTGATGTCAGGAACTCGTTGGCCAGAACAAGGAGTGCGATAGAGAGATGGATATAAAATACATGTGGGTGATCTGGCTCGGAGCTGTGGTGGCACTGGGCATGGTCATCAGCCTGTTTATACGGAACAAGAAAAAAGGAAATACATATGAGGGCGGCAAGAAGATTGCAGGACCTTTATACAGCAGAGATGAAGATTATTTCAAGAGAAAGATGACGGTGTACAGATCCTGCATGGCGGCTTTGCTGATATTGAGTATTGTTGCTGTCGTGTCCGCATTTGTGATGATGGCCAGACCGTACAGCAAAGAGCGTGTTCAGGATGAGCGTTATTGCAGAGATATCATGTTGTGCATAGATATATCGACCTCAGTTGATTATCTGAATGAAAATCTTCTGGAGGAACTCAAGAAAACCGTGGATGAATTGCATGGAGAAAGATTTGGAATAGTCATATTTAACACAAGTCCGGTGTTATTGTCACCGCTCACGGATGACTATGAGTTCATAAAAGAGCAGCTCGATATGATCGATAAAAGCTTGAAGGTCAGAAATTCAGAGGACGATTCGGATCTGTACAGCACTGATCTGAGTAGTATGTATGACTGGCTATATTACGAAGGTTATATAACTTCGGGAACACTGGTTGGAAATGAGCAGAGGGGAAGTTCACTTATAGGTGACGGCCTTGCGGCAGCAGCATGTGACTTTTCCGACAAGGATAAAACTAGAACAAAAATAATGATATTTTCAACTGATAACGATATTCAGGGGAATCCGGTGGCTACGCTGGATGATGCAGCTTCGATATGCAAGAACAATGGTGTGACTGTATATGGAGTCGGAACTAAGGAGATGACAGACGAGAACAGGGAATCCATGAAAAAGGCAGTGGAGAGTACAGGTGGTCAGTTTTTCATGGAAGAGGAGTCGGGAACGTTTGACCAGATAGTTACAGCCATAGAAAAAAGCAGTAAAAACCAGGTCGATGCAAAGATGATCGTACGGGAGAAGTCGAAGGTTGAATGGCCATTTGTGGCATTGCTGATAATATTTGTGATGATGACATGTATCGGCAGAGTCATAAAGCTGTGATATCACAGATGAGAACATAAATCAGATAAAAGCGGGTGGCAATTATGAAAATTGATCCAATAATACCGATCTGGCTGATGGGCATATTGTGTGTTGGAATGATCTTCCTAAAGAAGAGAAGCCGAATTGCGTATGTCAGACAGATAATAGCGATAGTCCTAGTATTTCTCATAAATCTCAGGATTATGGTTCCAAGTGATAATGTCAGCTCAAATACGCAGACGTTGGATACATATGTGCTGTTTGTGGTGGATGACACGATAAGCATGCTTGCACGTGATTATGACGGAGATACGGAGAGACTTACTGCGGTCAAGAAGGACTGCGGTCATATAATAGAAGAACTTGACGGAGCAAAGTTTGCGGTAATCAGTTTTAACAACAATGCGAATCTGGTGGCGCCATTTACAAACAATTCACAGTATGCAGAGGATGTGATAGATTCATTGTATCCACTTGAGCAGTTGTATGCAGAAGGCACATCCATGAATGTCAGCATTGATGTGATGACAGATACGCTCAAGAGGGTCAGGGAAAAGGCCGATGGAAGTGTTGTTGTGTTCTTCATAAGCGACGGTGAGATCACAAATGAAGAGAATTTGAAATCGTTCAAGTCGGCTGCCAAATATGTTGATGGCGGAGCCGTGCTAGGATACGGCACAACAGAGGGCGGCAATATGTATATGAAGTCAAGCTATACAGGTCAGGATGAGCTCATTGAAGATACCTCATCCTATCCTAGAAAGCCTGCTGTGTCAGTGATCGATGAAGACAATCTGAAAAGCATTGCAGATGATATGGACGTTAAATATATCAATATGAACGACGCTTCAAACATTGATACTACGATCAATAAGATCAAGAGGGAGTCTGCATCGGAGAGCAAAGACGGAAAGGTTTCAGGATATGCTGATATATATTATATATTTGCGGCTATGCTGGTACTGGTCATGATATGGGAGTTTATCGATATCAGAAGAAAGTCCGGAGAACTTGCCTGGCGAAAGGAACAGATATGATAAAAAAGATCGTTACGGGACTTGGCATAGCGGGACTGCTGTGTCTGGTACCATTGTCAGTCAATTATATATGCAATATGCGGTTTATCAGAAATTATGACAAGGGGATATATAAAAGCAGCGAGGTAAATCAGGTTCTGGGGTTTTTTCAGCCGTATATATATCATTATAATAATGGAAATGTTTATTACAATGAGGAAGATTACCAGGGCGCTGAGGAGGAGTACAGGACCGCACTTGGATACAAGCCGCGTGGGGAAAGAGACTGTATGACAAGGATAAATCTTGCATTAGCCATAGTGAAACAGATAGATCCTGAGTCAGTAAACGCAGAGAATCTTGATGAGACGATTGAGCTTCTTGATGATGCCAGAAATATACTGGTGGAAAATGGCTGTGCGCACAGGAATGACGAGGATGGTCACAACAAGGATGCACAGACACTCAAGGATGAGATAGATGCTTTTGAGGAACAGCTGAAGCAGTCGGTTCAGGATCAGAAATCATCTGGAGGTTCGGATGATAAGAATCAGCAAAATGATAATGATACCCCGGATGACAGTGCTGGAGAAAAGGGATCGAGCTCTGCATCGGAGGAGGAAAAGATAAAGGAAAAACTTCAGGAGATACAGGGGGACAGTTTAAAACAGCGTAACAGCGAGATGGATACCTATGAGACATACAAAGACGGCTACAATTACTATAATGGACGGACATGGTAAGGGTATGACTTGGGCAGTGCGTATGCTTAACAGTCATTAAATTACAATATAAAACTTGCGAATTGGTATTCATCGGGTTATAATACTGCTAGTTATGGGCATTTATGGCTTATGGACAATATAAGGAGAAAGAAAAAGCGATGATTAATGAGGAAAAAGTCATATTGATGACGAAGATCGCCATGTATAAGGAATCCCTCGGAAAGGAAGATCTTGAAAAGGGAAAGTATTTTCAGAGCGATTATGTAAAACTTAATTGTCTGAAGACTATTGTTTCTTCAACCGTTTTATTTGTGGTAGTTGCGGTTGCATACATTTATTACAATATAGGTTCTATCGTTGAACAGTTGACGGAACTTGATTACCTAAGTGTTGCGGGTGAGATTATAGGAAGCTATGCTATAGTTTGCCTGGGATTTGCATTGTTTGCCTGGGTATTATATACATATAGATATATGAAGGCAAAGCCAAAACTCATCAAGTATAATCAGAACCTCAAGAAGCTGATTGAATTTTATGAGAAAGAAGAGCGGACAAAGGGTTCTGAAAAAAGAAAGAGGAGGGCTAAGTAATTATGATAGCACTTTTGTCATTTCGAGATGGAGTAAAGGATTTCTGTAGTAAATATGATAAGTTCGTATCGCCTCTGTGCAAGTTTATATTGGCGATAGTGATGTTCTGGTCGATAGCACATCTTACAGGATATAACAGCATGATGAGCAGTATGGTAGTTGTTCTTGCAGCTTCGTTTGTATGTGCGTTTCTTTCAGATTCACTCACACTTGCTATCGGCGGTGTGTATGCATGTGCTCAGGTTGCGAGTGCGAGCATTGAGCTAGGAATCACTTTTGTGATAATATTTGTGATCATGTATTGTGTATACATAAGATTTTTCCCAAAGGCATCATGGGTCATCATGTTTATGCCATTTTTGTACATCATCAAGTTCGCATATTTTATGCCGCTCCTTGCGGGAATGCTTATCGGATTTGCTGGAATGATACCGGCTGCATTTGGATGTATATTCTATTTCTTTATGAAGTATACCGCAGATTATATGCAGCTTGCATCAACAACACCTGCGGATAGTATAGTAGAGGGTTACAAGTACATATTTGAACATCTTGTACAGGATAAGACACTGCTTCTCACAATAATAGTATTTGCAGTCGTTATAGTGCTGACATATATCATCTATAGAATGTCATTTGCATACTCATGGTATGTGGCAATAATAACAGGTGGTATAGTGGAGATTGTTTTATTCCTGGTTGGAACACTTTCTATGGAGACTGAGATATCATTAAGCGGAGCACTGCTTGGATGTATCCTTGCGATACTGGTGGCGATCATAGTACAGTTCTTCAAGACGGTTGTTGACTACTCAAGTGTTGAGAATACGCAGTTTGAGGATGATGAGTATTACTACTATGTAAAAGCTGTTCCTAAGATTATGAGTGACAGACAGAAGGGCTATAAGAGTGCGGCGGGAAGACCTGAGACGCCTCGTAAGCAGGCACCATCAAGTGCTCAAAGACGAAGTAGCACACCAGCCCATAGAGGTGAGTCTACCACAGGAGCTACAAGATAGAGAATATAGACGCTGGACAACATGTGACCTGACTTATGTCAGGTCATATTGATTATATAAGAATTTTATTGATTTTATTTTTTGAAGATTTCAGGAAAGGAGGATGAAATGGAAAAGATATCTACATTTATTTCAACATATTTTGACTGGTTTTATATAACAGTTCCGGGAACAGTGGATATAATAGAGATTCTCATTTTGTCGTTCTTTATATACAGGATCATGCTCTGGTTCAAGACCAGTAGGGCATGGACTCTCCTCAAAGGAATAGTCATGATATTCCTGTTCACAGCGATCGCGGCTGTATTTCAGTTCAACACGATATTATACCTTCTGAAGAATGCGTTCAGCGTGGGTATCATTGCGGTTGTCATTCTGTTTCAGCCTGAGTTCAGACGAGGCCTTGAACAGCTCGGAAGGAAAAAGATCATCAACTATATAATAAGAGATGGTGAGGACGATGGGATACTGTCTGAAAAGACTATATATGAGCTTGTGAAAACAGTACAGGTTCTTTCGGCAAACAGGACAGGAGCCCTCATAGTAATCGAGAATGAGGTTGCCCTTGGTGAGTATATAGATACAGGAATTCCGATAGATGCGGTCGTGACAAACCAGCTTCTCCTCAATATATTTGAGCACAATACACCGCTGCACGATGGTGCTGTGATCATCAGAAAGAACAGAGTGGTATCAGCAACATGTTATCTTCCTCTCTCAGCAAATGATTCCATAAACAAGGAGCTTGGAACAAGACACAGAGCCGGAATCGGAATCAGTGAGGTGTCTGACAGTATGACGCTCATAGTATCAGAGGAGACGGGATCTATATCGATAGCTCAGGGCGGTGAATTGTTCAGAAATCTTGACAGCGAGGGTGTCCGCAGACATCTTCAGACTCTGTGCAAGGAGTACAGTGAAAAGAGATATCACAGATCATCGGGAGCACGCCCTATAAAGAAGAGAAGAAAAAGGGTAGTTATAGAGAACAAGAATAAGGCTTCCGGAAAGGAGGCTGATGACGATGAGAAATAATACAGAGAACAATGGAGATATCAGGAAGAATAAGCCGAAGATATATTCCAATCTGGGCTTGAAGCTATTGTCGGTGGTGTTGGGATTCCTTGTATGGCTGCTAGTACTCAATATAGACGATTCGGCGGTGACAAAGACCATAAGCAACATTCCTGTAACGCTTGTCAATACCGATGCCATCACAAGCCAGAATCAGTTATTTACCATAACATCAGGTGACACGGTGGATGTGGTGATAAAGGGAAGAAAGTCTGTTATAAGCAATCTGGATGCTTCTGACTTTAAGGCAACCGCAGATATGTCCAAGATATCCATAACAAATGCGGTGCCGATAGCGGTAACGGCGAACAGCAACAGTATAGCAAAGAAGATCAGCATAACTGTTGTGGATAATGTGCTGTCCGTGGAGCTTGAGGCGGAGAAGTCGGTGTCAGTTCCGGTGAAAGTCGTCACAACAGGGGAGGTTGCCAGTGGATACACGGCCGGCAACAGTGTCGCAGCTCCAAACCTCATAACTGTTAAGGGCCCATCAAGTGTGGTTTCCAGTATAGACAGAGCTGAGGTGACGGTCGATATAAAGGATGCAAAGGATGATATAACGACCAATTGCACACCGTCATTTGTGACATCAGATGGTGAGAAGGTATCAGATGAGACACTGACATATGATGAGGTATCGATCGCGGTAACTGTACCGGTTTACAAGACGAAGAATATACCTATCAAGATCGCGGTTATAGGCGAGCCGGCAGATGGATATGCAGTATCACAGATAACATTTGTACCGGAGACTATAGATATAGGTGGCGATGCGGCGGTAATTAAGGATATACAGCAGTTGGAGATCAATGATGTGGATGTCAGTGGATGTACAGAGGACGTTGAGACAACACTTGATGTATCAAAGTATCTTCCGGATGGCGTGGTGGTTACAAAGGAAAGTGCTTATGTGAATGTTAAGGTTGCCATAGAAAAGATGGTCACGAGGAATATCGCTATAAAGACATCCGATATCAAGCTCAATAACAAACAGAGCGATTATAGATATGAGCTGGTGATAAAAGAGAACAGCGTTGCGATAAAGGGAATGTCCAGTGCAGTTTCCAAGATCACAGCTAAGAGCTTCCATCTTGCAATTGATGCGTCCGAATTGTCATATGGTGAAAATACCATAACGCTGGATATACCAGATGGAAGCAGCTATACAGTGCAAGGCTCCTGCACAGTCACAGTTAAGGTGACATCGACAGGACAGTAGATCAGTTAAAGGTAACACAGAGGAGGCGGTTATCGTGAGTGACAATGCAGATATGAAGTCAGAGAAGATAAATGAACTCAGAAAGATAGTTGAGGAATCTGATAATATTGTATTCTTCGGAGGCGCCGGGGTGTCTACAGAGAGTGGTATTCCAGATTTTAGAAGTGTGGATGGATTGTATAATCAGAAGTACAAATATCCACCAGAGACAATAATCAGCCACAGCTTTTATCTGAGAAATCCAGAGGAGTTCTACAGGTTTTATAAGGACAAAATGATATTTGCAGATGCAAAGCCGAACAAAGCCCATCTGAAACTGGCAGAGCTTGAGAGAGAGGGAAAACTCAAGGCTGTCATAACACAGAATATCGATGGACTCCACCAGATGGCGGGCAGTAAGAATGTCATAGAGCTGCATGGATCAGTTCATAGAAATTATTGTGAAAGATGTCATGCGTTTTACAATCTGGACTACATAGTGAATTCAGATGGTGTACCTAAGTGTGAGAAGTGCGGCGGCACAGTAAAACCTGATGTTGTGCTGTACGAGGAGGCTCTGAATGACGAGAATATGTCAGATGCTCTCAGGTATATATCGGAGGCGGATACGCTGATAATTGGCGGAACCTCACTTGTGGTATACCCGGCAGCAGGGCTTATCAGATACTTTAGGGGCAGGAAGCTTGTAGTCATCAATATGTCTCCGACACAGTCGGATGCAAATGCTGATCTTCTTATTGCGGATAAGATCGGTGATGTGCTTGGCAGTCTGTAAGAATGATGAGAAGGCATGGAGAAGGCATGTCTGATATAAATACAATATGGAGGGTGATTTATGTATTTTGAGAAATCGAAAGGCTTCCCGAAGGATTTCCTATGGGGCAGTGCATCTGCCGCATATCAGGTTGAGGGAGCATGGAATGAGGACGGAAAAGGACCATCCAACTGGGACGAGTTCGTGAGAATCCCGGGCAAGACATTTAAGGCAACTACCGGAGATAAGGCTGTGGATCACTACCACAGATATAAAGAAGATGTGGCTCTCATGGCGGAGATGGGACTGAAGACATACAGATTCTCAATATCCTGGCCGAGAATAATACCTGACGGCAACGGTGAGGTCAATGAGAAGGGGCTTCAGTTCTATGATGATCTTATCAACGAGCTTGTAAAGAATAATATAGTTCCTATGGTGACCGTGTATCACTGGGATATGCCACAGGCACTTGAGGAGCAGTATCACGGATGGGAGAGCAGACGAATAGTCGATGATTTCGTCAGATACGCAAAGGTTTTGTTTGAGAGATACAGTGACAGGGTAAAGCACTGGATAATCATGAATGAGCAGAATGTATTTACAGGTCTTGGCTGGAATGCCGGAATGCACCCACCGGGAAAGGTTGATGACCAGAAGATGTTCTATCAGGTAAACCACCATGCATTCATGGCACACGCAAAGAGCGTTATAGCGCTCAAGGAGATCTGTCCGGATGCAAAGGTCGGTTCATCATTCGCATTTACTCCAGCGTATGCATTTGACAGAAAGCCGGAGAATGCCATGGCGAAGATGGATTACGATGATCTTGAGAACTTCTACTGGATGGATATGTATGCATATGGCCGATATCCAAGAGCTGCAAGGGCGTACCTTGAGAGCAAGGATCTGATGCCGGTTATAGAAGATGAAGATGAAGAGATCCTGAAGAAGGCTGCTTCTCTTATCGATTTCATGGGTGTAAATTACTACAGAACATGTGTTGCAGAGTACAATCCGATAGATGGAGTTGGCGCTACACATGAGATGAACACCACAGGCAAGAAGGGTACCGCAAAGGTGCAGGGAGTTCCGGGACTCTACAAGAATCCTGCAAATGAATTCCTTCCTACGACAGACTGGGATTGGACCATCGATCCGATGGGACTTCGCATGTGCTGCAGACAGATAACATCGAGATATGATCTTCCTATAGTCATATCTGAGAATGGCCTCGGCGCATTTGACAAGTTTGAGGATGGGGAGATCCATGATCCGTACAGGATAGATTACCTGAAACATCACATAGAGGAGCTCAAGAAAGCGTGTGATGATGGCTGTCGTGTCCTGGCATACTGCACATGGTCTTACACAGATCTTCTCAGCTGGCTCAACGGATATCAGAAGAGATACGGATTTGTGTATGTGGATAGGGAAGAGGAAGAGAACAGTGGAACTCTGAACAGATACAAGAAGGATTCTTATTATTGGTACAAACATGTTATAGAGACCAATGGTGAGGAGCTGTGATAATAGAATAATATCAGAACAGGGAGAACCGGCACATAAGTGCTGGTTCTTTTTCGTACTAAAGTTATTCATTTAGCATTTAATTTTTAAAACTAGCCGTTTGGCTAGTTTACTAAAAAAACCAGTGTATTATAATTATTTGTTATGTTGATGGCAATATCTGGCAGTAACTGCCAGGGATTAAAGACAGGAGGAAAGGGATAATTATGAAATCAAAGAAATTGGTAACTGGGTTGATTATGGCATGTATATTGGCTGTAGTGATTATTGCGGGAAAGAACTCTGTGAAGGTGCAGGCCGCGGATGGGGATGTGGCAATTGTGACGGATGGCAATGGCGATGAGATCGGATCATATGCTACACTGGCTGATGCATTTGCAGCCGCACAGAATGGCTATACAATATGTATAATTAGTGATATATATGATCCTTCGGCTTCTATAGGATACAATGATGGTGAACATAATAAACATATCATTATAGATCTCAACAGTAAAAGTGTCACTTTGCAGATGATGAATTTTGATTATTCGTTATACGTGAAAAACGGAACATTAAATTGCGGTATCACAAATGGAAGTGTTGGATTTACTAATGCTATGCTGACTTTGTCAAATGTCAAATTCATTACGGATAGTATCAACTGGATGACAAAAGATGGAATCTGTTTGAATAATGGCTCAAATGTGACGCTCAACGGTTCACAGTGTTGGTTTGAAAAACTTGAGATGGATACAGACTGTGTATTTACGGTACAGAACAGTGACGGACTTAGCAACTTTGGGCATATTGCAGATGGATTTGACGGTGTGAAGGAGTTTGTACCAGAGGGACTTTCTGTAGAAGGAACGACAATCATTGATGATGAGACAGGAGCCAAGGCTAAGGATTTTATTCTCCGTTACCGCAGCTTGTCGGATGATGCAGATGTCGCTGTCAGCATTGCTCCAAAATCATATGTGTACGATGGAAAAGAAAAGAAACCTGCGGTTACGGTTTCTTATGGCGGAAAGACTCTGACAGAGGGAAAAAGTTACTCATGTGTATATGCGGATAATATTGATGCGGGAACAGCTACAGTTACGATCAAGGGTGAGAATGCCATGCATGGACAGATCGTGGAAGAGTTCACAATAGATAAGGCAAAGCAGAAGGCACCTACAGGCTTGGTCGCAACGGCAGAGACTGTGGATGGGAAAAATGATGGTCAGATATCTAATCTGAAGACGTCAATGGAATATAGTGTTGACAAGAGAAAATGGCTGGATTGCGAAAGCACGGTACTTAAGAAGCTTGCAGATGGAAATTATTATGTGAGATATAAGGAGACCAAAAATTATTATGCGTCCCCTGCTGCAAAGGTAGTGGTAAAGAAGGGAAATGTACCAGCAACAAATGAACCGACTACAAATGAACATTCAACTGAAAAACCAACGTCAAGTGAGCAGACGACAGAGAAGGTCACGACAGAAAGACAGACAACGGAAAATCCTACAACAGAGGAGATCACAACAGAGAAGCAGACAACGGAAGTGCAGTCGTCCGACGAGAAAACTGATGTGGCTTCAACAGAGGGAACAACGGCAGCAGGATCAAAGACGGAGTCAGGTGCTCCAAATACCGGGGATGACGGAAATGTGGCATTGATGCTCATAGTCATGATGACATGCTTATTAGGGGCTGCCGGGGTGGTAGTTTACCGTAGAGAGAAATAATTTAAAATAATAAAAAAATGTTAGCACTCAGTATTGACGAGTGCTAACAAGTGTGTTATATTATCATCAGACAGGGAAGTGATATTAAGGTATCAGTTCCCTGAAAGTTTAGTTTAGGAGGTAAACAGCTATGGAGATGGATAAATACACACGTAAATCGTTGGAAGTTGTAGAGAAAGCAAAAGAAAAAGCTCTGGAGTACGACAATCAGGAACTTACGCAGATGCACCTTTTGGCTGGCTTGCTTGAGATAGATGACAGTTTGATAGCCAAGATATTTGAGAAGATGGGCGTGAATGTTACTGGTGCCGTGAATGCGGTGGAGGATAAGCTGGCAAGGTTGCCGAAGGTCAGCGGAGGCAATATGTATGCCGGAAATAACTTCTCAAAGGCTCTCATCCAGGCAGAGAAGGAAGCAAAGCAGATGGGCGACACATATGTGTCTGTTGAGCATTTGTTCCTCGGCATGGTGGATAAGGCTGATTCGGATATCAAGGAGCTTCTTAAAGGCTGGGGAGTTAGCAGGAATGCATTCCTCAAGGAGCTGGCAGAAATCAGAGGTAACCACAAGGTGGACAGCGATGATCCGGAGAGCTCATATGAGGCTATGGAGAAGTTCGGATATGATCTGGTCGAGAGGGCAAGACAGCAGAAACTTGACCCGGTAATAGGACGTGACGCTGAGATACGAAATGTGATCAGGATCCTGTCAAGGAAGACAAAGAACAATCCGGTGCTTATCGGTGAGCCTGGTGTAGGTAAGACTGCGGTTGTAGAGGGACTTGCACAGAGAATACTCAGAGGTGATGTACCAGAGGGACTTAAGAACAAGAAGATATTTGCACTTGATATGGGAGCTCTTGTAGCCGGTGCCAAGTACAGAGGTGAATTCGAAGAGAGACTTAAGAATGTTCTTGATGAGGTGAAGAAGTCTGAGGGCGAAGTGATCATGTTCATCGATGAACTTCACACTATCGTCGGAGCAGGCAAGACTGACGGTGCAATGGATGCGGGCAACATGCTTAAGCCTATGCTTGCCAGAGGTGAGCTGCACTGTATAGGTGCTACAACACTGAACGAGTACAGACAGTATATAGAGAAGGATGCGGCTCTTGAGAGACGTTTCCAGCCGGTTATGGTGGATGAGCCAACAGTTGAAGATACAATATCTATCCTTCGAGGAATCAAGGAGAGATACGAGGTGTTCCATGGAGTTAAGATATCAGATGGTGCCCTTGTAAGCGCAGCGGTTCTTTCCAACAGATATATAACAGACAGATTCCTGCCAGATAAGGCCATAGATCTTGTTGACGAGGCGTGTGCCATGATCAAGACAGAGCTTGATTCAATGCCTGTTGAAGTGGATGAGATCACACGTAAGATAATGCAGCTGGAGATTGAGGAGACAGCCCTTAAGAAGGAGGAGGATAATCTGTCAAAGCAGAGACTGGCAGACCTTCAGGCTGAACTGGCAGAACTCAAGGATCAGGCAAATTCCCTGAAAGCAAAGTGGGAGAACGAAAAGGCTGCAGTTGAGAAGATAAGGATCCTCAAGGAAGAGATGGAGCAGGTCAAGGCTGATATTCAGGCTGCACAGAGAAATTATGATCTGAACAAGGCAGCAGAGCTTCAGTATGGTAAGCTTCCAGCGATCCAGAAAGAGCTTGCAGAGGCTGAGTCCACAGCTTCAGATAAGGAGAGGGAGCTTGTCCATGAGGTAGTTTCAGAAGATGAGATATCGAAGATCGTATCCAAGTGGACAGGAATTCCTGTTGCAAAGCTTACTGAGAGCGAGAAGAGCAAGACACTCAATCTTGCCAGCGAACTTAAGAAGAGAGTTGTAGGTCAGGATGAAGCCGTTGACTATGTCAGCGATGCGATCATCAGATCAAAGGCGGGAATAAAGGATCCTAGCAAACCGATAGGTTCATTTATCTTCCTTGGACCAACCGGTGTTGGTAAGACAGAGCTTGCAAAAAGTCTTGCAGCGGCATTGTTTGACAATGAGCAGAACATGGTTCGTATTGATATGAGTGAATACATGGAAAAGCACAGTGTGTCAAGACTTATAGGAGCGCCTCCGGGATATGTAGGTTATGATGAAGGCGGTCAGCTGACAGAGGCTGTTCGTAGAAAGCCATATTCGGTTGTCCTCTTTGATGAGATAGAGAAGGCACATCCGGATGTGTTCAATGTGCTCCTTCAGGTGCTTGATGATGGACGTATCACGGATTCTCAGGGCAGAACTGTCGACTTCAAGAATACGATCATCATCATGACATCCAATATCGGCGGTGCGGATATCGCAGCTGCCGGCGGAGAGATCACAGATGAACTGAAGAATGACGTAATGGCTCAGCTTAAGAGCAGATTCAGACCTGAGTTCCTGAACCGTATCGATGAGATTATCACATTCAGGGCACTGTCTAAGGACAACATCAGTGGTATCGTTGATCTTCTCATGGCTGATCTCAACAGCAGGCTGGCAGACAGGGAGATCACTATAAAACTTACGGAGAGTGCAAAGCAGCACATCATCGATCAGGGATATGATCAGGTGTATGGCGCGAGACCGCTCAAGAGATATCTGCAGAAGAATGTGGAGACACTGGTTGCAAAGATGATACTTGCAGGCAGCGTAAGCACACAGTCGGCTATAGTGATAGATTATGACGGCACTGAGCTGAGGGCAGAGAATGAAAAATAAAATATTCACAACAGAGAGCATGTGCGCTATTATGAAAAGGAATAATATTACATTTTTGACATTATTTGTAAGAGAATATTAGTAGTTTATTACCTGGTTTCATTTAATAATATATGTGTTTACTGGATGTAATAATTGACACGGGTCTGAACCAAGGATATATTATATGGTTTGGATCCGTGTATTTTTATGTATATTTAATAAGGGATAAATGTGTGGATTGTTTAGATAAGCTGTATTATGTTATACATATTGGTGCAGCTACATTCGCAGTGTAATGAGGAGGGAAGAGTGAGTACACAGATTGTTAAAATGAAAATAATGGAACTGGATAATTACTATTTTATCGCGAGGCCATGTGTGGATATAGCAGATCAGAAGGTGCAGGAGCTGGTGGAGAAAGCTGATGAGCATGATCTGGACTTTGTTGGTATAGTATATGAGAATGTCGGACTGCCAGAGGGAGTGACATACGATAAGGAATTATTCCTTGGGAAGGATCCGGCATATGTTATGCTCATGAGGAACGTAGGCGCTGGATTATATAGTAAGAGCTTTATAGAAAAAAACCATCTGGAGATTGGCGGCTCTGATGAGCTGTTTCCGGATATTTATCTGTTGTGGCAGGTGTTCACGAGCGCAGGCAGGGCGATGTGTGTAAGTGCAGCCATATGTGAAAAAGTTTATCGGGATACGGTATGGATAGATGACAGTCAGATAGCATTTACTGTAAACAGAGCATATGACAGGATAAAGGATATGCTTATGACTGACTGGGAAGTGTGGCAGAAGTGGAAGGGATATTATTCATCTCAGAGATGGGCATGCTATTATGAATTGCTGCACTGGATGACGGAAGATGTTGGCTGGGAATTTGCAGAGAGAATGGTGGTGGAGTTCCACAGAAGCTATGAAAACGATGAAATAGATGAGAAACTGTTCTCTCTGGAGGAGCGGTCAAACTTTTATATTCTTGCCAAAGATCCGGGATATGTAAAAAGATTTTACCTTGGAAAAGTTATCCTGGATAAGAGAGTATATGACTGTAAGAACAAGGTAAATGATCTTGAAAAGGTTGTAGCTGAAAAAGACAGGATGATGCAGGCACAGAGGGAATCGTATGAACAGCGACTGGCAAAGAAGCAGGCGGAGCACGAGGAAATGTGCAGCAGACTGGAGCAGCAGAGACTGCTTGAGCTTGAACAGCAGAAACAGCAATATGAATCGTCAGTCACATTCAAGGCTGGCCGGGTGATAATGTTTATTCCTTCGGGCATTAAGAGGTTAGTGTTCAGAATGATGAAAAAAGAGTAATCAGTAATATGTTATGGGAAATAGCGTGACATATGAGGAGAGAATGCATGGCAGTAGATGTATCTATAGTTGTAGCTATATATAATGCGGAAGAATATATTGACAATTGTCTCGATATGCTGACGAGACAGACACTGAAGAATATAGAGATAATATGTGTTGATGACGGGTCTGTGGATGAATCCCTGAAAATGCTTCAGGCCTACAGCAGCAAGGATGAGCGTATAAGGGTATTCACCGAGGAGAATAAGGGCGCTGGAGCAGCAAGAAACCGCGGACTTACAGAGGCGACTGGCAAGTACATGTTATTCCTGGATTGTGATGACTTCTTTGAACCGGATATGGTGCAGCTGGCATATGAGAAGGCTGAGGAGCAGGGAGCAGAAATCGTTATATACAAATCAGATCAGTACAATATGGGCTCTGGCGAATTTGTATATGAGAACTGGGCTATGATGGAATGGGCACTTCCACCATATGAACCGTTCGGTTACAGACAGATATCGACCAATATATTTAAGGCATTTGTCGGATGGGCGTGGGATAAGCTTTATCTAAGAGAGTTTGTAGTTAAGAATGATCTGAAATTTCAGGAACAGCGTACCACCAATGATGCACTCTTTGTATTCAGCGCTCTGGTGCTTGCAGAGAAAATATCAACGGTTAGAAAGATACTTATCCACAGAAGAGTAGACACTGCGGATTCTCTTTCGAAGACCAGAGAAAAATCTTGGGATAACTTCTACAGGATGCTGCTTGCCCTCAGACAGTTCCTTAAGGACAGAGAAAAGTGGAATGAACTTGAGAAGGATTTTGTCAATTATGCATTACATTTTTCACTCTGGAATTACAATACACTGGCTGAGCCTACAAAAACAAAACTCAGAAATAAACTGGTGTCAGAGTGGTTTGAGGAGCTGGGTATAAGGCAGAGACATAAGGAATATTTCTACGATGAATATGAATATTCACAGTATGAAGCAATGTTAAAGCTGCAGGATACACCGTGAAATAAATAAAGTGGCACAGTATAATAGCTTAAAAATATGCAAAAAGGCTGTTTGGTGTTGAAAAAGATCAGACATAGAGGATATAATATAAAATATTAAATTATGACGGAGGTAATATAGATGTTCAGTTTTGACGAGATTACAAAAGTAGATCCTGAGATAGCAGCCGCTATGACAGATGAGCTTAACAGACAGAATAATAACCTGGAGCTTATCGCATCTGAGAATATTGTATCAAAGGCGGTTATGGCAGCCATGGGCAGCCACCTTACAAACAAGTATGCAGAGGGATATCCTGGAAAGAGATATTACGGCGGATGCCAGTATGTAGATGTTGTAGAGGATCTTGCAAGAGAGAGAGCAAAAGAGCTGTTTGGATGCGAGTATGTTAATGTACAGCCACATTCAGGCGCACAGGCTAACATGGCAGTGTTCTTCGCCATCCTTAATCCTGGCGATACATTCATGGGTATGAATCTTGATCACGGCGGACATCTCACACACGGTTCACCGGTCAACATGTCTGGAAAGTATTTCCACTGTGTTCCTTACGGTGTAAACGATGATGGATTCATAGATTATGATAAGGTGCTTGAGATCGCAAAGGAGTGCAAGCCAAAGCTCATCGTGGCAGGTGCTTCAGCATACGCCAGAGCGATAGATTTCAAGAGATTCAGAGAGATAGCAGATGAGGTCGGAGCATACCTCATGGTGGATATGGCACATATCGCAGGTCTTGTGGCAGCAGGTCTTCACATGAGTCCTATCCCATATGCACACGTAACAACTACTACAACTCACAAGACACTCCGTGGACCTCGTGGCGGAATGATCATGTGCAGCAATGAGATCAATGAGAAGTTTAACTTCAACAAGGCAGTATTCCCTGGAATCCAGGGTGGCCCTCTTATGCATGTCATAGCCGGTAAGGCAGTATGTTTTAAGGAGGCACTCACACCTGAGTTCAAGGCATATCAGGAGCAGGTCGTAAAGAATGCAGCAGCCCTTGCTAAGGCTCTTATGGCAAGAGGATTTGACATAGTATCAGGCGGTACAGACAATCACCTTATGCTTATGGATCTCAAGAGACTTGGCCTTACAGGTAAGGAAGTTGAGAAGCTCCTCGATGAGGTTCATATCACAGCCAACAAGAACACAGTTCCAAATGATCCTAAGTCACCATTTGTCACAAGCGGTATAAGACTTGGAACTCCTGCAGTTACAACAAGAGGTGCAGATGAGGCTGATATGGATACCATTGCCGAGGCAATCAAGGCAGCGGTTCTCGATCATGACAAGGAGAGAGCAGAAGCACTTGTAAAGAGCATTGTTGAGAAGTATCCATTATATGCTTAATCATAACATGAAGCACAGTATGCGTAAGTAAGCATAATTATAGAAAACAGAGTATTGGCGGCACGGATTTCCGTGCCGCTTTTCAGGCGGGAGACGGCATGGGGAAAATTGCACACAGAAAAAGGATAAAGAGAATAATACTGCTCACAGCGGCCAGTACAGTGATTGCTGTTTTTCTGCTGACTATAGTATCTATATGGGGGCTTATGAAGCGTGGCGAGAGACAACTGTATGACGGCGTGGATGGACTGATGCCTGATATGTCACAGGCAGCGGGATGTGTTCAAAATGGCAGCAGCATAATGTACAAGGGACAACTGTATGAATATGACACATCTAACATCAATGTTCTCTGCATGGGAGTTGACGCTAGGGGCGAGGATGAGAAAGTGGGACAGGCGGATATGCTGGCCCTGCTGGTATTCAACCCGGAGAAAAAGAGCGTGAAGTGCATATGCATAAACAGAGACAGCATAGGTCCCGTGGTCGTATACGGAGTTGCAGGAAAACCTGTGACAACAGCCGAGATACAGATAGCCCTGGCATACTCATATGGAGGAACACAGGCAGAGGGACGGGAATTGGAGAAGAATACAGTGTCCGGGCTCTTGTACGACATACCTATAAACGGAAGCGTGTCTGCGGATATCGACGGAATAGGCGATATGAACGCAATTGCAGGCGGGGTTACGCTGAAAGCGCTGGAGGATGTGCCCAGAGCTGGGATATCTGAGGGTGAAACACTGACTCTGACAGATGAGCAGGCCATGTATTATGTCACAGAGAGAGAAAGTGCATCGTCTGAGATAGGTACAAATGAGAGAAGGATCGCAAGGCAGAAACAGTATATATCGACATGGTGTGACAGTGTGCAGAAAATACTTAGGAGAGATTTATTTGATGTTTTGGATATGTACGATACAATGAAAGAATACATTGATACAGATATTTCCAAAGAAAGCATGCTTTACCTTGCAAAGACATTTGGCACGGTTGGGATGAATGATGATGATATATATGTTGTTCCGGGCAAATATGAGAGAGAAGACTATTATGATAGATATCTGATAGATGAGGAACAACTTGCGGATATGCTTATTGAAATATTTTACAGAAAAGTGGAGTAGACGGATATGTCAGACTTACAGGGACAGAGCGAGGAGGAAAGACGCCTCATGGAGGCCATAGCCCTTGCACAGTCGATAGTGGAAGAAAATAGCATAAATGCACGGAAATCGGATACGGAGCAGAACCAGTCACATGATGATGGAGCGGACAGGCAGAGAAAGTCTTACGGAGAGCCGGACGACGAGGCGGGAGCAGGCGCCGGGGGAAAGACGGGTATAGTGTGGAAGGTTGTATTTGGAGTATCCGTAATTGTGGTGCTTGTGTGCGGATTTTTGGTGATAATGTATATAAGGGGACACAACAGAAGCTTGCGGGCTGAAAATGAGCTCAGGACATATGTAGACAGAAACACCGAAGAAAAGACAGAACATGCTGTCACCACGGAGACGGCTGCTACAGTGTGGTATCCGGAGCTTAAAGTGGATTTTCAGGGGCTGATATCGCAGAACAAGGATATTTGTGCGTGGATATATATACCGGGAACGGATGTAGATTACCCTGTGCTGCAGGGAACAGACAATTCTTACTATCTCACACATGATGCATATGGAGAATACAGCCCGGATGGATCGATATTTGTGGATGCTGGATGTAGCAGGAAATTTAATGATTTTGATACGATAATCTACGGTCACAATATGTCCACGGGCACGATGTTTAAGACACTCCACAATTATGAGGACGCTGAGTTCTGGAAAGAGAACAGAAACGTGTATGTGTATCTTCCAGACCGGGTACTTAGATATGAGGTGTTTGCCGCTTACAGAACGAATGACAGACATATACTCACCTACAATGATTTTTCTGATAAAGAGGTGAGAGAGAACTATTTGAACAATATCAAAGAAAAAAATTTTGACGAGGGCATTGTTAAATTTGACCAAAATATAGATATAGACAGCCAGGTACTGACACTTTCAACATGTTGTGGCATGGACGGCAAAAGGTGGCTTGTCCAGTCTGTCAAGATCGATGAAGTTCATGTCGGGGCTCAGGGAAACAAGTAGTAAAATGTTAATTTGTACAATTGACGCTGGTTTTTTTAGATGGTATCATGTGAATATAGTGTGGCATCCGGGAGGTGCTACAGGAGGAGAAGGAGTGAAGGTTATTATGGCACATACGAAAAGGAGATTTTTATCAGGAAAGGGAATGGCATTATATGTTATGGTAGCGGCGATGTTGCTGGCAGCTTTGCCGGGATTTGGAATCACAGCGAAGGCGAATCAGAGTCCAGACAGTGATTATGTGACGGATTCATCGAAGATATTACTGGCAGAGCCTGACACATCGATATCAGATGTGGAGGAATTGATGATGGGAAGTGATCCTGCTGAGATCCTTGGAGATAGTTCGCTCAAGGGGTATTCAACGCTGGCTATGTTCTCTGTCATAGCGGTGGATGACTATGATTTCTCAGAACTTGAGGCAACAAAGGTAAGGGGCGCGTCCATAACACAGGATATGGAGGTTCAGGTGAGATTCCTTCCTACAGACGGAGCATGGATGAAGCTGGATTTTGAGGTCGTTGATGGTGCTGTTGATGTGGTGATCCCATCGGAGGGACAGCTTGCCATATTTGTAAAGGATGATGTGATACTCGATGAGAATGATGGTGACGGCAATGACAATAATGGAAAAAATCCTGATGATGCAAAAAATGACACAGGCAAGGCTCCGCAGACAGGAGACAGGCTTCCATTATATTTAGCTATCGGCTGCGTGGCACTTGCATCAGCTGCTATATCATGGAGAAAGATAAAAAAATAACATATATATAAATAATAAGGCTTTCGGGCGCAGTGAGATATTCTGAAGCAATCATATATCAGTGGGATATGATGGAACAGATGTTAGACAGCGTGAGAAAGTCTTTTTTGTATGCATATATCCAAAATTCAAGTCAAATATTCATAAAAATCATTGAATACGATATTGATTTTTGGTAAAATTTCATATAAATAGGGTCATTATACGAAAAAAGAAAGGTAGGGAGTGAATTTATGAGAAAAGGAACTTGTAAACGACTGATTGCATTCCTCATGGCATTCATTATGGCAATGTCCGTAATGTTCCAGAGTGATATTGCAATTGGAGGATTTGCGAAGGCGTTTGCCGCGGTGACAGAGGATGGTGTTGCCACAGCAACGGACGCAGAGGATCAGAGTAATGCACAGATTGCTGCGGAGCTGATTGATTTGGCTGCAGAGGGCTATACGCTTATTGTAGACTCCAAAAGTAAATCAAAAACATATACGGAGAGTGGAGTTACAATTATATCAAGATATTTATCTGTAAAAAAAAGTGATGGCACAGTATTAGATTCATCAAAGTATTCTATTTCTTATGAAAACAATGACAAGGTTGGAACGGCAACGGTTATTGCTGAAGGAATAGAGTCAAAAGGCTATACGGGTAAGATTAGTGCAACATTTACTATTACACCGAAAAAGATATCTACACCGGGGTATTTTTATATTGGTGGTAAGGAGTCTGCAAATAAATATAGTACAACTAACTATCCAACTTTTGTGTATACGGCAGGTGGTGTCACTCCAGAAGTTTATGTTAGAAGTGGAATATCGTCTACAGCACCATTCCTTGTAAAAGGGGTGGATTATAATTTAAATTATGCTAACGTGAGTTGTGCGGGCGAAGTAGATCCGGGGGATGTATATGGTCCTTTTATTACCGTTGAATCTGTTTCGGGAAGCAATTATAAGATTGGTTCAGAAGATGAATATATATTGTATTTCAGTATAATTGAAGCAGACTTAACTGATGAGTCAAAGGTTTCAATATCAATGGGCGAAAAATTCCCATATACAGGTCAAGAAGTAAAGCCGGTTATTCATCTTGTTGATAAGGATAACGGTGTTGAACTTGAAGAGGGGAAAGATTATACAGTTAGTTATTCAAATAATACTGATATAGGTACAGCCTCAGTAGACATTTCTGGTGTAGAGGGAAGATATTCTGGACGTGTGACAAGGACATTTCAGATTGTATCAGCATCAGCGATTAAGGATATATCAGATGCGGTAATTACTGTTCCTGGAACTTATGTATATGATGGAAAAGCAAAAGAGCCAGTGCCGTCAGTAGTATATAAAGGTACAACACTTGTCAAAGACAAGGACTATAAGATCATGACTTATTCCAATAATGTCGAAGCAAGTACTGCAAACAAGAAAGCAGTCATTAAGTTATCTGGAATTGGAGATTACGCAGGAACTGTTGACGTGGAATTTACGATAGACTGTAAAGACATTGGAACGGCAACGTATACTGCCACAAAGTCGGAATATAATCCAAATAACAGTGTCATGATGCAGGTTGGAACATCGGTTGTTGTTAAGGATGGAGAAAAGGTTCTCACACTTGATAAGGACTACTCTCTTGACTATTCACAATTCCTTGCTGCAAAAAAGTATGATATAGGATTTTATGATTTTTATATAAAAGGGTTAGGAAACTATAATGGTAAGTTAGCAGCAAGATTTGAAATTGTTCAAGCGGATATTAAGAATGCGATAATATCCGTAGATCCGCAGGAATATACAGGCTCAGAGGTAAAGCCACAGCCTGCTGTAGTGAAATATAATGGAGCAACACTTAAGGCTGGGGTAGATTATAATGTAACGGGATATGATAACAATATTAATATTGGAACATCAGCATTGATTACAATAACTGGATTGAATAATTTCAAGGGAACGGCTACAGGTAAGTTTACTATAAAGTCGGATAAAATTAGCATGGCTTCAGTCAACGTAGCAAATATTTCTGGCATGGTATATAGCGGGGCACAGTTGAAACCAACACCAAAACTTACATATGGTGAAAAAACACTTACTCTTGGAACCGATTATACTGTTTCTTATGGCGAAAATATTTTGCCAGGTAAAGGTACTGTTACATTTAATGGAATGGGAGATTATGCGGGAAGCGTAACAGTTACATTTTCAATCAGTACAAAATTGCTTAGCGATGATGACGTGATTTGTGAATATACAAAAAATTATGTCTATACAGGAGCGGTGATAGTTCCAGAGATTAAACTTACATATAATGGTATGGAACTTGTTAAAGGAGTTGATTACAGAGTTTCGACAAGAGCCAAAGATGTAGGTACGGAACAATTTGTATATATAGATGCAATATCATCGGTAACTGCAAAATACGCTGGTTCGAAAACAATAAGGGTAAATGTTGTAGCACCATCAGGTGACATATCAAGCTTACCTGATCCGGATGTAGAGGATCAGTATTATACGGGTTCGGAAATAATACCGGATTTAACCTTAAAGAATGATACGTATACATTAAAACAGGGCGTTGATTATACTGTCACATGTTCAAACAATACGAATGTAGGAACAGCAACTTTGAAAATAACTGGAATTGGCGCTTATGATGGTAGTGAGAAAATAGTTGAATTTAATATATTGCCTAAATCATTAGAGGATTGTACGATTTCTGGGATAGAAGATACACCGTATGAAATGGGTAATAGTGTTGAACTTTCGATCACAGTAAGCAATGGTTCAAATAGGCTTGTTAGAGGAACTGATTATACAATCATATATAACAATAATATAGATGTTACAGATAATGCGGAGGTTATAATTTCAGCAAAGAGTGAAAATTATACTGGTGAAATTAAAAAGACGTTCTGTATTACACCAATATCCATAGAATCTACAAATAACGGAATAACAATAAATAATGCCGATGTTACAAGAGAATATACGGGTGAGGAGATAAAACCTGAAATATTTATCACAAGATGGTGGCATGGAAAAAATTATGATCTTATTTTGGATGAAGACTATGAAGTAACATATGAGAATAATATAGAAGTTACAGGAAGTGGTGAAAAGGCATCAATAAATATACGGGGTATAGGAAATTATAACGGTACAAAGACTTTTAGATTTGAAATATCAAAGAGGAGCATGTCTTCATGCCATATAGATACGATACCGGATCAGCAGTATACGGGAACTGCGATAACTCCGGAAGTGACGGTCAAAAATGGCGATATAGTGCTTGTTAAGGGGGAGGATTATGATGTTGTCTACGATGATAACACAGATGAAGGCGAGGCATCATGTACTATAACAGGCAAGGGCGATCACTATACCGGAAGCGTAGTCAAAAAATTTCAGATAACAAAGGAATTTATAAATATTGAGGATAACGAGAGAATCTCGGTATCACCTATCGAGGATCAGACATACAACTGTGGTAATTCAATCTCTCCGGAATTTACAGTAAGTTATGACGGAGAGACATTAAAGAGCGGAGAGGATTATAAGTATGCTTTCTCGGACAACAAGAATGTGGGAACAGCCACGCTCACGATAACAGGTCTGGGAAGATTCAAGGGAACGCTGACACATACATTTACAATACTTCAGAAGAATATTGCATCGGCAAAGGTCACAGTAAATGATGTGATATACACAGGAAATCCTGTCACACCGGATGTGGAAGTTTGTGATGGAACAAAGATTCTTGTAAAGGGAACAGACTATGACGTAGAGTATTTAAACAATACAAATGTGACGACAGAGGCCGTTGCAAAGATCATAGGTAAGGGCAACTACACAGGAGAAGTAGAGACAACATTCTCGATCACAAAGGAGATAATTGATATCAGTTCAGCTGTTGTGACAGTTGTGGACAGTGGTCCATTTGTCTACAACTTCGGAGACAGGATAGAACCAAAGGTGACAGTAAAGCTTGGCGACAAGGTGCTCGATGCTGGTGATTATACAGTAAGATACACAGACAATGTAAATGCTGGAAAGGCAACAATAACAGTCACAGGAACTGGTGATTATAGGGGACAGGCAGGAACAACATTCGTCATTGAGCAGTACGACATAACATCAGCCCGCGTGACGGTTTCGGATGCAGAGTACACAGGACTTCCGGTGAAGCCGGATGTAACGGTGGTACTTGGAACAAAGAAACTTACAGAAGGTACAGATTATACAGTAGAGTTTGCAGACAACACGAGTGCTGGAACTGCGACAGTGACAGTTGCGGGTACCGGAAATTATGCGGGAACAGTCAATGCACAGTTCAAGATCACAGCAAAGTCTCTCAGCCTTGCAGTGGTGACAGCAAAGGATCAGACATACACAGGAAAGGCTCTTAAGCCTGTAGTTGCAGTGACACTTGATGGCAAGACGATCGCAGATACAGAGTATGATGTGACCTATTCATCAAACATCAACAAGGGCACCGCTACAGTCACAGTCACAGGAAAGAACAACTATACAGGCAGCAAGGCCGGAACATTTAAGATACTTGCAAAGGATATCGAAGAGTGTGATGTTTCAGACGTTGCGGATGTTGTTTATAACGGTAAGGCACAGACCCCTGAGATAACAGTAAAGAATGGGGATGTGGAGTTAAAGAGCGGAGTTGATTATGAGGCTGTATATAGCAACAATATAGACGTATCAACAACCGCCCAAAAGGCCGAAATAACTATCACGGGTCATGGCAATTACACAGGGCAGAAGATAGTTAGCTTTAATATAACCAAGGCTGCATTTGACGATGCGGTCATAACAGGAATACCTGAGAGCGAGGCATATACAGGAGACAGTATAATTCTGACAGGATATGAGGTTACTGTATCAGATGTTAAGCTCACAGAGAACAAGGATTACACAGTTTCATACAAGAACAATAAGGAAGTTGGAACTGCTACAGTCATATTTACTGGTGCAGGTAATTATGAAGGCAGCAGAGAGATGACATTTGATATCGTACAGAGAAATGTTGCAGATTGTCAGATTTCGGCAATACCTGGACAGAAGTGGACAGGCAAGCCGGTTGCCCCAGCGGTAACAGTCAAAAATGGCAGTGTATCACTGGTAAACGGTACGGATTACACGGTTGAGTATGTGAACAACACAGATGTGACAGACAAGGCTGAGGCGATCATCACAGGACAGGGCAACTACACAGGTAGTATCACAGTGTACTTCTCAATCTCAAGAAGTATAGTGAGCATAAGCACTGCGACAATATCAGCGATCCCGGCACAGACATATGCGATGGGTGCTGAGATAAAGCCGTCAGTGAACGTTGTATATGACGGAATGGAGCTTACTGAGGACAAGGATTACACGGTTTCATATGCGAACAACATAGATGCCGGAACCGCTGAGGTTACAGTAACCGGAATTGGATATTATTCAGGATCAAAGACCGTAAGCTTTGTGATAGATCCTCTCGATGTGAGCAAAGGAAGTGTAAAACTTGAGTCTGATTCATTTGTATACAATGGAAAGGCTCAGATACCGGTGGTGACCGGTATAGAGATCGGTTCAGATGTGCAGATAACAGACATGAGTTCATTTGATGTGGCATATGCGGACAATATCAATGTTGGAACAGCAAAGATTACACTCACAGCGAAGAACAATACAAACTTTAAGGGTAGTGTGACAGCAAACTACAGAATAACAGAGGCTGACATTTCTACGGCTATTGCAGTGGCAGAGACTGCGGTATATCAGGGAACAGCACTGAAACCTGCAGTTAAGGTTACACTTGGCGGTGTTAATCTGGTGGATGGAAAAGACTACGAGGTGGCATACAGCAGCAATGTAAATGTCGGAAAGGGCAAGGCAGTTATAACTGGTGCCGGCAATTACAAGGGTCAGCTCACAGTTTCATTCGACATTACAGCGAGATCACTGAAAGGTGCAGATGTGCAGATAGCTGATCAGGTCTACACAGGAAAGGCACTCACGCCAAAGCCAGTTGTTACATTGGCAGATAAGACACTGGTTCAGGATGTTGACTATACAGTCACATATGAGAAGAATGTAAATGCCGGAACAGCAAATGTGATAATCGCAGGTACAGGCAATTACAAGGACAGTGTTAAGGAATCATTCAAGATAGCAGCGGCCGATATAGGAAAAGCTGAGGCATCAGCTATCGCTGATCAGGTGTATACAGGAAGCGAGATCACACCGGATGTTCAGGTAACCACTGCATCAGGAGAGGTGCTCGCAGTCGGAGTAGATTACGAGATTACTTATACGGGTAATGCTAATGTGACTACTGAGGACGCACCAGCCCAGGCGGTTATCGCAGGAAAGGGTAATTATACAGGAACACTCAAGGTTGCATTTGCGATCGTTCCAAAGAACATTGCAGGTGTCTCAGTGAGCGGATACAGCGAGTCAGTTACATACACAGGCTCGGATGTGGAGTTTGGCAATATCATAGTGGCTGATGACAAGGAAGTGCTCACAGCTGGCGTTGACTACACCATAAGCTACACAGGCAACAAGTTAGTGACAACTGATGAGAAAACATATTTCACAGTGACTGGTAAGGGCAACTATACTGGTACAAAGGATGTTCACTTCACCATCACAAGAAAGAATATTAAGGATTGTGATGTACAGGCGATAGAGAGCCAGATATGGACAGGCAAGGAGATCAAACCTGAAGTTACCATTAGAAATGGCTCAGTACTTCTTGTGAACGGAACAGATTACGATGTCGTTTACAGCAACAATATTAATGAAACAACAGATACATCCAAGGCAAAAGCTGTGATAACAGGAAAGGGCAATTACACAGGATCTATCACAAGAGAATTCACAATATCAAGAATACTCATAGATATATCCAAGGCAGAGATATCAGTTATTCCAGCACAGACATATGACTTTGGAAGAGAGATCACACCTGATGTCACAGTTAAGTATGATGGCAAGGTGCTCATGAAAAATGTTGACTATAAGCTTGATTACATAGACAACATAAATGTGGGAACAGCAACGGTCAGCATCACAGGAATTGGCGGATACAACAAGTCAGTTTCAAAGACATTTGTGATAAAAGCAGCAGATATATCAGATGGTGAGCTCACATTAAAGGGTACATCATTTGTATATACAGGCGAAGAGATTACCCCGGCTGTCACAGGACTTACACTTACAGTGGCAGAGGGCACTGAGATCATAACTGATCTGGCATTATTTGATGTGAAGTACACAGACAATGTAAATGCTGGAAAGGCAACAGTTTCACTCACCGCAAAGAGCGGAACGAACTTCACCGGAACAGCGACAGCGACGTTCCAGATAGAGAGAACATCACTTGCCGATGCGGTTGTTGAGGCTTCATCACCAGAGTACACCGGAGATGCCGTCACACCGCACATCACAGTGAGGATCGGTGAGAAGGTTCTTGAGAACGGAACTGACTATGAAATCACATATACAGATAACGTGAATGCGGGGGATAAGGCCGGATTTACCATTACAGGTAAGGGCAACTACGAAGGAGTCATAAACAGAACATTTGAGATCCAGCCAAAGAGCGTTGCAAATGGTAAATGTGAGATACCTTCACAGGTATATACAGGATCGGACGTTACACCGGGCGTAACAGTCAGCGTGGATGGAAAAGTCCTTGTCGCAGGCAGGGATTACATGGTGGTTTATTCAGATAACAGAGACGTGACGACGGCAGACCACAAGGCCAGTGCTGTCATAACAGCTATGGGCAATTACACAGGAAAGCTTATAGTTCAGTTCGAGATCACGGCAAAGACCATACTTCCTGCGGATGTGTCTGATATTGAGGCACAGGAGTACACAGGAAGTGCCATAGAGCCAAAAGTTACAGTAAAGAACGGAACAACGATCCTTGTCGCTGGCCGCGATTATGATGTGGCATACAGTGACAATGTGGACAAGACAAAGTCAGCAAAGGCAGTCATCACAGGTAAGGGCAACTACAGAGGCGTTGTAGCAAAGACATTCGAGATATGCGCAACAAGTATAGCTTCAGCTGTAGTTACAGGAATACCTGAGAACGCAGTTTACACAGGTGAGAGCATTACATTTGACGACATAAAGGTTCAGCTCGGCGGAAAGACCATGGTGTATGGTTCTGACTACAGCATAAGCTATGAGCGAAATGTAAATGCGACAACAGATGAGTCAAAGGCATATGTGATCATCAAGGGTATGGACAATTATGGTGGACAGATAAGAGTTGCATTTGACATAACTCCTAAGAGTATCAGCAGTTGTAAAGTCGATGCCATAAATGGACAGATATATACAGGCAGTGAGGTGACTCCTGAGGTAACAGTCAGGGATGGCTCAGTTGTCCTTGAAAAGGATGTGGATTATACAGTTACATATGATGACAATATCGAGATAACGAAGTCAGCTAAGGCGGTCATCACAGGTAAAGGCAACTATGAAGGTGTAATCAGGACAGAGTTCTCCATATCAAAGGAGGTACTTGACATCTCAGCGGCCAAGATAGCAGGTATAGCTGACCAGTATTACAACTTTGGCGCAGAACTTACACCGGATGTGAAGGTAACTCTGAACGGAAAGACACTCGTTAAGGGTGTTGATTACGACCTGACATATGCAAACAATGTAAAGCCTGGAAAGGCAGCTGTGACAGTGAAGGGTATAGATCAGAACAAGGGCGAGGTAAGCGGTACGTTCAACATACTTCCGATAGATATCACCACTGCTGATATAACACTTGTTAAGAACTCATACGCATACACTGGAAATGCAGTAAATGCAGAGATAAGCAAGGTCACAGTTAAGAGAAATGGAGTTGCAAAGACTCTGACGAATCTCACAGGATTCACATATTCATGCAGTGATAACGTGAATGTGGGCAAGGCAGTCCTTACACTCACGGCTGAGGACGGTATGGGATTTGCAGGTAGTGCGACAGTTAATTATACGATCACAGCCGCATCAATAGAGCAGGCAGTGATAAGCATTGACAGTGCAGTATACACAGGTGAGGCGATCATCCCAGTATGCAGAGTCACACTGGCAGGCAAGACTCTTATTCCTGGAACAGATTACACAATTGCAGCATCAAACAATATAAATGTGACAGATGAGGCGGTAGTAACAATAACAGGAAAGGGCAATTATTCAGGAAAGGCTGATACATATTTCAGCATAACACCAAAGAGAATATCGAGTGCAGAACTCACAGTGGCAGATGCGGAGTATACAGGAGCTCCACTTGAGCCGGCAGTTACAGTGATCCTCGATGGAAAGACGCTCAAGGCCGGAACAGATTACACCGCTGATTACAGTGACAATGTAAATGTCACGACCGGAAGCGCTAAGGCTTTAGTGACAGTTACAGGTAATGGCAACTATACAGGAACTGTGGATGCCGAGTTTGCCATAACACCTATGGATATATCGAAGCTGAGTATCGAAGACATACCGGCTCAGGTATATGCCGGACGGGCGGTAAGACCTGAGGTCACGATCAGAAATGGAGACGTGGTACTCACGGTGGGAGTTGATTACTCAGTTGAGTATCAGGACAATGAGGCAGTCACAAAGACAGCCAAGGCTGTTATCACTGGAAAGGGCAATTACAAGGGATCAGTTACAAAGACATTTGTCATCACTGCACTCAGCATTGAGGATGCAGAGATATCAGGAATTGCAGATACTGTTGTATACAGCGGAGAGGACATAGAGTTCTCAGGAATAAAGGTAACTGTGAATGGAATACAGCTTGCAAATGGCACAGATTACACAGTTGCATACAAGAACAATCACGATGTGACCACCGATGAGCTCGCGAGTGTTATCATCACAGGTAAGGGCAATTATGGCGGTGAGGTAAGTAGAACATTTACAATCACAGCTAAAAACATTGTGAGATGCAGCATTGATCCTATCGGAGGTCAGACATACACAGGCTCACCTGTTACACCTGAGATCGTTGTGAGAGATGGTGCGATAGTTCTTGAGAAAGACAAGGATTACACGGTAGAGTACAGCAACAATACAGATGTCACGGAAAATGCTAGCGTAACAGTTACAGGTAAGGACAATTATAAGGGAACAATAAGCACAGTATTCACGATCGCGAGGGAGATCATAGATATCTCAAAGGCTCAGATAAGCAAGCCGGACGACGAGTACTATGACTTTGGAAATCCTATAAAGCCTGATGTCACACTCACATATAATGGCATGCAGCTCACAAAGGATGTTGATTATGAGCTCGTGTACATAGGCAATACAAAAGAGGGTACGGCAACTATCCAGGCAAATGGAATCAATACTAATACAGGATCGGTAAGTACTACATTTGAGATTCTTCCTATAGATATATCAGATGCAGTTGTGACACTTGAGAATGAGGAGTATGAGTACACTGGCAGTGAGATAAAGCCTGAGGTCAGAATGATCATGGTAAACAGATCAGGAAAGTCCGAGGCGGTCACATCCCTCGAAGGCTTTGAAGTGACATATGACAGCAACATCAATGTTGGAACTGCAAATGTCACAGTGGCTGCAGTAAAGGGCAGTGGTTTTACGGGAAAAACAGTCAGAACATTCGAGATAACAAAGGTGGATATGGCGGACGCTGTTGTTGAGATAGACGGCAGCTACGAATATACAGGCAGTGCGATAGCGCCAAAGTACACAGTTACTCTTGATGGAAAGACACTCAAAGAGGGAACGGATTACACCGCGGTATGCAGCAACAATGTAAATGTTGGAAAACGTGCAATGGTTACAGTGACAGGCACAGGTAACTATACAGGAACGACTATCGGATACTTTGAGATCACAGCGAAGAATATAAGCGGAGCTGATGTCGCAGCGGCTGATGCTGAGTTCACCGGAATGCCGGTAACACCAGCGATAACAGTTACAGTTGCCGGAGAGATACTCAATGCGGATATCGACTACACGATATCTTATAACAACAATATCAACGCAACCACAGACAAGACAAAGGCTGCGGTTGTCATAAAGGGAACAGGTAATTATACAGGAACTGTTACATGTACATTTGACATAGCTCCAAAGGATATATCAGGTGCTGTCATAAGTGATATAGAGGCTCAGGACTATACAGGAAAAGAGGTTACACCTGAGTTTTCTGTAAATCTTGACGGTAAGGTGCTTGCAGCAGGAACAGATTACGCTGTCTCATACGAGAACAACATAGCCGCTTCTGATGATGCGGTGGCTATCGTAACAGGAAGAGGTAACTACACAGGAAGTATCTCAAAGAAGTTTGCTATACAGAATGTGGACATTACAGACGCAGCTGTGACTGGAATAGAGGAAAGTGTTGTCTACACAGGAAAGGAGATAACATTTGGCGATATCATGGTTACAGTATCCGGAAGAACACTTTCGGAGGACGAGGATTACATAGTAAGCTATGAGAACAACAAGAATGTAACAACATCTGCTAAGGTAGTCATAACCGGTACAGGAAACTACAGCGGCGTAATAACAAAGACATTTGCTATCACACCTAAGAATATTGCTAAGTGCAGTGTCGATGCGGTCAGTGGTCAGATATACACAGCAAAGGCTATCACGCCGGAGGTGACAGTGAGAGATGGTTCATCAGTACTTGTGCTGAGCCAGGATTATACAGTCTCCTACAGCAATAATGTGGAGGTTACCACAGCAGACAGTATGGCAGTCATAACAGTCTCTGGAAAGGGTAACTACACAGGAAAGACAACAGTGACATTTGCCATATCAAAGAAGCTTACAGATATATCCAAGGCAGTTATATCAAAGATAGCTGATCAGCATTACAACTTTGGTCAGCCGCTCACACCGGATGCCACAGTAACACTGAACGGTAAAGAACTTGTAAATGGCACAGATTACGCCCTTGTATATGTGGATAATACGGACGAGGGTACAGCGACAGTCACGGCAAAGGGAATCAATTCAAATACCGGTTCTGTGGCCGCTAAGTTTAATATCAAACCTATAGATATAAGCGACGGAGTCATAGCACTCGATGCCGCTACATACCTCTACACAGGTACAGCAGTCAAGCCGGAGATCATCTCATTTACAGTGAAGAGACTTGGCAAGACAGTGACGGTTACTGATTTCGATAACCTGGATATAACATATTCATCCAACTCAGATGTTGGAACAGGAAAGATAACTATCACAGCACTTGAAGGAGAGGGCTTCACAGGAAGCGTGAGCAAGACATTTACGATAGTCGGAGCTTCAGTGGAGAATGCAGTGGTCAGAGTTGAAAATGGAGTTTATACTGGAGAAGAGGTGGAGCCATCATATGTTGTCACACTCGGTGGAAGAACACTTGTAAGTGGAAAAGACTTCAGAGCAGATTTCAGTAACAATGTAAATGCAACTGACAGTGCGGTCCTGACTATAACAGGAATCAACAACTACAGCGGAACAAATTCAGCTAGATTTACGATCAGTCCAAGAAGAATCACAGACGCCGACATAACAGTGGCTGCGGCAAGATACACAGGACAGAGTCTGACACCGGCTCTCACAGTTAAGATAGGTGGAACGACGCTTGTTCAGGATGTTGATTTTACGGCAGAATACAGTGACAATGTCAATGTGACAGATGATGAGACAAAGGCATCTGTAAAGGTAACAGGAATCGGCAATTACACAGGAAATGCAAGTGAGGAATTTGAGATATCACCTAGAGATATTTCTCTTGCAAGCGTTGCGGATATAGACAGTCAGGCATATACAGGCAACCCGGTTATGCCGGAGCCTGTTGTAACAGACGGTGCAACAGTTCTGAAAGCCGGCAGAGATTATGTGGTAAGTTACAGGAACAACACAAATGTGACAGCTGAGGCTGAGGCAATCATCACAGGTAAGGGCAATTACACCGGATCTGTTGTAAAGATATTTTCTATTGCCGGAGCAGGCATAAAGGATGCAGTGGTCACAGGAGTCAAGGACAGTGTGACGTATACTGGAAGAGAGATAACATTTACAGGTCTTAAGGTGACATGCGGAGATGAAGTACTTGTAGTAGGCCAAGATTATACTGTTACATACAGCAATAACAGAAACGTCACGGATAAGGCAGAGATCAGAATCACAGGTAAGGGCAATTATACTGGAACTGTGATAAAGACATTTGCTATAAAACAGAAGAACATAGCAGATAATGACTGCCATGTAAGTGAGATCGGTGGGCAGATATATACAGGCAAGGAGATAGAGCCTGCGGTAGTAGTTACATATGGAGATATCACCCTTGTTGAGGATGTTGATTATGAGATAACATACAGCAACAATATAGAAGCATCTGCTAAGAATTCTCCTGCGAAGGCGGTTATAACAGGAAAGGGAAGCTATGCCGGAACTGTTTCAAGAGAATTTACAATAACAAAGGAACCTGTAAACATAAGCGGTGCGAAGATCAGCGCGATAGCCGATCAGGAGTTTGCAAAGACATTCATCACACCGGTTGTAAATGTGACATATGCCGGCAAAGCGCTTGTTGAGGGAACGGATTACAAGGTATCGTATTCAAACAACTACAACGTTGGAACAGCAACCGTATACATTACAGGATATGGAAATTATGTAGGTTCAAAGAAGGTAACATTTAACATTACAAAGAGAGACATTACAGGTTATACAGCGGTTCTGGCACAGACAGACATGACATACACAGGCAAGACCATAACGCCAGATGTTGTATCAATCAGCAGTGCGGATGGTTCATTTATCATCAACGACGAGGAGCTTGATGCATTTGTTGTAAAATATGCCGGAAACGTAAATGCAGGAACCGCAAAGGTAACTGCAACAGCTGGAAGCAATTCAAATTATACGGGAAGTGTAACTGCCCAGTTCAAGATCGTTCCGGCTCAGCTAGATGGCGCAGCAGCCACAGCGGAGACAACAGAATATACAGGAAGTACTGTCACACCGGCAGTTACTGTCACAAAGAACGGAGTTGTGCTGTCATCCGATGATTACTCTGTAGAGTATAGAAACAATACAGAGGTAGGTACAGCAGAGATCGTCGTAACAGGAAAGGGCAATTACACTGGAACGGTATATGGAAGCTTTGAGATAACGGCGGGAAGCATAAAGAACTGCACTATAACAGTGACAGCATCGACTGAGTACACAGGTGGACAGATAGTTCCAGTTGTAACAGTTAAGAATGGCACGAAGCTTCTTGCGAATGGCGTCGATTACATGCTGAGTTATGATCAGAATTCAGATGTCACAAGCAAGGCTAAGGTCGTTATAACAGGTAAGGGCAATTACAAGGATTCCGTTACAAGATATTTCGCGATAACAGGAAGAAGCATTACGAAGGCTGTTGTGTGCGGAGTTGTCGATAAGGAATTCACCGGAAATGCAATTACTCAGAATATCGAGGTCAAGTTGGATGGTGAGACACTTGTCCAGGGAACTGACTACACAGTGAAGTACATCAACAATGTTCACGTTGGAACTGCAACTGTGGTGATCACAGGTACAGGAAACTATACAGAGTCAGTAAAGAAGAACTTTGTTATCAACAGAGTGGATGTAAGCAACACAGCAGTCATAACGGGAATCGAGCCTGAGGCTACATACACAGGAACGGCGTTTAAGTTTAAGAATGTGAAGATCACATGGAGCGGAATAGTTCTCAGGGAAGGCAGAGATTACACTATCTCCTACAAGAACAACAGTGGAATAACAATGACACGTACAAGCAAAGCTTCATGTACAGTAACATTTAATGGAGATTACAAGGGTAAGGTCACAAAGCAGTTCAGAATCAAGGCATTTGATATTTCAAAGGCTACGGTATCAGCGATAAAAGATGTTACATATAACGGTAAGGCAAAGACTCCGACAGTAGTGGTCAAGATAGGAAGCACCACGATAGATCCTGCGGAGTACGAGGTCAAGTACAGCAACAATGTAAAACCTGGAGTTGCAACGGTTACAATAACAGGGCTTAACAACTTCTATGGAACAAAGAAGGTTAAATTCAACATTCTTCCGGAGAGGGTTGCAGGACTTCAGTTTGTAACGTCTACAACGTCAGCAGTAAGGGTTAAGTGGAATAAGGTCAAATATGCGGCCGGTTATGTTGTATATTACAGTAAAGATGGCAAGAGTTATAAGAAGTTTGGAACTACAAAGGATACGACAATGGTTCTGTCAAAGCTTGCAAGTGGACAGACATATAAAGTAGCTGTGTATGCATATGTAACTTCAAACGGCAAGAATCTTATATCGACCAAGTCAGAGGTAGTAACCGGAACAAAACCAGGCAAGGTTACAGGAATAACATATTCGAGCAGAACGGATACTGTTATTAGTGTAAAGTGGAACAAGGTTTCAGGTGCAACGGGCTACAAGGTATACAGGACCGATGACAGCGGTAAGAAGGTCATGGCTGTTGGAACTGTAAAGACGAATGCAGTATCGATCAAGAAGCTTAAGGCGAGCACTGTATACAAGATAAAGGTAGTTGCATACAAGAGCGTTGGCGGAAAGGTCCTCCTCGGTGCAGCAAATGTAGCAGCGATCATGACTACACCATCTGCAGTCAAGGGACTAAAGACATCTAGAAACGGGGTTTCAAGCATAACACTTAGCTGGAACAAGGTAGCTAGTGCGGACGGATACATAGTTTACAGGCTCAGAGGAAAGAACTGGATCAAGATCAAGCAGATCAGTAAGAATACGACTGTCAGTTTCGTAAGTTCTAAGCTCAGAGCCGGAACAGGGTGGAAGTACAAGGTAGTAGCTTATAAGAAGCACGGTAACAGTGTAGTTAAAAATGTCGGAAGCCAGATTAGTTCGGTAACGCTTCCTACAGCGCCAGTGGTTGTAATCAGGGCAGGTAAGGGCAGTGTGACTTTGGGCTGGAATGGCGTGACTGGAGCCGATGGATATGAAGTATACTTGAGAACCACAAAGAACGGCAAGTCAACTAAGATAGCCACATTAAAGAAAGCATCTAAGGTAAAATATACAAAGAAGGGACTTGCAAAGAATAAGACATATTACGTAAATGTCAGAGCATTCAAGAAGGATGCAAAGGGCAGAAAGTATTACAGCTCATATTCAACGGTCAAGGCTGTTAAAGCAAAATAACACTAAAATAAAAGCAAGATACAAAAAGGCGTCCAGCCGGTTGTGAAAACAGCCGGCGGGGCGCTTTTGTGTTATATGCAGTATGTATTGAACTTTTTAATACAGGTAAAGAAATCTATCGGCACAGCTTACAGTGAACTCTTTCAGATCATCATATGGGAAGACGTTTGTAGTCGCCTTCTGTACGGGTGGCTCAGCACTGACAAAGAGTGACAGATCACGGCGGAGCATCTCAGGAGAGAAAGCGTTGCATTCTGATATGGTCAGACTGACTGGAGCTATGTTGGGGATGGCTGGTGCAAAATCTATCTGGAATAAAGGATTTGTGATGTTGTAGTCACCGTAGAAATACCGGTCGGAAAAAAAGTCCCTTATTGGTATTATAGTTCCGTCGCTCTGTCTGCTGATTGCTGTCATTTTAACATGGTCTATATTATTTGATACACACGTAGGCTTGCCTGAGGAGTCCTCAAATTGAAAATACCTGGGCCAAAATTCTTCTACATAGATACTGTCCATATATAGGTGCGCAAGAATTCCGAGATCAGCTGCAGTAAGATGATCCGGGTTATGCCGCTCGGTCAGGTAGTGCATGTTGGGGTATTTGGTGATCAGATTGTCCTGCCATGGTGGACGGAAGTGTGTAAGGGATTTGTCCGACACCGCATCGGGAAGGACTGTGCCGAGAAGAAATTCATTTGTTGAATCAGGAGAATTGAAAACTGATGTCAGAGCCCTTGAAATCACTGTGTCCACATCGCCTTTGTCAGAATTCAGTATAATATTTTCTATATATGCAGCCTCACACAGGTGCATCATGTATCCAGGCATATGTACATCCTCCCGAAATATATAAATTCAATGCGTAAAAATATGTATGTGACAGACTGAGTGTACTCCTGATAAAATGTTGATGTCAAGGCTGCGTCAGGTGTCTTGCTGAAAAATATAAATTACAGTTAACTTGACTTATAAATAAAATAGAATTAAAGTCATAATTATAATGTTTATTAAAAATTATAATTGGAGGGAAATATTTGAGGGGAATAATGTAGATGAAGCAAAAAAACGAGAGAGAAGCTGGAATGTAAATGCGAAATGTGAATGCGAAATATTCAGATCTAAAACAGTGAAAATAAAAGGAGAAAATGACTTGGATAGAAACGTGCAGAATGATAACGATAACAAGAATAAAGACAATGGAGATGGAGGAAAGGGAAAAAACAGAAATGTCATAATTCTGCTTGCTCTGTCTATCGTACTCACTTTACTGTGTTGGCGTGCGTATGACAAGATAACTAACGGAACTAAGAAGGAAATACCTTACAGTGGTTTTATAGAGATGCTGGATGGTGGACAGGTCGAAAATGCCGAAATATACTCAAAGAAGATCAAGTTTACCACTAGAGATGATGATGGCAAAGTTGACAAGAACACATATATTACTGTCAGAATAAACGATGACAGCCTGGCTGACAAGCTGAGCAGAGCCCATGAAAAATATGCCACCACATACAATGGCAAGGATGAGAGCGGATCGGCGATGATAGGTACGATATTGTCATACGTTGTCATGATCGGAGCATTTTATCTGTTCCTGTCGCTCATAACGAAGCGTGGTGGTATGATGGGGGGATTTGGCAAATCAAATGCAAAGGTGTATATGGAGAAGAAGACTGGTGTGACATTTGCGGATGTGGCAGGTGAGGATGAGGCAAAGGAATCCCTGACTGAGATGGTGGATTTTCTGCACAATCCTAAACGGTATTTGGAGATAGGAGCAAAGCTTCCCAAGGGGGCGCTGCTTGTCGGACCTCCGGGAACAGGAAAGACACTTCTGGCAAAGGCTGTTGCAGGGGAGGCAAATGTGCCATTTTTCTCTATGTCAGGCTCAAGCTTTGTGGAAATGTATGTAGGCGTGGGCGCGTCGAGGGTGCGTGACCTGTTTAAACAGGCAGCAGATATGGCACCGTGCATCATATTTATAGATGAGATAGATGCTATCGGACAAAGCAGAGACAGTGTGAGAGGTGGAGACTCCGAGAGGGAGCAGACACTCAACCAGCTTCTTGCAGAGATGGATGGATTTGACACATCGAAGGGAATAGTGATACTTGCGGCGACGAACAGACCTGAGACGCTGGACAAAGCTCTACTCAGACCGGGCAGATTTGACAGAAGGGTTATAGTAGAAAAGCCGGATCTTCAGGGAAGGATAGATACGCTCAAGGTTCATTCGAGAAATGTGAAGATGGATGAGAGTGTTGACCTCAGAGAACTGGCACTTGCAACTGCGGGTGCTGTTGGCGCAGATCTGGCGAATATAATAAATGAGGCGGCACTCACCGCGGTGCGTGCCGGAAGGACTATGGTTTCACAGGCTGACCTCATAGGCGCTGTGGAATTGGTATTTGCGGGAAAAGAGAAGAAGGGCAAGCTCCTAGGCGAGGAGGAGAAGAAGGTGGTGGCATACCATGAGGTGGGACATGCACTTCTTGTTGCTCTCCAGAAGCATACGGAGCCTGTCCAGAGGATTACCATAGTTCCTAGAACGATGGGATCTTTGGGTTATGTATGGCAGGTGCCGGAGGAAGAAAAATATATGGAGACGAAGGCTGAGCTTGAGGCGAATATCGTCACTACACTCGGCGGACGTGCTGCTGAGGAGCTGAAGTTTGAGTCTGTTACAACGGGAGCTGCAAATGATATAGAGCAGGCGACAAAGACTGTGAGGGCCATGATAACGATGTACGGTATGTCGGATACATTCGGACTTATGCAGCTTGAGTCGGTACAGGGAAAATACCTCGACAGAAATGCGGTGCTCCAGTGCTCCGATGAGACGGCAGCCAAGGTCGATGAGGAGATTAGAAAGGTGCTCAGCGATTCATATGATAAGGCGAAGAAATTGTTGGCAGATCACATGGATACACTTGATGAGATCGCAAAATTCCTTATCGAGAAAGAGTCGATAACCGGAAAGGAATTTATGGATATATTTCACCGTGTTGAGAACGCTTGCGAGTGAAAAATTATTTTATCCTTAATCGACTAGTTTGGGGAGAAAAGGAAACATTTTTCTCTTTTCGTGTGATAATCAGAAAAAAAACGTAGCTAACAGAGGCAATTTTTGAAGAAAATAGAAAAACAAGTTGTTACAAAAGGCTCTTTGAGGTGGAAAATGGGAAATAAAAATCCGAGTTTCTGTCTCGAAGAGCCTTTTAAATTTGCATGGGGAACATGCTTTGACTCGTTTCTCGTGATTTTCTCAGGGCAGCGGGCTAAGGACCTTGCCTGATCACTTGTCTGATTGCAGCTCGTCAAGGGTTTTGCCGTAGGCTGGCAGAAACTCACAGACAAAATCGTTTACCTCCGGGTATTTCCCAGCCATCGATGATACAGATGCAAGTATGGTGCTCATGGCACTTGAGAATTCGGTGTTGCCAGACCCGGTCTCCTCCATACATTTTATGAGGGCTGAGAGTTTATCCGCAGCTTTAACGAGCTTCCATATATATACATCGTTCTCGTCCTGATCATCCTTGAAAAAGATAGGGGTGTATGCATTCTTCAGGTCGTCAGGAAGTTTGTCAAGAAGAGTGTGGCAGGCGATATCTTCAATGTCCTTAAAAGCGGTTTTGATGTCGTTATTGTAGTATTTTACGGGCGTTGGCATGTCTCCTGTGATTATCTCGGAGGCGTCATGGTAGAGGCCTATAAGGGAGGCTCTCTCGGCGTTGAGTGACTTGCCGTAGCGCACATTGCCGATGGTGGCAAGTGCGTGTGCGATCATGCTGACTTCAAGGCAGTGCTCACACAGATTTTCCTCTCTGCTGTTTCTCATCAGCGACCATCTGTCGATGTATTTCATTCTTGATATAAGTGCAAAAAAATTATATTCCATAAAAGTAAATACCTCACATATGAATAAATATATACAAACTGTAGGCCAGTTTTTATTGTCCGTTGTCCTTCTTTTTGAATGCAGTGCTGTCTGCATGGAAAAAATTGTAGACGGCTTCGGCGGAAGCTCTGGTCATTCCTGCAGGAATCTCAAGGTCTGCGATGGCAGCCTTTTTTATATTGTCGATGTCCTTGAAATATGCCAAAAGTGCTTTCCTTCTTGCAGGACCTATTCCATCGATATCGTCCAGAACAGAGTGAATCTGTGCTTTGCTCCTCAGACTTCTGTGGTACTCTATCGCAAAGCGGTGAGCCTCGTCCTGAAGTCTGGTGATCATATTGAAAGCCTGGGTTCCGGCAGGAAATTCAATCTCCTTGTTATTGTAGTAAAGTCCCCTTGTTCTGTGGTGGTCATCCTTTACCATGCCGCACACAGGAATGTTCAGACCGAGATCTCCGAGAACCTCAAGAGCGATGTTAACCTGTCCTCGGCCTCCGTCCATCATGAGGATATCTGGGTAGATGTTGAACTTTTCATCAGTGAATCTTCTGGTGAGAACTTCCCGCATGCTGGCGTAGTCATCTGGTCCATCTATGGTGCGAAGCTTGAATTTTCTGTAGTCATTTTTCTTAGCACGGCCATTTTCAAATACTACCATGGAAGCGACTGAATGGTAGCCGCTTATGTGCGAGATATCAAATGCCTCAAGCCTCTTGGCGGATGGAACCCCGATGAGCTGGGCGAGTTCCTTTGCCGCTCCCTCAGTCCGTTCCTTCTCACGCTTGAGCTTGTCTGCATCCTGATTCATCACCAGAAAGGCATTGTCCTTTGCAAGCTTCAGAAGCTTCTGCTTGTCGCCCTTTTGCGGTATGACAATGTGTACCTGGCTGCCGCGACGGGCGCTCAGATATTCCTCTATGAGTGCGTAGTCATCTATTTGCTGCTCGATTATTATCTCCTTTGGCAGATAAGGCGTTGAAGCGTAGTACTGCTTCAGGAAAGACTCCATGATCGTGCTGTATTTTTCAGCATTTACACCGCTCATATGGTAGTGCTCACGTCCTATCATCTTTCCTGAACGCACAAAGAATATGGATATGACGCACTCGTTGCCAAGATCCGTTGCCATGGCGATGACGTCCCTGTCGTCAGAGCTTGTGTCACCGACGCGCTGGGTAGTTTCGATATGTTGTATGCTCTTTATGAGATCACGGATCTCACTGGCCTGCTCAAACTCCATCTCATCTGCAAGCTCTCTCATCCTTTTCTCAAGATCCTTAACTACATGACCGTGATTGCCATTCAGGAAACTTATGGCCTGCTGTATGTTATTGTTGTAGTCCTCTTTTGAGATATATCCCTGACATGGAGCATCGCACTGCTTTATCTGGTGATACAGACATGGACGTTCAAGGCCTATATCCTTTGGTAGGTTTCTGCTGCAGCTTCTTATGTGATAAAGCTTTTTCAAAAGTTCAATGATATCCTTTACCGCTCTGGAATTGGTGTAGGGACCGAAGTATTTGGAATGGTCACGCTTCATCTGATGGCTGTAAAGGATCCTTGGGAAATCTTCCTCCACGGTAATCCTGATATAAGGATATCCCTTATCATCGGTCAGCATGGTGTTGTAGTGCGGCCTGTGCTCTTTGATGAGATTGCATTCCAGAACCAGAGCCTCCAGCTCGGAGCCGCATACGATATATTCAAACCATGCAATATGAGAGACCATTTTCTGGATCTTTGGGGATTTCTTGTATCCTGCCTGAAAATATTGGTGAACTCTGTTGTACAGATCGATGGCCTTGCCTACATATATTATGTGATCCCCTGAGTCATGCATCAGATAGACGCCAGGTACATGGGGAAGTTTTTTCAATTCTTCTTCAAAATCAAACATAGCTTTCACCTCAAAAAATATAGATAAGTATATCACCGTGAGCACACATATGTCATCTGTAAAATGCATGCCAAAATAGCCCTGAATTCTTGACAATAGTGTTTGTAGATAAGTATAATTAATAAAGTTAAGACTAGAAAATAAATGAAAAAACAAAATCTTTAACGATATTAAAATGAAAGGAAAAGATGTCAGATATGGACATCGGTTGAGGTGTATATGGTATACAGTGTTACAGTCACGCAGCTGATAGAAAAGATGGATCTGAAGAATCATACGCCGGAGATAGACACCGACAAGATACTTATCCAGGATCCAGGTATGAATAGACCAGCGGTTCAGTTTGGAGGGTTCTTTGAGCATTTTGATGCTGGAAGAATACAGATATGTGGAAATGTAGAGCATGCATATGTTGCGGCTATGCACACGGAGGAGGAGAACAAGAAGATCATGGATGAGTTCTTCTCATATAAGCCGCCTTGTCTCATATTCTGTCGTGGACTTGAGCCGTATCCATTTATAATAGAGATGGCAAAGAAGCACGGGGTACCAGTACTCACATCTGATGCGGTCACATCTGCATTTGTCCATGAGGTCGACAGATGGCTCCATGTTGAGCTTGCGCCTAGGATTTCAGTGCATGCGGTACTTGTCGATGTATACGGAGAGGGAGTCCTGATCATGGGCGAGAGTGGAATAGGAAAATCTGAGGCTGCGCTTGAGCTTTTGAAGAGAGGTCACCGACTTGTAGCAGACGATGTGGTTGAGATCAAGAAGGTAAGTGATGCAACTCTAGTTGGACGTGCGCCTGATATAACAAGACATTTTATCGAGCTTCGAGGCATAGGTATCATAGATGTCAAGTCACTGTTCGGTGTAGAATGTGTTAAGATAGATCAGAATATAGACCTTGTTATCAATCTTGAGGAGTGGAGCAAGGATACGGAATATGACAGACTGGGACTAGAGGACAATTATATGGAGTTCCTTGGTAACAAGGTCGTGTCACACAACATACCTATCAGACCGGGACGTAATATAGCGATCATAGTTGAGTCCGCTGCGGTCAATCACAGACAGAAGAAGATGGGTTACAATGCTGCCCAGGAACTTTACAACAGAGTTACACAGAACATCATGAAGGGAAACGGTGGCTCAGACAAGTAGACGCCGGTTAACATAATAAGAAACAGAAGTGGAAGGAGAAAAAGAAATGTCAAAGTATGTATTTGGAGTTGATGTCGGAGGAACCACAGTAAAGATGGGACTTTTTACAGTTGAGGGAGAAGTCCTTGACAAATGGGAGATCAAAACCCGCACGGAGGATGGGGGTAAGAATGTCCTTCCTGATATCGCAGATTCCATAAAGAGCAAGTTAGCTGACAAGAACCTTGCAGATGAAGATATAGAAGGTGTTGGAATTGGAGTTCCTGGACCTGTGAAGGAGGATGGTACAGTTCTTAAGTGCGTAAACCTTGGATGGGGGATACTGAACGTTCAGGATGAACTCAGAGCGCTCACAGGATTTGAGGTAAAGGCAGGAAACGATGCCAACGTGGCGGCCCTTGGAGAGATGTGGCAGGGTGGCGGAAAAGGCTACAGCAATGTTGTTATGGTCACACTCGGCACAGGAGTTGGCGGAGGAATAATACTCAATGGAAAGATGCTTTTCGGTGTAAATGGCGCAGGTGGAGAGATAGGACATATCTGTGTGGATGAGAATGAGACAGAGATATGCGGATGCGGTAATACTGGCTGCCTTGAGCAGTATACATCAGCGACTGGCGTTGTCCGACTTGCAACAAGAGCCATGGCTTCATCAGATAAGAAGTCAGCGCTCAGAGATCTTGAGACTGTTACGGCAAAGGATGTATTCGATCTTGCGAAGACCGGTGATGAGCTTGCAAAGACAGTTGTTGATGAACAGGCACATATCCTTGGAAGAACTCTTGCACAGATAGCATGTGTCGTTGATCCTGAGATATTCGTAATTGGTGGCGGTGTTTCAAAGGCTGGCTCTATCCTCACTGATGCTGTTAAGGAGTATTTTGTGAAATATGCATTCCACGCATGCCGCGGTACAAAATTTGCCCTTGCTGAGCTTGGAAATGATGCTGGAATCTACGGAGCAGCTCGAAGCATATTAAAATAAACATCTAAAATATAATTTAGGTAATTTTTAACAGTTGTTTTTGTGAAATTATCCAAAGCAAAATCAAAAGATAGCAAATTTCTATTTATTTTTGATATTGAATTATAAAAGTCTTTAATGTATGATGAATTTATTGGTGTTGGATAAGTATGCCAATAATATAGTACATTAGAGACTTTTGTTTTAGACAGGGCTACCTGCATAGCATGATATAAGCGTGTTTTGTAGGTTTTTGTTTTATTTATAAAGTCATGTAAAATTATTAAGAGGTATGTATGTCAGAAAAGAATACATGTAACATATATGATAAAGTAGTGGATATCGTAGGCGAAGAAAATGTACACACCGATGAACCTATGAGCAGACATACGACATTCAGAATTGGTGGAAGTGCCGATTATTTTGTCAAACCGGGTAATGCGGATGAGGTTGCAGCGGTGATAGCGGTCTGCAGAGAGTACAATATTCCGTATTTTATCCTTGGAAATGGAAGCAATCTTTTGGTGTCAGACGATGGATACAGGGGCATGATAATCAATATTATGGATAATATGGATTCAGTGACCGTCGACGGTAGGATTATCACAGCCCAGGCGGGAGCGATGCTCGTCAGAGTGAGTGTGATGGCAAGGGATAATGCCCTCACCGGACTTGAGTTTGCATCGGGTATACCGGGAACCATTGGTGGTGCTGTTTATATGAATGCTGGTGCGTATGGCGGCGAGATGAAGAACGTTGTGAAGACAGTCAGAGCTATTGATGAGTATGGACGAATATATGAGTTAGACTCTGAGAAGATGGACTTTTCATACAGACATAGCATAGTTGAGGAGAGAAAACTCATAGTGCTTGAGGTCACACTGGAACTTGAACATGGCAGTAGAGAAGCAATCGATGACAGGATGAAAGAGTTAGCTGAGGCAAGACGCTCCAAGCAGCCTCTGGAGTACCCATCAGCAGGATCAACATTCAAGAGACCTGAGGGATATTTCGCTGGTAAGCTCATCATGGATGCCGGACTTCGTGGATATTCTGTCGGGGGCGCGCAGGTGGCGGAAAAACACTGTGGATTTGTCATCAATAAAGGCGGGGCTACGGCTTCGGACGTTGTGGAGCTTATAAGAGATGTTCAGCACGATGTGGATGATAAGTTTGGCGTAACACTGGAACCCGAGGTGAAGATGCTGGGAGAGTTTTAGAAATGATGATTAGGAGGGGCAGAAAGTGAGATTTGTAATTGTTACAGGAATGAGCGGAGCTGGAAAAGCAACAGCCCTGAAAACACTTGAAGATGCAGGCTTTTTCTGTGTAGATAACCTTCCGATTCAGTTGATAAAAAGATTTGCCGAAATAGCATATGATGCTGAGATCCAGGTCGATGATGTGGCGATAAGCGTTGATATAAGAAGTGGCAGGGCTCTGTCGCAGCTCAATTCATGTCTGGCGGATATCAGACATGAGGGGATGCAGTACCAGATATTGTTTGTAGAGTGTTCTGATGCAACTCTCGTGAAGAGATACAAGGAGACCAGAAGAAATCACCCTCTCTCCGTAAGGGGGGGCAGAATAATAGATGGAATAAAAAAAGAGAGAGAGCTTATAGGATTCCTGAAGGATGAGGCAGATTACATCATAGATACTACCAATTTGCTTGTCAGGGAGTTCAAGGCAGAGCTTGATAAGATATTTGTTCAGAATCAGGAGTATTCAAACTTTATCATCACGGTGATGTCGTTTGGATTTAAGTATGGAATACCGAGGGATTCAGATATGGTTCAGGATGTGCGGTTCCTGCCAAACCCGTATTATGATCTTGAATTGCGTGACAAGACGGGGAATGACAAAGAGGTACAGGATTACGTCATGAACTGCAAGGAAGGGCCGGAATTCCTGGATAAGTTCATGGATCTTGTGGGGTTTCTTGTCCCGAACTATATAAAAGAAGGTAAGAACCAGCTTGTCATATCCGTTGGATGTACAGGTGGCAAACACAGATCTGTAACGATCGCAAACGCTGTGTATGAGAGACTTCAGAAGTCTAAATATACAGTCAGAATAGTTCACAGAGACATAGCGAAGGACTCGATAGTCAAGAAAATGTGACGACCGGTCCGGTCGCTCTAATTTTAGAATTGAGATTGCGGGTGAAAGTATGTCATTTTCCTCTGATGTAAAAGCTGAGATTTCAGGCAGTGTTTCGAATGCCAGACATTGTCAGATAGCGGAGCTTGCGGCCATGATATCCATGGTGGCACATGTCAGATACTGGAAAGGCCGGCCGGTTGCGCTGGTGATCGTAACTGAAAGAAGTGTAATTGCAAGAGAAATCGCATCGCTTATAAAGCGTTTGTTCAGATATATACCGGTTTCCAGCGTGAAGAGAACCGGAGTGAACAGCAGGATATACAGTATGGAGATAGCTGAACCGGATATGGTACAGAATATCATGGCTACGCTTAAGATAGATAATGACCATATCTGCGCAGGATCAAATGACTGCCAGAAGATGAAAGTCAGCAGACTTGTGGTCAGCCAGGAGTGCTGCCGCAGAGCATACATAAAAGGTGTGTTTATGACATCTGGCTCCATTAGCGACCCGAATAAGGGGTATCATATGGAGATAGTCAGTGATAACAAAGGCAGAGCAGAGTTTATCCAGGACATCATAAATGGATTTGGAATATCATCCAGGATCATACAGAGAAAAAAGTACAGTGTGGTCTATCTGAAGGATGGAGAGATGATAGTGGAGATGCTCGGACTTATGGGCGCCCATATATCACTAATGGACATGGAGAATATCCGTATAAAGAAGGATATCAGAAATACGATAAACCGCAGAGTTAACTGTGAAGCTGCAAATCTCAACAAGACCGTGAGTGCGGCGGTAAAACAGGTGAATGATATCAATTATATAATTTCCACAAAAGGAATCGAATTCCTTCCTGAAAATCTTCAGGAGCTGGCGTTGGCCAGACTTGAGAGTGACGATGCCACACTCAAAGAATTAGGAGAGATGATGACTCCACCGATAGGAAAATCGGGGGTTAATCATAGATTAAGAAAAATAAGTGAAATCGCAGAAGAGCTGCGGGGCTGTTAATGCCCAAGGAGGATGTAATGATCGAAAAGACAGTTGTTGTATCAATGATGGGAGAAGCAGAGGAAAGACCAGTTGCAGTACTTGTTCAGGTTGCAAGTCAGTATGAGAGTAGAGTCCATCTTGTGACAGGGGACAAGAAGATAAATGCAAAGAGTATTATGGGAATGATGAGCATGAACTTTGCAAATGGCAGTGAGATCACAATCGTTGCAAATGGTTCTGATGAGAAAGAGGCAGTGGATGCCATTGCAGCATATCTCGGCAAGGACAATCAATAATCTCTGATCAAGAATACTGATATAGTATACAGAGAGTTAGTTGGACATATTCAACATACGATAAAAATTTTGAAAAAATATTTGAAAAAAATATTTGGAAAGATATTGATGAGTATAACGATAAAGTTCCAAAACATACGACATGTTTTATTGCACCACTGGTAGTGTTGTGGTAAAATAAATTCATCAATGGACATTTGTCGGAGGAACAGGATATGGGATTTTTTGACGGGTTATTAAAGAGGATACCGTTTGTATCCAGGTTTTCCAGAAAAAAGGAACCGGTTAACAATGTAGAACTCCAGTTTAACAAGGCTATGAACCTTATGGATAATGGTGATGCGGAAGAGTCAGTGTCTATATTGGAGCAGGTTGCAGACATAGGGATAATGGATGCACAGTATAAGTCATATGGGGATGACGCACTGCTTGCACTTGCGGAGTTCTTTGAAAAAGGAAAGTATCGTAATGCTGTGATAGATGTGGATCTCAACAAGGCCACAAAGTACTACGAGAAATATGTCAATCAGAATCATGATGGCGATACGATATTCAAGCTCGCCAAGATGCTTCTTGAAGTTCAGAACTTTTCAAAGGCCATAAAGTATTATGAGCTGGCAGCGAATGACTATGGAATCAAGGCAGCGTATATGAGCCTTGGGTCAATATATGAGAGTGGTCTGAACAGGGTTGATGAGTATGGCAATAAGAGCGATTATGTTGTGCCGATTGATTTGGACAAGGCTATGATGTGGTACAAGAAGCTTGCCGATACAGGTGATGCCAAGGCTAAGGCGTCATACGAGAGGGTTGAGTACATGAGTACCCACGGTGACAGCCTGGAGTTTGAGGCGAAGGATAAACTGTACACTGATATTGCAGAGGCGAGAAAAGCCAAGGGTAAGGAGCCTCGTTACAAGGTGATAGAGGCATCACGACTTCAGTATCAGTATACATATGTGCATGATCAGGTTGAGGGCTTTATACATAAACTTCCTAAGGGCTGGGTCAAGACGATCAATGAGTCCACCGGAGAAGAGTATTATGCGCCTAGTCTGACATACAAAGATTTTGCGATGTATGTTTATTATGACAGTGTGCCAAAGGATACGAAGATGACCCTTGAGAATTATCTCAGGTATTGCAACGATGCGTTTGACGAGGATCTTCAGATGAAGGCCTACGTTACAGAGTACGCTGATGGCATATGTACAACGTACTACCACAAGGATATGGAGAAGGGAATCGTTTCCTTCGCATTCTATCATGGAAGACGACTTGCATGTATGAGATTTGTATGTGCAACTATGGAGATCATAGAGCAGTATGAGGAGATCATATTTGAGACAGCTAACTCATTTGCATTTGTAGATCCTACACTTGCCAGTGAGCACAGTGCAAACCGTAAGGATATGCAGTATTACAATGAGGCTATCTACTGCTATTACCTTGAGGATTATGAAGGAGCCATGAGAGCCGCAAAACAGGCTCTTAAGCTGGGAAGTATAAAGGCAAGTTATCTGCTTATAGAGCTTTACTATGATGAGGACAGTCCGTACCGCGATGTGGAGAAGACTATCAGCTACGCAAAGCAGTTGTTTGAGGCTACAAAGGATCCTGAGTTGGCATTCCTTCTTGGATTAGTGTATGACCAGCAGCTCAAGGATTATGTGAAGGCGGTCAATTGGTATGAGAATGCAGAGAGACTCGGGCACAAGAGAGTTGCCTTCTATCTTGGAAGAATATATTATTATGGTCTGCTCAGAACAAAGCGTGACGGCGGAAAGGCGCTGGCATACTTCAAGAAGGCAAGAGAGAACGGCATCCAGGAGGCAGAGGGATACATAAAGGATCTCGAGGATCTTAAGGGTGAGGATCTTCAGACAGCTATAGACAAGTGGGAACGCGCCGTTCAGGCAGGAAGCGAGTCCGCAGCGATCAAGATTGCCATGATGAAACAGAGGCAGATATTCTATATTGCAACACCTTATGAGATTGAGAAGGCCTATCTCGAGGCGCTGGGACTTGGAAGTGCACAGGCTGGATATGAACTGGGAAGAATATATCAGGTTCAGGAGAAGCAGGATAACTATAAGGGCGAGATCAAGAGTATTAAGTATTTTGAGAAAGCATTCAATGCAAACTTTGATGACTGGGATAAGGAAAACCTGTTTAAGGTTATCAATTATAAAGTTGAGAAGGGACTCTCAAATGATGAGGCTATCAAGCTTTATATTGAGAATGCCAGCATGGGATATGTGCCAGCTATTGAAAAGCTTATCGCACTTGTGCCTACTACCACACAGCAGATATGGAGTCTGTATGATGCACTCATAGAGCTAGCAGAGACCGGTGATGAGTCAGCTATAGTAGCTATGAACAAGCTTGAGATGAACTATGTGGATCTCATCCTCAGAGAGCCTGCAAAGGGACAGAAGGTTGTGGAGAACAAGTTCTTCAGATTGTGCGTTCCAAAGGAGTGTAACGCTGTTATCAACGATGAAGGCGGTACTATTAAGATGGCAGATTCGGTTGTAGAGTTTGCTGTTGCAGAGATGCCTGTCAACGCAAGTGCAGAGCAGGATTATCTCAAGATATATAAGCTTATCGTGTCTGAGTATCTGCCTGACGAGAATGCAGAGGTCATAATTGCAAACTCAAGAATGATAGGTTCTGCGATCAGGGCTTCAAAAGATAACGTACATACATTCAGCATACTGCTCATAAGTTCAAAGAACCAGTATATATTCAAGCTGAGTTCAAAGGATAGAAGACAGATGATGCAGTTTAAGGATGTGCTTATAGCAATATCAAAATCACTTGTTGAGACAGGCGAGATTTATAAGGCTACAGAGGAGGGCAAGAAGAATATAGGTCTTGCGTTCCTGCTCAAGACAAATGAAAGTGGATTCCTTTCAATTGGCAAGGGCGAGTAATCAGTCTGACCTGGGTATCGGGTCTGACGGAGTATAAATGATCAATTTACCCGGAGGATATATCAGATCTCCTCCGGGTTTTTATCTCGGTATTTGAGAAAGGAAGCATAATTATGCCAGGACTTAACAGGAAAGAGATGACAAACAAGCCACTCAGAGTGGATTCAAGAATGGCACGCGACATAGAGAGACTTTCTGATCAGACAGGGTATTCCCAAAATGAGATAATACTTATGGCTATCAAGAGATATCTGTATGAGAACCGAAAGTATTTCCTGAGAGATATGGTGGAGGACTGGTGCATATCACGCATAGAGAGGGAAGTGTGCATAATGCACAGTGAGACACATCTAAAATACGGAGGCATGACCGTGGATGTTGTGAAGCCGGAGATGGATGATGCGTTTGGACAGAATGTATATAGTTCCACCATCAGACTCAGAAATAGTCTGGGAGAGATTTTCTATGAGGATCAGCAGAATGTTGATATGAATGGAGAAGACTGGGAGGAATACAAGGAATTTTTATATGAGGTAGTAATGAAGTTCGTAGATATAGATGAACCGGCACTCAAGACATATTTCAGAGAAAAATTCTTGTATGAATAGAAAATAGAAATTTGTAACAAAAAAGTAATAGTGAGAATGCAATAGTACATATGGATGAGCTGGTTATTTACATGTGTTATTATTAGTGGTATGCTATAAATTGTAAAAGGTTAGAAAAAAGTGACCGAATCGAGGTGAGATGCTTGTTTAGGAATATAATGAACGACCTTGCAACATGGTACGAGACAGGAAATAATAAGATAGCTGTCGTGAGAGGTGGCAAGTTCGTGGGAAAGACTTGGGCTGTCACAGATTTTGCCATGGGCTTTTTCGAGGATCACATAATTGTAGACATGAATAAGCAGACAGATTTTGCAGCATATGCAAGTAAGGAGAGGAGACCTGAAAAGCTTCATGCCAAGCTTACCACTTCTCTGGATAAGTATGATTTTAAAGGCAAGCTGCTCATATTTGACAACGCAGAAAACTGCAGTGGTCTGTTGCAGAATCTTGTTCAATATGCAAAGTATAACACGGAGTGTAAGATATGTGTTGTGGCTACAGTGTGTGGACCTATGCTTGGTGAGGAAGAGTGCGCAGACGATATATGCGTGTATGAGCTGATGCCTATGTGCTTTGACGAGTTTCTGAAGGCGGGAAAAGGCAGAAAGCTTTGTGCATTTATAGAGAATCAGAAATTGACAGCGATGCCGGATGAGGTGAGGGAAAGTGTCCAGACGATGTTGGAGGCGTTCTTCGTCACGGGAGGTATGCCAGAGGCTGTTGATGAGTATTATAAGACAGGCGATTTTAGAAGAGTAGACGTAATATTGAAGTCTATACTTGACAGGATGACCGATTATCTGATAAACTCCACTCCGAAGAGGTATCTTTCGAAGGTTATGGCGATATGGAAGAGTATTCCAACGCAGCTCACGAAAGAGAACAAGAAGTTCATGTATGGATATGTAGATCCGAAAGCACGAGCCAGAGAGTACGAGGCATCTGTTGACCAGATAGTTCGAATGGGAGTTGTGAGACAGGTGTTCAGAGTAAGAAACGGAGTACTTCCACTGACGGATCAGAGGGATGATAAGTCATTTGAGCTGTATCATTTGGATCACGGACTACTCAGAATGATGGCGGGGATCTTGGTTCAGGATATAGATACTGACAATGTTCTGGATATGATGGATGGAGTTATTGCAGAACAGTATGCGATGGCTGAACTCTATATGAACAAGAGTGTTGGAGATTTGTACTTCTGGATATCATCAGCCACTGCAAAAGTGGATTTTGTATATGAAGGTGATGGAGAGGTCATTCCGGTGGACGTACAGACAAGTCCGCATACGAAAGCTCAGAGTTCCAGAGTATTCCGACAGAGATATAACAATAAGACTTCTGTGAGAATATCTACAGATGACATGTTCGTTGATAAAGGATTGGTAAATATACCGCTGTATGGCATATGGTGTTTCTGACACCGCCATTGGCAGTATTTTTATAGATGCCGAAATAGCTCAGTTGGTAGAGCAACGCATTCGTAATGCGTGGGTCGAGGGTT